>WNEY01005011.1_pt1 | contig 10203 bp, 9 predicted proteins | sample 5400531 | NCBI WGS metagenome assembly WNEY01 (sample SAMN13153338, study PRJNA577476) | soil metagenome | isolation source: 200 cm saprolite under Douglas fir tree site 1 | place: USA:California | collected 2015-04-18
GTGGCGATCTCGCCCTCGCGTCCGTAGAGCTTCTCCGGGATCATCAGCCGGTCCGACGCGTCCTGCAGACCAGGCGGGAACGGGTCGATCCGCCCGAACGACTCCCAGGCAGTCAGGCAGTAGCGCAGATCCGCCTCGACTCCCGCGGCGGTCTGGTAGCGCTCCTCGGCGGTCTTCGCGAGAAGCTTCATGACGATCATCGAAAGTGTGGCCGGCACCGCCCTTGCAATCTCGCCCAGCGGGACGGGCTCTCGCGCGATGTGACAGTGGATCAACTCGATGGGGTCAGCTGCGGTGAAGGGCAACGCGCCGGTCAACAGCTCGTAAAAGGTGACCCCCAGCGCGTACAGGTCGCTTCGGGAGTCGACCGAGCGGTTCATCCGGCCAGTCTGCTCCGGCGCCATGTAGGCGAGGGTGCCGGCGATCGTCTCGGGAGGCTCAGGGGCCTGGCGCTCACGCGCGAGGCGCGAGGCGATGCCGAACCCCGTGAACTTCACCGCTCCAGTCGCGCCGTTCACCAGGATATTGGCCGGCTTGATGTCCTTGTGGATGAGGCCACGCTCATGCACGTGGCGGAGCGCGCCCGCGAGCGGGATCGCGATGCGCAGGAAATGCGATACGTCCAGTGGCCGGCCAAGCAGTCGATCGAGCAGCGTACCGCCGGGATCCTCAAGCACCAGCGTCATACGGCCGTTATCGTGCGTAAGCGCGACGGGTCGCGCCGCCCAGTCGGCGTCAAGTTCGGACTTGAGCGCATACTCGTGTTCAAGTCGCTCGACGCAACCGGGCGAGGTTTCTTCTGCAGCAACAAGCAGGATCGGCGTCAAGCCGTTGCCAGAGCCCCGGTATAGAGCGATGTCGCCCTCCCGCAGCGACGAGAATACGTAGCCCGAGAGCTCGCTCATGAAGGCCTCCTGGTAGGAGTACTTTAAGGCATTGATTAGGTTACGTTTTGCTTTTTGCCCGTCAACCCAAAAACAGGCACCCAAAAATGCGATCGGTGCCAGGAGGGCTCGATAAGCCCAGGCATCGCGGCGGCACCCCTTGGTCGCAATGCTCTGTGGATGCTTGACTGCCTGCATTCGGGCCTCGGTTGCCGGCCGCTCGCCCATTTACCCGCAGTTCCTCCGCATCCCCCTTCGACACACCGCACGATCCCCCGTTCGGGGGATCGTGTCAGGCGCGTGATTGTACGACATCAATGCGCGAGAAGACATCGGCGGGCGCATGGACCGCTGCGATCAACATCGCCGACCGTCCGCGCTGAGAGGAATTGACCATGAAGACCACAGCGATTGCCGTCTCGCGCCTGCAGTTGCCTTCACGGTCTCGTTCGACAGCGCGTCTGTCTGATTTCATCTCGCTCATGAAGCCGCGTGTGATGTTGCTTGCGGTGTTCACTGCACTCGTTGGCCTGGTGATTGCGCCAGATCAGCTGGATCCGCTGCCTGGGTCCATTGCAATCCTTGCCATTGCCGCGGGAGCCGGCGCCGCCGGCGTGCTCAACATGTGGTACGACGCCGACATCGACGCCGTGATGGCTCGCACGGCCCGGCGTCCGATTCCTCGCGGAACGATCTCGCGCACCGAAGCGCTCGCATTCGGACTCGTCCTTGCCTGCAGCGCAGTCGTGGTTCTTGCTCTTGCCCTCAATGTCAAAGCCGCCGCGCTGCTCGCCTTCACGATCTTCTTCTACGTCGTCGTCTATACGATGTGGCTGAAGCGATATACGCCACAGAACATCGTCATCGGCGGTGCCGCCGGTGCGCTTCCGCCGGTGATCGGCTGGGCAGCGGCAACCGGAGAGATTGGACTCGAGCCGCTCGTTCTGTTCCTCATTATCTTCCTGTGGACGCCGCCGCATTTCTGGGCGCTCTCGCTCAATCGGGCCGACGAATACGCCCGCGCGGGCGTCCCCATGCTGCCGGTCGTTGCTGGAAGAGCCGCAACAACGCGGCAGATTCTCATCTACAGCGTTCTTTTACTGCCGATTTCACTGCTCCCCTGGGCACTCGGCTTTGCCGGCGCGATTTACGGCGCGGCTGCCGCCATCTGTGGGGCGCTGCTCGTTGTGCTCGCGTGGCAGCTGCGCAGGGCCGGCGAGGCCGATCGGCGAGCCGCCCACCGCCTGTTCGCATTTTCCATTGTCTATCTGTTCGCGCTGTTCGCGGCGCTGTTGGCCAGCAATGGCGGTAGTCGATGGTCATCCATGCTGTCCGGACGTGTTGCTCCGACTGAGGTCGGAGCGGTGGTGCAGGCTTATTCCGTGGCGCGACCGGTCCGGACCACGCGCAGCTTCACCGGTCTCAGCGCAGACGAGGTCTGATATGCGGTACGCCGTACTCGCCATTGTCCTGATCGGCGCCGCGATGCTCGGCGGCTGCTCCGAAGGCGTCCTCGATCCGAAAGGACCCATTGCTGCGGCCGAACGGCAAATTCTGTCCAACTCGCTCGGGATCATGCTGGCGATCGTGATCCCCACGATCCTCGCCACCCTCGGCGTCGCCTGGTGGTTCCGCTCGTCCAACAAGCGCGCCCGCTACCTGCCCAACTTCGACTATTCCGGCCGGCTCGAGCTGCTCGTCTGGTCGATCCCGGCCATGACGGTGCTGCTGGTTGGCGGCGTCGCCTGGATCGGCTCACATGACCTTGATCCGCGCAAGCTGATTTCCTCCACGGCGAAACCGGTCAAGGTCCAGGTCGTGTCGCTCGACTGGAAATGGCTGTTCATCTATCCCGACCAGGGCATCGCGACCGTCAATCAACTGACCATCCCCGTCGGCACGCCGGTCAGCTTCGAGCTGACCTCCTCGGGCGTGATGAACAGCTTCTTCGTGCCGCAGCTCGGCAGCCAGATCTACACCATGGCGGGGATGGTGACGCGCCTTCACCTGCAGGCGGACCATCCTGGAACATACCGGGGATTGTCGGCGCAATTCAGCGGCGATGGTTTCGCCGATATGCGCTTCAACGTCGAGGCTGTGCCGGCCGAAGCCTTTGCCCAGTGGGTGACTGCAGCTCGTGCCGCTGGTCCGGTGCTCGACGCACAAGCCTATGCCGATCTGGCCAAGCCGAGCCAGGCGGTCGCGCCTTTCACCTATCGTGCCGTCGCTCCCGACCTTTTCAGCGGCATCTCGAGCGCCGGAATGCAGCCGGCCGATCCATCGCAGCTCACCCATCCAGAGTCACAGAGGGCGGAAAAATGAATCTCCTCGGCAAGCTCAGCTGGGACGCGATCCCGTTCGACCAGCCGATCGTGATGGCCGCCACCGCGGGCATGGTCGCGGCCATCGTGCTCATTCTTGGGTGGGTCACGCTCAAGGGATACGTGCCTTACCTGTGGCGCGAGTGGATCACGTCCGTCGACCATAAGCGCATCGGGGTCATGTATATCGTGCTGGCGCTGATCATGCTGCTGCGCGGCTTCGCCGACGCGATCATGATGCGCTCGCAGCAGGCCCTCGCGGCAGGCGGCGCGCAGGGATATCTGCCGTCCGAGCATTTCGACCAGGTTTTCTCGGCGCACGGCACCATCATGATCTTCTTCATGGCGATGCCGTTCGTGATCGGGCTGATGAACTTTGTCGTGCCGCTGCAACTCGGCGTCCGCGACATGGCCTTCCCGACCTTGAACTCGGTGGCCTTGTGGCTGACCGCATCGGGCATCCTCTTGATCAACATCTCGCTGGCGGTCGGCGAGTTCGCAAAAACCGGTTGGGTCGCCTATCCGCCGCTGAGCGAGCTGCAGTTCTCGCCGGGTGTCGGCGTCGACTACTATCTCTGGGCGCTGCAAGTCTCCGGCATCGGCACATTGCTGACCGGAATAAACTTCGTCACCACGATTCTGAAAACGCGGGCACCCGGCATGGGCTATATGCGCATGCCGGTGTTCTGCTGGACGGCGCTTGCCTCCAACCTGCTCATGGTCGCGGCTTTTCCGGTCCTGACCGCGACCTTCGCGATGCTGCTGCTCGACCGTTACCTCGGCTTTCATTTCTTTTCGGTCGATGGCCAGGGCAATCCGATGATGTACGTCAACCTGTTCTGGGTCTGGGGTCACCCGGAGGTCTACATCCTCATCTTGCCGGCGTTCGGGATCTTTTCGGAGGTGATCGCGACCTTCTCCGGCAAGCCGCTGTTCGGCTATCGCTCGATGGTCGCCGCCACCATGGCGATCTGCGTTCTCTCGTTCTTGGTCTGGCTGCACCACTTCTTCACCATGGGAGCCACCGCCGACATCAACGGCTTCTTCGGGATCATGACCATGATCATCGCGGTGCCGACCGGCGTCAAAGTCTTCAACTGGCTGTTCACGATGTACGGCGGGCGTGTTCGCTTCACCGTGCCGGTCCTGTGGTCGATCGGGTTCATGGTGACGTTCGTCATCGGGGGCATGACCGGCGTGCTGATGGCCGTGCCTCCCGCCGATTTCCAGCTGCACAACAGCCTGTTCCTGGTCGCGCATTTCCACAACGTCATTATCGGCGGCGTCGTGTTCGGCGTGCTGGCCGGTTTCAATTACTGGTTCCCGAAGGCGTTCGGCTTCATGCTCGACGAACGCTGGGGCAAGCGCGCGTTCTGGTGCTGGTTCATCGGCTTCTATCTCGCGTTCATGCCGCTCTATGTTCTGGGCCTGATGGGCATGACCCGGCGCATGCAGCATTACGACAATTTGGATTGGCAGCCATGGCTGGTGCTGGCAGCGATCGGTGCCGCCGTCATCCTGGCGGGCATCGTCTCCCAGATCATCCAGCTCGTCGTATCGATCCGCGACCGCGAGCAGCACCGCGACGTGACCGGGGATCCATGGGACGGCCGCACCCTGGAATGGTCGACGGCGTCGCCGCCACCGGCCTGGAATTTTGCGGTCCTGCCCCGTGTGGCCGAGCGAGACGGCTATTGGAGCACGAAGCAGCGCGCGCACGCGACACATGATCAGGCGCGCGAGTACGCGCCGATCGAGATGCCGAGAAACAGTGCGATCGGCTTCGTCAACGCATTCTTTGCCGTCGTCACCGGCTTTGCACTGATCTGGCACATCTGGTGGATGGTCGGTGTGGGGCTGCTCGGCGCGTTCGTGACACTCCTTGCCTTCGCGTTTCGCAATGAGAAGGAGGTCGAGATCCCAGCCGGGCAGATTGCTCAGCTCGAACGACGTCGCCAGGCGGAGGTTGTCCCATGAACATCGCGGTTGCCATCGATGAGGTCCGTCAGGAGGCGCTACCGAGTGCCAGCGAAGCCGGTCCCGCGCCGAAGCGGATCGTCGTGGCCTACGGCTTCTGGATCTTCCTCCTGAGCGACATCGTGATGTTCTCGGCGCTCTTCGCGGCCTACGCTGTGCTCGTGCGTGCGACTGCGGGCGGGCCGGCCGGCGCGCAGCTGTTCAATCAAGCCAGTGTCGCGATCGAAACCGCTTGTCTTCTTGCCTCGAGCTTCACGTGCGGGCTGATGTCGCTGGCGGTCAATTCGCGGCGCCGAGCCGCCACTTACTTCTTTGCTTTGGTCACCTTCGCGCTCGGGGCGGCGTTCCTCGCGCTCGAGATCCGCGAATTCGCCGACATGATCGCCCGCGGCGCCACCCCGCAACGCAGCGGTTTCCTGTCCGCGTTCTTCACCCTTGTCGGCTGCCACGGGCTGCACGTCGCCACCGGGCTGGTCTGGTTGGCGGTGATGATGGCGCAGGTCGCAATCAGGGGCTTTCGCGCCAGCGTGGAACGGCGCCTTCTATGTTTTGCCCTGTTCTGGCACGCGCTCGACATCGTCTGGGTTTGGCTGTTCACGGTCGTCTATCTGATGGGAGTCCGTCCATGACCGACGCACGCTACGATCGCGCCCCCGGAGACATCTCGATATCTGCTGAGGCGGAAAGGCGAACGCTGTCCGATGTGGGCATCTACACGATCGGACTGGCCCTCGCCGTGATCCTGACGGCCACGTCGTTCTGGGTGGCCAACACGTCGCAGCTCTGGGCGCCCGGCATCGCTCTCGGCCTTGTCGTGCTCGCCATCGCGCAGATGGGTGTTCACCTGGTCTTCTTCCTGCACATCACCACCGGACCGGACAACACCAACAACGTGCTGGCGCTGGCGTTCGGCATCCTCATCGTGTTCCTGGTCGTCGTCGGGTCGCTCTGGATCATGACGAATCTGAACGACAACATGCCGCCGGCCGAGCTGATGAATTTGCACATGCAGCACTGAACACGTTCGGAAATCGATAGCCGAAATGGAGCTTCCGGCTCACATCACGATCATCCGACGGACGGCTGCTATTCCGAGGCTGACATCAGGACCTTGCGATGCCTCTCGTGTACGACGTTCACCCCGAATTCGGCTATTTTTGCCCAGCACCGAGGGTTCGCCGGGAGCTGCGCGTTGCTGTTGTCTCGATCCTGGTCGGAATGGTGATCGGCGCGGCAATCGTGACCATCCGTGCCGGCCACTCCGTGGAGACGGACGGTATTTCGAGCAAAGCGCACCTGAAATCGTCGGACCCCGAAACGTTGGTGGCGAGCGTCGCAGGACCGAGCTCGAACCGCGACAACGTCAAGGCTGATCCTGCGGAAGCGATCAAGCCATATCCGATGCGGATGGTGCGAGTGCGTTCGAGCAAGGCTGTGTCACCCCGTGCCGCGCCACCGGAGCCGGATATCCCACCAGCCCCCGCGGGTCCGTCATCGCCCGAGAACGCGGAGGGTTCGGGGTCGCCAGCGGCTTCACCGCAAGCAAAATTATTCGCAGCAACTAGCAATTCCGCCGTCTCCCAGACCAAGAAGCGGCCAAGCGCTATGCATGCGAGACGTCACCGGGACGACGAGGATGAGAACGCACGCTGGCAGAGCCGGCGTTGGCCCTACTGGGGCGGGCGCGCCTATGCCGAAGATCGATCTTGGCGCGGCGCATACCGCAACTGGGTGTACCGATGAAAGCCGCTGTCGTCAGCGGGTCCTTGCGCGACTGGCTCCTCAAAAAGCCGGGGTGGCTAAATCATCAGACAGCCGTCGGACTGACTTTTGCGGTCAAGACCTTTGCGGCATCCTTGCTCGCACTCTACATCGCATTCTGGGCCGGCCTCGACGATCCACGATGGGCGTTTCTGACCGTTTACATCGTATCGCAACCGGATAGCGGGCTCGTTCTCGCCAAGGGCTTCTATCGCATCCTTGGCACCATCGCCGGGGTGCTTGTTTCGATTGCGCTGGTATTTGGTCTCTCCCAGTACGGCGAGCTTTTCGTGGCCGCGCTGGCCGTATGGATCTGTTTCTGCAATTTTGCCGCCCGAACGGCACGCAACTTCGCGTCATATGGCTTCCAGCTCGCAGGCTACACGGTCGCAATCATCGGCATCCCTGCCGCCCTCAACCCGAGCGGAGCCTATCCTTTGGTGGTGGCGCGTTTCACCGAGATCTTGCTTGGTATCATCTGCGCGGCGCTGGTCAGCCGCTTGATCCTTATACGCGAGCTCTCACCAAAGCTGATCGAGCTGGTGCGTGCTCTGAGGCGCCGCGCCGATGGCTTCGCAACGGTCCTGCTCGACCCTGGCGCCGACCGCGCGCGTGTCACCGCCGAGCGGACCGAGCTCGCCAAGGCTTATCTCGACGTCCAGGCCATGCAGGGTTCGACGTATTTCGAGAGCGCCGAGGCGCGCGTTCTCGACCAGCCGCTGCGCAGGTTGACCCAGGCCGCGGTGGAGCTTCGCACTACGGCAGAAGCAGCAGCGATCCATCGTGGCGGCCCGTTGCATCCGGACGACCCGATCGTATCTGCGCTGGTGCGCGCTGCGGATGAGCGCGACCTGGGGCTTGCGCGTGCCCGGCTTCGGGACTCGATGGCAGCTTTCGAGCGAGGCGAGGAGCTGCCGGAGCCGAAGATCGCCTGTAGGCTTTGGTCGGACCCGGCGCCCGCGCTTTTGATCGGGATCCGCTCCGCGCTGGCTGTCGTGATCACCTCCACCTTTTGGTTCGCGACGGCCTGGCCGACCGGCCCGGTCGCGGTCGTCGTCGCCGCGGTCGTGAGCAGCCTGCTCGCTTCCATGGTGCAGCCCGACAAGATCAGCATGGCCGCTGCCGCGACCGTGCTCATCGCAGCGGTGCCGGTTTTCGCGACCCAGTTCTACCTCATGCCGCTTGCCGTCGATTTCCCTTCGATGGCGGTAGCGCTCGCACCGCTGCTGCTGACTTGCGGTTTCATAATGGCGCAGCCGGGCATCGGCCCGCTCGGCCTCTTGTCTGCCGTGTACTTCGCCTTCGCATCGAGCATCGACAATGTCATGACCTATGATGCCGTCGCGTTTCTTAACTCGTCGCTTGCCATCCTCGTAGGCATAGCGGTCGCGGTGGTGCTGTTTGCAACCTTCTTCCCCGAGACGCCGGCTCACGCAGGTCGTCGCTTCCGCCGGCAGCTTCTTGTTCACCTGAGTAATCTCACCAACGCTTGCCCTTGCGATCCTGCCCTTCGATGCTATCAGCTCGCCCTGTTCGAACAGCTCGGGGCCACGCTTGCGCGCCTCAAAGACGAGCCGAAGGTCGCGCATGAGTGCCTGACGAGCGCGCTGGCTGCGCTATCAGCGGCGCAGGCAATCGGCCGTCTGAAAAGCTCCCTCGATGGGACGGTGGTGGCGCCCCGAATCGCCGCCGAGGGCGCGCGTCTGCTTGCGCGGTTGTCGCAGACCCTGCGAAATCCATCTGTCTGGAAATTCCACCGGAGGGCAGGGGAGGCGCGTGCGCTTGTGCGCCATGCCCTCGCAACAGCCCGGGGTTCAGCTGAGCCGGAGGAAATCGAAACGCTGCGCGGGGTGGTGGTCGGAGCTGCAACGCTTGCCTCCGATCTCATGCGCGCTCGCATGGCCTTGCAGGGAAAATCGAATGCAATCGCAATTTGATCTCTTGGGCGCGTTTGTGCCGACGATCGCCGCCTGGCTCGTGCTCTCGCTGGCAGTATTCGTTCCAGTCGACGCAGTGCTGACCCGGTGCGGCTTTTACCGGCTGTTCTGGCACGCACCCCTCGCCCGCTTCGCCCTCTTTGTTTGCCTGTTTTGCGGCGGCGCGCTGGTCGTGGCCAACCACTGAAAAGGAGATACCGATGCAGGCCGTCGTCCGCGTGTTGCTGACTCTCATCTTGCTCGTTGTGGCTGTTTTCCTCAGCTACGATCTGGCGAGGTATTATCTCTATTCGCCCTGGACCCGCGACGCCCGGATCCGCGCCAATGTGGTGACCGTCGCGCCCGACGTGTCCGGTTACGTCGATGATATTCGCGTGCGGAACAATCAATTCGTGCACAAGGGCGACGTGCTCTTCATCATCGATCAGGAGCGTTATCGATTAGCGCTCGCAGACGCCGAAGCCACGCTCGCGGCGCGGCATGCTCAGCATCTCATGCTGCTCGACCAATACCAGCGGCGCTTGAAACTGGCACCGGGCTACACCATCACGGTCGAGAATCTCGACACCGCGCGTCGACAGTCGGAAACGGCGATCGCCCAATACCAGCAGGCGACTGCTTCCCGCGACACCGCTGCCCTGAACCTCAGGCGAACCGAAGTGCGCGCGTCTGTCAATGGTTTCGTCACCAATCTCAATCTTGCCCAGGGCACGTTTGCCTCGCAGGGGAAGGCGGTGATGGCCCTGATCGACAGCGATTCATATCGGGTCGAGGCGTATTTCGAGGAAACCAAGATCCCGCATGTCAAACCCGGTGCCAGCGCCGAGATCTATCTCATGGATGGATCTCCTCCGCTGCAAGGAACCGTCTCGGGTGTGGCGAGAGGCATCACGGACCAGGATAACAAGGATGGTCCGGAGCTTCTCTCTTCCATCAATCCCACATTCACCTGGGTCCGACTGGCACAGCGCATTCCTGTCGCCATCCATCTGACGCACGTCCCACCGGGTGTGTTGATCAGCGCCGGAATGACCTGCACCGTCGTGATGAAGGAAGGCGCGGCGCCGGAAAACGGGCTCGGGATCAAGAAAGTCATGACGGCAATCTTAGGAGCACTGTCAAGTTAGTTAGGCGCGCCACTCGGGATGGCAACCGGTCGCCACCGATGACAGGCCAATACCGACGTTTCGCTGGTGAATTTGTGGTGAGTTTGGCGTTCGCGCGCTCCTGAACGATTTGGATAAGTCATTGATCTGATTGGCGCGCCCGACAAGATTCGAACTTGTGACCTCTGCCTTCGGAGGGCAGCGCTCTATCCAGCTG
>WNEY01005012.1_pt1 | contig 10202 bp, 9 predicted proteins | sample 5400531 | NCBI WGS metagenome assembly WNEY01 (sample SAMN13153338, study PRJNA577476) | soil metagenome | isolation source: 200 cm saprolite under Douglas fir tree site 1 | place: USA:California | collected 2015-04-18
GAGCGTGAGGGTGATGGAATTCGGGAGCGCCCGGCCCAGCGAGCCGCAGTAGCTCGCCCTCGGCCAGCGGCCCCGTGGCGTGGACGCGCTCCTGCATACTGCGGCGTGCTCGATGCGATCACCCGGCACGGAGCCCACCTCGCGCAGCACTGCCCCTGGTCAGAACTCGAGGAGATTGTCGCGGAATTGCTCGTAGGTGTACTCCGTGCGGGTGAGGCCGCGTTTTTGCAGCTCGGGCACGAGGCCGTCGGCGATTTCGCTGATGGACCGTCGCGTGAGGACGTCCTGGGTGATCAGGAAGCCGTCGCCGCCGACCTCCTGCATCACTTCGTCCATCTGCCCGGCGACTTCGGCCGGCGTGCCCAGCAGCTCGATGCGCTGCCCGCCGCCACTGGCCGAGACAGAGGCGACCTCGCGCAGGGTCCGGTCCTTGTTCTGGTTGATGAACGCGGCCAGCGAGCTCTGGTGGCCATTCGTGGTCATCTGGGCCGCAAGCTGGCGGATGGGCGTGTCTAGGTCGAACACCGAGAAGTCGATGTCTGTCGAGTACCCCATGCCAGCGAGCCGGACCATGGGGTTGGCGGCGGCCGCGGCCAGCGCCTGCGCCTTGCGCTCCAGCGCGGCCTGACGCGTCTCGCCGATGATCGGGGAGATCAGGAAGAGGACCTTGACGTCGTCCGGCTTGCGGCCGTGGGCGAGCGCCCGTGCGCGCACGTCGGCCCGGTACTCCTTCATCTGCTCGATGCTGAGGCCGGAGGCGATGATCGAGTCCGCGTACTTCGACGCGTAAGCACGCCCCTTGGGCGAGCCGCCGGCCTGCACGATCACCGACCTGCCCTGGGGCGACCGCGCGGTGTTGATCGGGCCTCGGGACTTGTAGAACTTTCCCTCGAAGTTGACCGGCTGAACCTTGCCCGGATCGGCGAACACGCCCTCCTGGTCGACGATCATCGAATCGGGCTCCCAGGACTCCCATAGCCTGATCACGAGCTCGGTGAACTCTTCGGCCATGTCGTAGCGGACGTCGTGGTCGGGCTGGGCATCGTGACCGTAGTTCTGTGCCGCGCGATCCGAGCTGGCCGTCACCATGTTCCAGCCCGCCCTGCCCTTGGATACGTGATCCAGCGTCGAGACCAGCCGGGCAAGCAGGTAGGGCGGATATTCGGTGATGGCAAGCGTGGCGACGATGCCAAGACGCGACGTGCTCTGGGTGAGGATCGAGGCGAGCACGGACGGGTCGAACTTCGGGACCGCGTAGGCATTCTCGATATAGAAATCATGCCTCCTTTCCCACGCGTCGGGCACGAAGGAAGAATCCTCGATGATGAAGTAGTCGAAGCACGCCCGCTCAAGTGACCGGGCCATGTCAATGTAAAACTGCGGCATCATGCCCTCGGACTTGTGGGTTCCGATCCACGTGTCGCGCCAGCCATGAACGCGGTAACCATTCATGAACCAGCCAAGGTGGAATTTGTGGGCAGCCATCCGTCTCTCCTCCGCCACGCTGTCACGCGCTTGCGCACCAGTGAATGAGAGGGCTATGACAGGCGAGGATCGGCGGGGTGTCCCTCCCATTACGCCGCGGCGTCGCCGGCCTGGCGGCACTCAGCGCCCGGTGCTTCGTGGCGCAGTGCGCGGACAGCGCTGGCCGGGTACCAGGCCATGACAACGCGAGCGGCGACCCCCTCGCAGCCGCCGGCTCCGCCCTTCCCGCGCCGGCCACACCATCGCGGCCCTCGGCGCTGGGGATCGGGGCAGCGGTGAGGGCGCCGAGAGTCCCGGCCACGGCCAGATCGGTCAGGCCGAACGCGTGAGGACGTGACAGACCACCCGCAGAGCCCGATCACGGAGATCGCGCAGCGGACGGGCTTGGCGCAGAGCCTGGTCTCACGGACCGTGGACCGGCTGCAGACGCACGGGGTGCTCACAGCGGCCCGCGATCCCGCCGACGGGCGGCGCACTCTGGTCAGCGTCAATCCCCAGACCCGGCACCTGGATTTTGCCGCGCGGGCGGAACGCCCGATCGCGGATGCGATCCGACAGGTGGCAGGAGTGAGCGGCGAGCAGCAGCGCCGGATAGAGGCGGCGCTAGAGGCTCTGGGAGACGAGCTGTTCCCCCGATCCCGATGAGTGAGCCGGTGGCATCTTTCCCGCAGGCAGGCGGGCAATCTCAACGACGTTGCCCAGGGCTGACCGCGGGGGCTTGAGCGTCACGAACATGAGGGCGATGCTGGCCGCATCCCAGTCGATGCCGGACATCGGGCGCAGGCCTCCTGGGGGCCGGGAAGGACGGCGAGCCGAGCGTCCCTTCCCCGGCCTGAAGCTGCGCAATCGATACCAGAAATATGTTTCGCTGTGGTGAAATCTGCCGCTCATCTGCCTATTGACACGCGATAGAGGTCGTGCAAAGCTTTGCGCAACTCTGCAGGGGAAAACCAAGTTACATCCCAGGACGAGCCCTTCAGTACCGCGGCGTTGCCGCGTGCATGAGGACTCAGGCGAGCCCGCCGGCGCAAGCACGCAAGCGCCGCCTCCCGTGGGCATCCTACGCTGCCTCCCGCTACTGGCAGCGACTCCGCACGCAAACCTGTAAAGGGGCAGGAAATGAGAAGAAACGTGAAGTGGGCCGTCGCCACGGCCGTCATGGCGCTCGGGATCGCCGCCTGCGGTAGCCCGCACGCATCTACGACAGCGCAGACCGGTTCTGGCACCTCGGCGTCGGCGTCGGCGCTGAGCGGTGACGTGTACTTCCTGATACCCGATGCCGGAACGCCCCGGTGGCTCACCCAGGACGCCCCCCTGTTCGCGCAGGATCTGAAGCAGCTGGCGCCCGGCCTCCATGTCGTCGTCGAGAATTCCAGCGACTCGGTCTCGCAGCAGCAGTCGGAGGTCGAGAACGCCATCACCAAGGGCGCTAAGGCGATCTTGCTCGTGTCGGACGATCCGAACGAGGCCACGGGCGCGCTGGTGAGCGCGCAGCGGGCCGGCGTACCGGTCATCGCCTATGATCACAACACGCAGAACGGGCCCCTCGCCGGCTTCGACGTGTACAACTCGGTGGCAGTGGGCGCGCTCCAGGCGGCGCCCGCGTGCCAGTTCCTGTCCCAGGGCAAGCCCAAGACGCTGGCCCGGATTATGGGAAATCCTGGTGAGTACGGAACCACCCGCTATTTCGAGGGCCAGAACAAGTGCCTCGATCCGCTGATCAAGAGCGGGCAGGTGAAGGTCGTTTGCTTGACGTACACGCCGAGCTGGGATCCCACCACCGCCCAGCAGGAAGCTGAGACGTGCCTCACCAAGACCAACGACAAGGTCGACGCGTTCCTCGACATGAACGACGGCACGAGCGGCGGCGTCATCGCGGCGCTCCAGGCGCAGCACCTGGCGGGGAAGATCCCCGTTTTCGGCGGACAGGATGCTGACCTTCAAAACCTGCAGTACATCGTCCAGGGCTACCAGGCGGGGACCATCTTCAAGTCGTTCGTCGTCGAGGCCAAGATAGCCGCGGAAATGACGGTGGCAGCGGTCCAGCACAAGTCCGCGCTGCCCGGCGTGAACAGCACATACAACAATGGCTTCGCCAACATTCCAACAGCGCTCCTCACGCCTACCTATGTCACGCAATCGACGCTGGGCAATGTCGTGACGGCTGGCATCTACACCTGGAAGCAGATCTGCGGCGGGCCCGCAGCCGGGACTGGCGTGTGCAAGTCCCACTGACCCTGGGGAAGACGAGATGACGCAGGCAGAAGGCCTCCGCTTGGAGGCAATATCCAGGCATTTCGGAGGCATACGAGCCCTGACGGGCGTCAGCCTCTCGGTGTCCTACGGAGAAGTCCTCGGGATCATCGGGGAAAACGGTGCCGGAAAGTCAACGCTGATGAAGATCGTCGCCGGCGTCATGCCTCCCGACAACGGGGACATCAGCCTCGACGGGACGACGGTTCATTTCCGGAGCCCGGCCGACGCGGCCCGCCTGGGGATCGCGATGGTATACCAGGACCTCGCCTTGTGCGACAACCTCGATGCCGTGGCCAACATGTTCCTCGGGTCGGAGATCGTCCGGTGGCGGGTGCCGGGGGCGCGGCGAAGCCGCGGTCAGATGCGCCGCGCCACGGAGGAGGTGCTTGACCGTCTGGGCATCAGGCTCCGCTCGCTGGACATACCGGTGGGCCAACTGTCGGGCGGCCAGCGTCAGGCCATCGCGGTCGGCCGGGCGGTCATGCGCGACCCTAAGGTCGTCATCTTCGACGAGCCGACCGCTGCCCTGGCCGTGAACCAGCGTGAGCAGGTAGTCCAGCTGATCCACCGGCTCCGCGACCAGGGGCACGCGGTCCTCGTCGTATCGCATGAGCTGTCCGACGTCTTGTCGGTCTCTGATCGCATCGTCGTCCTGCGGCTTGGCACGGTCGCGGCAGAATTCACGGTGGCCGATGGGATCAGCGAGCGCGACCTCGTCGCCGCGATGCTGGGCGTGCCCGCCGAGCCTGACCGCAGCGGCGGCGGCAATCCAGTGGCAGCGGTGAACACGCATGCCAATCAGGAGGCAAGATGAGAGGCCGGGCCCAAAGCACGGACCAGCGGGCGCGAGCCGGGGAACTGGCACCGGGTCAGGCAGCGGCCGCCGCTCCCGGCCCGCGGCCGGCCGCGCCCGCGGCCGGCCGTCCGGGCGAGTCAGCACCCGGGCGGGGCGCAGGCCGCTGGGCGGCGGTCCTGGCCGCAACACGGGAGGTTCCCGCCAGCCGCATGCAGATGGCGGCGAGCGTGGCCGCCCTGGTGGCCGTCGCGCTCATCTTCCAGGTGCAGACCTCGCTGTTCCTGTCCCCCCGGAATGTCACCGAGCTGCTGCTAGAGAGCATCCAGGTAGGGGTGATGGCCCTCGGCCTGATCTTCGTCCTGCTGCTGGGGGAGATTGACCTCTCGGTCGCCAGCCTCAGCGCGGTGTGCGCCACCGTCACCGCGTCCGCGATCGTGGTCCACCACATGAGCACCGGCGTCGGCATCACGCTCGGCCTGGCGGCCGGCGTCGCGTTCGGGCTCGTGCAAGGGCTCATCATCGCCATGTTCGGGGCACCGTCCCTGATCGTGACGCTGGGCGGCTCCCTGGTGCTGTCCGGGCTCTTGCTGGTGATCCTGCCCACGTCCGAGCAGATTCCCCTCGGCTCGACAATCCTGGGGTCCTATTCGTCTGACTTCGTGCCGGGCGGCGTCGCGTGGATCCTCATCGCCCTCGGCGTCGGGGCGTTCGTCGTGATCCGGTCACTGGCGTACCTGGAAAGCCGTCCCCGCGGCGCGGGGAAGCCGGCTGGCCGCGCGTCCCTGGCCAGGATCGTCATCTGGCCGGCGGCCCTGATGACGGCGGTCGTCGTGGCGGCCGAGATGCTGCTGAACTCCTACCTTGGCCTGCCGCTGTTCCTGGCCCTGTTCCTCGGCATGATTGCCGTATGCGCCTACATCACCACGCAAACACGCTTCGGCGTGCACCTGTACGCCGTGGGGGGCAGCCGTCAGGCTGCGAACCGTGCCGGGATATCTCCTCGGAAGATGCTTGTGTCGGCCTTCGCCATCAACGGGTTCTTCGCCGCGGCCGCCGGGATCTTGGGTGCCTCCCGGATACTCGGGGTCGGGGTGGACACCAACTCCCCGGACCTCCTGCTCGTCGCCATCGCGGCGGCGGTCATCGGCGGCACGAGCCTGTTCGGCGGCCGGGGGAACGTCTGGGGAGCGCTGATAGGGGCCCTGCTGATCGAGTCGCTGGCCAATGGCCTGGACCTGCTCGGCGCGTCGGCGGCGACGCAGTACATCGCCGAGGGCCTTGTCCTGGGCGTCGCGACCATCATCGACTCCATCGTGAACCGCCGCTGGATCTTCGCGAGGACTGGCGGATGACGGACAGGGCAGCATGAAGCCGTCCGCGCAGCCAGACGAGACCGCGGGACGCCAGGCCGGCGCACCGGACCGGCGTCCCACGCTCGCCGAGGTGGCCGCCGCCGCACGGGTCTCGGTGTCCACGGTCAGTCGCGCGCTTGACGACAACCCGAGGATCCCGGCTAGTACCCGCCAGCGGGTGCGCGACGTCGCCAGGGAGCTGGGCTTCACGCCCAACATCTCGGCACGTTCGCTGCGGACCCAGTCGTCGATGCTCGTCGGGGTGGTGGTGCCTGACATCGCCATCCCGTTCTACGCCACCGTCCTCAAGGCGGCGCAGGGCGTCCTGGAGAGCAGTGGCTACCAGGTCGTGGTGATGAATACCGAGCGGGACGCGCAGCACGAGGCAGCCGCGCTGCGGACACTCCACGCCCGCCAGGTCGACGGGCTGCTCGTGGCTACGTCCGGTGGCTACTTTCCCGACCGCGGGCCGGTGGTCTTCTTCGACCACATTCTCCGGGGCATCGGCCTGGGGCAGGTGAGCCCGGACAACGCCGCGGGGATCAGGGTCCTGGTCGAGCACCTGGTCCGCGAGCATGGCAAGGAGCGCATCGCGTACCTGGGCGGGCCCGTCGGCCCTGGCGAGCACGTCCAGCGGCTCGAGCATGGGCCCGGAACGGAGCGGCTGGAGGGATTCCGCACCGCGATGGGCACGCTGCGGCTGCCCGTCCCGCCGGAGTACCTGGCTTTCGGGGACTACGAGTGGACCGAGGCGAGCGCCGAGAAAGCCGTCGGCGCTCTCATGGCCCTCGACGAGCCGCCGACGGCGATCGTCGCGGCGGGCGACACGCTGGCCCTGGGCGCCCTCCGCCAGCTCCGGCGGGCGCAGCTGCAGGTCGGCACCGATGTCGCGCTGGTGTCCTTCGACGATCCGGTTAGCGGCGACCTGCTCGAGCCGCCCATGACCGCGCTGGTGCGCCACGACCGCGAGCTGGGCGAGATCAGCGCCCGCCTGCTGCTCGACGAGCTCGGCGCAGCCAGGGAAGGCCCTGCAGGCGCCGGGAGCCAGCGAGATCGTCCGCCCCCGGCTGAGGTCAGGCTTCCCCCCGAGTTGATCATCCGCCGCAGCTGCGGCTGCGCAAGCTGAAGGAGCAGGAGCGCATGAGCAGACCCGTCACCTTGTTCACCGGCCAGTGGGCCGACATGCCGGCCGCCGAGCTCGCCGCCAAGACGGCCCGGTGGGGATTCGACGGCCTTGAACTGGCCTGCTGGGGCGACCACTTCAGCGTGCGGCAGGCGCTCGCGGATCCCGGTTATGTCAAGGAACGGCGCGGGCTGCTCGAGCGGCACGGCCTTGAGGTGTGGGCCGTCTCCAATCACCTGGTCGGCCAGGCAGTCTGCGATGTGCCCATCGACCACCGCCATCAGGGCGTCCTTCCCGCCCACGTGTGGGGCGACGGCGACCCCGAGGGCGTGCGCCAGCGGGCGGCCAGGGAGATGGCTGACACCGCGCGGGCAGCCGCGGCGCTCGGCGTCACCCGGGTGAACGGGTTCACCGGGTCGAGCATCTGGTACATGCTGGCCGGCTTCCCGCCCGTGTCGCCGGAGACCATCGATCGCGGGTTCGATGACTTCGTCGAGCGGTGGACCCCCATTCTTGACGTCTTCCAGGCCGAGGGCGTCATGTTCGGGCTGGAGATCCACCCGGCCGAGATCGCCTACGACTACTGGACGGCCGAGCGGACCCTGGCCGCGATGCCGCACCCGGCGTTCGGCCTTAACTTCGACCCCAGTCACCTCCACTGGCAGCAGGTCGATCCGGTTGCCTTCCTCGAAGGCCACGGGCACCGCGTCACTCACGTGCACTGCAAGGACGCCGCCCGCCGCCTGAACGGCCGCAACGGCATCATCGCCTCGCACCTGCCATTCGGCGACCCGCGCCGCGGCTGGGACTTCCGCTCCATCGGCCGCGGCGGCATCGACTGGGAGGAGATCATGCGCGCCCTCAACCGCATCGGCTACGACGGGCCGCTGTCCGTCGAATGGGAAGACGCCGGGCTGGACCGTGAGACAGCGGCTCCCGAGGCACTGCGATTCGTGCGGTCGCTCAGCGCCGAGGCGTCGGCTCGCCGGTTCGACGCGGCATTCAGCAACCAGGCCTGATCACGGAGAGGCACCCGACATGGACATGCTGATCGGCGGGCAGTGGGCGCCCGCGGCATCAGGATCGCGCGAAGAGATCACCTCCCCGTTTGACGGCGCAGTCGCGGGCACGGTACCGGTCGCCGGCCCTCCCGACGTTGACGCCGCGCTGACCGCGGCGCAGGCCGGCGCGGCTACCTGGCGCAGGACGCCCGCGCACGAGCGGATGCGGATCCTGCTGCGCGCCGCCGAGCTGGCTGACGAGCGGGCACCTGAGATCGCCCGGCTGATCAGCACCGAGAACGGCAAGGCCATCACCGAGGCAGCCGGCGAGGCTGGCCGGTCGGGCGACATCATCCGGCTGTCCGCCTTCGAGGGAGCGCACCTGTATGGCGACTCGCTCCCGCTGGACGCCAGCCGCGGCACGGGCCGGGACAAGATCGGCTTCACGGTGCGCCAGCCCTGCGGAGTGGTCGCGGCCATCTCCCCGTTCAACTACCCGGCGCTCCTGGTGCTGCACAAGCTCGGCCCGGCGCTGGCCGCCGGGAACGCGGTCGTCTTGAAGCCGGCCCGGAGCACGCCGCTGACCGCCCTCGCCCTGGCCGCCTGCTTCATCGACGCCGGCCTGCCCGGCAGCGTCCTGTCCGTGCTCACCGGTCCTGGCGGAGTCCTCGGCGACGCGCTGGTCAAGGACCCGAGGGTACGCAAGGTCTCGTTCACCGGATCCACGGCGACCGGCGAGCACATCACCCGCGTGGCCGGGGTCAAGAAGCTCTCCCTGGAACTCGGCGCGTCCTGCCCCGTCGTGATACTCCCCGATGCCGACCTGGACAGCGCGGCGGCTGCGGTGGCGTCCGGCGGCTACGTGAACGCCGGGCAGGTCTGCATCTCGGTCCAGCGCGTGATCGTCCACCCGAAGGTCAACGGCGACTTCCTCGACGCGCTGGTCCCCAAGGTCAAGGCCATCACCACCGGCGACCCGCTTTCCCCCGAGACCGGGATGGGCATGCTGATCAGCGCCCGGGAGGCGGAGCGAGTCCGGGCGTCGATCGCCCAGGCGAAAGCCGATGGCGCCCGGGTCTTGACCGGCGGCGAGCGGGACGGCGCGTCGGTGGCCCCCGCTGTGGTCGCCGACGTCGACCCGTCATCGGAGTTCAGCCAGAACGAGCTGTTCGGCCCCGCCGTCGCGGTGAGCACCGCCGCGGACTGGCCTGCGGCGATCGCGCAGGCCAACGGCACCGCTTACGGCCTGGCCGCGGGAATCTTCACCGCCGACGTGAGCGCCGTGGTCCGGGCCATCCGGGAGATCGACGCCGGGAGCATTCACATCAACTGGACTCCGCTGTGGCGGGCTGACCTGATGCCCTACGGCGGGCTGAAGGGCAGCGGGATCGGCAAGGAAGGCCCGCGCTCGGCCGTGGCGGAGATGACCGAGTCCAAGACCGTCGTGCTGCACGGCCAGCCCTGGTAACAAGCGAAAGGCAAGCCTTCGGTGAACTCCCAGCATCGCCAGACCGTGCGGATGACCGTCGGCCAGGCAATCATCCGCTACCTGTCCAGCCAGTACTCCGAGGCCGACGGGGAGCGGCGCCGGCTCATCCCGGCCACCTTGGGGATATTCGGCCACGGCAACGTCGCTGGCCTGGGCCAGGCACTCGACCAGTTCTCCGATGTGATGCCGTTCGTACAGGGCCGCAACGAGCAGGCGCTGGTGCACGCGGCCACGGGGTACGCCAAGCACGCACGGCGCCGTGCGACCCTCGCGGTGACCGCGTCGATCGGCCCCGGCGCGATGAACATGGTCACGGGGGCGGCGCTCGCCACCGTCAACCGGCTGCCCGTGCTGCTGCTGCCCGGCGACAGCTATGCCACCCGGCGGCAGGGGCCGGTGCTGCAGCAGCTGCAGCACCCGTCCGAGGCCGACGTGTCCGTCAACGACGCGTTCCGGCCGGTGGCGCGCTTCTTTGACCGGATCACCCGGCCCGAGCAGCTGCTCACCGCGCTGCCGGCCGCCGTCCGCGTGCTGGTTGACCCGGTCCAGGCCGGCGCCGTCGTCCTGTCGCTCCCGCAGGACATCCAGTCGCACGCCTACGACTTCCCGGCGGCGTTCTTCGCCGACAGGACATGGCGGATCCGCCGCCCGCCGCCCGATCCCGGCGAGGTCGAGCAGGTCGCTGCGCTGCTCACCCAGG
>WNEY01006239.1_pt1 | contig 10202 bp, 7 predicted proteins | sample 5400531 | NCBI WGS metagenome assembly WNEY01 (sample SAMN13153338, study PRJNA577476) | soil metagenome | isolation source: 200 cm saprolite under Douglas fir tree site 1 | place: USA:California | collected 2015-04-18
TAACGGCTCGAATTTGGCCGTGAGAAGCTCACGAAAGGTCCAGACGTGATCCGTCACGCCTACCGCCATTGCTGGCGTGCGCTCCCGCCAGCGAGGACACATCGCGCCGTGGCGTGTGCGCTCGTGCAGCGGCAACGGCGGCCGCAAGCTCATGGGCGGTCGTGCCACATTGTAGAAGGCCTGGAAGAAGACCACCCGTTGCCGCAGGCGCTCGCGGTCTTTCCAGAAGCTGGACGTCTTCCGCACCAACGGTGCCAAGGCCTGCCGCACGGTCAGGTTCACCCGTTCGACCAAGGCCGTGCTGATCGTGAAGCCCAGGTGCGTCAGGCGTGCGGCGCCAAGCACGACGCGCGTGCTGAGCGTCAGCAACTTGCCCTGCTTCTTCTGCGTGACCAATTGCCCGTAGACCAGATCGGGATGGGGCGCACAGCGGGGCAAGCGGGGGCGCCCCCGCTTGCCGGTCCTCGCAAACGTCGTCACGACGTGGAAGGCAGCGATGAGGGCCGCCAGATAGCACGTGAAGCCGTCGCTGAAGAACGCCGGGATGCCCGCGACACGCGCCTTCGTGGCTGCCACAACTTCTGTGGCGGTGTCGAGCGTGCGCGGCCCCACCACGGCCGCGATCATCAAGCGACACTCGGGGGCAAAGCTGCCCCAGACCCCTTGCCGCCCATCCTCACCGTCGGGCAAGCTTTCCCCTGCCGTGTCCGTCTCACACGCGTGCTTGCGCGCGATGAAGTTCCACATCTCGTCGAGTTGCACCTGGGTGACAGGCAGGTTGCGCAGCAGGTGTCGGTTGAGCGCTTCAGCCTGCTGGGCTGCACGCCTAAGCCATGCCAACACCGTCTCTTCCGTCACCCCAAGCACCAAGCCGATGCCTGTCAGATCAACCCGGACCAGGAGCATCTTGAGAGCCATCATGACTTTTTCTTCTGAGGTACGGAGGTCGAAAAAGACGGTCTCGCGTGTCGCAGCAAAGGGCGTCGCACACGTGTGGCAGCGCTAACGGGTGAGCACCAGATTTTCTCCCAACTCGCTAAATCATACCATGACTCTCTGATAAATTCTTGGTATATGATCAAGGATGACTCTAACAAAAAGGTAGGAAAACAAAGACGGTCAATTGTTTTACCACTTATTGATAGCGCTGTTGTTGAAGGTTGTAAAAACCTTTTCTCAAAGCTCTTTTTCACAGGACAATTGTGGTACTGAGTTATGACACTAACAAGCCATTGTTTTTGCAGGGGTGAAAATCTACGACAGAATTCTTGATTTCTGTACAGAGTTAGTTATATATGGAACAAAATAAACCAAAACATCTCGTCACATAAGTGCTCAGTTTCACAATTAATGTCCTGGTTCTCAGAGTTGACCCTCAGTAAACAAGCGGGAAAATGGGAAGTCAGCCTGGTTTTCATTTCTGAAACGCAGCACTAAGGCTGGCCCGGGTCGGTCAGCCGTCCAATACCCTACCACGCGCAGCCAACCGGCGGGCCGATGGGGTGCCGTGGGGTGACCCTTCTCCTTGCGGCACGGGCGCGGGCCTGCGCCCGTGGAGGGAAATTTTCTCGGTACATGCCGTGATCGAGAGCCCCAGCGTGTGCTGAGGGGGTGTGCCGGCCGTCTGCCGTCCCTCTCCCCTTCCTCCACATCACGACGGGGCCCCAGGAGCAGACCACAGCCATGGACGGGAAGCGGGGGAGCCGAGACCATGCTCACGATGGTTCCATGCCTTCTCGTCAGCGGCAACCATGCCTTTGGAGTATAATGGCTCCCAAGGGGATGGTTGGACGGTCGTGCTGTCCATCGCCCGATGGCGTCTTCGTGCAGCGCCGGCGGCGTGACGATGACACCATGATGGGTGCGGCATAGTGGGAGGAGAGGAGATGGCGCAGGCCAAACGGTCCATGACGCGTACGGTATATCAAATCAAAGTCACCCTCAAGGGGAGTAAACCGCCGATCTGGCGCCGGATGCAGGTCGCCAGTACGACCACGCTCGTGCAGCTGCATCGCATTGTGCAACGCGTGATGGGGTGGGAGGGCGCTCATCTGTATCAGTTTGTCATCGACGGCATCGCGTATGGGGATCCTGGGATGCTGGGTGATCTGGATGCCGAAGACGCGCGGACCGTGACTCTCGAGACCCTGGTGCGGGGCGAAAAGTGGAAGTGCCTCTATGAGTACGATTTTGGGGATAGCTGGGAACATGAGCTGCTCGTCGAAAAGAGGCTGCCGCTGGACGAGGGCAAGCGCTATCCGCTCTGTCTGACAGGCAAACGTGCCTGCCCCCCCGAGGATTGCGGTGGTCTCTGGGGATACACGGGTTTTCTGGCAGCGATCCACGATCCGAAGCACCCCGATCACGACCGGTGGGTGGAATGGGCAGGTGACGAGTTCGATCCGGATGCCTTTGATCTGGACGAGATTAATACGGAGCTCCAACGCCTCACAGCACCCGGAGTGGGGAGAAGACAGCGCTAATGGTGCGGACCATCGGGGGAACGTTCCCGAACAAGCGCATGCACTCTGCCCGACTCGTGCTTCTCTTCCCGTTGTCCTGCTTCCACTTGTGTACATGCCATCGCTCTGTGCGTGAAAAGTTACACAGTTTCGGGGAAGCGCCGACCTGTCACCTGTGACAGGTCCCTGGTCGGGCTCCCCCGGATAATGTTGAGGATTCTATCCGGAGTGCTCAGGCAATATCGCCGCTCGTGCAGCAGTGGTACGGACTGAGCATTCCGGATAGAAGGGGTTGAACTAAACTGCGGTGGTTATGGGGATTGCTGGGTACCGTGGGGCCGTTTTCCCCGACTGAGTGAGGCTGACACAGACGGGGGGCGCTGTACGCGCGTTCGAGAGGCCACCGCGCCATCCACACCTGCGTCTGGCCATGGGTTTCGACCACACGAAGCAGGCGCGAGAAGCCTCTGCAGACGCACGTCTCCCAGAGGAGGTTGGAAGACGACTCTGATGCCGGGAGCCAGCACAATCCTGCATCGCTACGCCCCCTATGAGGTATCCAACACAGGCACACCCAGGTCCCATACCGCCCGGTGAACAAAGAGGGTCTCAACCACCAGCATACGCCCGGTCTGGCAGATGGGACACATCTCGGCCCTGGGGAGCGCTGCCGCAGCAGCCCCTGCATCGCCTGTCACGGGAGCGCCGACATGCGACGAGGCAACAGACGGCTGCAGCAGCTGACGACACCGCGTGAGCTGCGCCTGCCGCACGCGGTTGGCCAGGAAACCGTCGTGCCGGATATGTTGAAACCCATGCGGCAGGACGTGGAGGAGAAAACGACGGATGCATTCGACGGCGTCCAAGGTCATCGTCCGGGGGCGGTTCCCGTGGGTGGAATCCCGCCAGCGAAACGTGACCCGGCCCGCCTCCAGGGCGAGGAGCCGCCGGTTCGCGATCGCCACACGATGGGTAGAGCGGGCGAGGTATGTGAGGACATGCGCCGGCTCGCGCATGGGACGCTTGGCGTAGACGACCCACTCGTGCTCGTGCAGCCGCGGCATCAAGCGCTGCCAGGCCTGGGGATGGGCCAATGCGTGGCAGGGGCCGGTCAATGTCAGTGCCTGGGCGGTCCTGGCCTGGGTGAGCCCTTCCAGGAAGCGGCGCCGAAAGAAGCGACTTAACACCTTGACGGGCAGGAAGAAGTTGGGGGCGCACGGTACCCAGGCAGTGCCGTCTGGGGAGAGCCCCCCGCCTGGGACGACACAGTGCAGGTGGGGGTGGTATTGCAGTTGCTGGCCCCAAGTGTGCAGGAGCGCCAGAAAGCCAATGTGGGCCGCGAGATGCGTGGGGTCCTGTGCAATCGTCAGGAGGGTCTCTGCGACCGTGTGAAAAAGGAGGGAGTAGAGGCGCTGTGGGTTCCGCAGGGCCAGGGCATTCAACGTATCGGGGAGGGTAAACACCACGTGGAAAGAGGGGACGTTGAGCACCTCCTGCTGCCGGTCTGCCAGCCAGGCAGCTTGGGCCGAGCCTTGACACTTCGGACAGTGCCGGTTGCGGCAGGAGTTAGAGCTACTCTCCAAGTGCCCGCAGTGGTCACAGGCGGTCGTATGACCTCCGAGCGCCGCGGTCCGGCACAGTGTGAGGGCGCGGAGCACGCGCTGCTGCGCCGTCGAGGTGACGTGTCCATACCGCGCGAGATAGGTCGCGCCATAGTGGCGTATGACATCCGCCACTTCGAGTGGGGGGCGAGTCATAGCAGCGTATCCAGGACGCTGGCCACGTCAGGATGGTCTCAGGGGCTGGGGGTGGCCTGCAGTGTGCTACTGGCGACATGGAGGTAGAGACTGGGGGTGTCCAAGCGCCGATGGCCTAAGAGCAATGGGAGACGGCGCAGATCCACCCCAGCTTCGAGCATGTGGGTCGCAAAGGCGTGCCGGAGCATGTGGGGACAAACGGGGTGAGGGAACTGTGCCAGTTCGCCCGCATGGCGGCACATACTGCGCACACTGTCCTGCGTGATCGGGGCCGTCAGTGCCCGGCCGGGGAAGAGCCACAGGGGGGGCTGAGAGTGTTTCCAGGACTGCCGGAGGAGCTGGAAGAGCCGGGGCGACAGCATGACGAGGCGATCCCGCTGCCCTTTGCCCTGGCGGACGCGGATCACCATGCGTGGGCTCTCGATATCGGAGACTTGGAGGGCGCACAGTTCTGACACCCGCAGGCCCGCGGCAGAGAGGGTGGCGAGCATGGCACGGTGTTTCAGGTTGGGTGGGGCGGTGAGCAACGCCGCGACTGCTGTGCGACTCAGCACCGTGGGCAACTTGTGCTGGCCGCGCGGATGGGGGATGTGCTCGATCATCCAGGGCACGCCCAGCGTCGTCTGAGAGAAGAAGCGGAGGGCACACACGGTCTGCTTGAACGTCGCCCACGCCACGTGTTTCTGCTGGACGAGGGAGAGTTGGTAGGTGCGCACGTGCTCCGGCCCGAGATGCTCGGGCGAGGTGTGAAAATGCTGGGCAAACTCGGCGACACAGCGGAGAGAGGCGCGAACAGTATGGTCAGAAGAGTTGCGGAGTTGGAGATCGTCGCGCATCCGTTGGCGTCGTGCGGTCATAAGGCACCTCCTGACGTCAGGAACAGGTTGCAGGGGAGGCGCACCGAGGGCGTCGTGCACCGAACGTCGGAGGTATTGTCTTACAGCGGGAGAACGAGAGCCAGAGAAGCTCAGCAGGCAGGCACTAACGTGCGGAAAGAGATTGCTACGGCGAACGTGAGTGAGCAGTTTAGTTCAACCCCCGTTATCCGGGGGAGACACCTCGCGCATTGTGCGTGTGAGTCCACGAGACGCTACAATGATCTCGCCTGACGGACGCTCTTGCCTCCACAGGGCTGGACAGGCAGAGCAGAACGCGCATGCGAGGGGGGCGCGATGGCCAACGCGGAGCAGCTGCAGATTCTCCGGCAAGGGGTGAGTGTCTGGAATCTCTGGAGGAAAAAGCACCCACACGCCGTCATCGACCTCAGCGGGACCCACCTCGGGGGGGCCATCCTCTGGAGGGCCAATCTCCGGGAGGCCGACCTCAGTCGGGCCCATCTGCGCCAGGCCGACCTCGACGGGGCCAATCTCAGCGAGGTCCATCTCAGCGCAGCCGACCGCAGGACCGCAGGCGGGCGCGAGCGAACGCCAGTGGTCCCCACCCCGTATTCGACCGCAGCGACCGTGACACGGCTCAGGCAGCTCATGCATAACCCGGCGCCGATCGTCAAGGAAGCCTGGCAGGCGCCGCGCCCCGCCGATCGGAGTCGCCGGCTGGACGGCCACCGTCTCCACCTGAGCCCACAGACCATGGCCGCGTTCCAGCACTCCCCCGCGTTTGGCCTGGATGTGACGACGACCCTGTATCGGCATCAGGTGGAGGCTATTGAAGCCATCGTCGCGGGCCACCATGTGATGGTCGCCACGTCCACGGCGAGTGGCAAATCCCTCTGCTATCTCGTGCCCATCGTGGACCGCCTCCTCCACGACCCGCACGCCACCGCGCTCCTGGTCTTTCCGGCTAAAGCCGTGCTCCAGGACCAACTCGACAAAGTCTTACAGCTCAGCGACCCGCCCCTGGCGTTCCAGGAGGGCACCTTCCACTATGATCTCCACCTGGGGACCGCGACTATTGGTGTGGGCCTCTATAGCGGCGAGACGCACGACGGGCAGCAGCAGCAAGCGATCCGCGAGAAGGCGCGGCTGCTCTTCACGACCCCGGACGCTCTGCATGCCAAGATCCTCCCCTTCCTGCGGCCGACGCGGAAGACGGCTTTCACCTCGTTCGACCGCTTCTTCCAGCACCTCTGGGCCGTCGTCCTCGACGAGGTGCATAGCTATCGGGGGGTGTTTGGCGCCCACGTGGCGTTCCTCGTGCGGCGTCTCCGCCTCCTGTGTCAGCACCTGCACAACCCGCACGTCCAGTTCATCTTGGCGTCGGCCACGATTGCCAATCCGGCCGAGCACAGTCGGCATCTCACCGGGCTCGCGATGCAGATCATCGACCAGGATGGCGCAGAAGCCTATCGGAAGGACTTTGTGCTGGTGAACCCGAGCAAGCGGACCAGGGCGGCGGCACGTCAGGACCCCCACAGCGTGGCCCTGGCGATCCTGGAACAGATCCTGTATGCGCAGCACCAGACCCCCTCGACCCTCGTGTTTGTGCGCTCGGTGCGGGGCGCCGAGCAGTTCAGTGCGACCTTTGCCCGCGTGGGTCGTGTACCCGGCCATTGCGGATAATGGTAGCCGCCCCTTTGTGAGCCGGCTGAGTGAGGTCAATCAGCCGGTCGTCAGGTCTCGAATCGGATTTTCAGCCCCTCGTTGCGTCCTCCTTGCCTGCTTGCAGGCAGGCCTGTCCCGCTCCGCTCCACCATCGTCGTGCTGGCCAGCCCGTTACCGTACCTGGGGCTGCAGCCACGGCGGCACCCGATAGAGCAGCACCTCTTTGAGCGACCACACGTGATCCGTCAGTCCGGCCGCCATCGCCGGCGTACACGGCCGCCACAACCTGGCGGAGCCAGTGCCGTTGGTGGCTTCAGGTATCCGCAAGGGCTGGCGCAAGCTGGCGTGAGGCAGCACAACGTTGTGATAGGTCTGGAACAGCACCAGCTGGTGCTGCAAACGGTCTGCGCCCTGGCACAGCGTGTTGACCCGGCGCCCTCCCGCCGCCACACGCTGACGAATGTCGAGGTTGAGGCGCTCGACAAACGCGGTGTTGATCTGCCAGGCGCAGGCCAAAAGGACTCCTTTGACCCGGTCTATGGTTCCAAACACCACGCGGTGCTTCACCACCACGACGCGCCGACGCCGGTACGACTTCACCAGCTGGGCGTAGAGTAACTGGGGCAAAGGCATCCAGCGCGGCTTGGGCATCGGCCCTTTGCCCTGGCGCCGCTCAGGTTGCATCCAATGGCCGAAGTGGCTCAGTAACGCCGTCATATACTCCCTGAAACCGTCGGTCAAAAACAGCGGCACACCGCCGTGCGCCAACACCTGCCCCAGTTGATGTACGACGCGTTGGGCCATCGCCAAGGTGCGAGTGCCGACATCGATGACCAACAGCAGTTTGCTCTCAGGGTCCATGGCGGTCCACACCCAATAGGGTGAACGCTCCAGGCGCTCCATGGCCTCAGCCTCGCTGAGCTCGCCATCTTTGACCTGACGCAGCACGGCATACAACTCGTCGAGTTGCACCTGCCTGACATGCACCTCGCACAGAAAGTAGCGCGAAAAGGCCCGCAGTTGCTCAGCGGCCTCGACCAGCCAGTGCAGCACGGTATTGGGGTCGACCTCGAAGACCCGCGCGGTGGCACGTATGCCCAAGCCCTCGGCCAAGCAGGCCAATACCCGCACGATCAGCTCCACGGCGACCCGTTTGCCATGGAAGAGCGTGCCATGCGTCTCCAGGAAGTAGCCGCCGCAAGAGGTGCAGTGGAATTGACGCCAGATGCCCCCATTGGGATGGCCATTGGCACGCAGGTTGCCCAGCCCCAGCCAACCCCAGTAGTCACAGCCCGGATGCGGACAAAAGTGCTGCGAGGTATCGACCTCACGAGGGCGTCGGTTCGTTGGGGGCATGGGATGAGGCCGTACAGGAGGCGCTGGAGCGCTATCCACGGTCTCTTGCTCACACAGTGCACAGTGGGGCTTTCGCGTCAGGCCCGCAAAGGGCTTGGGTTCGGTGGAGCGCTTGGGCTTGGGCATGATGGGGTCGACTGGCCTCTTTGGCGCTCCACCGCATTGGTGGGACCAGAGGTAGGGCACCATGACGCACAACCAAAGCAGGACGAGGATTGCCAGCTGGTAGTAGAAAAGGTGTGGAATCATGGTATCGCCCCCTTACACGGTGGTGTAATAGGGGCATTTTACCGGATTCTTGAGCCGGTGGAATTATCCGCAGCAAGGAGGTACACGACCGACATTGCTGCCCTTATTTTGCATAGCGTCAGCGCCGGCATGACGGGGCTCATCCTCTTGCGCGCTGGGGTCGTTGGGGACGGGTCCGCGCTGTCATGCTTCGTGAGCCTCCTCCTCTTCCTGGTGAATGTCGGGACGGTGCTGCGAGTCATACGGAGGGGGGAGCGTCGGGGAAGCTGAGCGGGGCGGGGGAGCGCTCGCGGGCGTGAGGAACATCACAGTCTGAGGAAGCCGAGTGGCCCGTTTCCTGCTTCTCATTATCAGCACCGAGACGATGATACCCCCTGCATGGCCACGCGCAGGACGCGCCGCTGGGGGCATCCAACTTTCGCGCCCGCCCGGTGCGCACGTGGGGCGAGGGGAACAACGTGGTCCGCGTCCGGGCTGATGCGGTGTTCCCCCGTCAAGGTGTTGACGTCCTCACCGCCCTAGATTTGACGGAACCATACATGCGTCGCGAGCCGGCGCGGGGTGGAGAACAAGGACGCGATGCAAGAGTGCTGCGGTCATGTGCCCGACCTGGCCGAGAGATTGTGTGAGACGTTTGTGCCCACGTGTGGGCGTGTGGAGATCTGAGAGATGCTTACCCCCTTGCTCACCCTGACCCCTGAGGCCATCGAGGAGGACGGCGTGTTTCGCCATCCCTACCTCATGCGGTGCGACTTCGCGCTTGTTGCCGACCACGACCCGTTGCCCATACCGCACTTTACCGTGTGCCATACGCCACTGCCGGCCGATTTCTGCACCTGTGGCCGCTATGCTCTGTTTGAAGCAGAAAGCGAGGCGCCCTGGGACTGATCTCAGCCCGTGGAGGTATCCAAACGCCATGCCGGGTCGTTTGTCTATATAAGGATCTCTGCTCCTTGTGGTGAGGGCTCGTGCGGCGTGCCTGCCATGCGCGAGCGCACGCGCCCTCCAACGCGCCGTGTCCCGAGACCTGCCTGCCTTCCACAAGGGCCCCCAGCACCTATAGGCCATTTCATATGACTTGAGCCTCTTGCAAAAGTACATGTGGCATGCTGCATATATGAGCGAAGCCCCATAAAAACTGAGCCTCATCAGCGTTCCCATGATATTGTTGGGTTGCCGCCACAACACTCTCAAGGAGGCTCAGCCAATGAAGCGCAAAGAGAAGGTATCATGGTTGATGGGGACAGTACAGCGGACGTTGTTGCCCCATCTTGAGGAATGTCTCGCGTCGCCGCTGACGGAGCAGGAAAAGCGACTGGTCAAAATCCTTGCGCTTGTCCACAGAGAGAACTATGTCCCAAAGAGCTCGTCCCGGCAGTGGCGAGGGCGACCGATCAAGGAGCGCGAAGCCATCGCCCGGTCGTTTGTCGCCAAGGCCGTGTTGGGGGATCCGCACACCAGGTCTTTGCTGCATGCGTGGCGTACCACAGCGACCCTGCGGGCCCTCTGTGGCTTTGCCACACGAAGAGAGGTGCCTTCTGCATCGACGTTCTCACGCGCCTTTGCTGAGTTTGCCGCGCGTGGGCTGGCAACTACAGTTCAGGATGCCCTGGTGCAAGAGCATCTCAGCACGGCACTGATCGGCCATGTCAGTCGAGACGCCACCGCCATCCAGGGACGGGAGAAGCCAGTAACGAAGGTGCAGCCCGCCAAGGTGCCCCGGCAGAAGGGCCGGCCGGCCAAGGGGGCACAACGGGAGCCGACCGAACCACCGCGTCTGGACGTGCAGCGGCGTCAGTCGGCCCAGGACGCCATCGCGCTCCTGCCGACGGCCTGCGACCGCGGCGTCAAGAAAAACGCCCAGGGGTACACGGAAA
>WNEY01005014.1_pt1 | contig 10201 bp, 8 predicted proteins | sample 5400531 | NCBI WGS metagenome assembly WNEY01 (sample SAMN13153338, study PRJNA577476) | soil metagenome | isolation source: 200 cm saprolite under Douglas fir tree site 1 | place: USA:California | collected 2015-04-18
GGCGTAGCCGACACGACGGCGGCCGGGAAACTCCGGTAGAGCGCACGGTAGAACTCTTCCCGAGCCAGGAACTGAGGCGAGGACCGTTCCTCCTCGATTTCCGCAAGCTGGCGGGTCTTGTATTTCTCGAGCTCGTCGCTCGGGAACGTCGGACTCAACACCACATCGCCCAAGAGGTCCAGCAGTTGGTCCGCGTTTTCCACCAGTCCCGAGACAGTGACCGCGGTATTGCTCGCTCCAAAATTCGCCGCGGCACTTAGCGTGGCTCCCAGTTCATCGATCTCCGCGGCCAACTGTGCGCTGGTGCGGCGCGCCGTCCCCTCGCGCAACATGTCGGCGGTGAAATGCGCGAGGCCGGGCAGCTCTTTGGGGTCTGCCAGCGCCCCTGTTTTCACCCAAAGGCTGAACGTCACCATGGGCAGCTTGTGGCGCTCGAGCACCAGCACCGCGAGACCGTTCGCAAGCCGCGTCTCCACGGGACGCGGCAGCCGGACTTTCAAAACCTCCCTGTTGACCGGCGCCCGGTTCAGGCGCACCACGCGCGAAACAGACCCCCCGCGTTCCTGCGCAAAGGCTGCGCTGAAGACGACCGCGGCGTTCACCAGCACTCCGACGAAGTTGGCCGACCATCGTTTCATGGCATGTCCCGTTAGCGTCCTGCCGCGGGCTTGGCGCCTTGCTTGCCGGGCAGGGTGATGACCACGGCGCGGCCAGTCGCGCCCAGGTATTCCCCGGCGGCCTTCCGCACCTGGTCAGCCGTCACCGCGCTGTATTTATCGAAAATAGTATTGATCAAGTTCGGGTCATTAAAGAAAACCGCATATTGGCCCGTTCGAATCGCCGTCATCAGGCTCGACTGGCGGACCTGGATTTGAGCGCGGCGAAACTGGGTCCGCGCCTTCTGGATCTCCCGGTCCGTGACGCCGTCCTTCCTGACGGCCTCCACCTCTTCGTGAATGGACTTCTCCAGGTTCTCCGGGACGACGCCCGGGCGCGGCATCGTGTCGATGTAAAACAGGCTCGGCCCGCGTCGCATGTCCACCTGGATTGAAATCGAAGTTGCCAGCTGTTTTTCCTTCACCAGATGCTGGTAGAGCCGCGAACTCTCTCCGCTCCCCAGGACGTCACCCAGCACCTGAAGCGCGTAATTGTCCGGAGTGTTCCCCGGCGGGATGTGGTACGCGATCAAAATCCGGGGAAGGCGCGCCAGCGGGTCCTCGATGGTCTCGCGCCGCTCGCCGTAATGCGGCGGCTCGGTCATGTCCACGGGCGGAGCCGGAGGCTGCGAGGGGATCTTGCCGAAGTATTTTTTGACTTTCTCAATAGCTTCCGCCGGGTCGAGGTCGCCCACCAAAGTCAGCACCGCGTTGTCCGGAGCGTAATAGGTCTGGAAAAATTCTTTGACGTCACCGAGCGTGGCCGCGTCCAGGTCAACCATTTCGCCGATCGTCGAGTGCTTGTAAGCGAAGTTGTCGTACGCCAGGTTGTCGATCTCGAGTTCGGACTTTCCGTAGGGCTGGTTGTCAACGCGCAAACGCCGCTCTTCTTGAACGGCGTGCCGTTGGTTGTCCAGGTTGGCCTGATTGACGGCGAGCGAGCGCATCCGGTCGCTCTCGAGATAGAGCGCCAGGTCAAGCTGGTTCTTGGGGAGAGTCTCGTAGTAGTTGGTCCGGTCCTCGCTGGTCGTGCCGTTCATGCTGCCGCCGTTATTGAAGATGAGAATGAAGTGCTCTCCCTTGCCGGCGTTCTCGGAGCCCTGGAACATCATATGCTCGAAAAGATGGGCGAAGCCCGTGCGGCCCGGCCGCTCGTTTCTCGATCCCACGTTGTAGGTCACGGAAATCGAAAAGACCGGAGCCGAAGAGTCCGGGGCGACGATCACCCGGAGCCCGTTTTCGAGGCGCTGGTCGGTGAACTCCAGGCGAGGAATCCGGGCCTCCGCCGCCGCGAGCGTCTGGACAACCGCTGCGGCCCCCACCACGACGAGTCCGATCAACCGGCGTCTTCTCATGGGCAACTTTTCCTCGACAATTAAGATGTTACGCCATTGGCCCGCGATAGCTTTCAACATTTTAGACGCAAACTCAAGTCAAAAAGTCACCCGCCTCATTGGGCTCGTCGCCGCGCCGAGCGGCCCTAGCCAGCGAGAGCGCGGATTGCTAGAATCGAATCGAATGCCGCCCCTCATCGAAGTTCGGGAGCTTACCAAGGAATTCCGCACGTTTCGTCGTCGCGAGGGCGTCCTGGGCGCCTTGCAGAACCTCTTCGTCCGCGAGACCGTGACCGTCCGCGCGGTGGACCACGTCAGCTTCTCGATCGAGGCCGGCGAAATGGTCGGTTACATCGGCGCGAACGGTGCCGGCAAATCCACCACCATCAAGATGCTCACCGGGATTCTGGTCCCGACCGGCGGAAAAGTCGTGGCCGGCGGCTACGTCCCCTGGCGCGACCGCCGCCGTTACACCAAACACATCGGGGTCGTCTTCGGCCAGCGGACCCAGCTCTGGTGGGACATCGCCGTCATCGAGTCCTTCAAACTCCTGAAGGAAATCTACGGCATCCCGGAACCCGACTACCGCCGGCGCATGGAACGGTTCGCCGAAATCTTGAACCTCGACGAATACCTGCACACTCCCGTGCGGAAGCTGAGCCTGGGGGAGCGGATGCGCTGCGACCTGGCCGCCTCGCTCCTTCATAATCCCCCCTTGCTGTTTCTCGATGAGCCCACGATCGGGCTCGACGTCGTGGCCAAAGACCACATCCGGGAATTCCTGAAAGAAATCAACCGCGTGGAAGGGACCACCGTCCTGCTGACCACCCACGACCTCTCCGATATCGAGGAGCTCTCCCGGCGCATTTTGATCATCGACAAGGGCAGGATCCTTTTCGACGGCACGCTCACCGAAATGAAAAAGCGCCTGGCCCGATACAATCAGGTGAAATTCTTCTTGAAGGACCGCGCGCAGGTGACTCGCCTTCCCGAAATCTCAACCGACGGGATCGTCTGCGAAAAGCTCGACGAACTCACTTACCTCATGCGCTTCGACCGGGAGCGGCATTCGAGCGCGGAGGTGATCCGCCAGATCGTGACGAAGCTCGAGGTGCGCGACATTTTCGTCGAAGAAGAGCCCATCGAGGACATCGTCAAGCGGATTTACCTGACCGGCGAGGTGGCGTGATGGCCGCGAGCGTCCTTCCACTCCCCCGGCGACCGCCGGCCGGCCGCTCGACTTTCGCCCACACGGTGCGCGTTTACCGCGAGTTTGCGCGCGTGGGCTTCGTCAATACGCTCGCTTACCGGCTGCGTTACTACACCGGCATCGCTACCTACTTTATTTATGTCTCCGTTTATTATTTCATCTGGAAGGCCATCTATACCCAAAGCCCGGACATCGAGGGCTTCGACTTCCACCAGATGCTCACGTACGTTGCGCTCGGCTGGATCCTGCGGTCGTTCTACTACAACAACATCGACCAGGACCTGGCCCAGCAGGTGATGGAAGGGAAACTCGCGATGGACTTGATCAAGCCCGTAAACGTTCAGATGATGTACGTCGCTCAGGCCCAGGGCGAGTCCCTCTTCCGCATCGCGATGCTGACCGCGCCGACGGCGGTCATCCTGATGCTGGTTTACCCGGTCCGGCGGCCGGCCAGCACAGTCCATTTCCTTGCCTTCCTCGCGAGCGCGGTCCTCAGTTTCTTCCTGGTCGCCGGCATCAATTTTGCCGTCGGGACGTTCGCCATCCGCCTGAAGTCCATCCTCGGGCTTTTGAGGGCGAAATACTTTTTGCTGGAGCTTTTCTCGGGGCTCCTGCTCCCCATTTCGTTTTTTCCGGAAGCCTTCCAGAAAGTCCTCCTATTTCTGCCCTTTCAGTACATCAGTTACGTGCCCCTGCTGCTCTACCTGGGAAAGATCAGTGGCGCGGGAATTTTGAGAGCTCTCGGCCTTCAGCTCTTCTGGGTGGCGGCGATGCTCGCGGTGGGCGACGCGCTCTGGAGATGGTCCAGCCGCAAGATCACCATTCAGGGAGGATAGCGGACCGCGCCCGACGCGCCGACGGAGGCCTTGCGCCCCGCGCCGTCCTCCGGGAAACCCGATGAAGCGGCACCTCAGACTATTTCTTCTCTACTTCGTGCAGTACACAAAGGTCCGCTTGGCGTACAGGGCGGACTTCTTCATCGCCTTTTTCTCGTCGATGGGCGCGACCGTCCTGGGTTTTGGTTTCCTGCTGGTCCTCTTCACCAAAATTCCGCGGCTTGAGGACTGGTCGTTTTACGAAGTCCTTTTCCTTTACGGTTTCTCGCTGATCCCTCTGGGCCTTTTCAACGTCATCAGTTGGAACCTTTACGAGTTCGGCGACCTCTACATCATCCAGGGGCGGTTCGACCGGATCCTGCTGCGGCCCGTGGATTCGCTCTTCCAGGTGCTGTTCGAGAAATTTCGAATCGAGTCGTTACAGGAGGTCGTGACCGGCGTGGCCGTCGTTGCGGTCTGCGTCCGCCGGCTGCATGTCGAGTGGGGGCCGGCCGATTACTTCTGGTTCGCGCTGATGGTCGTTTGCGGCTTCCTGATTTATATTTCGGTGTTCCTAATCCTGACCTCGGTCTCGTTCTGGTTTGAAGACCGCGTCGGGATTGTCCCGCCGGTCTTCAACATGCTCACCTTCGGCCGCTACCCGCTGACGATCTTCAACGTCTTCATCCAATTCCTGCTCAGTTGGATCATCCCGTTCGGGTTTGCATCGTTCTATCCCACGACGCATTTCCTGCACCGGGAAGCTTTCCGGCCTTACTTCCACCTCGTGCCGGTTGTCGCCGCGACGTTTTTCCTGCTGGCCGTTCTCGTCTGGAACAAGGGCGTGGAAAACTACAGCAGCACGGGCTCGTGAGCCGGCAACGAAGGCCGCGCGGGCCTGCGCCTCGTCGCGGCCGCAGTGCCGGAGTCACAACGCGAGCACTTCCTCATAGACCTGCAAAGTCCGCTCCGCGACCCGCCGCCAACTGAACTCCCGCGCGCGCTCGAGCCCGCGCAAGGTCGCAGCCTTTCGCCAACTCGAGTCTTCGACCGCCCGCGCGACTTTCTCCGCGATGTCACGAGGGTCATGAGGGTCAACGTACAGAGCCGCGTCTCCGCCCACTTCCGGGAGCGCAGAAACGCGCGACGCCACGACGGGCAACCCGTTCGCCATGGCCTCGAGGACCGGCAACCCGAATCCTTCATCGAACGAAGGAAAGAGCAGCACGCTCGCCGCCTGATAGAGCGCCGTCAGCCGATCCGGCGGCACGTGGCCCAGAACCGCGACGCGCGAACCGAGCGCCTCCTTGCGAATAAATTCGTGGATGGCCTCGCTCCCGTGACCGTCCCCGCCCGCGAGAGCCAGCCGGTAGGACGGCGGCAGGAACTCGAGGGCCCGGAGCGCGTTCAGGATATTCTTGCGCGTCTGGAGCACGCCCACGTTCAGGAGAACCTCGCCACCTCTCCCTGCCAGGCGCCCCCGCTCCGCCGCTCGCTCCAAAGGAGTCAAAATGCGCGCGGGTATTTCCACGCCCTCCGGGACGATGCGGATTTTCTCTCGCGACACGCCAGCGCGCTCGACAAGCTGCGAGGCCGTGTACTCCGAAGGAGTGATCACCCGTGCCGCCCGCTCGACGGCTTCCCTCAGCAAGGCTGAAAATTTCCGGCGGAATTCAGGCGTTGAGTAGTCGGCGTCCATGAGAGGAAACACGTCATGAACGGTGACGACCTCTTTTTTGAATCGGAAAGCCGGCGGGCGCTGCGCCAGGCTGTGAAATACCTCCGCCTGCCAGGGCAACCAGAAAGTCAGCGGCTCCTGGAAAACTCGCAGCGAGAATCTTGGCCCGTCTGGCGCAGGCCTCGAAGCGGGCAAAAGGAAATCTCGCCGGCGGCTCAATCGAGACATCCGGTAACAGACGAGGAAATGGTGCGGGCTCGGGACGCCGGCGAGAGACTCAATGAGTTTCCGCGAATAGACCGCCATCCCCGACGGCTGCGGGTCCACAACGTAGGTCGCATCAATCGCTATGGTGGCCATCGAAACACGAACGAGGGCGCCTGCGCGAAGCCGGCCGCAACGGGCGGGACTCCGGGCGCTCGACCTGTACTTTAAGCCAGAACGCGTCAACGGGCATCTATGTTATGCGGGACCGCTGGAGTGAGAAGGCCCCTCGACGCCGTATTCCTTCAGCTTCCTGTAGATCGTCGTCTTCCCGATTCCGAGCAGTTTCGCGGCGCGGAGGCGGTCGCCGCCGGTAGTCTCAAGCGCATCGAGAATGGCCCGCCGTTCGAGCTCACGCAGGGTTGAGAGCTCGGCGCGGCCCGCCGTGCTCGCCTGAGGATTCAGGAGGCTCGAAGGGAGGTCCTTCACTTCGATTTGCGCCCCGGCGCCCAGCGCGAGCGCGCGCTGGACGCAGTTCTCGAGTTCGCGGACGTTGCCCGGCCAGTCGTAGTTCATCAGGCGCGTCATCGCCTCATAGGAGACGCCGCGAGTCCGCCCTGCCGGCCCGCCGTGACGGTCGATGAAGTGGTGGACCAACAAGGCGACGTCGCTTCTCCGCTCACGCAGCGGCGCGACTTTGATGGAGACGACATTCAGGCGGAAGTAGAGGTCCTTGCGGAAGGCGCCGCGCTTGATGGCCGCAGCCACGTCTTGATTCGTCGCCGCGATGACCCTGGCTTCAAAGCGCATGCGCGCGTTCGAGCCGATGGGCCTGATTTCGCGCTCCTGCAAGGCGCGCAGCAGCCGGGATTGGAGCTCGAGGGGGAGTTCGGCGATTTCGTCGAGGAAGACCGAACCATTGCCCGCCGTCGCAAGTAGTCCCTGCCGGCTTTCCGTGGCGCCTGTAAAGGCTCCTCTGACGTGTCCGAATAGCTCGCTTTCGATCAGACTCGGCGTCAAGGCTCCGCAGTCCACCGGGACAAACGGCTGTTCGTGCCACGGGCTCTGGGCATGGATGGCGCGCGCCACAATTTCTTTTCCGGTCCCGCTTTCACCCAGAATCAGCACCGGATGGCGCTTTGCAGCAACCTTCGCGATCAGCCGATAGAGGTGCTCCATTTTTTCGGAAGCTCCGACCAGACTTCCGAAGCCGCGAGACGCCTTGAGCTGTTCGCGCAACAGGCGGTTATCATCCGCCAGCCGTTGTCTTTCCCCAATCTGCCGGAAGAGAGGTTTGATTTCATTGACGCGGAGCGGCTTCGAAACGCAGCCATACGCCCCGACCCGCAGGGCCTGGGCGGTCTGGTCCGTCGCCTCCGGCGCCCTCATCAACACAACTTCGACCGCGGGGAACTTCTGCTTGATCGCTCTTACCAGTTTGAAGTCGTCAGCACTCGCGAGCCCGGAATTAATCAGGACCGCGTCCACCTGGCCAGTATCCAGGATGTCGAGGGCGCGAGACGCGGACTCAGCGACTTCGGTGTCATAGCCGGGGCCCTTCAGGACTTCCGCGCAAGTCTCCCGCGCAGCCCTTTCGCTTTCGACGATCAACACTTTCCCCGCCATCGCCTTAAACAACCCTCTGAGCGTGAGTCTCGAACGCCCGACTGTGTCGATCGTATATTAACCACGAGGGCACTGCAACCAGCCCAAGCTGGCGGGCGGCTTCGATTGCCACGCAGTTCATCAAACCCACCCCCCTGAGGCCATCCCCACCTTGCCTCCAGAGCTATTGCTCACCCAGCCCGCATTGCAAACGGCCCACGAAGGAGGTATGCTCCGGTCTCACTTTCCAGCGGAGGTTCCACCATGGCGAGAAAAATTATCGATTGCAGGCTCTTTCCGAGCGAGAAGAACTGTACACTTGCGATTTCAGGCACCGAGGCGGAGGTGCTCGACGCTGCGGTCCATCACGCAACCACCGTGCATGGACACGCGAACAGCCCTGAACTTCGCGAGCAGATCCGGTCCATGCTCAAGGATGAACCCCAGACAAAAGCCGCCGCGGTCTGATGCAAAGCGGGTGATCTTGACTCTCGGGGTGAAGCCCTGAAGGCCCGGAGTCGGTTTAACTCCGGGCCTCTTCATTCTCGAGGCCATCCCCGCATGGCCTCTTTCTTTTTTCATCTGGATAGGGCTTCCGACGGCGTATGATTTTCCGGAAGCATAAAACGTAGTTAATCCGTCTGAGTCTTTTGACCACACGGGGAGCGGACATGATGAGAAAACTCTGTCAAGCGTTGGCGGTCTTCACGGTGTTGGTGTTCTCTCTGGTTGTCCTCGTCAAATCTCAGACGCCCTCGATCCCGACAACCCCAACAGCCACCGTACGCTCAGTCAATGCCAATAACTTTATTGCCTTCCCTGAGGATGTCGGTCTCTCATCAGAACGCCTGGAACGCATCGCCAAAGTTATCCAGAGGAGTATCGACGACGGACGCATCGCCGGCGCCGATGCTCTCGTCGCCCGCCACGGTAAGATCGCCTATTTCAAGGCGCTGGGCATGGCAGACCGAGACGGGAAAAAGCCCATGCGCACAGATAGTATCTTCCGGATCTGTTCTATGTCCAAACCGATCACCAGTGTCGCCATCATGATGCTCTACGAAGAAGGGCGCTTTATGCTCAATGAGCCCGTTTCAGACTTCATCCCGGAATTCAAGGATACGAAAGTCCTAGATCCGCCCTATCCCCAGGACAAGACTTCTCCCCCCGGCGCCCTGGTCAATGCTAAGCGCCCCATCACGATCCGCCACCTGCTCACCCATACCGCCGGACTCACTTATCAGTGGAATGATCGCCTGGGCAAGTCTTACCGCGAAGCTGGGATCGGCAACGGTCTCCGTCAGCAGGAAGGGACAATCGGCGACGCGGTGAAAAAACTGGCGTCGATTCCTCTCCTCTTCCAGCCCGGAGATGCCTGGGAATACAGTTTGTCGGATGACGTGCTTGGCTACTTGGTCGAAGTGGTTTCCGGGATGCCACTCGACAAGTTCTTCCAGGAACGCATATTCAAACCGCTGGGAATGAAGGATTCGGGCTTCTTTTTGCCGGACGAGAGAGTGCCTCGGCTCGCAACGGCCTACACGTATTATCCGGAAAAGGGACTTCAGGCTATTCTCGAAAAGCAGGTTGTAAAAGAAGGGGAAGTCGCTTACTCGGCAGATTATCCCTACCGCGGACCACGAACCTATTTCTCCGGGGGTGGCGGCCTTTGCTCAACGGCTGAAGATTACTATCGGTTCTGCCAGATGATGCTGAACGGCGGTCAGCTCAACGGGGTGCGCCTTTTGAGCCGTAAGTCGGTCGAATTGATAACGCAGAACCACCTTCAAGGTAAGCTCGACGATAACGGGTACGGCCTCGGATTTGGTGTCACGAGTGAACCCAGGTTCTTGACGGAACTTGGTTCTGTCGGGTCCTATTACTGGGGCGGGTTCTTTTACACCGCTTTTGTTATCGACCCCAAAGAAGACATGATTGCGATCTTCATGGGGCAACTCCATCCGACCGGGGGACTAAACCTTGACGGAAAAACAATAAGGCTAGCTTACCAAGCGCTCAAAGACTGAAGGGACATCTGCTGGTTTCGATTTAAGCGGTCCAGCGATCAACGAGCAGTCGAGAGGGCCGGCCACGTTTGCACTCAGTGCCAGCCCTTCCTGCTTATAATGCGATATCACCCCCACGAGGAACGCCGCAAGCAAACGGCCTTAGTAGGAACCAACGGCCTCCAGGATGTCAAAACCTGTCCACGGAAAACCCCCGCCCCAGGCTGGAAAACGGGCCTTTCTCGCCAAATCCAGCCGCGACCTCGCCCCTTTCCGCGCCCCACATGCCCTGAAAAATCCGAGTCGCCAACCGGCAGAATCCGAGACACGAACCCGGCAGAATCCCAGACCCAAGGTCTCGAATTTAATCACTTCTGAAACCTCGGTCTCCTCGGAGAGCCGTCTTGACACTCGCTGTGCTGGTTGGTAGCGTGTTCGGTGAATGATCACACAGATTCACGTGCCGGTCCGTCAACATCCTGACGGCCTCGAACTCGTTAACGCCAGGGGAGAGACCCGCGGGTACGTGGACCCCAGGCAGGTGAACGGTCGCTTTGTGCTCGAGGACCTGTGGATCATGCAGGGTTCTATCTGCGACCTCAAGTGCACGCACTGCTACACCGCTTCCTCGCCCACCAACAACCGCCTGGAGCAGATGGCCTTTGAGGAGTTGCGGCCGCATCTGGATGATGC
>WNEY01005015.1_pt1 | contig 10201 bp, 9 predicted proteins | sample 5400531 | NCBI WGS metagenome assembly WNEY01 (sample SAMN13153338, study PRJNA577476) | soil metagenome | isolation source: 200 cm saprolite under Douglas fir tree site 1 | place: USA:California | collected 2015-04-18
AGGCGTATTACGAGCCGCAGTTCTCCGGCCGTTCGCACGGTTTCCGTCGCGGACGTGGCTGCCACTCCGCGCTGAGCGAGGTGGCGGAAACGTGGACCGGGACAACCTGGTTTATCGAAAGTGATATCTCTGACTGTTTCGGGAGTCTTGACCATCAGGTCATGCTGTCGATCCTGGCGGAGAAGATCCAGGACAACCGGTTCCTGCGGCTCATCAGCCAGATGCTCCGGGCCGGGTACCTGGAGGACTGGGAATACCACGACACGCTGAGCGGCGTTCCGCAAGGCGGCGTGGTCTCGCCCGTGCTCTCCAATATTTACCTGCACCGGATGGACGAATTCGTCGGGACAGTTCTCATGCCGGAATGCACCCGGGGAAAGCGCAGGGCATCCAACCCTGCCTGCTACAGGATAAGGTCGGCGGCCCGGCGTGCCCGCGCCCGCGATGACCGCGCCCTGGCGCGGGAACTGCGTGCGCAGCAGCGCAGCCTGCCCAGCTCGGACCCATATGATCCGGGCTGCCGGCGGCTGCGGTATGTCCGGTATGCCGATGATGCCCTCCTCGGGTTCACCGGGCCGAAAACCGAAGCAGAGGAAATCAGGTCCCGCCTCGCGGCGTTCCTGCGTGATGATCTCAGGCTGGAACTCAACGAGGAGAAGACCCTGCTCACGCACGCCAGGACAGGCGCGGCGTCCTTCCTCGGCTACGAGGTCACCGTCCAGCACAGCAAGACCCGCCCGCATGTCAACGGGTCTATCGGGCTGCGCGTCCCCCGGGCGGTGATCAAGGCGAAATGCGCCCCGTATTTCCAGCACGGCAAACCCGAGCGCCGCACCAGGCTGCTGAACTTCGATGACGCACTCATCATCAGCACCTACGGCGCCGAGTACCGGGGCATCATTCAGTATTACCTCCTCGCTGGCGACGTGTGGAGGCTGAACCGGCTCGAATGGGCCGCCAAGACCTCCATGCTTAAAACACTCGCCGCCAAGCACCGCTCCCGGGTGTCCCACATGGCCCGCAAGTACCAGGCCAAGACGGACACCCCGCACGGCAAGCGGAACTGCTTCGAGGCCGTCACCGAGCGGCCAGGCAGGAAACCACTGATCGCCAGGTTCGGCGGCATCCCGCTGAAACGGCAGAAGAAGGCGGTCCTTGATGACCGCCCGGCAGTCCCGGCAACCGTCCGCAAGGAGCTGGTCACCCGGCTCCGCGCGGGCCGGTGCGAGTGGTGCCAGCAGCACGCGGCTGTGGAAGTTCACCAGGTCCGCAAGCTCGCTGACCTCACCCGGCCGGGACGTCCGCAGCCCGCGTGGGCCGAACTCATGGCCAAAATGCGCAGGAAGACGCTCATCGTCTGCGTCCGCTGCCATCAGGCCATCCACGCGGGCACCCTCACCGCCGCCACGGCGTAGCCACTGGAGAGCCACGTGCACGGAAACGTGCCCGCGTGGTTCGGACCGAGGGCCGGCGGAAAAGGGCCTGCCGCACGGCAGGTACCTCGCCGCCGGCCTATCGGTGTCCTACGGTAACTGTTTCGTCACTGTGGGGATCGTGGTCGGGCTGCCGTTCTGCTCGCGTGCCTGGTGCCTTCCGGTGCTGGCCCGCCTGCACCTGCCCGGCAAGGGCGCCGGACCGTCCAAGGTGACGGTCGCCGCTGACCTGGTCGCGATCTTGGCGCGGGCGTTCCCCGGCCGGATCCTGCATGTCGTGGGGGACGCCGCCTGCCACGGGCCCGCGCTGCGCACGCTGCCCGGGAACGTGACCTGGACGTGCCGGCTGCCCGCGTCCGCAGTCTTGTATGACCTGGCACCGCCTCGCACCGGCAGGCGCGGCCGGCCCAAGACGAAGGGCGAGCGTCTGGGAAAGCCCGCTGACCTGGCGAAAAACGCGACCTGGACTGCTCATGAGGTCATCACCTACCGCGGACGCGCCAGCATCAAGCACACCGCCACCATCAAGTGCCTGTGGTACGGCTCCTTTCACGCCCGCCCGGTAACCGTGGTGCTGTCGCGTGATGAGCACACCACCACCGGCTACAGCCTGGCGCTGGTCACCACCGACGTCGCAGCCGCCGGCGCGCGTCCGGACGCGATCGTGGCCCGCTATGCCAGGCGGTGGCCGATCGAGGTTTCCTACAGTGACTCACGCAACGTGCTGGGCGCCGGCGAGGCCCGCAACCGTACCCGCAAGGCCGTCGAGCGGACCGTGCCGTTCGCGTTGCTGGTCCACACCCTCATCGTGTGCTGGTACGCCAGGCACGGCTACGACCCGGCCGACATCGACGCCCGCCGCGAAGAGCAGCCGTGGTACCAGGAAAAGACCGAGCCGGCCTTCGAAGACATGGTGATCAAGCTCCGGCGGACCCTGATCGCAGCCCGTTTTTCGCCAGCAAACCCAGCTCAGCCCACCGACACCGAAATCGAGGCCGTCACCGCAGCCTGGGCCGCAGCGGCGGCGTGACCACCTAAAACAGCGAAAGTCGAGAAGCTAACTGAATCCGGGGGAGTCACCAGCGGTACAGCGAGAACTGCCGCCCGGCCACGATATGCGTCAGCGCGGCCCGGCAGTAATCCACGAACGGGTCCGGCAGCTGGTCCAGGGCAAACCAGGCCAGCTCGCTGCACTTGTCCGGCTCGCAGTTCACCGGCGCTCCAGTCCAATTCCTGACCAGGAAGAAAAATGACGCCCGGCCGCGTCCGGCGGCGTTGTGCATGACGTGAGCGAATTCCACCTGCTCGGGGCAGATCGTCACGCCGGTCTCTTCCTTAGCCTCCCTGATCAGGGCGGCAACGACCGATTCGCCAGGCTCCAGGTGCCCGGACGGCAGGTGGAACGAGCCGTCGGCGAACCCCGTGTTCTGGCGGCGGCCCAGCAGCACCTGGCCCTCGCCGCTGACCAGCACCAGGTGAACGTCCGCGACCAGCTTGAAGCGCCGCACGGCTAGCTGGCCGGGCTCGAGCCGAAGCGGACCGGCATGTGCTTGATGCCGTTGACAAAGTTCGACCTGAGCCGGGAGACGTCGCCGTCGAGCTTGAGGTCAGGCATCCGCTCGGTCAGTGCCCGGAGCAGGACGCGCAGTTCCAGGGCGGCCAGGTGCCGGCCCAGGCAGAAATGGGGTCCGCCGCCGCCGAAGCCAATGTGCGGGTTGGGCTCCCGGCCGATATCGAACTCCTCAGGCCGGTCGAACACCTTGTCGTCCCGGTTAGCCGAGGAGTAGAACACGACCACCTTGTCGCCCTCGGCGATCCGCTGCCCGCCCAGCTCCAGATCCATGGTCGCCGTCCGCCGGAACAGGTTGACCGGGCTGGCCCAGCGGACGATCTCCTCGGCCGCCAGGGGAATCAGCGACGGGTCGCGAACCAGCCGCTGCCACTGATCGGGATGCTCGAAGAAGGCCAGCATCCCGCCGGAGGCGGCGTGCCTGGTGGTCTCGTTCCCGGCCACGGTCAGCATCAGGAAGAACACGTCGAACTCGTGGCTGGTCAGCTCCTCGCCGTTCTCATCCGGCTGCAGGAGCTTGGTGACGATGTCGTCGGCGGGCTGGCAGCGGCGGCACTCGGCCAGTTCGTGCGCGTACCCGTAGATCTCCGTGGCGGCGGCATGCTGCAGCCGCTGGCCGGCCGGGCCCTGGAACTCAGGATCGTCCGCGCCGACGAGGTGGTTCGACAGCTCGAAGATCCGGTCCCGGTCTCCGGCCGGAGCGCCGACCAGCTCGCAGATCACCTGCAGGGGCAACGGCGCGGCGATGCCGGTCACGAAGTCCGCGGTACCGGCCCGCCCGTCCGGCTGCACCTCGTCGAGCAAGGCGTGGCAGATTGTGACGATGTGCTCTTCCAGCCGGCCGATCATCCTGGGCGTGAACCCGCGGTTGACGAACGCCCGCTGCCTGGTGTGCTGCGGCGGGTCCATGTTCAGCATCATCAGCCGCTGCGCGGCCAGCGCCACGTCCGGCACCTCGGTGAACACCACCAGCCGGCGCGCCGAGGAGAACAGTTCAGGATGCCGGGATATATAGGCAACGTCCTCGTGCCTGGTCACCGCCCAGAACCCGGGCCAGCCGTCCTGGCCGCCGTTGGCGTGCCAGTACACCGGCGCCTTCTCGCGCAGCCAGCTGAACTGATCATGCGGCGGCCCGCCGCGCTGATAAAGGTCAGCGTCGATCAGGTCAATCTCAGGAGCCACGTTTGCCTCCGCCCGGGCCCGCCTCGAATCGCGGCGTCTCCAACCTTATAGACGGACATGCGGCAGCAGCGCTGCGCCTCAGGCCCCGCTTCCGCGCCGTTATCAAGCGCCGATAATGTACATTATGTAAAGTGAACGGTTTGGTGGCGAGGAGCAATGCCGAGTCGAAGCTCCCGGCCGGCGGCGCGGTCGAGCGCCCACAGATCGGGCCCGCCGGGAGCATTCAGGTAGTCCAGGCTCTCGGCCGTCACGAAGCCGTTGTCGCGCTCGATGATGACGCTGCCCGTGCGTCCCGCCGTCAGGTCAAGGAGCGCCTGCCCGAACGCGTCACCTGGCTCCGGTCCGGCCGCTCTCTCAGCCATGCGGCGATTCTCGCGTACCGCCGGACCGGGAGCACTTGCATTACATCCATGTAACTCCAGACCAGCCCCTAACCTTCCATCCCAACATCTCTTTCCGAGGCCCGCAGTCGCTGTTAGCGTGCATGCTCTAACACAAGGTGACGACCGAGCTATCTCGGTTGCCCCAGGAGCCCGCGAGCAAGCCGTCTCCGGGTCCGCCCATATACCTAAAACCGGCATTCGCCACTATATTGAAGTACGTCCAAAATATGAATGAGCATATTCATCCCCTAAAAACCAGATGAAAGCGCATATTCATCTGGTTCAGAAGATGATCATGGCGGACTCGGCTGCGGCGCGTGGGTCGATTGGGATTTGCGTGAATGATGGGACGACGGTGGTCAGACCGTCGGCCGCTGTCGCCGGCACCAGCAAGTTACTCATGAGTAGTACTCAGGCTGGGGTGAGTAGGCGAGCGGATTTAGCGGGCGGCGCTGTCCCCTATGGTCTGATCATGAGTGAATCGCAAGGTTCTAGTGTGGTGAAGTGGTGGGCGACGTTTGCCGTCGGGACAGCGGCGGCGCTGCTGATCGCCTGGCTCGCTCATCTGGCCCACGTTAAGCCAAGCACGCTGCTGTCGTACGTGGCCGGCGCGGCCGCGCTGGGCTGGCTGATCGTGCTGGTGTCGGCGCCGTGGAACCTGTACTTCGGGGCGCGGCAGGTGATGGCCGAGATCGACGCCTCGCGTCGGCGCGGAATCGATGTCGTGCCCGCCGACGAGGCCGAGGCTAAGCGCATCCAGGGCCGGATGCTGTGGTTCGCGCTCGGCGGGCATGTGCTGACCGCCATTGGCGCGGGGCTGGTCGGGTACCTGGCCCACCAGAGCGCCGGCTATTACTTCGCGGGGTTCTACCTGTTCTCCGCCGCGATCAGGCCGGCCGTCGCGTACTTCTCTCATCTGCGCAGGCGGATCGGCGAGCTGTCGCGGGAGACCTTGTATCCGCGCGACGACGTGGTCACGCTGCGGTCCGACGTGGCCGAGCTGACCGCTGCCGTCCGGCGGCTGGACGAAGAACTCCCGCACGAGCTGCGGAACACGACGGCCCGGCTGACCGGCGACCTCACCCACGCCCAGCAGCGGCTGGTCTCGGACGTGACCAGGCTGGAAGACGCCCAGGCCGCCGACCGGCAGGCGGCGCGGGAGCGTGCGGACGAGCTCGGCCGGAAGATCGACCGGATGACGCGGCAGATCGAGACCACGCTCGACGGGCTCAGCGACCACCAGGAACTGCAGGCTGGCCTGCGGGCACTGGTTCGCATGATCAGGGCCGACGCGGCCACCTGACCAGGGTCGGCCTCGATGCTAGGCCGACCCAGGCGCTGGAACCGGCCTCCGGCCCGGGTCCGGCCAGTTCCGCGGACGGCAATCGCTGCCCCCCCGCCACTGGACCGGCCCCGGCCGGGTCCGGCACTGGACCGGCCCGGTCCGGCGAGTTCCCTGCAGGGCAGTCGCTACAGAAGCTAGGGAGCTCCGCTCCCCCGGCGCGATGCGTTTCTCCCGAATTAAGGGTTTTATGACCGAACGTCAGCGGTCAGGTAGGCGCCGCCGTTCACGTGGATGGTCTGGCCGGTGATGTGCCGGGCTCCGGCCGAGGCGAGGAAGAACACGGTCTCGGCGATGTCCTGCGCCCGGCCCGGCCTCTTGTCGTGGGTGGCGGCAATGAGCGTGTCGCGGCGGGCGGCCGTGAGCCGGTCGGCGAAGAAGTCGGTGCCCGCGATGTAGCCGGCCGAGACGACGTTCGCGGTGACGCCGCGCGGGCCCAATTCGGACGAGACGGTAAGGTTCCAGGCCGCGAGCGCGGCTTTGGCGGCGCCGTACGAGCCGGCGCCGCGTTCGGCCCCGATCGACCCGATGCTGATCACCGAGCCGCCTGTGACCAGTACCGTTCTCGTCATTGCTTGCCACCGCTCCCCTGCGCAGTCCGCCCTAAGCCCGCTACCGCTCCCCTGCCGGGTCCGATGTTAAACAATTCCGTCTTTCGCGGCCACGGCCAGAAACGCGTTTTGCGGACCGTGCCCATATTCGACACCGCGATTACAATTTCCCAGGAAGGGACTAAAGCGCGATGGGCGGGCTTGGCTCAGGCAGCCAGGCGTGCCGCCGTGACATGCGAACGGCTGCGCCAAGCGAACTCCGGAAGGGATGACGTGGCTGACCAGGCCTCCGTCCCGTTCGCCGATCTGCTGAGGCGGCTGCGCAACGAGGCGGGGCTGACGCAAGAAGGGCTGGCGACGGCCGCGCATCTGAGCACGCGGTCGGTCAGTGATCTTGAGCGGGGCGTCAACCTGAGAGCTCGCCGGGAGACCACCCGGCTGCTGGCCGACGCGCTGAAGCTGACGGGCCGGACCCGGATGGAGTTCGAGGCGGCGGCCAGAGGCGAGCTGGCGGCTGGCCCGCCCTGGAGCGAGGTGCCGGCCGCGGCCGACAGCGTGGCCGCCGCGACCAGGACACTCCCCCGCGATGTGACCAACTTCACCGGCCGCCGGGCGGAGCTGCGCCAGCTCGCCGACGCGATCGCGAACGGGCACGCCGGAGGAGTCGTCGGAATCTGCGCGATCGGCGGGATGGCGGGGATCGGGAAGACGGCGTTCGCCGTGCACGCCGCGCACCAGCTGGCACCGCAGTTCCCCGGCGGGCAGATCTACCTGCCGCTGCACGGCCACACGCCCGGCCAGAAGCCGGTCGATCCGGCCGAGGCGCTGTCCAGCCTGCTGCTGACGGCCGGGGTGCCGGCCAGCCAGATCCCGCCCGGCCTGGAAACCAGGAGCCGGCTGTGGCGCGACTACCTGGCCGGCACGCGGCTGCTGCTGGTGCTCGACGACGCGGCCGGGCATGAGCAGGTCCGCCCGCTGCTGCCGGGCACCGCCGGGAGCCTGGTGCTGGTGACCAGCCGCAGGCACCTGACCGCGCTGGAAGACACCCACACGATCAACCTCGACACGCTGCCCGCCTATGAGGCGGCCGAGCTGCTGATCCGGCTGGCCGGACGGCCCGGCCTTGATCCTGCCGATGCGGCCGTCAGCGAGATCACCCGGCTATGCGGCTACCTGCCGCTGGCGATCGGGATGCTGGCCCGTCAGCTGCACCACCACCCGGCGTGGAGCTGCAGCAGGCTGGCCGCCGACCTGGCGGCGGCCAGGCACCGGCTGACGTTCATGCGGGCAGAGAACCTGTCAGTGGCGGCGGCTTTCGACCTGTCCTACGACGACCTGACCCCTGGCCAGCAGCAGATGTTCCGCCGCCTGGGCCTGCACCCCGGCCTGGACATCGACGCCTACGCGGCGGCCGCGCTGGACGGCGCCGGCCTGGTAGTGGCGCGGCGGCGGCTGGAAGCGCTGTATGACCAGCATCTGCTCACCGAACCAGGGCACGGCCGCTACCGGATGCACGACCTGATCCTGGAGCACGCCCGGAGCCTGGCCGTGCGGGACCCGGCGCAGGAGTCCGATCTCGCGCTCGGCCGGCTGCTCGACTATTACCTGCACGCCGCGCTCGCCGCCAGCCGTAACCTGCCGCAGAAGAAGAGCCCGGGCAGCACCAGGGCCGCCGCCGCGATCGGCCCGGTCTTGGCCCCCGACCTGTCCACACCGGACCGGGCGAGTGAGTGGGTCGCTGCCGAGCGGCAGAATCTGCAGGCCGCCGCCAGCTATGCGCTGCTTGGCGACCGGCGCGGCGATGCCTCCCTGATCGTCACGGCGATGCACTCCGACCTGCGCAGCAACGGGCACTGGGACCAGGCGCAGTCGCTGTACCAGGTCGTGATCGAGACGGCTCGCCAGGCCGGGGACCGGGTCGCCGAGGCCGGCGCGCTGACCGACCTCGGTGAGATCCAGCAGCTGATCGGCGACTATCCCTTGGCGGCGGCGAGCCTGACCCGGGCGCTTGAGCTGTACCGCGATCTCGGCGACCGGCTTGGCGAGGCCAGCGCGCTGAACGAGCTCGGCATCGTGCAGCTGACGATCAACGACCATCCGGCGGCGATCAGAAGCCATACCGAGGCCCTGGCCCTGTACACCGAGCTGGGCAACCGGGCCGGCGAGGCGAGCGCGCTCAATGAACTCGGCCTGGTCCAGCGCGCCAACGGGGACTACCGCGAGGCGACGGTCAGCCATGAGCGGGCCCTGCAGCTCTACACCGAGCTTGGCAACCCGCTCGGCGCGGCGAGCGCGCTGAACCGGCTCGCCCAGATGCAGCGCAGCACCGGTGACTATCCGCCGGCGGCGGCTAACCATGAGAAGGCGCTGCGGCTGCACCGTGATCTCGGCAACCTGATCGGGCAGGCGACCGCGCTGTACGGCCTGGGCATCGTGTACCAGGCCACCGGCGACCATGAGCGGGCCGCCGCCTGCCACAGCCAGGCACTTGAGCTGTACCGCAGCCTGTCGTACCGGTACGGGCAGGCCACCGCGCTCAACGGGCTCGGGCAAGTGCAGGTGGCGACCGGCGATCACCTGGCAGCGATCGCCAGCTACGAGCGGGCACTGAGCCTGAACACCGAACTTGGCAACCGGGTCGGCCAGGCGAACTCGCTCAACGGGCTCGCGGCGACGGCCCGGGGCGTCGGCGACTACGCGGCGGCCGCCGCGCACAGCCAACTGGCGCTTCGGCTCTGCCTCGACACCGGCCACCGGCCAGGAGAAGCAGACGCTCTCAGCGGACTTGGCGCGCTGCAACTGGCGACCGGGGATTACCCGGCCGCGGCGGCGAGCCTCGTCCGGGCGCTTGAGCTGTACCGGGAACTGGGCATCAGGAGCGGGGAGGCCACCGCGCTCAACACGACCGGCGAGGTGCTGCTCGCCACCGGCCGGCCCGCCGAGGCGCTGCCGAATTTCGAGAGCGCCCTCCGGATCGCGACGACGATCACGTTGCGGGCCGAGCAGGCTCGGGCGGTGGCGGGGATCGGAGAGTGTTCTGCGCCGAGTTCTGCGCCGAGCGAGGCACCGGCGTAGGTTCTGGGCATGGCGGAGTGCGAGGCGAACGGATCTGGAGAAGACGGCGGAACCGGCAGGGCCAGCCGTCGGCTGGTCGTCGCCGAATACGACCCCGGCTGGCCTGCCCGGGCGGCAGCCCTGATCGCCGCGCTTAGCTCCCGGCTCGGCCCGCTGGCCGCGCGGATCGAGCACATCGGAAGCACGTCGATTCCCGGCATGGCGGCCAAGGATCTCATCGACCTGCAGGTCAGCACCCCTGATCTGGCGGCGGTCGAAGCGGAGTTCGATCCGCCGCTGCGCAAGCTGGGATTCGCGCTGACCCGCTACCGTCGTGACCACGTGCCGGCCGGGCGGCCGGACAGTCCCGACTTGTGGGTTAAGCGCCTGTGGTCCAGATCCGGCCATCCGGACGGCCCGGTGAACCTGCACGTCCGGGCGGCCGGCTCGGCGAACGAGCGGCTGGCGCTGCTGTTCAGGGACTGGTTCAGGGCCCATCCGGATGCCGTTCCGGCCTATGCGGGGTTCAAGCAGTCGCTGGCCGTGCTCGTCGAGGTCGCGGAGCGGGCCGGCGGACTGGACGACGCGCTGGGTGCCTACACCGACACCAAGGACTGGGTGGTCGATGTCGTGATCGCGGCCGCCGAGCCGTGGGCGGCCGCGGCCGGCTGGCGCGCGTAGTGACC
>WNEY01005017.1_pt1 | contig 10200 bp, 8 predicted proteins | sample 5400531 | NCBI WGS metagenome assembly WNEY01 (sample SAMN13153338, study PRJNA577476) | soil metagenome | isolation source: 200 cm saprolite under Douglas fir tree site 1 | place: USA:California | collected 2015-04-18
TCTAATAAGTGCGCCACCCCAAGCTGCTGCCCAATCTCGCGCAGATTGCGCTGGAGGCCGGTTTTGTACTGCATGACCGAAGTACGGCTGATCACTTTCAGGTCGGCGATGCGAGCGAGGTTGGTTAGGATTTCATCCTGCACACCGTCGGCGAAGAAGGCGTTGGCTTTTTCTTCGCTCAGATTTTCGAAGGGCAAGACTGCGATGCTTTTTTCGGCAACGCTTAGTAGTGATCGTGTCGGTTTGCGTAAAACGAACAGAAACGCGGCGACAATCGCGCCGAGCACGAGCAATGCGATTGCCACTTCCGTCCAGCGGACATGGCTGCGATGTTTCTGAAGCGTCTGGAACTTTTTCGGAAGCTGCGGATTGCCGACTTCATCCGAGTAGAGGTTGGTCACGCCAACGCGTGTCCCATGTTTCACTTCGCATGTGCCAAGATCATGCAGGAGCGGCCGCCAACGATCGTCTTGTTCGAGATCTTCGGCCACGTGCTTGGAAAGCAGGATGTGTCCGGCATCCCCGCAGTCCATCACCCGTTGCGCCATGTTGATGCCGGCGCCGGCGATGTTGGCTCGCTGATTGACATCGACTACCTCATTGACCGGGCCGCTGTGGATTCCCATGCGAAGCTGAATCGCGGGATGACTTTTCAGTGCGCGCGCAATCTCCACCGCGCACTCCGCCGGCGCCTCGGGATCAGTGCGGAAGACGAGCGCCATGCCATCGCCAGTCGGCAAACGAATCAACTTCCCTGCCGAGTCGGCCTGCCGAAATTCGTTTGTCCCGCTGACAATTTCGTTCAGCTCACTCAGTAGTTCGCTCTGCTGCTTAAGGAGCAGCTTGGAATAACCGACAATATCGATGAACAGAACATGCCCGATCTCCAGCCGCAGCTTTGTTTTTTCTCCTTCTTCCATTCGGCTGCATCGTAGGCGGTAGGCGCGAACCTCACGACATCATTTTTCTGCCTGCCGCGCCGTAGCCTCGGCGAAGGCGGGTTCCTCTTCCGCCATTTCTGCTGAATCTACTTCTCTTTCGGCGCGAGCGAGACGACGATTTTCTCGAAACGCGGATCGCCGCGGAGCGGGTTCACGATTGCGTAGGCAAGCGCGACCTGATAGACATTGCGCCGCCTGAGTTGGCCGAAGAAAGTTTTCCCATCCACCGCTGGCCGTTGTGCCACATAATATCGCGCCGTTCAAGCCGATCCCTCCTGATGCAGAGAAGAGAGAGCGCTTGCAAAGCGCACCCGCGTTGGAAAGTTGGCTGCGATGTCCGGCGAAACAAAAAATCTGCACGCAATCGATCGTGCGGTGACGGATGGGAAGTTGTTGGTCTCGGCGGCGAAAAACATGCGGGCGCTTCTGGCCGCAGCGCCGTCGGATCTTTATTCGCGTGCAATCAATGAACTTGTGGCGGCCGGCGAATGGGCGGAGCTGAACGATCGTTTTTATAAAACGCTCGAGTTCGGCACGGGCGGACTGCGCGGCCGCACCATCGGTAAAATTGTGACCGCGGCGGAACGCGGCGGAGCGGCACTTAAGGAGCGCCCAGAGTTTCCGTGCGTCGGCACGAACGCGATGAATTTCTTCAATATCAGTCGCGCGACCCAGGGGCTGGTCGCTTATCTGCACGATTGGCAGGCAAAAGAAATCGTCGACTCGACCCGTTCGACTTCGCTCAGGGCAGGCTCGTCTCGCCCTACCGGGGCAAAGCCGAAAATAGTGATCGCGCACGACACGCGATTTTTCTCCAAAGAATTCACGGAGCTCACGGCGAAGGTCGCGTCAGAAAATGGATGCGACGCCTGTATCTTCGACGGCCCGCGTTCGACGCCGGAATTATCGTTCGCGGTTCGACACCTTAACGCGAGCGCCGGCGTTGTCATCACCGCCAGCCATAACCCGCCGCACGACAATGGTTACAAAGTTTATTTTGCCGATGGCGCGCAGGTGATCGAACCGCACGCCAGCGGCATCATCGAAAAGGTGAATGCGATCGCGAGCGAGATCTACGAACCGCTGCCAAAAGATCGACAAGGAGCCGTCACGATGCTTGGGCACGATGTCGACGAGGCTTACCTGGAGCGGCTGGCGACGTTGATTGTCGATCCAAAAGTTGTTCGCGCGGCGAAATCGCTGGGCATCGTCTTCACTCCGCTTCACGGGACCGGCAGCGTTACTATGAAACCGCTGCTCAAACGGCTCGGTTTCAATTTTGAAGTGGTCGCGGAGCAGGATCGCTTCGACCCGCGATTTCCGACGGTGAAATCTCCGAATCCGGAAAATGCCGAGGCATTGCAAATGGGAATCGCGCTCGCGCAGCAAAAAAAATCCGATCTTGTCATCGCAACCGATCCGGACTGCGACCGGTTGGGCGTGGCCGTGCGCAGCTCGACTGGCGCGATGAAACTGATCAGCGGCAACCAAATCGGATCGTTGCTCGCTTATTACCGGATAAAAACGCTCTTCGACATTGGCGTGCTCAACAAAGAGAACGCGAGCCGCGCTGTCATCATCAAAACATTCGTCACGACCGATCTACAAAAGGTAATCGCCGAGCATTACGGTTTGCGTTGTGTCGAGACTCTAACCGGATTCAAATATTTCGGAGCGAAACTGGAGAAATACGAACGCGCCCTGCCGGCCGATCTTCGCAAAAAATATCGCCAGCTTTCGGAAGAGGAAACGCGATCGGCGCGACTCGCGCATTCCTCTTTTTACGTGTTCGGCAGCGAAGAAAGTTACGGTTATAGCGGCGCCGATTTTGTGCGCGACAAAGATGGAAACGCCGGCGCGATCATGTTTGGCGAAGTCGCCGCTTACGCAAAGTCGAGAAATCAAACGGTTGACCAACTGCTCGACGAAATTTTCGCGACATTTGGCTATTTCGCGGAAAAAAACGGGTCGCTCTATTTCGAAGGCGCGGAAGGCGCGGGCAAAATCGCCCGGCTGCTCGAATCTTACGCCAGGACGCCGCCGGCCGAAATACTCGGCGCAAAAGTGACGCGCGTCACAAACTTCGAAACGGAAACGATCCGCGACGTCGAAGGCGACGAGATTCCCCGCCAGAAGATGTCGATCTTCGAACTGGAGGATCGGACGCGGATTGCGGTGCGCGGTTCGGGGACGGAGCCAAAAATTAAATATTACATTTTCGCGCAGCGCCGGCCGGAAAAGGGAAAATTTAGCGCCGGACAACTGGAGAAAATTAAAATGGAAATCGATGAACGTCTGGAGCGACTTTGGGATTCGATTCGGAAGGAGGTGGAAGTGCGTTTGGACAACGACGAGGAACGATGATCTCCAGATCGCCGCGGCATTTGACTCCGAAAGCTTTCGCGAGTTGAAAAGCGCCGTTCCTGGTTAATGCTCGACACCGGGCGATTCGTTACCAAAAATTTATTATGCGACGCGATATTAATTTGAGTGGCGGCGAAATCACGCTCCTGAAAACAATGGGCCTGAGCGGCGCACCAACTTTCGGGAAGCTGTTGATCGAGCGAATTGGGGAGATGGAAGCGGCAGAGTTTCTCGACGAGCTCAATGGGCTTATCTCGCTCGGCTATGTGCTTTCGGACAAGGTGATCCTGCGTTCGATGGAAGATGTCGAGCGCAGCGTCTTTCGCGTGAACGCTTCCTATGCACGCGATCTGCGCGATGCGATCCAACCGGGCCGCCGGCGCGAACAAACGCGGCGCCGGCGCCGGCGCGGCTGAACTACGCGAAGTGAGCGCGTTTCGAAAGGCGCTGCCCTTCTGGCCGTGGCTGGCCGCGATCTCGAGCGGGCTGCTTGCCACGGGCTGTTTTGCGCCATTTAAACAAGACTGGCTCTGCTGGTTTGCGCTCACTCCGCTGATCGCGGCGGTTTGGTTTTCGGGAGAAAATGTAAAGCGGCGATGGTTGCGCGATCTCCTTCTCGGCTACGTCGCAGGTGTCGTTTTTTTTACGGGAGCTTTTGCCTGGCTTGGGTCGCTCGGGACTTTATTTGAAAATTTCTGGCTGCACGGTTTGTCCCTCCTGCTCTCGGTTTATCTCGCAATGAATTTTGCGTTTTGGAGCTGGTTTTGCGGACTCGTTAGGCCAGGTCCAGCGAAGCCCGAACCAACAAAAGACAAATGGAGCGAAATGCTCGAGCGCGCTGGCAAGGCGCCGACTGCGATGCCGACAACGCCATGGTTAAGATCGACAAATAATTTGTGGCTTGCCTTCCTCCTCGCTTCCGCGTGGAGCACCCATGAGTGGATCCGCGGATGGCTTTTCAGCGGATTCGGTTGGAACGGGCTCGGCGTCGCGCTCTGGGCCAAATGGCCGCTCATCCAGATCGCGGAATTCACGGGCGTGACCGGGCTCTCGTTCATAATTGTGTTCGTCAATGTCGTCGCCGTCACGATTCCGGTGCGTTTGTTTCTCGAGGCGCGAACTCATCGAATGCGACCACACTGGGATATAAACTTCACCATGCTGGGAGTTGTTGGCTTGGTGCTGTTTGGCTGGCAGGTTGCGCGCAACCCTTCGCAAACAAGACCGCTGCACGTCGCGATGGTCCAGGCCAACGTTCCGCAGAACCAAAAATTCGATCCGCAATTCACCGCGCAAATTTTCGACCGGTTCACGCGACTGAGCGAGGTAGCGGTGCGCTCAAATCCGCCGCCCGATTTGCTGATTTGGCCGGAGAGCGCCCTGCCGGGTCCCGTGCTCGAAGACGAAGAGACTTACCGCTTCGTTATGAATTTTTCTGCGTCAAACAAGACAGACTTGCTCCTCGGAACAATCGATGTGGAGGATGGACGCGAATATAATGCCGCAGCGCTCGTCTCGACCGCCGGCCGGCAGGTGCAAATTTATCGCAAGCTGCATCTCGTCCCGTTTGGTGAATACATTCCACTTCGTCATTCCTTCCCGCTTTTTGCCGCTGTCGCGGGCAAATGGGTCCCGGGCGATTTCGAGCCGGGTCGAGATCACACAGTCTTTCGCCTAACGAATGGTGACGTGCAGGTCGCGCCACTGATTTGTTTTGAAGACACAATCGGTGAACTGACCAGGCAATTCGTCCTCAAAGGAGCGAACCTGCTTGCGAACGTGACGAACGATGGTTGGTTTTTGCACTCGGCCGGATCGCAACAGCATCTGGTGAACGCCATTTTCGCCTGCGTCGAAACGCGCCGTCCGATGGTGCGCGCGGCCAATACCGGCGTGACTTGTTTCGTAAACGAGTTCGGACGCGTGACGCAATTATTGCAGGATGAAACTGGCGGCACTTTCACCGAAGGTGTGCTTGCCGGCGAGGTTAACGTTCCGACGGAACGCGATCTCACTTTCTATGTGCGACATGGCGAACTTTTTGCGAAATTCTGCGCCGTTGTGACAATGATTGCGATCGTCATCGCGATTGCTCTGCGACGAATAGGTAGGTGCGGTTCACCCGAACCGCCCGCCTCCCGCGGGAACACACAGGCTGCGGGCGATTGAGGTCAATCGCCCCTACCTTGGTGCCGCTCTAATGGGGTTCTGCCGCAGAGGACAGCGGCAGCTACAACGTCTTAATTGTGTTATAACTCGCCCTGTGCGCGTCGAACTTCCACTCGATCATTTGCCTGAGCTTTGGCCGGAAAAACTCCATGGCGCGCGCATCGGCGCGTTGCTTCATCCGGCATCGGTCTCATCACATCTCGAGCATGCGTCGCATATTCTCGAGCGACACAACGGAGATTTGTTCCAGCTTTGCGCATTCTTCGGCCCGCAACACGGATTTCTCGGCCAAACTCAGGACAACATGGTCGAGTGGAAAACGTACGAACATCCGCGTCTGGGCATTCCAGTTTACAGTCTTTACGGCGAACATCGCGAACCGACCGCAGAAATGCTGAAACATGTCGATGTTTTACTTGTCGATCTTCAAGACATCGGCGCGCGTTATTACACTTTTATTTGGACGCTCTACCTTTGCCTGCGCGCCTGTGAAAAACACGGCGTAGCAATGGTCGTTCTCGACCGGCCAAATCCGATCAATGGCCTGACAACGGAAGGGCCATTACTTGATCCGGCTTACCAATCGTTTGTCGGAATGCATCCGATCAAAGTGCGACATGGGCGCACCATTGGCGAATTGGCGGCACAGTTTCGAGATGAAGCTTTTCCGAAGTGTCAATTGTCGATCTTGCCGATGAAAAACTGGGAGCGCGCGATGTGGTTCGATCAAACTGGTCTGCCCTGGGTGATGCCGTCGCCCAACATGCCGACGCTCGATACCGCCACGGTTTATCCGGGAATGTGCTTGCTCGAAGCAACGAATATCTCCGAGGGTCGCGGCACAACCCGGCCGTTTGAAATTTTCGGTGCGCCGTTTATCGACGCAGAAATGCTTTGTCGTGAGCTGAACGATTTAAAGCTTCCCGGAGTCTTCTTCCAGGAAAATTATTTTCAGCCGACGTTTCACAAATTCGGCGGAGAACTTTGTCGCGGCGCGCAATTGCATGTGGTTGATCGAGACAATTTTCGGCCCTTCAGAACAGGCGCAGAGATCATCAAGCTCATCCGTCATCTTCACGGCGATCAATTTCAGTGGAAGCAACCACCTTATGAATACGAATGGAAGCGCCTGCCCATCGAGATACTGATCGGCGGCCCGATCGAATCGCTCTTCGCCGATTGATTGCGAGTTGCATCGCGCTCGGATGTTCGTTGTCGATTCTGGCCGATGTTCGAGCCGACATTCCGTGGCCCGAAGTCGTGCAGCGTCTGGCGCAGGAAAATGAAAAACTCGCGCGGCGTCCGCAGGGACACAGTGGCGAATACTTCATCGTCTGCACGCTTTACTACACGCCCGTGGAGTCGGGTTTTACATCCGAACGCGGATTCGATGCGACACCAGTAACAAAGCCCGGACTGCACGGCCGAAGATATCCACGCGACTTTCTTCGCTCGGTCAAAAAAGAAGGTTTCGGCCGGATAATTATACCGGTAAACGGTCGCAATTACATTCGGTACAGCGGCGGAGATTCATTTGGTTTTGCGTCGGGACCGGCCGGCGCTGGCGGCAATCTCGTCCCGCGTTTTTCCGCTGCCGCAAAGCCGGGGCAAAGCGGATTGCATCGCGGGGTCATAATTCAGACGCCAGATTCAACTGTTCGGCAGGTTTTTGGCAGTACGCGTTGGAAAATTATTGACACCGGCGGTGGACTGCGAAAATGGCAGGTCGATCTTTATTACGGCGAAGACGAGCCGCTCGGACCAGGCCGATTCATGGCGCGGCCCCGCGGAACAACTTTTGAGTACGCGTATTCGGATGCGAAGGTGAGCAAGTGATGTGAACGCATTCACAGTTCACCTCAAATTTCATGGTGATCTCTCATTCTTCCTGAAATCAAAGAACGCGACCGTCGAACGCCAATTCTGCGAAAAAACTTCGGTAAAGGACGTGATTGAGTCGTGCGGTGTCCCGCACCCCGAGGTCGACTTGATCCTGGTCAACCGTCAGCCGGTTGACTTTGCCCATGTCATCGAGCGGGAGACAGATGTTGAGGTTTATCCGGTCAACATGCGCATACTTTTACCGGAAAATCGGCTGCAAACTATTCATATCAATACGTTTATTGCCGATGGCCATCTCGGAAAACTCGTCCGCGATCTGCGCCTGCTCGGTTTCGACGTTGTCTACGATACCTCGGCCGAAGATCGACAATTGCTCCACGCAATGAAGATCGACAATCGCGCCCTGCTCACTCGGGACCGTCGCCTGCTCATGCACGGAATTGTGCAGCACGGCTATTATCTGCGGTCGCAAAAACCGCTGGAGCAAACGATCGAAGTGTTGCGCCGTTTTGACCTGTTCTCGGCTTTCGCTCCATTCACGCGCTGTCTGCATTGCAATGCTCTGCTCGAACAAGTCGAAAAGAGCGAGATCATCGACGAGCTGGAGCCGCTCACGAAAATCTATTACCAAAATTTTCGACGCTGCACCGGTTGCGGCCAGATCTACTGGCCAGGGTCACATTTTGACAAGTTGCTCGCGCGAATTGAAGGAATCCGCGCAACCTTGACGGCGAAGCGTCGATCCGAGAATCAAACGTGAAGAAATCGATTTCCATCTCGTTAGGCGCAATTGTTCTCTTCGCCTGGCGCTCGCTCGCTTACGGGCCGACCGGTCACGAAATCGTCGGCGGAATTGCCGACAACCGTCTCGCAAACACGCCCACAGGCGCGAAGGTAAAGACGTTGATCGACGGAATTACGCTGGAGAAAGCTTCCGTCATTCCCGATGAGATCAAAAGCTGGGACAAGAACGGCGCCGATGACCTAAATCAGTTCCCCCATTACTCCGATCATCCCAAGATCGACAATCAGTTGCGCGATTTCTGGCGCGCCAATCAGCCGACGCACGATCCAAACTTGTCGATGCCCTCGCATCATTGGTTTCATTACACGGACGTTCCGGTTCTCAACGCGCACAAATATTCGGATGGCAAGACCGGCCGCAGCCAGTGGGATGTCGTGCACATGATCAATTACTGCGTCAGCGTCCTAAAGGATCAGACGTCGGAAAACAACCCGCGCAAGATCACCAAACCTGTTGCTGTCATTTTGCTGGCGCATTACGTCGGCGATATTCATCAACCGCTCCATGTCGGCGCGGAGTACTTTGATGAAGCCGGTCGCGCGGTCGATCCCGACAGAGGCAGACCCGGCATCGAGGACGAAGGCGGCAACACCATAATCCTTCGGCTGAGAAGCGGCACACCCGAGGAACTGGCGCATCGCAGTTTAAAACTGCATGGGTTTTGGGACAACGATGCGGTCATGGCAAACCTGGTTTCGTTGCCCCTGACCGTCTCGAAAGAAGAGCGACAGAATAAAACCGAGAAGGCTAAGCGCCAGTTGATTGAACGGCTTTCGCACGAACAACCCACAAACTGGCGACTACCGCGCGACATCGCGTTAGAAAATTACGCCGAAGCATGGGCGGACGAAATCCTGCCGATCGCGCGTCAGGCGCATGAACGATTAGAATTCAGCAAGATCCACCCGCAACTTGATCAAGATCGTTACGTCTCCGTCGGAATTGCGCAGGAAAAAATCCTGCCGGGCCGTATTGTTTATGCCGATTGGGCGGCAAATGTCGTTCGCGACGAATTGGATAAAGCCGGCTGGCGTCTGGCCGACCTTTTGGAAAAAGTTGTTACATCGACAGCTACGATCGCGGCGCCTCCGACGACTCCGCCCGCGCCACCGCCAGCGGAACCGCGCGCTAATGCGAGCACATCGTCCCAGACAAGTCCCGGGCCCACTTCCATCTTCGGCGCTTATCCCGTCGACTACAGAGACATCGTCAGCAGCTGGATGAAAGCAAATATATTCGATGTTTCAAAAATCGATTGGCAAAGCGACCCGAAGCCGGCCGATGTGCCGGCACTAAATGGCCGGCATCTCTACGGCTATCTTGTCATTTTCAACATGCCCGATCGTGCCGGCGCGAAAACGCGCAGCCTTCTCATTCGCGACCAAGCAGTGATCAACGTCTCCGGTTTCGACCAATAAAAATCGCACCGGCACAAGGTGGATCGGCCGCTCCGTCGGGCGATGCTAAATAATTGCGGCTCCGCCGCCTATTTTAACATCGAGCAAGGGACTGCTCGATCCACCCGCGATCAAGATCGACAATTGTTAGATCGACATTTACCGCGCGATTAGGCTTCCGTTTTCTTGGCTGACTTTTTTCACTCTGCTTTGAGCTGGGCGAACTGCTCGGCAGAAAGAATTCCCTTCGCCTGTTTGAGGAAGGTTCTCCGGCTTTCCTTTGTGCAGCCGGCCTTCGTGCACTCGTTCTGCCACGCTTCAATCTTTGTCTTCTGATCAGCCGTCAGATTGAGACTGGCGAGATTAGCGCAGGCCGCCTCGTTTGAGGCATTCTTTGCGCAACACGCTTTTCCACCTGCGAAAGCGGGCGATGCCATGAGCATCGCCACCGCCACAACTGCTGTTCCGAGAATTTTAATCATGGTGAATGCTGAGACATGTATGAACCTCAGGCCGTTCAATTCTTTGCAAGCTCAATCGCTCGGCTTCTTCTCTTCGGCCGCGGTGGACCAGGCGCCCACTCGCTCCCGTTTAGCCTTTTCCTCTAAAGCGGTGAGTCGATCGACATAAGAACTGGATTTTTCGCCGCTCGGCAAAACGTGACCGACACCTCTGACGCGCG
>WNEY01005018.1_pt1 | contig 10200 bp, 9 predicted proteins | sample 5400531 | NCBI WGS metagenome assembly WNEY01 (sample SAMN13153338, study PRJNA577476) | soil metagenome | isolation source: 200 cm saprolite under Douglas fir tree site 1 | place: USA:California | collected 2015-04-18
CGGCTCGCGAAGAACGGCATCAGGTACTGGACGATGCGCGCGAAGGGCACCTTGCGGTCCATGAGGTAGTTCTCATGGGTACCGTAGGAGTTGCCCTTCCGGTCCGAGTTGTCCTTGTGAATGATGATCCGCTGCTCGGGCGGCGAGACGGCCTCCGCGCGCGTGCGGGCGAGGTCCAGGATGCGCTCGCCGGCCCGGTCCCAGATGACGCAGTCGCGCGGGTTCGTCGTCTCGGGCGAGGAGTACTCCGGGTGCGCGTGGTCGACGTAGAAGCGCGCGCCGTTCGAGAGGATGAGGTTGATGAGGCGTGACTCTTCCTTGGAGGGGGTCTCCTTCTCCTCCATGTATTCGAAGCCGCGGGCGTCCCGGAGCGGGCTCTCGGCCTCGTAGTCCCAGCGGATGCGCGAGGAGCGGTACGTCTCGTACGAGTTGATGAGCAGGAGCGACGAGAGGATCGGATTGAAGTCCGGCTGGTTTTTGACCGTGATCCCGTATTCGGTCTCGATGCCCATCACTTTCGGAATTGCCATGGGACCCCCGGACGGCAGCTCGTGGTGAAAACAGACGGCGGGAGAAGGCGCGACTGCCCTCTCCCGCCGTGATGACTACAGGTACTGGCCGGTGTTGATCACGCGTTCGACGGCCCGCTGCTTCTCCTTCGTCTCGCCCATCAGCGGCTTGACGTAGACGATGCGCTCACCCTTCTTGCCGGCGATCTTGGCCCAATCGTCGGGGTTCGTCGTATTGGGCAGGTCCTCGTTCTCCTTGAACTCCTCGCGGACGGCGTTGAGGAGATCGTCGAGGTTGATGCCTTTCTCGCTCGTCTGGATGTACCGCTTGAGCGCCAGCTTCTTGGCCCGGCGCACCACGGACTCGATCATCGCGCCCGAGGAGAAGTCCTTGAAGTACAGGACCTCCTTGTCGCCGTTGGCGTACGTCACCTCGAGGAAGCGGTTCTCCTCTTCCAGGCTGTACATCTCCCCCACCGCGGCCGCGATCATGCGGTCGACCGCCGCCTGGATCTCTCCGCCGTTCTGGCTGAGCTCCGACCCGTGGATGGGCAGCTCGGCGGTCATGTACTTGTTGAAGATGTCCACGGCGGCGGCGGCGTCCGGCCGCTCGATCTTGACCTTCACATCGAGCCGGCCGGGGCGCAGGATGGCCGGGTCGATGAGGTCCTGGCGGTTCGAGGCCCCCACGACGATCACGTTCCGGAGGTGCTCGACGCCGTCGATCTCGGCGAGGAGCTGCGGCACGATGGTCGTTTCCACGTCGGACGAGATCCCCGAGCCGCGCGTGCGGAACAGCGCGTCCATCTCGTCGAAGAACACGATCACCGGCACGTCCTCGGCCGCCTTCTCGCGGGCCTTGATGAAGATCTCGCGGATCTTCCGTTCCGTCTCGCCCACGTACTTGTTGAGCAGCTCGGGGCCCTTGATGTTGAGGAAGTAGCCCTTGACCTTCTCGCCGCGCTTCTCGGAGATCTTCTGGGCGAGGTTGTTCGCCACCGCCTTGGCGATCATGGTCTTGCCGCAGCCGGGGGGGCCGTAGAGCAGCACGCCCTTGGGCGGCCGCAGCTGGTGCTCGCGGTAGTAGTCGGCGTACAGGTACGGCAGCTCGACCGCGTCCTTGATGGCCTCGATCTGGGTCGTGAGCCCGCCGATGTCCTCGTAGTTGATGTCCGGCACTTCCTCCAGCGCCAGGTCCTCGACCTCGCTCTTCGGCATCTTCTCGAGCAGGTAGCCGCTCTTGCTGTCCATGAGGATGTGGTCGCCCACCTTGAGCTTGACGGCCCGGAGCGGATCGGCCACGATCCCGACCTTGTCCTCGTCGGCGCGGAGGGTCACGATCGCCCGGCCCTCTTCGAGCATCTCCTTGAGGATGACCACGTCGCCCTGGATCTCGTAGCCGGCCGCCTCCACCACGTTGAGCCCCTCGTTGAGCACGAGCTCCTGGCCGGGCTTGAGGGTCTCCGGCTTGATGGACGGGTGCAGGTTGACCTTGACCTTGCGGCTCTGCGACAGCACGTTGACCGTCCCGTCCTCGTTGACCGAGAGATACACCCCGTACGTGGACGGGGGCGCGCAGAGCTTGTCCACCTCTTCCTTCAACGAGGTGATCTGCTCCCGCGCCTCGTACAGCGCGTTCACGAGCTTCTCGTTCTGGTTGAAGGCCTGGACGAGCTGGCGGTTGGCCTCGCGCAGCTTGTTCTCGAGAACCATGAACTCCTTCGGCGCGTCCTCGAGCTTCTTGCGCAGGCGGCCCGTCTCAGCCTCGAGCGAATGCACGTAAGCCTGGAGATCCTGCACCTGGACCTCGTACTCGGTCAGCCGGCGGCGGTAGTTGGAATCGGACATAGGCAAGAATTTCGACAGGCCCTTCATCCCTTCGGACGACGGCTCCCGGCTCGGAGTCTTTTTCTCGAACTCCTTCATGTTCGCCCGTTCCTTTCTCGTGGTCCAGCGGGCGCTTCGTGAGAGGAGGCACCGGCGCTCAGGCCGCCAGCCCAACTCTCATGCATCGTGCCGAAGTTTTCTCAGTATAGAGGGCCGGTTCGAAATAAGTCAAGGGAATTGGCCTCGTTTGACCGTTCAGAGCCATTGAATTCATTCGCCTTTTCCCATTTCGTCCGTTCGGCTCCTCCGATGACTCTCATCAAGTGCAACGTGCTGCTCGTGGCGGCGGTTCCGTAACCGCTTCACCAGTCCCCTCTCTCGGTTGAGAAATAAGCATGTTTGGTGCCACGGGCTATGACGAGCGAGAAAGCCCTTACAGAAGCCCTCAAGAGCCCGATGCCGGGCGCGATCGTGGCGCCCTGTCGAAACGACAGACACCAGCTGCCGCGCCAGGGCACATCCGGGTCGGCGCTTTGATATAAAGGCTCCATGCCTTGGCGGGTCGGCGCTCTCGTAGCGGTGGTGGCCGCCCTGGCGACGCCCGTCTCCGCGGAAGCTCAAGGTGCCCTCCTCCGAGTCGGCCTGCCGTCCATTCCCGCCGTCCTGGATCCGGCCACGGCCCTCGACGGTGCGGTCCCGCTGATCGCGCGCCAGGTCTTCGAGACTCTCGTTCAGTACCGCGAGGGCTCGAGCGACGTGGAACCTGGACTGGCAACTTCGTGGACGGTCTCCCGAGACGGCCTCCAGTGGACCTTCCGCATCCGTGACGGCGTTCGCTTCCACGACGGCACCCCTCTCACCGCGCGCCACGTCGCCGAGAGCCTCGACCGGATCATCGTGCCCGCCCACCCGCTGGCGCCGTCGCCAAACCCGGCCGGCCCGCGCCTCCTCAGGGGCTCGCCGGGGGTCGTGAAGGAGATCCTGACCCCCGATCAGCGCACGGTGCAGATCAATCTGCTCCTGCCCTACGCCCCGCTCCTTACCGTGCTCGCGCATCCCGTCTTTTCCGTCGCCCATTCGGGCACGGGCGCCATGCGGTGGATCGGGACGGGACCCTATTCCGTGAGCGAGGTCAGCCCTGGGCGCATCACGCTCGACGCCAATCCCTCGTACTGGGCTGCGCCGCCACGCTCGGCTCGGATCGCGTTCCTCGAGGCCAGCGACTCGGGCCGGGCTCAGGCCGATCTCGACTCGCGCGGCCTCGATCTCCTGATCCCGGCGGGAGCACCTTCTCGCATGCAGGGGGCGCTGTCCGTGCCCGGCTGGCGAATCGGCTACCTGGCCATGCAGACCGAAAAGGAGCCCTTCAAGCGGAAGAAGGTCCGACAGGCCATCGCCGCCGCCCTCTCGCCCGCCGCGATCACCACGTCGGTCGAGCCGCTGGCCGCCCTGCTCGGTTCTTTCCTCCCGCGCGGCGTCTGGGCCTGGAGCGAGGTTCAACCGCTGGTCCTGGGCGATGCCGTGGCTGCCAAGCGCCTCCTCGGGGAGGCGGGTGTCGGTCAGGGCTTCACTGCTTCCATGATCGTCGACGCGGGCGCGGGGCCCGAGATCATGCGCGCGGCCGATACGATACGCGTGGCGCTTGGCGCCGCCTCCGTCGCCGTGAGCGTGCGGGCCGAGCCGCCGGACGCAGCGCTCGCGGCCATGCAGAGCGGCGGTCACGACCTGGCGCTGACCGAGGCGAGCGCGGAGGCGGGAGACCCGCACCTGCTGCTGTATCCGCTGTCCGCCAGCGAGGGCGCGGTTCGCGGGCCCACCGCCACCAACTTCGCTTTCTACCGGAACGCGCGGCTCGACGACCTCCTGATCCGGGCGAGCCAGATCGCGTTCAGGCCCGAGCGCCTGCGCGTCTACGCGCGAGCCCAGGCCTTCCTCGCGGAGGAGATCCCGTGGGTCCCTCTCTACGTGCGCCTGCACTGGGCCGTGGCGCGGCCTGAGGTGCGCAACTTTCGGCTTCACCCGAGCGGCTTTCACCGCTTCGACCGGGCTTGGGTCGAGGCGCCGGGGGCGCCACCGTCGGCCGCGCCCCGTGCACCCTGACACCGCCGCTGCGCGGCTGGACTTGGCGCGGGACGCATGGTAGACAAATGAAGGACTTACGTCTATCTCCCCATGCTTTCGATCAACGACACCGTCACCGAGATGGTCCAGTGGGTGTTCCCCGAGCACGCGGGGGCGCCGGGGCAGATTCACGGCGGACGCATGATGCAGTGGATCGCTACCGTGGGGAACATGGCGGCCGCCCGAGTGGCGCGCGGCCAGTGCCTGCTCGGCGCCATGGACGACATCGACTTCCTCCACGCGGTCAAGGTGGGAGAGATCGCAGTCCTGCGGGCGCGGGTCGAGGCGATCGGACGCTGCTCGATCGAAGTAGGGGTGCAGGTCTTCGCCGAGAACCTCACGTCCGGGCAGCGGGCCATGACGCTCAACTCGCACCTCGTCTTCGTCAAGGTGGACGAGCAGCTCAAGCCCACGCCCGTGCCGACGGCCATCGCGCCCAAGGGAGCGGGCGAGGAGGCACTCGTCGCTGCCGCTCAGGAGCGCCGGCACCGGCGGCTCGAGCGCCTCGCCCGCCGGGCCTCCGCGGCCATGCAGGTGGGGGATCACAACGACGGGGAGCTCAGGTGGGCTTTCGAGTCCTGCCGGGCGGTGCTGCCGGAGGACACGATCTTCGGGAACACCATGTTTCCGGGCAAGCTCCTCATGGACATCGACGAGGCGGGGGGTATCCTGTCCATGCGCTACAACCGCGGCCACGTGATGACGGCCTGCCTCGACGCGCTCGATTTCTACGCGCCGATCTCCACCCACGAGGTCGTCACGTTCAAGGCCGCGCTCAACCACGTCGGCAACTCGTCGCTCGAGGTCGGCGTCAAGGTTCTGACGGAAGTCCCCTGGTCGGGCGAGATCCGGCACGCATGCACGGCGTACCTGACGTTCGTCCACCTCGGACCCGATCTGAAGCCCCAACCGTGCCCGCGCTTCACGCCCGAAACCCCGGGCGAGAAGCGGCGCTGGGTCGAGGCCGAGGCCAGGCGCGTGCGCAGGCTCGAGCGGGTGACACGAGTGAAGGCATCCATTCAAGAGGGGCGGTGAGGACATGTCTGGACATTCCCGGTGGTCCCAGATCAAGCGCAAGAAGGGCAAGGCCGACGTCCAACGGGGGAAGCTCTTCTCCAAGATCCTCCGTGAGATCACCGTGGCGGCCAAGCACGGCGGCGGCGACCCCAAGGGCAACCTGCGTCTCAAGGCGGCGATGGAGTCGGCGAGGGCGGCCAACATGCCTGCCGACAACATCAAGCGCGCCGTCCAGAAGGGCACGAGCGGGCTGCCGGGCGAGCAGTACGAGGAGATCACGTACGAAGGCTACGGTCCGGGCGGCGTGGCGGTGCTGGTCAGGGTCCTGACGGACAACAAGAACCGGACCGGACCCGAGGTCAGGCACATCTTCGAGAAGCAGAGCGGGCGCATGGGCACCGCGGGCTGCGTGGCATGGATGTTCGACCGCCGGGGGGTCATCCAGGTCGACGCCGAGAAGGCCCGGGAGGACGAGGTGCTGGAGCAGGCGCTCGAGGCCGGCGCGTCGGACGTGCGGACGGTCGAAAAAGTTTACGAGATCACCACGACGCCTGATGATATGGACTCTGTGCGCCACACGCTCGAAGCGAAGGGATTGCCGGTGATCGAGGCGGACGTCGCCATGGTCCCCCAGTCCACCGTGCGGGTGGAGGGCAAGGATGCCGCGGCCGTGCTGCGGCTCATCGAGGCGCTCGAGGAGCAGGACGACGTCCAGTCCGTCTATTCCAACTACGACATCCCCGACGAGGTCTTCGACGCCATCTCCGCGGCCTAGGGGCTTGCGCGTGATGGGCGTGGACCCGGGGCTCGTCGCCACGGGCTTCGCGGTCCTCGAGGCCGCGCCGGGCGCCGTGACCGTCCTCGATGTCGGCGTGATCTCGACGGGCGCCACCCAGTCGCTCGAGGCCCGGTTGAACGCCATCCACCGCGCCGTGCTCCAGATCATCGAAACGCACGCCCCCGCGTTCCTCGTGGTCGAGGACCTGTACGCCGAGTACAAGTTCCCGCGCACGGCCATCCTCATGGGCCACGCCCGTGGGGTCATCTATCTCGCGGCCCGCCAGCTGGGCGTGGCCGTGACGGCGCTGGCGCCGTCGGAGGTCAAGCGGGCGGTGACCGGCAGCGGCGCAGCCGGCAAGGCGCAGGTCCAGCGAAGCGTTCAGACGCTCCTGGGCCTCCCTGACCTGCCGCGGCCCTCCCATGTCGCCGACGCCCTCGGCCTCGCCGTCACGGGCCTGGCGCGCCTGACCGGCATCACCCCGAAAAGAGCGGCACGATGATCGCGCTCATTCGGGGGAGGCTCAGGCGGAAGCATGATGACCGGGTGGTCATCGAAGCCGCAGGGGTCGGCTATGACGTCGTGTTGCCCCCGATGGTCCAGCGCTCGCTCGCCGGCGCGATGGCGAGCGACGGCGAGGGAGCCGCGGAGGTGGCGCTCGAGATCCACTACCACGCGACGCAGAACCAGCCCTCGCCGGTGCTGATCGGCTTCCTCTCGGGGCTCGACAAGGAATTCTTCGAGAAGCTGATCACCGTCAAGGACGTCGGGCCTCTCGTGGCCGCCCGCTCGCTGGCCGCTCCCGTCGCCGAGATCGCCGCCGCCATCGCCCGCCAGGACGAGGCGTACCTGAGACGGCTGCCGGGCATCGGACCCCAGAAGGCCAAGAACATCGTGGCGCAGCTGTCCTCGAAGGTCGCGAAATTCGCCCTTTCCCAGCCCGCAGCGCTCCCGGGAGCGCCCGAGGACGGCAAGACCGTCGGGGCCGTGCCGGCCGGCCTGGACGAGGACGGGTTGCGCGGCGCCGTCTTCGAAATCATGACCAAGCAGCTCGGCCACCGGCCCAGCGAGGCCGCCCAGCTGATCTCGACGGCCCTTGGCCGCAACCCGCGCATCACGACGCCCGAAGAGCTCTTCGACGAGATTTACCGCGGAGCCAAAGCCTCGTGACCGACGACGCGCGGGTGATGAGCCGCGTGGCGCTGCCGGAGGAAACGCAGCTCGAGCGCCAGCTGCGTCCCCAGAGGCTCGACGAGTACGTGGGCCAGCGGACGGCCGTCGAGAGCCTGCGGGTGTCGGTCGAGGCGGCGCGGCAGCGCAGCGAGCCGCTCGACCACGTGCTCCTCTCCGGGCCTCCCGGCCTCGGCAAGACCACGCTCGCGACCATCCTTGCCAACGAGATGGGCGCCGCCATCGTCACCACGGCGGGGCCGTCGCTCGAGCGGGGCGGCGACCTCATGGGCATCCTGACCAACCTCAACGAGCGCGACATCCTCTTCGTGGACGAGATCCACCGGCTGCCGCGGGTGGTCGAGGAGCTGCTCTACCCGGCCATGGAGGACTTCACCGTCAACTTCATCATGGACAAGGGCCTCAACGCCCGAACCATGCGCATCCCGCTCCGCCCCTTCACCATGGTGGGGGCGACCACGCGACCCGGGATGCTGTCCTCGCCGCTGCGCGAGCGCTTCGGGATCTTCCATCATCTCGACTTCTACTCGTTGGACGAGCTCCAGGCGATCGTCGCACGCTCGGCGTCCATCCTTGGCACGAACGTCCAGCCCGACGGCGCCCAGGCCATCGCGCGGCGTTCGCGCGGGACGCCGCGCATTGCCAACCGGCTCCTGCGCCGCGTGCGCGACTATGTCCAGGTCAAGGGGGACGGAGTGGTGACGGCGGCCGCCGCGGTCGGCGCGCTGACGTTGGAGGGCGTGGACTCGGAAGGGCTCGATCGGCTCGACACGCGCTTCCTCCGAGCCATCATCGAGCAGTATGGCGGCGGTCCCGTCGGGCTCGAGGCCATCGCGGCGACCATCAACGATGAGGCCGAGACGCTGGCGGAGGTCGTTGAGCCGTTCCTGCTCAAGATCGGCTTCCTCATCCGTACGCCCACCGGCCGCAAGGCGACGCCTCCGGCCTATGCTCATCTCGGAATCAGTGCTCCCGCTGCTCCCGGCGGGCAGGGACTGCTGCCCATCTAGGGGACGACGCAGTGGCCGAGCTGGGGAAAATCCTTCTCGGATTGGGGCTCGTGATGGTAGTTCTGGGAGCAATCCTGCTGGTGGCGGGCGGCTCCGCCGGAAAGGTGCCATGGCTCGGACGGCTGCCCGGCGATATCTACGTCGAACGAGAAAACTGGCGGTTCTTCTTCCCGCTCGGCACCTCCATCCTCCTCTCCGTCGTGCTGTCCCTTCTCTTTTGGCTCTTCTCCCGGCGCTAGCTTTCGCCGTCGTGCTCGCGCTTCACTCGCCGGCTCACGCCGCGGGCGAGATCCGCGTCGGGCTCGGCGAGGCGCTCGCGACCGTCGAGCTGGGTGGCGCGCCGATGCTCGTCCAGGATCTGGACGGGCGCGCCTTGGCCGAGGACCCGGTCACGTGGCTCCGCGTTTTGCGCCGCGATGCCGCCGTCGAATGGCGCGGCCACCGCGTAGCCGGGATACGCGTCGTGCCGGCCGGAGCCGCCCCGCTGCGCTTTCAACAGCGGCCGTACCCCGGGATCATCGAGGTGGTGGGCGCGCCCGAGGGACTGATCGTGGTCAATCAGCTGCCCCTCGAAGACTATCTGGTCGGTGCGGTCAAGGCCGAGGCGGGCGATAAGATGCCCATCGAGATGCTCAAGGCGCAGGCCATCGTAGCCCGCACCTACGCGGCGTATCACCGTCGTCTCAACGCGGCAAAGCCGTATCACATCGTCGCCGGCACCGCGAACCAGCAGTACGCGGGTCTGGTCAACGCCGACTCGCCCGCATGGACCGCGGTAATGGACACGGAAGGGCAGGTCCTGCTCTGGGAGGGCGACCTCTTCCCCGCCTTCTACCACACGGACAGCGGTGGTCACACGGAGGACCCGCGGGCCGTGTTCGCGGCCGCCAACATGCCCGCGCTCCAGGCGGTGCGCGTGGAATTTCCCTCGCACTCGCCGCACCAGGCCTGGAACCTCGACGTGGGGCTCGCCGACCTTGCCGCCTCGCTCAAGCGCGGAGGCATCTCGGTGGGCTACGTCACGGGCCTGCGCGTCCTCGAGCGGAGCGCGTCGCTTCGGGTCTCGCGCATCTCGGTTCTGGGCACGCGCGGGTCGGCCACGCTGCGCGGAAACGAGTTCAGGCGGCTCGTGGGCTACGACACGCTCAAGAGCACGCTCTTCGCAGTGTCCGTCGAGGGCTCCCACGCCCGCTTTGCCGGACGGGGATACGGCCACGGTGTCGGCCTCGACCAGTGGAGCGCCAAGACGATGGCCGAGCAGGGCTACACGGCGGGCCAGATCGTGCAGTACTACTATCCGGGCGCCACGCTGTCGGCGTTGCCCTCGACTTCCTCTCGGAAGTGATCCCGGCGGGTCGGAAGTGATCCCGGCGGGGCTGAAGTGAGTCCGGCGGGCCTCACGTAGTCCGGCCGGGCCCCATGGCGATCACGTGGGCCGACTTCGAGCGGGTGGACATGCGCGTGGGGGTCGTGGTGGACGCCCAGCCCTTCCCCGAAGCGAAGCGGCCGGCTCTCAAGCTCTGGATCGACTTCGGACCCCTGGGCATGAAGCGCTCGAGCGCCCAGCTCACCGATCGCTACGCGCCGGCGGACCTCGTGGGCCGGCGCGTGATTGCCGTGGTCAACTTTCCGCCCAAGCAGATCGGACCCTTCGTGTCGGAGGTGCTCGTGCTCGGAGCGTACGACGAGCAGGGCCAGGTCATTCTGCTACGGCCTGACTTCGACGCGCCGCCGGGATCCAAGATCG
>WNEY01022721.1_pt1 | contig 10195 bp, 11 predicted proteins | sample 5400531 | NCBI WGS metagenome assembly WNEY01 (sample SAMN13153338, study PRJNA577476) | soil metagenome | isolation source: 200 cm saprolite under Douglas fir tree site 1 | place: USA:California | collected 2015-04-18
TATAGCGGCACTTCGTTCTGACAATCACATCGGCGGCAGTGAACGACGAAATCCTTCAACACCCCGGACTCGGCAATGACCAAGACCGTGCCGCAGCGCCCGCAGCGATAGCGGGTGCCGTGGGCAGCGAGGATCACGGTGGGCGGCGCTTGCATTGCGGATCCAGCCGTCGGGGCTTTGACGACCCGCAGCCAAACCTCCGAGTCCGACATGCGGACCGTCTTCCGACGTGAAATGGCAAAGTCCCCGGTGATGGTTGGGAATACCAGATGATCGTCGTCGCTGCCCGGCGCAAACAGGCGCCAGGCTTCGCTCCTGTAGCCGGCGGGGAACACGAGGATTGCGTATCCGTTCGAGAGCTCCAGTCTGATATCGCCGCGTTTCGTTTGTTCGGCGCCGGTCACGACAAATCGATCGCTCTCGTTCACCCAAGAGCGCGTGTCCTCGTCGCGGACGAAAAAGCTGCTCAATCTCTGATCTTGCAGGCTAAGTCCATCTTCGTGCGACCAGTTCGGCGGACGCTCCCCGGGCCCGGCATAGTCCCAAAGATCATCACGTCCCGTAATGGTTCCGCTCGGCCCATCGAAGCGCCACGGGCACTGGACGTGCAAAGCATAGGCGCCGACGGTGCCTGTCCCCGACGCGTGGGGTCGAATATCGCCGAAGTGAAGGACCAGCATGTCGGCCGCTCTCCGCACGATGGAGAGGCGAAGGCCGATCAGCGCGTCGAAAGCGTTGAGTGGCATAGCTTGATCACGGCCGGCAGCTCGGCGCCACTGTAGCGCCATTACGGCGGCGCGTTAACGAGTCCGCGCCCCGATGCAGCTGCGGATCAGGGCGCCAGCAGCACCTGCCGGCAAGCGGGCGGCAGGTCGGCCATCTTGATCGCCGGCCGCGACGGCGGCGGCGCATTCGGCGGCGGCGGCTTGGGATGCAGGATCGCGTCGGTGAACCAATGGTCGAGATCCTTGCCGCAGACTTCTCCCGCCGGCACCGGATCCTGCGGCTTGCAGTCGGGGCTGTCGGCCGGACATCGGACGCGGACGTGGAAGTGATAGTCGTGCCCGTAGTAGGGCCGCACCTTGTAGAGCCAGCCTCGGTCGCTGCCGGCCTCGCGGCAGAGCGCCTTCTTGATCGCCGCGTTGACGAAGATGCGCTCGACGATCGGGTCCTTGGCGGCCGCCTTGATGATTTCCATGTGCGCCGGCGTCCAGACGTTGGGGTCGACGTCCTTGCGGTCCTCGGCCACCACCATGGTGGCCGACATTTCCTCGCGCTCGCGCCGGGTCAGCTCGCGGTCGGGCATCGGGGTGAGCCAGATATCGGAGTCGAGGCCGACCTGGTGGCTCGCGTGGCCGGCGAGCATCGGGCCGCCGCGCGCCTGCGACATGTCGCCGACCAGGAGCCCGCGCCAGCCGACCTTGCTTCCCTTCTCGGACAGCCGCTCGAGGAACTGCACTAGGCTCGGATGTCCCCAATTGCGATTGCGCGAGAGCCGCATCACCTGCCAGGTCTGGCCGTTGATCGGCAGCGCACTGGCGCCGGCGAGACAGCCCCTGGCGTAGAAGCCGATGACGCGCGCTTCGAGCGGCGCCGGCGTCGGCCTCCGCCCGAACAATTCCTTGGCCGGAGTGCCGGGATCGTCGGGCTTGTTGAGCGCCGGCAGCGGCACCGCGTTGAGCGTGCCCTTGTCCTGCGCGAGCGCGGCGTCCGCCGCGAGAAACCCGAGCGCGAGCGCGGCCGCAAGGGCGCGCCGCCCGAGCAGGCGCAATGGCGTCTTCGCTTCAGTCATCATGTTGTTGGCACCCCGATCCCGCCGCCCCCGACGGAGCTTACGCCGCGCCGATCCCGTGGCGCACCCCGTATTCAGCGCCGCACCCGGTAGACCGCGAGGTTCGTCCCGTCGAGCGGAATCCGCTCGAGAAAATCGGGGACATCGCCCCGCGCCAGCGCAGCCACAAGCCCATCGGGCGCCGCTGCGGCGTAATTGTGGCGCTCCGCCGCCCCCGGGCAGAAGGCGACGTAGTCGACCCCCAGCGCCGCGAGCCGCGCCTTAGCCTCGCCCGGAGCCTTCAGGAACAGGTTCAGCATGGCGCCGTTGCCCTTGACGTTGCGATGGTAGGGCGCGGCCAGCACGCTGTGCGGCGTCTCCATCAGCACGAATGGGCCGGCATCGATGAAACCGAGGACGAGCCCCTTCGGCAGCCGGGCGAGCGGCGCATAGTCGGCGGCCCCGCTGCAGGTGCCGGGGCCGTCGGAGATCACGACCGGGCCATGCCTGCCGGCGACGGCCTGCACCGCGCGGGCCGCCATGCTGCCGACGGCGATCAGCGTGATCGGGCTGACCACGAGCGCCGCGATGAGCGCGCGCTTGCTCAATCCGAGATAGATCGAGCCGCCGCTCGGCGCCGGCCACCAACGCACCAGCGCCGCCGGCACCAGCGCCGCGGCCACCGCGTTGGCGGCGGCGGCGCCGCGCACTTGCCAGAGCGCGACCGCCGTGAGCATCGCGAGCACCGCGACGCAGGCGATCCAGCCCCAGCGGCGCTCGGCGGGCTCGCGCACGCATCGCAGCAAACCGGCCACGATTCCGATCGCCGCGAGACCGTAATAGGGCAGGACCTCCTGCGGCAGGTCATGCAGCATGGAGACGATGCTGCGCGCCTCGTTCACGTTGGAGAGCCAGAGGATCGTGAGCCGCTCATCGAGATGCGCGTAGGGATCGCCGAGGCAGGCCGGGAACGCCAGCGCCAGCATCGCCGCCACCGCTGCGCCGAGCGCGAGCGCCGCGCCGAGCCGCATCGTCGGCGAGGCCAATGCCCGCGTCAGCGTGAGCAGCGCGAGGCCGCCGCCGGCGACCGCCGCCGCCGTCACGTGCGCGATCGACAGCGCGTCGCAGGCCGCGACCGCATAGCGCGCGGGCGGCACCGTGGCGGCGAACAGGGCAAGCGTCGCCGCCGCGAAAGCGAGCGCGAACGCGGTCGTCGCCGGTCGTGCCGCCTCGCCGCAGACGATCCAGCGCAGCGCGACCGCGCCACCGAGCGCGGCGATGGCCGGCGCCATTTCGACGCCGATCGCGAGCGACAACGCCGAGAGCACGCCGGCGAGCGCCAGGTCGCGCGCGCGCGCCGGAGCATTTTCCGGAAAAAGCCTGCCCCGGACTTGATCCGGGGTGGACGCCGGTTTTCCGCAGAAAATGCGACCACTAAAGGATGCTTGCGCGCGCGCCGCCAGCGCCAGCGACCACACCAGCAGGACGAGCTGGAGATTGTGGTGGTCGATGGCGCCGGGACGGAAATGCTGCAGCACCGGGGCCATCAGCGCCGCGAAGATCAGCGCGAGCCGCGCCGCCGCCTCGCCCGCGAGCTCGCGCGCCAGCCGCGCGACCCCGATCAGAAGCACCAGCAGCAGCGCCGCCGGCCACACCACCGTCGCCACCCGCTCGGCGAGGGCGGTCGGCAGCAGGGTTTCGCCGATGCGGATCAGCGCCGCGAGCGGCACGTCGACCAGCCGCGACCAGTGCATCGGCACGCCGCCGGGCGGGCTCAGGCGGTATTGCGTCAGGTCGAACCAGCCTTGCCCGGCGAGAAAATCCCGCACCTCGGTGAGCCGCATGGCGTCGTCGGTCGACATGTCCGTGCCGCGGGCGAAACTCGCCAGCAGGTAGGTTGCTACCGTGGCGAGCCAGATCAGGACCAGGAGCTTCCCGGTCTCGATCCCATGCGTGGGGCGCGCGGGTTCGGAATAGGTCGCTGAAACGGACATCGGCCTCGTTTCCCGCAAGGACGGAAGCCCGCAAGCTAGGCGAGGGGGCTTAAGACGTGGTGAAGGAATTGATACCGAGCCCGTCGACTGAATCAGCCTTTGGCATGGGCGGCAATCTTGCGGGCGCGGCGCCGCCGAACCCAATCGGACGGAAAGCGCTCTCGTTGCGCCGGCGCCACGATGCCGACAAATTCGCTGCATTTCCACAGCTTCGCGTCAATCCGTCATTAGCGTCGCGATGGTAGGGCATCTTATCATCGTGCCTGGTCGTGATTTCCACTTGAATGGCTGGGGAGCCGAAGATGCCGCACTTCATTCGCGTCGCGGTCGCCGCCGCGATCCTCGTCGCCGCATGGCCGTTGGCCGTGCAGGCGGAGGTCGTCGTCACGGTCTCTAAATCGAGCCAGAGCATGTCCGTCAGCGTCGACGGCGTGCACCGCCATACCTGGACGGTCTCCACCGGAATTTACGGCACGCCGAGCGGCACCTTCCGGCCGCAGTCGCTGTCGCGCAACCATCGCTCGACCATCTACAACAATGCGCCGATGCCGTATTCGATCTTCTACGACGGCAATTTCGCCATTCACGGCACCACCCATGTCAGGCAGCTCGGCGGGCCGGCGTCGCGCGGCTGCATCAGGCTGCATCCGTCGAACGCCGCCATCCTGTTCTCGCTGGTGCAGCAGCAAGGCTTGGGCAACACGCGAATTCAAATTCAGTAGCGCGAGCCTCGCTCTCCACGACACCCACGTTGCTTTTCATCGATTCTGATCGCACGGCGGTCGTCGCCGCCATTCGACGATCCTGTCACTTTGCGCGGCTAGGTTATTGCGCGGCTAGGTTCCAGGTTCCAAATGCCGAGAGTTGCGGAACCGTGCGCCCGGACCGCCGTTGGCCTTGCAGGAAGGGGGCTGGTGCAAGCAGGGAGAACATCATGGTTACCAGCACCCAAGGCACCACACTCGACAAGCGCGAGACCGCAAACCTGATCGGCAGTGACAAGGTGGAGGGCACGCCGGTCTACCGCTCGAACGGCGAGCGCGTCGGCAAGATCGAGCGGATCATGATCGACAAGCTCACCGGCAAGGTCGCCTATGCGGTCATGAGCTTCGGCGGCTTCATGGGCATCGGCGAAGACTACTACCCGCTGCCGTGGCCGCTGCTCACCTACAATCCGCGGCTCGACGGCTACGAGGTCAATATCGGCGAGCAGCAGCTCAAGGGCGCGCCGAAATATTCCAAGCACGAAAACTGGGATTGGAGCGACGCGGCGCGCGGCCGCAAGCTCTACGCCTATTACGACATCACGCCGCTGTGGGGCTCCTAAAGCGCAGGAGCCTACGCACGCCACTCGCCCCGGCACGCGCCGGGGCTTTTTTTTCAACGCGGCGCAGATCCGCGAGGGGAGGCGGGCTCGCTCCGGCAACACGACGCGGCTAGTGTCCCGATTCCGAAGTTCGCATGAGTTCGCAGCACGTTCGGATGCGAACTTCGGAATCAAAGGGACACTAGCAAGTTTATGATTCTAGTGCGGTTTTGAATTTGAAGTTCCTAGACGGACTCGCCGCGAAACTTGAAGTTCCTAGACGGACTCGCCGCGAAACTGATAGGAACTTCAAATTCACCGCACTAGACTGCCAGCCACGAGGATTTGACCCGGGGCCGTGTACGGAGGTCATGACATGAACTGCCATGCGGACTGCGCGGGGCATCTTGCGGCTATTCTCCCGAGCCGACGCGGCTTCATCGCCGGCCTCGCATCCGCGGCCGCTTTGCCGGCGGCCAAGCTTGCGGCAGCGCCGGCCTCCGCCGCCGACGAGCGCTTCATGCGCGTTGCGATCGACGAGGCGCGGCAAGCCGATTTTCCGTTCGGCGCGGTGATCGTGCGTGACGGCGCCATCATTGCGCGCGGGCGCAACCTGGGCCGGACCGACCGCGATCCGACCGCGCACGGCGAGATGGTGGCGATCAGGCGCTGCCTCGCCGAGCATGGTCCCGCCGCGTTGCGCGGCAGCACGCTCTACACCTCGGGCGAACCCTGCGCGATGTGCATGGGCGCGATCATCTGGTGCCACATCGGCCGGCTGGTGTTCGCCGCGTCGGTCGCGCAGCTTTCGACCAAGATCGACCAGATCATGCTGTCGAGCGCCGAGGTCGCCGCCAAGGCACCGTTCGTCCCGATCACTATCACCGGCGGCGTGCTGGCCGACGACGCGATGCAGTTGTTCAAGTAGGGTCGTGACACCCATGATTGCCATTCGTGCGGCCAAGGCCGCGCTGGTCGCCGCCATCGCGCTGTTCGCGAGCCTGGTCACCTTCGGCAACGTGACCGACTACAACACCAATTTCGTCTTCGTTCAGCATGTGCTGTCGATGGATACGATCTTCCCGTTCTCCACCATCAAGTACCGGGCGATCACCGCTCCTGTCCTGCATCACGCCGCCTATGCGCTCATCATCGCGGCCGAAGTCTTGACCGCCGTGCTGTGCTGGATCGGCGCCGCGGTGCTCCTGCGCCACCTGCGGGCCGATGCCGGCACGTTCAATCGCGCCAAGACCTTCGCGGTGGCCGGGCTCACGCTCGGTTTCCTGCTCTGGCAGGTCGGCTTCATGTCGATCGGCGGCGAGTGGTTCGGGATGTGGCAATCGAAGGAGTGGAACGGCGTGCCGAGCGCGTTCCGGTTTTTGATCACGATCATCGCCGTGCTGATCTTCGTGGCGCTGCCGGATCAGGAGCTTGAGCGGCGAGGGTCGGCCTGAACCGATGGCACACGCGCGTCTTGCCGTTCCTCACTCGCAATTTGTTATGATAGACTGGCGGGTTGGTCGCCATTCAGGGACGCAAGAATTGCCGACAATTGCTTACTTTCTCGGAATCGCAATTGCGATGTATCATCGCGACCATAATCCGCCGCATATTCATGTCATCTATCAGGGCTATGAGGCGCTGATCGCGATTGAAGATGCGCGTGTGCTGCGCGGCAAGTTGCCACCTACGGTGATGCTAATCGTTAGAAGATAGGTTACGCTCCGGCGGGAGGCGCTGATCGCAAATTGGGCTCGGGCGCGGCGGCATGAGCCTCTCGAAAGGATCGCAGGACCTGACGACGATGATGATTAAGGTGCGAAAGACGAAGCCGCTCGGTGACTATCGACTCATGGTCGAATTCTCCGATGATACGGTCGGCGAACGCGATTTTTCTTTCATTACGAGTGAGGCGGGACCAATGCTCGAACCCCTGAAGGACCCCGCCTATTTCCGACGGGTGTTCGTCGAGGACGGCGTGCTGACCTGGCCGAACGGTTACGATTGGGACCCGATCGCGCTACACGACGAAATGAAAGAAGCAGGTGAATTGCGGCCGGTCGGCGACGCCGCCGAATAGCTCACACGTCCACCTTCAGCGCGGCGATGAAAGCCTCCTGCGGGATCTCCACCTTGCCGAACTGGCGCATGCGCTTCTTGCCTTCCTTCTGCTTCTCGAGCAGCTTGCGCTTGCGCGTCACGTCGCCGCCGTAGCACTTGGCGGTGACGTCCTTGCGGAAGGCGCGCACGGTCTCGCGCGCGATGATCTTGCCGCCGATGGCGGCCTGGATCGGCACCTGGAACATGTGCGGCGGGATCAGCTCCTTGAGCTTCTCGGCCATCGCCCGCCCGCGGCTCTCGGCGCGCGTCCGGTGCACCAGCATGGAGAGCGCGTCGACCGGCTCCGCGTTGACGAGGATCTGCATCTTCACCAGGTCGGCCGGGCGGAAGTCGGTGAGGTGATAGTCGAACGAGGCGTAGCCTTTCGACACCGATTTGAGCCGGTCGTAGAAGTCGAACACCACCTCGTTGAGCGGCAGGTCGTACTTCACCATGGCGCGGTTGCCCACATAGGTGAGCTCGACTTGGCTGCCCCGCCGGTCCTGGCAGAGCTTGAGCACGCTGCCGAGATATTCATCGGGGGTGAGGATGGTGGCGCGGATCCACGGCTCCTGGATCTCTTCGATCTTCATCGGGTCGGGCATGTCGACCGGATTGTGGATCTCGATTTCGCTGCCGCTCCTGAGCTTGATCTTGTAGATCACCGACGGCGCGGTTGCGATCAGGTCGAGATTGAACTCGCGGTGCAGCCGCTCCTGGATGATCTCGAGATGAAGCAGGCCGAGGAAGCCGCAGCGGAAGCCGAAACCGAGCGCCGCCGAGCTCTCCATCTCGTAGCTGAAGCTCGCATCGTTGAGACGAAGCCTGCCCATGGCGGCGCGCAGGTCCTCGAATTGCGCGGCATCGACCGGGAACAGCCCGCAGAACACGACCGGGATGGCCGGGCGGAAGCCGGGCAGGGGCTCGCTCGCCGGCTTCCTGTCGTCGGTGATGGTGTCGCCGACGCGGGTGTCGGCCACCTCCTTGATCGAGGCGGTGAGGAAACCGATCTCGCCGGGGCCGAGCTCCGCGGCGTTGACCATCTTGGGCGTGAACACGCCGACGCGGTCGACCTCGTAGGTGGCGCCGGTGCCCATCATGCGGATGCGCTGGCCTCGTCTGAGCAGGCCGTCGACGATGCGGATCAGCACCACCACGCCGAGGTAGCTGTCGTACCAGCTGTCGACCAGCAGCGCCTTGAGCGTCGCAGCGCGGTCGCCCTTGGGCGGCGGCAGGCGCCTGACGATGGCTTCCAGCACCTCGGGCACGTTCTCGCCGGTCTTGGCCGAGATCAGGATCGCGTCCGAGGCGTCGAGCCCGATCACCTCCTCGATCTGCTGCTTCACCTTGTCGGGCTCGGCCGCCGGCAGGTCGACCTTGTTGAGCACCGGCACGACCTCGTGGCTGTTGTCGATCGCCTGGTAGACGTTGGCGAGCGTCTGCGCCTCGACCCCCTGCGAGGCGTCGACCACCAGCAGCGAGCCCTCGCAGGCGGCGAGCGAGCGGTTGACCTCGTAGGCGAAGTCGACGTGGCCGGGCGTGTCGATGAGATTGAGCACATAGTCCTTGCCGTCGCGCGCCCGGTAGTTGAGCCGCACGGTCTGCGCCTTGATGGTGATGCCGCGCTCGCGCTCGATGTCCATGGAATCGAGCACCTGCTCGACCATGTCGCGCTCGGCGACGGCGCCGGTCGCCTGGATCAACCGGTCGGCGAGCGTCGATTTGCCGTGGTCGATATGCGCGATGATGGCGAAGTTGCGGATATTGTCGATGGCCGCATTCATGGGCGGCAGATAACACCCGACTGCCGCAGCGGCAAGCGCTCACTCCAACAGATGCTTGGCGCGGGCGGCGAGCTCTTTCGGCGTGCTCATCACCTCGCCGACGATCTTCTGCATCTGCTCGCCGTAGACCGGCGCCACCTCGAAATCGGATAGTTGGGATTGCCCGGAATGTGCTTGCCGAGGTGGCGCGCGACGAGCCGCGCCTGCAGGTCGTACTCGCCGCCCACGCCGACGCCGATCAGCACATTGACGGTCTTGCCACGGTAGAAATCGGCGACCGATTGGGCGCACGCCGGCGTGCCGGCGAGGCCCCCCAGCACGAGGCCAGTTGCCAGCATCGAGGACACCATGCGCATCATGAAATTGCTTCCTGAGGGATATGGAGACAGCATTTTGGACTGCACGGGCTGCCCGACGGCTCGGCAATGCCGAGGGAAGGCCTGATGCTGGTCGAGCCTCAGGCGGCGTTGGGCTTGGCTTCCTTTCTCGGGCGGCCGCGCGCACGATGGCCCACCGGGCGATAGTGGGCAGCGAGCACCGTATTGCTGGCCCTGATGGTGCGGATGGCGATGGCGACCGACTGGGGCAATCGCTTCGCGTTGCGATAGGCGCGGACGGTGCGCTCGGCCAAGCCAAGCAATGCGGCGGTTTCCGCCGTGCTGAGATTGAGTTCCGCTTCGAATGCGGCCAAATCGGCTCCGCTCACAGGTCGCTGCTCGTCGGCCATCGTCTTGAGTGTATCGGCACCGTAGTCGAGGCCATTCTCCCATTCGATCCCCCCTCCAAAATCCGCAACGTGTATCTTGCGGAATGCGGCCGGCTGATCGAGGAAGATCCGGAAATGTCGCGACCGATGGACGAGGCCGGTCAGATCGACCTGGTCCTTCGTCCGATCGGCCCAGGTGACATGGAGTGTCCATGGCGCGCGTGCGGGGCTGACGGACTTGATGCGCGGGAGTGTGTCCGCTCCGTGCTGCTCACTTGAGCTCCGGGATTGCACCGACAAATACCTCGGCGTCGGCGATGCGGACCTTGGCCTGAGAGTCGGGTCCGATGACGTGAACGTGCGGAGGATTATGGTTCCTCGGCATATAGGGTGACTTTGTACCCTCCGAAGTCCTTGACGGTTGGCATCGCTCGCCCCGCAGAGCAAGAAATATGCGGCAAAGAATGCCGAATTTCAAGAAAAAACGGCAACATGTGCCGTTTTTTGGCCTGGGAGAAAATTGCGACAGACGCG
>WNEY01009195.1_pt1 | contig 10191 bp, 9 predicted proteins | sample 5400531 | NCBI WGS metagenome assembly WNEY01 (sample SAMN13153338, study PRJNA577476) | soil metagenome | isolation source: 200 cm saprolite under Douglas fir tree site 1 | place: USA:California | collected 2015-04-18
GGCGTGCGGCTCGAGGGCTGGTATCGGACCCGGGCGCGCACCGTTGAGATCGAGTGGGACCGCGAGCATCCGGCGGAGGCGGTCGCGGCGCTGCGCCAGCACCTCGGGCCCGCGCCGCGCGTCGCGCTTGCGCTCGACCTTCCCCTCCTCTTCACCAAGCAAGTCAAGCTGCCTGCGCTGGGGCCGGCGGGGAAGCGGAGCATCCTGCGGCTCGAGCCCGAGCGGTTCTTCCCCGTGCGCGCCGAGGACATCGTGCCGGCCGTGCGGGGCGACGACAACCTCGTCTTCGCCGCCAGGGAGGGCCCGCTGGCAGAGTGGGTGGCGGCGCTCGAGCAGCTGGGGCCGGTCGACGTGATTGAGCCGGGGCCCGTGGCCCTGGCGCGCGCGCTCGGGAGGGCCGGCCTCACGACGGCCGTCACGCTGCTGGACGCCGACCGCGACGGGGTGGGCTTGGTCGAGCTGTGCGAGGGTCGCGTCGTCCGGGCCCGCCGGGTATTCGGCGGACTCGACGCTGTCGCAGCGGCCCTGCGCGACAACGGCGGCACCCCGGCGACGCTGTATCTCAGCCCCTGGAGCGAGGACCGGGTGCGCGCATTCGCTGCCCTGCTCCCGGACGCGACGCTGCGCGCCCTGCCCGCGGTGGCGGACGTGGTTGGCGCCTTCCTGCCCGCCTACGGCGCCGCACTGGCAACCGGCACGGCGCGGGACTTCGCGGGGACGCTCGTTCCCCCGGAGCTCGCCACCCGCATCACCGCGCGGCGGCGGCGCGCGCTCGCCCTCGCGAGCGCGACGTGCGCGGCCACGCTCGTGTTCGCACTCAGCTCGCTCGATGCCTCGCGCGTCCGCGCGACCCGCGAGCTCGGGGCCGGGCTTGAGGCCCTGCGCCAGCGCGCGGCGCCCGCGCTCGCCCTGCAGAACGAGCTCGACGCGCTCGACCGCAAGGCGCGAGCGATTCGCCAGATCGAGAGCGAGCGGGCTGCCCCGCTGCCGGTGCTGCTCGCCCTCTCACAGCACCTGCCCGCGGGCGCCTACCTCCGGGGTCTGCGGCTATCCGGCGGTGATGGACAGATCGACGGGTACGCCCCGAACGCTTCGCGCCTCGTGGCGCAGCTCGGCGGGGTGCCGGAATTCCGAGACGTCCACTTCCTATCCGCGACGAATCGCGTCGCGGTGGGCGACAGGACCTATGAGACCTTTACGCTCGCTTTCCGATACGCTGCGGCGCCTTAAGCCGCGCGAGCGACGCGTGATCGTGGGCGGTGCGATCGTCAGCGCGGCCGCGCTCGGGATCGTGCTCGGCGTCGTGCCATTCGCCCACCGGTGGGCGGCGCGCGAGGCCGCGTATGCCACGAGCCGCGAGCAGTGGGTGCGTCTCGCGACCCTCGCCACGAGCACGGACCGGCTACGGCGCGCGCTAGACGAGCAGCAGCGCGCGTTCGCCGCGGACGAAGCTCGGCTCGTGAGCGGCGCCACGCCCGCGCTCGCGGCCTCGATGCTGCAGGGACTGCTGCAGCGCTACGCCGACGAGAGCGCCGTGCAACTCGACCGGGTGGACGTCGCAGGCCAGCCGCGCCCTGACAAGCCGGGACTGCTCGCGATCCCGGTGCAGCTCCAGGGTCAGGGCGACATTTACGGACTGGTCGACTTCCTGTACCGGCTCGAGCGCGGCGAAAAGCTCCTCGTGCTGGACGACTTGACGCTGAATGCCGGCTTCGCATGGATGCCGAGCGCCGGGTTCGCCGGTGGCAGTCGGTCCCAGCGCCTGACCTGGTCGGTCCGCCTCCACGGGCTTTACGGCGCGGCCGCTAGAGGGAGCGGCTCATGACGACCGTCCGCGCGCTTTACGCCGCCGCCCTCGTGCTCGGGCTGTTGGGCCTGTGGCTTCGTCTCAGCCGATCGCCGCTGCCCCAGGCGGCCGCCGCACCGCTGCCCCTACGGACCGCGGGCCAGCCCACGACCGCTCCTGCAGGCGCGACTGCCGCGCCTGGCTACGAGGCCGTCGTCGCCGCGAATATCTTCTCGCAGACGCGCACGGCACCGCTGGTGCGGTTCGCGCCGGCGGGGCGCGCGGCCAGAGGGACGGCGTCCCGTTCGCGCCGGCCGGCACTCAAGCTGTACGGGATCACCGTCGGCCCGCAGGGCGCCGTCGCCCTCATCGACGCGGACCCGAAGATCCCGGGCGCCGAGATCTACCGCATCGGCGACCTGGTGGCGGGCGCGCGGCTCGTGGAGATCACCGACTCCACCGTCACCCTCGCGCAGCCGTCCGGGCCGCTCGTCCTGCGCTTGCCATCCGGCGTTCGGACGAAGCCATGAAGACACTCGCGCTGCTCCTGTCGCTCGCGCTGCAGCAGCCGCAGACGATCCGCATCAACTATGTGAACGCGGACCTCGGCGACGTCATCCGCTCGCTGGCGACGGTGCTCGGGGTGAACGTCGTCCTCACGGACGTCCCCAGCCGGCGCATCACCTTCCAGACCCCGGAGCCGGTGCCGGCGCCGCAGGTCGGTGCCGTACTCGAGGCGATCCTCGAAAGCCAGGGCCTGGTGATCGTGCAGACCGGACCCGTGGCGCAGGTGATGCCGGAAGAAAAGCGCCCCACGACCGGCCCGGTGCGCGTCGGGAAGGAGCTGCCCACCCCGCCCCCGCTCGGTCTCGTGACGCAGGTCGTCCCCCTCGACTACATCCGTGCGGAAGAGGGCATCACGCTCTTGAAGCAGGTGGCGAGCAAGACCGCGCGAGTCGAGGTCGTGCCGCGCTCGAACGCCGTGTTGATCACCGACCGCGGCGTCAACATCGCGCGCTACCTCGACTTGCTCCGACAGCTCGATGTGAAGACCGGGGGTGAAGCAGGACTCCGCACCTACGTCTACCCCCTCAAACATGCGAGCGCCACGGAGCTCGCCGCGACGCTGGGCCAGGTGTTCGGCGCCGCCGTCGCGGCGCCGCCGGCGCGGGCGCGCGTCCAGGCGCTCGAGGAACGCAGCCTCTCCGGCGCGCTCCGCTCCCTCCGCGAGCGGGAGGCGCAGTCGCTGCAACAGCGCATGCAGACGCCTGTTGCTCCGCCGTTCGGCCTCGCCGCGGCCCCCGCCGCAGGCGTGCCGGAGAGCGCCCAGGCCGGGGGGCCCGGCCTGGTGGGCCGCACGACCATCGTCCCCGACCAGGCCACCAATGCGCTCGTGATCCGCACCGCGCCGCCCAACTTCTCGGTGCTCCAGGAGACGATTGAGCAGCTCGACGTGCGACCGCCGCAAGTGCTCCTCGAGGTGTTGATCGCCGAAGTCACCCTCGACAAAGCGAGCCAATACGGGATCAACTGGCAGCTGTTCACGCAGCGGGGCGTCTCGGGGGACTCGACGCGTGGGATCGGCGTCGGCGTCGGCCCGCAGATCTTCGAGGACACGTTGCTGCAGCGGGCTCAGGGCCTCGGCGTCCGGCTGATCAGCCTGGCGAGCTTGAATGTGCGCGCGATCTTGCAGGCGCTCGCGACCCGCACCAACGTGCGCGTGCTCTCCACGCCCCGGATCCTCGCGCTCAACAACGAGGAAGCGCGCATCCTGGTCGGCAGCGAGGTACCGTTCGTGCAGTCGACGCTGTCGAGCTTCAACGCGGTCCTGAACCAGGTGGTCCAGTTCCGCAACGTGGGCACCCAATTGACCGTGGTCCCCACCGTCAACACCGACGGCTACGTCACGTTCCGCATGCTGCAGGAGGTGAGCAATGTCTCGCAGCAGACGATCCAGGCCGCTCAGAACGCCCCCGTGATCACCACCCGCGAGGCGGAGACGAGCGCGATCGTGAAGGACGGGCACACGATCGTGATCGGGGGGCTGATCGGTGAGACGACACAGGCCACCGAGTCGGGCGTCCCGCTGCTCAAGGACCTCCCGATCCTCGGCTACTTTTTCAAGACCCGGGGCATGAGCCGGCAACGGACCGAGCTCGCGATCTTCCTGACGCCCTACGTCGTCTACACCGACGAGCAGGCAGACTCGCTGCTCCAGCGGGAGCAGCAGCAGTTGCCCGGCATGAAGCAAGACCTCGACAGCATTCTCACTCCCCGCCGACCGTGACGCGCCTGCGCGGCCGCTCCCCCGTCGGTCCCGTCCGCGCGGCAGAGTCATCGCCCGGACCGCCCGCGCAGGTGCCGGCGCCGACTCCCGGGCCCGCCGAGCCACCGCGCGCGGCCGCCGACCTGCGGGCCGCCGCCGCGGGCCCCCTCGCCCAGCGGGTTTCCCCGAAGTACCTCGAGGAGCATTGCGTGCTCCCGCTCGCCGTCGCGCGCAGCGGGGAGCTGGTGGTGGCGGCGGGCGCGCCGCTCGACCCGACCGTGATCGACGAGTTGTGCTGGACGTTCGAGCGGCGTGTGCGGCTGGTCGAGGCGCCGGCGGCCGAGATCCACGCCGCGATTCTCTCGGCGCAATCGCAGGCCGCGCCCGAGGTCCAGGCCTCCGACCTCCGCGGCAGTGACCTCGTCGTGCTGGCCGACGAAGCGGAGACGATCGACGATCTGCGGGCGCTCGCGAACCAGGCGCCGGTGATCAAGCTCGTCAACGTCCTGATCCTGGAGGCGCTGCGCGCGCGGGCGAGCGACATCCATCTCGAGGCCGGCGCCGATGGCCTGCGGGTGCGCTATCGCATCGACGGCGTGCTGCGGGAGATCTCCCACCCCCCCCGCCAGTATCAGGCCGCGGTCATCAGCCGCGTCAAGATCATGGCCGGGTTGAACATCGCGGAACGGCGGCTCGCGCAGGACGGCCGCATCCGGTTGCGGCTCTCCGATCGGGAGCTCGACGTGCGCGTGTCGATCACGCCGAGCCTCCACGGAGAGAGCGTCGTGCTCCGCATCCTCGACCGGGGCGCCGGGGTGCGCGACCTGGCCGAGCTCGGCATGCCGAACCGGTTGCTCGAGGACTTCCAGCAGCTGATCCGCCAGCCGCACGGCATCATCCTCGTCACGGGGCCGACCGGCTCGGGGAAGACCACGACGCTGTATGGCGCGCTTGATCGACTCAACCAGCCCGGCGTGAAGATCGTGACCGTCGAGGACCCGGTCGAGTACCAGGTGGCAGGGACGACGCAGATCCCCGTCAATCCCAAGATCGGCCTCACCTTCGCCGCCGCGTTGCGCTCGATCCTGCGCCACGACCCGGACCTCATCATGGTGGGCGAGATGCGCGATCGTGAGACGGCCGAGATCGCGATCCAAGCGGCCCTCACGGGTCATCTCGTGTTCTCCACGCTGCACACCAACGACGCGCCGAGTGGCGTGACGCGGATGGTGGACATGGGCATCGAGCCCTACCTGGTCGCGGCGACGGTGTTAGGAATCCTGGGCCAGCGGCTGGTGCGCGTGGTGTGCTACTCGTGCGCGGAGGATTTCCAGCCGCCGCCGGATGTCGTGACGCACGCGGCAGCCGGCCAGCCGGACATCCCCAAGCCACGCTTCCGGCGTGGCAAGGGATGTGACGCGTGCTCGGGGACCGGCTATCGAGGGCGGACCGGGTTGTATGAGCTGATGCGGATGAGCGAAGAGCAGCGTGCGCTGGTCGTCAAGCGCGCGCCGCTCGCCGAGGTGCGGGCGCTCGCGCAGGCGCAGGGCATGGCGCCGCTGCGCGCGGCCGGTTGGGCGAAGGCGTGCGCGGGAATCACGACGCTCGAGGAAGTGCTCCGCGTGACGCGCGACGAAGTGCTCGGATGAGGGCGCGGTTCCGCTACCAGGCCGCGACGCCCGACGGCCACACGGTGGAAGGGGTGGTCCAGGCGGCGTCGCGCCAGTCGGTGCTCGAGGAGCTGCGGCGCCGGCAGCTCTATGCGGTCACGGTGGACGAGGCGGCGCCCGACAGCGTGGCGCGCGCGGGGCAGCGACTGGGTCGCCGGGCGGCCGTAGCGCTCTGGACGCGCAACGTGGCCACGCTGCTGGGCGCCGGCGTGCCCCTGGATCGGGCGCTCGCCTTCACGGCCCAGCATGCGAGTCACGACGAGCTGGCGGAGGCGGTGCGCCAGGCGCGCCGTGTGGTCCAAGAAGGCGCGAGCTTGGCGGACGCCCTGGCACGGCACCCCCGCTACTTCGACCCACTGTTCGTTGCGATGGTCTCGGCCGGCGAGTCGAGCGGAGCGCTCGAGATCGTGTTCGATCGGCTGTCGGAGCACCTGGAGGAAGGCGCCGAGCTCCGCTCCCAGGTGTTCTCGGCGCTGCTCTACCCGGCACTCATGGCCATCGTGGGCGGCATCGGCCTCGGCGTGCTGCTGGGCTTCGTGATCCCGCGGTTCGCGGCGATCTTCGCGGACGTGGGCGGCACCCTGCCGGTCAGCACGCGGCTGCTCCTCGCCGCGAGCACCGTGCTGACCAAGGGCTGGTGGGCGTGGTTGCTGCTGGCTTTAGCGGCGGGCTACGCTCTCCCGCACGCCCTCGCGCGTCCCGAGACGCGGCGACGCTGGCACGCGGCGCGGCTCGCGTGGCCCTGGGTGGGCGACCTCGAGCTCAAGTACGCGACCGCGCAGTTCGCCCGCACCCTCGGCCTGCTCCTGAAGAGCGGGGTCCCGGCGCTCCCCGCCCTGAGGATCGCGCGCGCCTCCGTGACGAACTTGATTGTGCAGGCCGGAGTGGACCGGGCGACAGGGGCGCTGGCCGAGGGCAGCGCGCTCGCGCCGGCGCTCGCGGGGACGCTGCCGCCGCTCGCCCTCCAGATGATCGCCGTGGGCGAAGAGAGCGGCCGCCTCGAGGAGCTGTGTCTCCGCGTCGCCGACACGTACGACGGTGAGGTGCGGCGTGCGCTCCGGACCGGCGTAGCGCTGCTCGAGCCGGCCCTGATCCTCGTCTTCGGCGCGCTGGTGGGGTTCGTCGCGCTCGCCATGCTGCAGGCGATCTACGGGATCAACCTCAAGACGTTCTAGCGCTCGTCTACAGCTCCCGCTCCCAGCTCGACTGCAGCACCAGCCGCCGCCCCACGATCGCAAAGACCGCCTGAATCTCGTGGGTCAGGGGATGCCCGTCCTGCCACCCGCGACTGACGAGCATCAGGCGGCTGGGAACGGTCGACACCAGCAAGACTGCTGCGACCACGCCAGGCATCGACGGCTGGTGCACGGGGTCGAGGGTCACGAAGACCTCACCGCCCTCGCGGCGCGCTACGATGCTCGGGGCCGCCGCCGCGACGCCGGGCAGCGCCGCGAGCACGGGCTCGGGCGCTGAGTTGATGTTGACGAGCCCGTCGCTCCAGACCGTGACGTACGGAGCCACCGCGAGGGCCAGGGAGTCGTCGATCCCCGGAACGCGGGAGAGCTCGGCGAGGCGGCGGATGGGGGCGCCTTTCAACGCGGCGGCCACCGTGTCTGCGCGTGCGTCCGACGTGAACTGGCCGAACAGCCCGCGCAGCGTGGCGATGTCGGCGCGGTTCAAGTCGATGCGCGCGTTCAGGTCGAGTGCAGCGACGCCGAAGCGCGCGCCGCCGAGCTCCACCTCCGTGAGCGACGCCAGGCGGGCTTCGAGCTGCCGGAACAACGAGGCACGCTCGAGCGGGTTGGGCGTCGAGTCGAGCAGCCGCTCAATGGTGACCGTCGCGGCCAGAATCCCGCTCTCCGCCGCGTAGCGCGCGACCGTGCGCGAGCGCAGACTCGAGAGCAGCGCCGCCTCCGCTCGCGCCTTGGAAGCGACTTCGACGGTGATCACGCCGAGCAGCACCAGCAGCCACAGGACGAAGATCAGCGCGACGCCACGCTGGTCGCGCCGGGTCACCGTGGCTGGCCCCCTGGCGCACTCGGGGGCGTGTTGCCGGCACGCGTGGCGTCAACGCGCGCGAGCCGATCGAGATCGAAGCGGCCCTCGCCGGGGAGAAACACGGTCACCGTCAGGAGGGTCAACCCGGGCTGCCACGGGCGGGTGGTGACCTGGCGCCGGAACCCGCCGGGGAGCACCGGCTGCCGTGGAACACCTCCAAGTAGGCGAGGGCCACGAGACCGAGCACCACGAGCGCGACAAGGACCTCGAGGAGGGAGAGGCCTCGCTGGCTGACGACGCGCCTCACTGGCTGCCTTCCAGCGAATCCACGACCGCCGCGGGACTCTGAGCGAGGATCACGAGAACCGGCGGCCCCAGGGGCTCCGAGTCGTGCCAGAGCTTGATCGCGACGGCGCGTGGCATCACCCTTCCTGAGAGCCACTCCTCGAGCCACTGCGAGCCCCAGGGCGCGAGCACCCGCACGTCCCACCGGGTCACATCGGGCAGGGCGAAGGTCACCGGTATCGGTGGGGCCCGGCCGATCGGCACCGCCACGACGTCGAGCCCGCTGGCGCTCGGCCCGAGCGTCACGAGCCAATCGTAGCCGGGATCGAACGGCGTCCCACCGCCGGCCGTCACGAAGGACAAGCGGCCGGCCTGGAGCGTGAACCCGGGATCGCCGGGGCGCTGCGGCGCCTGGGCATTGCGGAGGGCGTCTTGGAGGAACTCGCGCAGGGCTCGCCCGCCCTGCAACCGGCTGAGATCTGCCCCCAGCCGGGCACGCGCGTCGAAACTCACCTGCGCCGTGGCGTATGCCAACAACGCCACGATGCTCGTGAGGACGATGGCGACCAGGACCTCGAGCAGGGTGAATCCGGGGGCGCGCCTCATGCCTCGAAAAGTTCGACTCATCAGCGATGGGGCGCAACCGTCGGCGCTTGGGCAAGTCCGTGGAGTTGCAGGGGACGGCCCACGGCGTAGCTTCGAAGGCGTATGCGACGTGTTCGCGAAGGTGCCCGCGGCTTCACGCTGATCGAGATCCTCGTCGTGATCATCGTGCTGGGCCTGCTCGCTGCCCTGGTCGGGCCCCGCATCCTGGGGCGCGTGTCCGAGGCGAAGAGCGCCACCGCGCGCACCCAGATCGAGCTCCTCGGCCTGGCGCTCGACAACTACCGTCTCGACAGCGGTGCCTATCCTACCACGGAGCAGGGCCTCGACGCGCTGCAGACGAAGCCCACGCGGGAGCCGGTTCCGCTGAACTGGCGGGGACCCTATCTGAAGAAGGCCGTCCCGCTCGATCCCTGGGGCCGCCCCTACATCTACAAATGTCCCGGGGAGCACAACCCGTCGGGATACGACCTCTCCACCTTGGGCCGCGACGGGCAGCCCGGCGGCGAGGACGAGGACGCGGACATCACGAGCTGGAAATAAGGAACGCGTCTCACGGCGTACGGATCTCGCAGGTGAGCGGCTCAAGCGTGATGGCGCCGGCTGCGGCGGCGCTCCGCACGTCGAACGCGCAGCTCCCGAGCGGTGACACGATCAGCGTGACGGGGGCGGCGAGGAACGGCTCGACGCGCCCGGCGGCGAGCGTCCCTTCGAGCGGGTTCACCCCACCCTCCAGGCGCCACCGGCCCGTCGGCTCGATACTGAGATAGAGCACCTCGCCGCGGCGCGCCGCCGCTTCGCGAGCGCTCGCGAAGACATCGTTGAGGGTCGCAGCCTGGTGGTGAGGCGCGAGCAGCGCCGGTGCGACCAGCGCCGCAGCGAGCCCCATCAGGATCAGCACCACCAGGATCTCAACCAACGTGAACCCGGGACGCGCTGCATGGGGGCCTGCCATGCGCCCAAGGTGGTCTCCCATCAGGGCCACGTCAAAGACGCGGGGCGGCCTGTCTCCGGCCGCCCCGCTGTGAAGTTCACCGCGACGCCGTTACAGGTGCCTTGGCATGACACGGTGCGGGCCACGCCGGACCGGGCGCACCTGGCTCGGCAGCCCCTTCGTATCGAAGGGCAGGGTGCGCAGGAACTGCGGCGTGCGGCGCGCCTGCGTAACGTGCTCGAAGCCCGAGGCGAGCTCGATCAGGGTCGGCTCGCTGAAGGCCGTGCCCATGAAGCTGATGCCTACGGGCAGACCGAAGGTAGAGCCCATAGGCACGTTGATGATGGGGTAGCCCACGATCGCCGCCGGTCCAGAGCTGCCGATGGCGAAGTGGTCGCCATTGATCAGGTCCGTCGGCCAGGACGGGTTGTCGGTCGGGGCGACGATCGCATGGAGGTTGTTCTGCGTGAGCAGCAGGTCGATGCCTTCCGTGGCGCCGAACAACTTATCAGCGGAGATCGCGTCGTTGTACGACATCCCGAAGCCCGGCTGCACCGCGTTGGGGTCGGTGGAGAAGGTCGCCGCTAGCTCGAAGATCTCCTGGCCGAAGAACGGCAGCTCCTGGGTCGCGTGCGCGGTGTTGAAGGCG
>WNEY01005413.1_pt1 | contig 10190 bp, 8 predicted proteins | sample 5400531 | NCBI WGS metagenome assembly WNEY01 (sample SAMN13153338, study PRJNA577476) | soil metagenome | isolation source: 200 cm saprolite under Douglas fir tree site 1 | place: USA:California | collected 2015-04-18
TCCGCGAACGTACCCGCGAGATCGGCGTGCTGAAGACGCTCGGCTTCTCGGGCGGACGGATTCTGCGAATGGTGCTCGGCGAATCGATATTGCTTGCGCTGCTCGGTGGCCTACCGGGGCTGGCGATCGCCGCGCTGATCACGATTGCACTGCGCGCCAGCCTTGCCAGCATTGCACCGGCGTTCGCCGTGTCGCCGGATATCGCGCTGCAGGGGATCGCGCTGATGATCGCGCTCGGCCTGATCACCGGGATCATTCCTGCTCTTAATGCCATGCGGCTGAAGATCGCCACCGCGCTCGGACGAGGATAAGATCATGCGTTCGCTTTTGCTTCAGGTGATCGCGGTCACCTCCATCAATCTCAAAAGCATTGCGCAGCGGCGCTGGTTGTCGCTGTCGACGGTGATCGGCGCTGGTTGTCGCTGTCGACGGTGATCGCGATCGCGCTGGTGGTGATTGTGCTGCTGGCATTCCTCGCCATGGCCAATGGATTCCAGCGCACCATCGCCGGAGCCGGCGCCGATGACGTCGCCATCGTGCTGCGGGCCGGCTCGCAGGCGGAAATCAACAGTACCGTAGCCCGCGATCAGGTGCGCCTGATCGAGGACGGGCCCGGTATCGCGCGAGGTGCCGACGGCAAGCCGCTGATCTCGCCGGAACTCTATCTCGTGGTCGACGGTCTCAAGCGTTCCACCAGGACCAAGGCCAACCTGCCGCTGCGCGGGATCGGCGAGCAGGGCGCCGCGTTGCGCAAGGGCGTTGCCATCACCGCGGGCCGCATGTTCAATCGCGGCAGCAACGAGGTCGTGGTCGGCAAGGCGCTGCTGCGGGAGTTCGAAGGCTTCGATCTCGGCAGCACGGTATCGTTCGGCGCCACGCGCTGGACCGTGGTCGGCGTGTTCGATGCCGGCGGCAGCGTGTTCGAATCCGAAATCTGGGCTGATCTGAACGTGGTGCAAAGCCTGTTCAACCGCAACAACTTCGTCCAGACGGTGCGCGCGCGCCTCACCGGGCCGGCCGCGCTCAATGAGCTCAAGAGCTACAGCGATAACGATCCGCGGTTGAAGCTCGACGTCAAATCCGAAGCCGCCTACTTCGCCGAACAGGCGTCGCAAACCTCCGACCTGATCCAGAAACTCGGCTGGCCCTTGGCGATCGCGATGGCGCTCGGTGCGCTCGCCGGCGCGCTCAACACGATGTATTCGTCGGTGGCAGCCCGCGCGACGGAAATTGCCACGCTTCGGGCCATCGGCTTTGGCGGCTTCCCTGCTTTTGTCGGAACGCTGGTTGAATCGCTGTCGCTGGCGGCGATCGGCGGCCTGCTCGGCGCGGCCGCCACTTTTTTGATCTTCGATGGCATCACGGCCTCGACGCTTGGCGGCAACTTCACGCAGGTGGTGTTCGATTTCAAGCTGAGCCCATGGCTGATCGGAGAGGGCGTCGCGCTCGCGCTGATCGTCGGATTGATCGGCGGATTATTTCCTGCGCTCCGCGCCGCGCGTTTGCCAATCGTCGCGGGACTAAATCCAACTTAGCTGACGGCGATCGCAACGATTTGCGGCACGGCGGCCATGGGGCTCGCTTTGATAGATTGTGCGTGTAAATTGATGCTTGAGGCTGGAGTTCATGTGTTATGATTATATTTCATCCAGATTGGAGACGTAACGGTCATGATTACCGCCAATCAACTCAGGGCCGCCCGCGCGCTCCTGAATATCGATCAGCGGCAAACCGCCGAATTGGCAGACCTGTCAGTTCCGACGATCCAGCGTATGGAAGCCAGTGAGGGCGTGGTCCGCGGCAACGTCGATTCGCTCATGAAGCTGGTTTCCGCGCTTGAGAAGGCGGGCATCGAGCTGATCAATCCGGGAGTGCAGAGTGCGACGGGAGGCCGCGGCGTCCGGCTGCGCGAGCACGTCGCCAAGCCAAAGATGAAGACGGCCCGGCAACCAAAGCAGTCATCCTCGCGAGCCCTCGAACGGGCTCGGTGAATTCAGGGTTGTCGCGCCAAGCTCACGGCATTCGCGCAAGGCCAGCGCAGACATCGAAATCGAAACGATTTTCAAGGCGCAACGGCGCCTGCGTCGACCCGTTCGAGCAGCGCCAGCAGACCTTGCAGCATCGCCGTCGGAGTAGGGGGACAGCCGGGAATGTGGAGGTCGACGGGCACGACTTCGGAAACACCGCCAACGACGGCGTAGCTGCCGGCGAAACATCCTCCGTCCCGGGCGCAATCTCCGATCGCAACCACCCATTTGGGATTGGGGACCGCATGATAGGTACGCTCCAGCGCTTCGCGCATGTTTTTGGTCACGGGACCGGTCACCATCAAGACATCGGCGTGGCGCGGCGAGGCCACGAACCGGATGCCGAAGCGTTCGACGTCGTAGTAAGCGTTGTTGAGCGCGTGAATCTCGAGCTCGCATCCATTGCAGGATCCGGCGTCGACCTCGCGTATCGAGAGACTTCGGCCGAGCCGCCGCCGCGCCGCGCGGCCGACGGCTGTTGCGAGTTCGCTCACCGCGGCATCGTCCGACGATGGCGCCTGCTCGGTGAGCGGCCGGCGAAACAGACTTTGGAAAAGCAGTTTGCGCATCTTGTGCCGTCCTTAGAGATCGTGACCCGAGTAGGAGCAGTTGAACGACTTGTTGCAGAGGGGAAAGTCCGCCACGATGTTGTTCTCGATCGCGGCCTCGAGCAGCGGCCACTGGAACCAGGATGGATCGCGTAGATGGCAGCGTTCGACGCGGTCGCCCTCCAGGCTCACCCAGACCAATACGTCGCCCCGGAATGCTTCGGCGACTCCGAGGCCCTCGCGGCGACCGGCCGGATTGAGCGCGATGTCAATCGGTCCACCCGGCAGCCGGTCGAGGATTTGCTCGATCAACGTCAGGCTCTGGTCGACCTCGCGAATACGAATCCAGACGCGGGCATCGACGTCAGCGGCATCAAGCACCGGAATGTCGAAGCTGAGCTGGTCATACGGCGGGTACTTTAAATTGTGCCGCGCATCGAAGGCGCGACCGCTTGCACGGCCCACATATCCACCGGCGCCGTACTGACGCACGAGTGACGGCTCCGCGAACCCGGCACCTACGGTCCGGTCCTGGAGCGACGCGGTGTTGTCGTAAAGCTCCACCAGTTGCGGAAACACTTTCCGGATTTCAGCGATCAACGAGCGCAGTTGCGTCTGTGCTTCCGGCGCGATGTCGCGTGCAAGGCCGCCGGGCACGATGCGATCCATCATCAGGCGATGGCCGAAACAAACCTCTGCCGCCCGCAAGCAGCGCTCGCGCAGGATGCTGGTCTGGGCATGCATCAGGGCGAAAGAGGCGTCGTTGCAGATCGCACCGATATCGCCAAAGTGATTGGCGAGCCGTTCGAGCTCGGCCATCAAGGCGCGCAGAAAAACGGCGCGCGGCGGAATCTGCACCTCGGCCGCAGCTTCGACTGCATTCGCAAACGCAAGCGCGTACGCGACCGTGCTATCGCCGGAGGTGCGCCCAGCGAGGCGTGATGCCTTCTCGATCGAGGCTCCGGCCATGAGCGATTCGATACCCTTATGGACGTAGCCGAAACGCTGCTCGAGACGGACCACGGTTTCGCCGTTGACGGTGAACCGGAAATGACCGGGCTCGATGATACCGGCATGCACGGGACCAACCGCGATCTGATGCAGGCTTTCGCCCTCCGACGGTAAAAATTGATACGTCGTCGGTGTGGAATACGCTTCGGCCCGAGCTCCAAGTGGATGCTTCACGCCCCAGCGGCCATGATCGAGCCAAGGCCGCTGGTCTCTAAGGCCGGACGATTCTAACCCGCAGAGGGCCTGGATTGCGCGTTCGAGGCGGATCGCGGGCGGATGCACCTGTCCGACCGACGGGAACTTGCCGTCCCGGCATTCGATCGTCACGACGACGATCTCGGCGTCCTGTAGCAGCGCCATGTGCACCTTGTCGGCGTCACCCCAGAGTCCGAACAACGTCATGCGGCCTGCCGCAAGCTCCCCGGTGAGCATACGCCACGTCTCAGGGCTCACGATGACGCGCGGCGCGGGCTTGTGCCCTTCGATTCTTTGACCCGGAATTCTGTCGATCAGCATGGGCCTATCCTAGAATCTTTGCGACGTTCTGGAACCACGCGACCATTTGCGGAGGCAGGTAGACTCCAGCCATGAACACCAGCGCCAAATGGATGAACATCGGCACGTAGGATGCCTTTGCTTCGGCGCTCGCGCCGCGCGGCTCGCCGAAAGCGATGCTGTTCAATCGTAGGAACAAGGCACCGAAGCCGATGAGCAAGCCGACCACTAACGCGATACCGAGCAGCGGCTGGCGGGCGAAGGTGGAGCTGACGACAAGAAACTCGCTCATGAAGATACCGAACGGAGGAAGGCCAGCGATTGCGACGACGCCGAGCACGAGGCCCCAACCAAGCACGGGGTTGGTTTCAGTGAGTCCCCCCATGTCGGCGATCTTCTGCGTGCCTTTGGCCTGCGCGATGTGACCGACCGCAAAGAAGATTGCCGACTTCGTCAGCGAATGCATCACCATGTGCAGCAGCCCGGCGAAATTGGCGATCGGCCCGCCCATGCCGAACGCGAACACGATGATGCCCATGTGCTCGATCGACGAATAGGCGAACATGCGCTTGATGTCGCGCCGCCGGTAAAGCATGAACGCCGCGAAAATGACCGAGATGAGGCCCATTGTCACCATCAGCGGGCCGGATGCGAGCGCGGACGGGTTCACCGCGAGCAGCATCTTGAAGCGCAGCAGCGCGTAGAGCGCGACGTTGAGGAGCAGCCCCGACAGCACCGCCGAAATCGGCGTCGGACCTTCGGCATGCGCATCCGGCAGCCAGGCGTGCAGCGGCGCCAGCCCGACCTTGGTGCCGTAGCCGAGCAGCAAAAAGACGAACGCGACGTTCAGGAGTTCGGGACTGAGTCTGCTGGCCTGCACGATAAGCGTCGTCCACACCATGGCGTCGGCGCCTTCACCGATCACCGGTCGCGCCGCCATGTAGACGAGGATCGTTCCGAACAGCGCAAGCGCGATGCCGACGCTGCCAAGGATGAAATATTTCCAGGCAGCCTCCAGCGCTTCGTGGGTGCGGTAGATTCCGACCATCAATACGGTGGTGAGGGTGGCGAGCTCGACGGCCACCCACATCAGGCCGATATTGTTTGCGACCAGCCCGAGGTTCATGGCGAACATCAGGGTTTGATACATGGCGTGGTAAAAGCGCAAATGACTGGGCGTCAGCCGGCCGATTTCCAGCTCGTGAGCGATATAGCTGGCGCTGAATACGCTCGTCGTGAAGGCGACGAAGGTCGTCAGCACGATGAAAGCGTTGTTCAGATCGTCGACGAAAAGATAACCGCCTGCCGGAGGCCGATCAAACAGGAGCCAAACCGCTGCGGTCAGAGTGACGAAGGTGGCCAGCACGTTGAGGCGAGCCGCCACCCAATAGCTGGGCAGCAGCGCCAGCACCGCCGCGGTCACCGCGGGAATGAACAACACCGCCGTTAGCGGCTCGATAGAAAGTTGGGTCAGTAAATTGTTCACCGCCGCTCTCCGCGAAACTCGTCGAGCGCCTCAAGTTCGACGGAATCGAACCGCTCACGGATCCGGAACAGGAACACGCCGATCACGATGAAGGCGACCAGAACCGAGAACGCCACGCTGATCTCGACGACGAGCGGCATGCCTCTGGCAGCCGTGGCTGCGAGGATCAGACCGTTCTCGATCGACATGAAACCGATGATCTGGCTGACCGCGTTGCGCCGCGTCACCATCATGAGCAGGCCGAGCAGCAGAATCGACAAGGCAAATGCGAGATCCTCGCGTGCCAATGGATCGGCCGTCTCCGCCGCCTTGAGCATGACGACCATCGAGAGCGCCGTAAGCCCGACACCAAAGAGCAAGGTTGGCCCAATGCCGACGACAGTCTCGATCCCGCGGTGGATGCCGAGTTTGATCACGACGCGGTGTAGCGCGACTGGAATGATGATGCCTTTGAGCACGAGCGCGATCGCGGCCGGTACGTAGAGATGCGGTGCATTCTGGATGTGAGCCTGCCAGGCCACCGAGGCGGAGAGCACCACCGCGTGCAGCGCAAAGACGTTGAGAAGTGCAAACATACGATCCTGGTAGAGCAGCATGAAACTCACCAGCACCATCGTTCCGGCCAGCATGTGCGCGACGTCGAGGGCAAAGGTATTCATCAGAAGCTCCGTGACACGAAAAGCAGAAGCATGCCCAGCAATCCCAGCATCAGGGCGATGCCCAAAAAGTCCGGAACACGGAAGACGCGCATCTTTGCGATCGATGTCTCGAACAGGGCGAGCAGAAAGCCGCCCACCGCGAGCTTTCCGAGGTAGCTGACCAAGCCGATCGCATAGGCTTCCAGGCCGCTGCCTGCCAGCGCCACACCCCATGGCATGAAGATGCAGGCGACCAGCGAGAGATAGAGCAGCAGCTTGAGGGCGGCGGCAAACTCCAGCACCGCGAGATGCCTTGCGGAATATTCCAGCACCATGGCTTCGTGCACCATGGTGAGTTCGAGATGGGTGGCCGGATTGTCGACGGGAATGCGAGCGTTTTCGGCCAGCGCCACGATCACGAGCGCAATGAGGGCAAGCCCAAGCGAAACACGCAGGCTGGCATGAATTTGCATGAATTCGGCGATCACCGAGAGCTGGGTTGAGCCAGCAAGGAGGGCGAGGGTGAAAACAATCATGATCATCGCTGGTTCGGCGAGCGAAGCAAACATCATCTCGCGGCTTGAGCCGATGCCGCCGAAGCTGGTACCGACGTCCATCCCGACAAGCGCCAGGAAGAACCGCGCCGAGCCGATGAGCGCAGTAAGCGCAATCAGGTCGGCGGTCCAGCTGAACTGCAGCTGCACCGCGAAAGTCGGGACCAGCGCGGCGGCCACCCACGTCGCGGCAAAGATCAGGTATGGACCGCTGCGGAACAGCCAGGATGCGTTCTCCGCCAGCACAGCCTCCTTGCGGATCAGACGCAACAGGTCGCGGTAGGGCTGCAGGACTGGCGGTCCCTGGCGCCGCAGCAGGCGCGCCTTAATCTTGCGCGTGTAGCCCAGCAGCAGCGGCGCCAGGATAAGCACCAGCATCATCTGCGCGCCTTGCGCGATAAGTTCGAAGATCAGGACCATACCAGCATCACCAGCATGAGGAAGAAGAGGAGGATAACAAGCAGCGCAAACACCAGGCTGAGGTATTTGCGAATGGTCAGGAATTGCAGGTGGCTAAGGTGGTCGGCAGCGAACCAGATAGCGCCGCCGACCGGCGCATAGAGCATCTCCCAGGTGAGGTCGCGTAGCCCGATGGTGAGCCGCGCGGCCCCGGTGTCGCCCGGCGCGGGCATCGCGACATGCTCGCGTGCGTCAAACAGCGCGCTGAAGACGCGACGGATCGGCTGGGCGAAGCCGCCGGCGGTGTACTGCGTGGCCGGGCTCGGATCCGGGAAGCCGCAGTCCCAGGCCGGACCGCGACGCACCGCGCGCGAGGCAAAGCGGTGGATGATCTCGATCGCGGCAAGCGTCGAGATGGTGATGAAGATGAACACCAGGAGCCCGTTATAGGAGCTGCGGCTCTCGGCGATCGGGACGATCGAGAGCCACGGCTCGGCGGACTGGACCGGCATGCGCTCGGCCACCAGCGAATTCACGACCGGCGCGAGCGCGTCGATGATCGGGGCGGGAACGATTCCGATCAGCAGACACAGGCCTGCGAAAATGAACATCGCCGCGAGCGACCAGCGGTCGACCTCCTGCGCCTCCGCCGCAACGGTTGTGCGCGGCCGCCCGAGAAAGGTCACGCCGAACGCCTTGACGAAGCAGGCCGCGGCGAGCGCCGCCGACAACGCGAGCATCACGCCGACCGCAGGCACGATCAGCTTGATACCCCAGGACGGGACCTCAGGGCTGAGGAGGATCGCCTGGAAGATGAGCCACTCGGAGACGAAACCGTTGAGCGGCGGCAGGGCCGAGATCGCCATGCATCCTGCAAGGAACGTGAAGGCAGTGAGCGGCATGCCATGAATGAGGCCGCCGAGCTTCTCCATGTCGCGCTCGCCAGTCGCCGTCAGCACGGCGCCGGAACCGAAGAACAGCAGGCTCTTGAAGATGCTGTGATTGAGGACGTGTAGCAGAGCCGCGGTCATGGCGAGCGCGGCTGCGGCCCGCATGTTATGCGCCGAGAAGGCGAGGGCGAGACCAAGGCCGATGAAGATGATGCCGATATTCTCCACGGTGTGGTAGGCGAGCAGGCGCTTGAGGTCGTGCTGCATCAGCGCGCTGAGCACCCCGAGCACGCAGGTGATGCCGGCAAGCGGGATGATGACGATGCTCCACCACCAGGCCGGTGCGCCGCTGAGGTCGAAGACGATACGGATGAAGCCGTAGACCGCGACCTTGGTCATGACGCCGCTCATCAGCGCCGACACATGGCTCGGCGCTGCCGGATGCGCCAGCGGCAGCCAGACATGTAGCGGCACCAGCCCCGCCTTCGAGCCAGCGCCGAGAATGGCCAGGATCAGGACCAGTCCGGAGAGAGCGGTCGGAGCGCTGCGCATCTCGTCAAATGAATAACCGCCGCCGCCCGCCAGTAATCCGAATCCGAGCAGCAGGCTGAGCGTACCGAAGCTCGCCATCACGATGTAGACGTAGCCGGCGTGCCGGTTATCGGGATCATGATGGTGCGCCATCACCAGCGCCCAGGAGGATAGCGACATGAACTCCCAGGACACCAGGAAGGTGAAGGCGTCGTCCGCCAGCACCACAAGGTTCATGCCGGCCAGAAATGCCGCATAGAATGGGAGGACCCGGCCGGGCGCTTGCTCGTGCCTGCCATAGCCGAGGGCGAAAAGGCTGGCGCTGGCGCCGCCCAGGTTCACCACGACGAGAAAGAATGCAGCGAGCGCATCGATCTGGAAATGCGCGCCGACCCACGGCAATCCGAGGGGCAGACTCAGTGCCGATACCGTGCGGTCGCCGCTCAGCAACTGCGTGAGCGCCACGACCAGGATCACCAGGCAAATGATGAGACAAGCTCCGTAAATCGGGCGCGTCGCGGCTGACCATCGCATCGTAGCCGCCGCCAGCAAGGGCAGGCCGAGGAAGGCCGACACGCTGCATAAGGCGACGACGACAGGCGTCATGCGATACCTTCTGCGCCATCATGGCTGACCATCCGCGGCCATGGATCGGGAATCAAGGCCATACCGACACCCCAAGCAGCAGGGCGACGAGCAGCGCAAACACCAAGCTGAGGTATTTGCGAATGGTTAAGAACTGCAGGTGATTGAGCTTCTCGGTCGCGAACCAGACGGCGTCACCAAGTCGAGCATAGAGCATCTCCCAGATGAGGTCGCGTAGCTTGACGGTGAGCCGCGCAGCCCCGGTGTCGCCGGGCGCTGGCATCGCGACATCCTCGCGCGCGTCAAACAGCACGCTGAAAACGCGGCGGATCGGCTGGGCGAAGCCGCCGGCGGTGTATTGCGTGGCCGGGCTCGGATCCGGGAAGCCGCAGTCCCAGGCCGGACCGCGGCGCACCGCGTGCGAGGCGAAGCGGTGGATGATCTCGATTGCGGTGAGTGTCGATAAGGTGATGAAGAGGAAGACCAGGAGCCCGTTATAGGAGCTGCGGCTCTCGGCGATCGGGACGATCGAGAGCCACGGCTCGGCGGACTGGACCGGCATGCGCTCGGCCACCAGCGAATTCACGACCGGCGCGAGCGCGTCGATGATCGGGGCGGGCACGATTCCGATCAGCAGACACAGGCCTGCGAAAATGAACATCGCCGCGAGCGACCAGCGGTCGACCTCCTGCGCCTCCGCCGCAACGGTCGTGCGCGGCCGCCCGAGGAAGCTGACGCCGAACGCCTTGACGAAGCAGGCCGCGGCAAGCGCCGCCGACAATGCCAGCATGACGCCGACCGCAGGGACCAGGAACTTCAGGCCCCATTGCGGCAGGTCCGGGCTCAACAGGACCGCCTGAAAGATGAGCCACTCCGAGACGAAGCCGTTGAGCGGCGGTAGGGCCGAGATCGCCATGCATCCTGCAAGGAACGTGAAGGCGGTGAGCGGCATGCCATGAATGAGGCCGCCAAGATGCTCCATGTCGCGCTCGCCGGTCGCCGTCAGCACGGCGCCGGAACCGAAGA
>WNEY01005500.1_pt1 | contig 10189 bp, 11 predicted proteins | sample 5400531 | NCBI WGS metagenome assembly WNEY01 (sample SAMN13153338, study PRJNA577476) | soil metagenome | isolation source: 200 cm saprolite under Douglas fir tree site 1 | place: USA:California | collected 2015-04-18
TCCAGATCGTGCCACCCGCCGGTCCAGCACCCGCCGAGCAGTAGACGGGCACTCCCACTCGGCCTTTGGTTGAACCTACCGACGGAGTGAGCCGCTGCTCGCTCGACGTAGTTGGTCAACCAAGATGAAGCGGCTCGGCCGCGATAGCGACCTGGTTTGCGCAACGCCAAGTTCCATAAGCCGCGTTGCATGCAGCCTCGTAGGCTTGCCTGCATGCGCCCCACTGTGCCGAGCGTTCAGCCTGCCCTGCCGCCGTGGTGGATGGAGGAAGCGGACGCGGACGGAAGCGATCCGGTCGCGCCACCGCTCGAGGGGGACGAGCGCGCGGACATTTGTGTCGTCGGTGGCGGGCTCACGGGACTCTGGACGGCGATCGCACTTCGAGCGCACGAGCCGTCGGCGCGTATCATCGTCCTCGAAGCCGAACGATGCGGCGCGGGTCCGAGTGGCCGCAACGGCGGATTCCTGCACGGATATTGGGCAAGCCTCGCGGAGACACGCGTCACGTTAGGCGACCTCGGCGCAGCGGAGCTCGCGCGGGCGCACCCGAGCACGCGGTCCCCCTCGATCGGGAACAGATCGCGGAGCGCGTCGCCTCGCCGGTGTTTCGTCGCGGCGTGTTCTTCCGCGAATGCGCAACGGTTCAGCCCGCGCGGCTCGTGCGTGCCCTTCGACGTGCGGCCGTGGCGGCGAACATCGAGATCCACGAAGGATCGGCGGCCACGGACATTGCCGACGGCGTGGTGACAACGAAGCATGGACGCGTGCACGCAGACGCGGTCGTCGTGGCGGTGAATGCCGCAGCAGCAGGTTGGCGACCCGTCCGCCGCCACGTGACGAACTTCGGGTCGTACGTCGTCCTCACGGAGCCCGTTCCGGAGCTGCTCGATCAGATCGGCTGGACGGGCGGGGAAGCGATTGTCGACGGACGAATGTTCCTCCACTACTTCCGCACGACGAACGACGGCCGCGTGCTGATGGGCAGCGGGACCGGTCCGATCGGCTTCGGCGGACGACTCGATCGTCGCTTCACGAGCGATGCGCCGACTGCAGCACGCGCGGAGCGTGGTCTCCGCCGGTTGCTTCCCGGACTTGCCGCTGCGCGTGTCGAACGTGCTTGGGGTGGGCCGATCGACGTTTCCGCCGATCACTTGCCGTTCTTCGGGACTGTCGGCGGTACGAGCATCCACTACGGACTTGGCTATTCAGGACACGGCGTCGGCCCGAGTTGGCTCGGCGGTCAGATCCTTGCGTCGCTCGCCCTTCGTCGAGAGGACGAGTGGACGCAGTTACCGCTCGTGACACGTCGCGTGCCTCCGTTGCCGCCCGAACCGCTGAAGCGCCTGGGCGGCGGCCTCATCCGCGCGGCGATCATCGCGCGCGAGGAAGCCGAAGAGGAGGACCGGCGTGTCTCACTGCCGATCAGAGTCGTTGCGGCTCTCCCGCGCGTCCTCCGCATGCAGATCGGTACGCGCTAGTGCAGGGTTAGAGTCGCTCCATGCCAGAGGACGCAAGCGTCGCCATCGCGCTCGAGGGCGTCAGCAAGCGCTTCGGCGGTGTCGCGGCCGTGGACGATGTGTCGCTCGCGATCCGCGAAGGAGAGTTCTTCTCGCTGCTCGGGCCGAGTGGTTGCGGCAAGACGACGACGTTGCGGATGATCGCCGGCTTTGAGAAGCCGGACGAAGGCCGGATCGTCTTGCAGGGTCGTGACGTCACGTCGGTGTCGGCTAACCGGCGCCCGGTCAACATGGTCTTCCAGCACTACGCGCTCTTCCCGCACATGTCGATCTACGAGAACGTCACGTTCGGCCTCAAGGTGAAGCACGTTCCCCGGCAGGAACATGGAGAGCGCGTGCAAGACATCCTCCGAGTGGTCTCGCTCGAAGGACTCGAGCGCAGACGAACCCGCCAACTGTCCGGCGGCCAGCAGCAGCGTGTTGCGCTGGCTCGTGCTCTTGTCAACCGGCCCGCCGCATTGCTGCTCGACGAGCCCCTCGGAGCCCTCGACGTGAAGTTGCGCAAGCAGATGCAGCTCGAGCTGAAGCGCATTCAGGCCGAGCTCGGGACGACCTTCGTCTACGTGACGCACGACCAGGAGGAGGCGCTCGCGATGTCGGACCGGATCGCCGTCATGAACGGCGGCCGCGTCGAGCAGATCGGCAGCCCGCGCGACATCTACCAGCATCCACAGACGGCATTCGTCGCCGACTTCATCGGTTCGCTCAACGCGATCGACGTGAAGGTCGACGAGCTCGTCGGCGGTTTCGCAGTGATGCGGCTCGGAGAGAGCGAACGCATCGTCGTCCCGGTGGAGGATGGTGTCCGTCCCGGTGACTCGATCCGGATCGCGGTTCGTCCCGAGCGCGTGCAGATCGGATCGACCTCGGATCTTGGCACGGACGGAGGGTCGCGGCTCGAGGGCACGATCGCGGAAATCATCTACCTCGGCATGTACGTCCAGTTCCACGTGGAGACGCGTGTCGGTCGGGTGTCGTCTTACCGCCTCGCCGACGAGTCGCTCACGCAACTCGAGGAGCGCGCAAAGGTGACGGTCTGGTGGGACGCCGAGCAGACTTCCGTACTAGATCTCGAGCGCACCGAGACGGCGCTCGGCAATTCGGCGCCCGATCTCGGCGCCCACGACGACGATCAGCGAGACGATCATGACCACCACCGCGACCGCGATCACCTGCGGTAGGTTGTTGGGGAAACGAAGCGCGGAATAGAGGTAGACCGGAAACGTGATGCGCGTCGGACCGACCACGAATGACGCAACCGCGTATTCGTCGAACGACGTCGTGAACGCGATCAGGTACGCCGAGACGACCGCGGGAAGAATCAGCGGGAAGACGATCGAGCGGAAGGTCCGCAGTCGGCTTGCGCCCAGATCGTAGGCTGCCTCCTCGAGGGCCACGTCGATCTGCTGCAGTCGAGGCATCAGCACGAGGATCGTGTACGGCAGGCTGAGGACGATGTGCCCGATCATGACCGTGAAGATCGAGCGGTTGATTCCCAGTGTCTGGAAGAGCAGCAGGAGCGAGACCCCGAGCACCACATAGGGGATGACGAGCGGGCTGAGGAGGAGAGCTGTGACTGGAGACTTCCCTCTGAAGCTCCTGCGCACGAGCGCGACCGAGGCGAGGATGCCGAGGGCGACGGCGACAATGCTCGAAAGCGCGGCGACGATGGCACTCGTCTCGAGTGCTGCTCGGAGATCAGAGTTTGTGAGGAACTGGTGATACCAGTGGAGCGTGAAACCGCTGAGCGGAAACGAGGGCAACTGCGAGTTGTTGAACGAGAAGATCAGCAGGATCACGATGGGTGCGTAGAGGAAGACGACCACGAGCGCGAAGAACGTCCTCAGCAGCCGTGCACCGTTCTTCGAAAGCGCGGTATCCATCAGCTCGTCTCCAACTGCGGTGCGCGGAGGAGCCGCGCGAAAACGACCGTCAGGATCGCCACGACGCCGAGGAGGAAGAGCGCGAGCACCGAGCCGGTCTCCCAGTCCGGGAAGCCGGTCTCGAACAGGTCGACGATCTGGTTGCCGTACATGTAGCCGGACGTCCCGCCGACGAGCGACGGCGTGATGAACTCGCCGAGCGTCGGGATGAAGACGAAGAGGAACGCGGCGATGACGCCGGGGGCGGAGAGTGGCAACGTCACCCGCCGAAACGCTTGCAAGCGGCTCGCACCGAGATCACTCGCCGCCTCCAAGAGTCGCGTGTCGAGACTCTCGAGCGACACGAAGATCGGCAGAGCGACGAACGGCAGCCAGACGTAGCCGAGCACGAGCATGACGGCGAACCGGCTGTAGAGGAGTTGTGAGATCGGATGGTTCGCCGAGCGCAGACCGGTCCAGACGAAGAACGTGTTGATGACGCCCTGGTCGCCGAGGATCACCTTCCAGGCGAGCACGCGGAGGAGGTAGCTCGTCAGGAACGGGGCGATCAGCACGAGCAGCAGAACGTATTTCCGCTTCGTCTCCGAGAGCGCGAGGTAGTACGCGAGCGGGTACGCGAGGAGGACGATGATCCCCGAGACGATCAGCGCCATCTTCACGGACTTCCAGAACAGGCCGAGGTACACCGAGCTGTGCACGAAGTCGTGCCAGGCGGCGAGCGTGAACGAGTGCTTGCCCGGATTGATCGAATAGACGTCGACGCTGTAGCAGGCGACGATCGCGATCGGCACGAGGAAGAAGACGACGAGCCACCCAACGGGCAGGCCGAGCAGGGTCGGCGTCGTCAGGTCGATCCGCAGGCGTCGACGGCGTCGGACGTGCGCCGGCTCCGCGCCGGCTTCGGTTGCCATCCTCCTGTTAGTGGACGCTCGTCAGGCGGCTTTCACTTCTTCCCAAATCTTCGCGTAGGTCGAGCGCCGGGGGATGTCCCGGTCGAGGTGGGCGTTCGGCTCGGTAACGGCCCTTGGATTGGTCAGCTGCAGCGCGCGCAGCAGATTGCTCGACGACGGACGGGCGAGCGTGTTCGCATGGCCGTACCCGTAGTTGTCTTCGAGCCACTTCGCCGACTTGGCGGAGCTCCAGGCATCGACGTACGCGTGGGCGAGATGCGGGCGCGGCGTCCCCTTGAGGAGCATGAACATGCCGACCCAGGCGATTGGCTTCTCCTTCGGGTGCATGTAGACGACCGGCAACTTCTTCTTCTTCATCTGGACCCAGTCGTTCGGCCAGGCATACGCGATCCAGAGGTCGCCCGAGGCGAAATCGGTATCCATCGTCGTCTCGGACGCCCAGATGGTGCGGACGAGGTGCTTCTTGGAGATGAGGAAGTCCTTGGCCTGCTTGAGCTGCGCGTCCGTCTGCTGCCACGGATTCGGGAACTTGAGATACAAGCCCGCGATCTCGAGCATCTCGATGTCGTCGAACCACGCGATTCTGCCCTTGTAGCGCTCGTCGAAGAGGAGGCCCCAGGAGCGGGCCTTCGGCTTCACCTTGTCGCGTCGGTACAGGATCGCGTCGAGGCCCCAGTCATCGGGGATCCCGTACTGCTGGCCGTTGTATTGCCCGGCCTTGACCATGTACGGGTTCAGGTGCTTGAAGTTGGAGATCAGCTTCGTGTCCCACGGCTGGACGAGGCCGCTGGTCGCGAAGTACTTGACCCAGCCGACGTAGGGACGGAACAGATCCGGCTTGAGACCGGCGCGTATCTTCGCGAGCGCGTTCGCCTCGTTCGTCATGTAGGTGAACTGCGGCTTGTTGTGTGAATACTTCTTCACGTACTGCGCGAACATGGACTGGCCGCCGTCGTTCTCGTATCCGGCCCAGTCGAGGACCTGAAGCCGCCCGGTCTCCTTGGCGAGCTGCACACGTGCTGCTCGGGAAACGCCGGCTCGTCCGGCAACGAGTCCCGCACCGCCGACCGCGGCCGCAGCCTTGAGCAGGTCTTCACGGCTGAGACGCCGCTCCATCGCCTCGTTGTCGTGCGCCATCGTGATCGTCTCCTTCCGTCGCAGGCCCGCCTGGAGGATTAGACTCCGTTCGCCCGAAGGTCGTCAAGCCGCTTCGGTCGCCGCGCTTCGCTAGCCGTCTTGATACTTCTTCGCCATCGCCTGCAGCAGCTTCCAGGCAATGGAGCTGTGGCCCTCGACGAGCGGCTTGAAGTCCCAGGAGGTCATCCCGTAACAGCGGAGATCGGTCTCGGCGGTGATCGTCGCCGTGCGCGGGCTGTCGGTCAGTAACGCGACCTCCCCGAAGTAGTCACCGGGCCCGAGCCGCCGCCGCTCCTTGCCGCCGATCGTCACCCTCGCCTCACCGTCCTCGATCACGAAGAAGCCGATGCCGCCCCTACCTTCGGCCGTGACCGTGTCGCCGGCGCGGAAGGTCCGGTCCTTCATCGAGGCTGCGATCTGCTCCAGTTCGCGCTGGTCGAGTCCCTGGAAGATCGGCACGCGCTCCAGCAGCGTTACGGTTCCCTGCGCCACGGGGCGATTCTAATGCCGTCATGCTTAGCGCGATGAGGGTCACCGTCGTCGGCTGCTCCCCCGCCTGGCCGAACCCGGGCGGCGTTCAGTCCGGCTACATCGTCGAGGGGTCCAGGCGATTGCTGCTCGACTGCGGGCCCGGCGTGCTGCCGCGATTGCGCGCGCAGGAGGGCTGGCCGCGCGTGGACTCAATCGTGATCACGCACTTCCACCTAGACCATTGGGGCGACCTCGTGCCGTGGGCGTTCGGGTCGATGTACGGCCCCGGCCGCGGCATTCCGAAGCCGCAACTCTTCGTCCCGCCCGACGGAGAGGCCGAGCTTGTCGGGTTCGCGGTCAAGCTCGGCGTCGAAGGGATGTTCACCGACGCGTTCGACCTGCGCCACTACGCAGAGGATGAGCAGTTCGAGGCTGCGGGACTACAGGTGACGGCGACGCGGGTCCCGCACTACGACCTCCAGACGTACGCGCTGCGCGTGACGGACGGCGAGCGCACGCTCGCCTACTCGGGCGATTCCGCACCCAGTCCGAAGCTCGCGGACGTGGCACGCGACGCAGACCTGTTCCTCTGCGAGGCGACTCTGCCCGAGTCGCGCGAGGGCAGCGACGGCGGATTGCGAGGTCATCTTTCCGCAGAAGAGGCGATTCAAGCGTTTCGGGATTCCGGCGCGCGCCGGCTCGTCATCGTGCACCGTCCGGAAGAGTTGCCGCTCGAGGACGGAATCGAGCGCGCATCCGACGGCGACGTGTTCGAAATTTAAGGGACTCGGAACGCGAGCTCGCCGAGCCGGCGATAGCCGGCGACCGACGGATGGTCGCCGTCCGCGTGCGTCCACTCGTCTTTCATGCGTCCCGGCTGCTCGGGATCTTCCAGCGTGTCGTGAAACGGGAGCAGCGGCACGTCTTCCTCGCGTGCAAGCGTGGCGATCAGCGCGTTGAGCCGGCGGATCGCTTCCGCGTGCTCCGACGTACCGTTGTTCCACGGAAGGACGTCGGCGACGGCGACACGCAGTCCGAGCTCCTTGCCGCGTCGCACCATCCAGCGCAGGTCATCGGCCGCGCGCTCGACCGGTCGGCCCTGCGCGACGTCGTTGATCCCTCCTTGCACGACCAGGACAGCCGCGCCGCGTGCGCACTCGTCGAGCCGCGCGCGGATCTCGTCCGTTCGCTGACCGTAGCTACCGCAGTTTCGAAACTCGAGCCGCGGATCGGCGCGCGCCGCCCAGTACTCCCATTGCGACTCCTCGTTGCCGCCGCGCCGCGAGTCGTACTCCGGGGATCCCTCCGTGATCGAATCGCCGAGCGCGGCGACGACGATCCGTTCAGCTGCTGCGCGGATCCGTCGCTTCGGCGGCAATCCCGCGCGCGATTCTAGTCTGGTCGCGGGCGCAGCTCGACCGCGAGGTCGCAGTCGAGCGCATCCGCGATTCTCAGCAAGGTGTCGATGCGCGGCGGGCGACCGCCGCGTTCGAGCCGCGCAATCGCGGACTGTGTCGTCCCGACGAGCTCGGCGAGCTCGCGCTGGGAGAGCCCGCGCTCCTGTCGCCGCTCGGAGACGTCCTGCGCGATGGCGGCGAAGAACCAGCCTCGGTCGGCAGTGCGGATCCGTTCCTGGAGCCGTTCGAGCGCGCTCTTCTCACTGCGAACGCGCGGCACTAGGCGAGCAGCTTCCGGTGCCGCTGTAACGACGCGAGCACCGCATCGACGTCCTCGACGCTGTTGTAGGCGTGCGCGGAGATGCGGAGATTGGAGTCGCGCTCGGACGTGACGATCCCCTCGCGGCCGAGTGCTGCGACGAGCGCGGCTGCGTCCTTCGACTTGACACAGATCAGCGCACCGTGGGAGTCGGGAGTGACAACCGGCGCGTTTAGTTCGTCCAAGCCGTCGATCAGGTGCGCGTTCAGCTCGTTGACGTGCTCGCGGGTCTCGGCGATGCCGATCTCCTTCATCAGCTCGATGCCGGCGATGCCGGCGTAGATCGCCGGCACCGGCGGCGTGCCGGACTGGAAGCGCGCCGCGGTGTGTGCGGGCGAGTAGTCCGTGTGGTCCATGGCGAAGATGTTCTCGTCGGCGAACCAGCCGGTCGCGGTCGGCCGGACCTTCTCGACGAGGTCGCGCTTCGCGTAGAAGAAACCGAGTCCCGCGGATCCGAGCAGGTACTTGAGCACGCCTGCGCCGAGGAAATCGACGCCGAGCTCTTTCACGTCGACCGGCAATGAGCCGACCGACTGGAACGCGTCGAGCAGGACGTGCGCGCCACGCTCGTGTGCAAGATCGACGATCTTGCGCACGTCGATCATCGCCCCGTTGCGGTAGCACACGTGCGTGATCGAGACGAGCAGCGTGTCCTCGTCGATCGCCGCGGCGAAGTGCTCGAGCGGGATCGTGCCATCCCTCGCTTCCGGCACGTGCGTCACGCGCGCGCCGCGCGCTTCCTGCGCGTGCCAGATCTGCCCGATCGTCGGGAACTCCCAGTCGGTGAGGACGACCTTCGAACGGCGCGCGAAGCGAAGGCCGCTCGCCAGCGAGGCGACGCCGGCCGAGAGCGACGTCGTGACGGCGACCTCGTCCGGCGCGGCGTTGATGAGCTCCGCGAAGCTGGCGCGGGCCGCTTCCTGCCGCTCGACCCAGTACTCCCACGGTGCGCCTTTCTCGTCCCAGTCGTTCAGGTACTGCTCGTACGCTTGGCGAACTGCGTCTGACAGCGCGCCTTGCGAGCACGAGTTGATGTAGACGCGTTGCTCGAAGATCGGAAAGCGGTGACGGATGCTCTCCGGGAGCGATTGCGTGCGGACTTCCTCGGTGGCGCTCACGTCACGCATTGTAGGAAGCGCCTTGTGGAAACATCGTCACAGTCTCGTCACACGTAGGGACAGTCCCTTGGGGTAGCGCCTAAGGACCTGTCTCAACGGCCGAGGTAAGCCTTGCGGAGGTCCTCGTGCTCGAGCAGCGCCCTCGCCGGCCCTTCGAGCACGAGCCGGCCGGTCGCCAGCACGTATCCACGATCGGCGATCGAGAGCGCCATGTTTGCGTTTTGCTCGACGATCAGCATCGCCACGCCGGACTCGTGCACCTGCTGGATGATCTCGAAGCTCCGCTCGACGAGGATCGGCGCGAGCCCCATCGACGGCTCGTCCATCAACAGCAGCTTCGGCCGCGACATCAGCGCGCGGCCCATCGCGACCATCTGCTGCTCGCCGCCGGAGAGCGTCCCCGCGAGCTGCGAGCGCCGCTCGTGCAGGAGCGGGAAGAGCGAGTAGACGCGGTCGAAGTCCTCCCGGCGCGCCCGCCCCTGCAGGTAGGCGCCCATCTCCAGGTTCTCGAGCACCGTCATCGGCGCGAACAGGCGCCGGTTCTCCGGCACGATCGCCATCCCGCGCCCGATCCGGTAGCTCGTCGGCCGCGCCGTCACGTCCTCGCCGTCGAACTCGACCGTCCCGCGCCGCGGCTGTACGAGCCCGAGGATCGTCTTCAGCGTCGTCGACTTCCCGGAGGCATTCCCGCCGAGCAGGCACACGAGCTCCCCCTGCTCGACCTCGAGGTGCACGTCCTGGAGGATGTGGATCTCGCCGTAGTAGGTGTCGATCCCGCGCAGCTCGAGCAGCGCCCCGCTCACCGCAACCCTCGACCTTGTGTTGCATAGCACTTGTGGAGAAACGCGGCTCTGCGCCTCGTATCATGCAACACAAGGCTCACGTGGTCTCCGCGGCGCGCAGGCCGAGGTAGGCCTCGATCACCTGCTCGTTCGTCGCCACCTCGTCGAAGGAGCCCTCCGCGATCTTCACGCCGTGGTCGAGGGCGACGACGCGGTCGGAGATGCCCTCGACGACGTGCATGTCGTGCTCGATCACGAGGATCGTGTAGCCGCCTTGGTCGCGCAACCGGCCGATCAGCTCCGTGATCTCGTGCGTCTCGGCCGGGTTCATCCCCGCGGCGGGCTCGTCGAGCAGCAGCAGCCGCGGCTGCGTCGCCGTCGCGCGCGCGATCTCGAGCCGGCGCCGGTTCGCGTAGGAGAGGCTGTACGCGGGCTGGTCCCAGCGGTAGCCCATCAAGCGCTGACCGAAGAAGGCGAGCTTCTCCTCGGCCAGGCGGTGGATCGCACGCTCCTCGCGCCGCGCGGCCGGCGTGCGCAGGATCGACTGCCACGGACGCGCCTTCGTGTGGCCGTACGCGGCCGCCATCACGTTCTCCTTGACGGTCATGTTCAGGAAGAGCCGCAGCGTCTGGAACGTGCGCGCGATCCCGAGCT
>WNEY01007000.1_pt1 | contig 10189 bp, 5 predicted proteins | sample 5400531 | NCBI WGS metagenome assembly WNEY01 (sample SAMN13153338, study PRJNA577476) | soil metagenome | isolation source: 200 cm saprolite under Douglas fir tree site 1 | place: USA:California | collected 2015-04-18
GCATATGATGGCTTCGCCGCCACGCCGCAGAAGATTGCAGCGGCGGAGATGATGAACCACGCGGCCCCTCCAAGTCTTTGCAAGGGAAGCGGGCCGCGTGGTGCGCGGGGTGCAGACCCAATGTGAGATTCTGCCTTCACTAGTCGTGTGGCTCCGGTGTCCGTGGGTTCGGACTTACCCATGATCGTGGACGATCATCCTGATCGTCCCGATGATGGTGGATGGGCGAGCCGTGATCCAGGTCGGAGAAGTCGTTATTCAGCACTACCTGGCCGCTGATTGTGAGTGTGTCGGCCACGAGTACCAAAAAGTCTCCGCCTGGTCCTGGCACGCTGTAGCTGAGCGCTGTCGTCGGGAAGTACAGAACGCCTTCGATCGCGGAAGCCGACGAGCCACTCATGGTGCTGGCTGCTCCTGCTCCAACTGCGGGATCCTGGAAGAAGAGAATGCCTTCCATCGGCCCGCTGTGCGGCGCGGTAAGCGTGGAGACAACCGTGCTGTCGACCGAGACTGGGCCATAGGTGAAGCCAAGTCCCTGTGTCAGGATGAATGTGACTCCGTTGCCGCGCAGACGGCTGTGGCCTTTTACGTTCAAGCCGCCGCCGACCAGAATATAGGTACCGGATTCGAACCTGATATCCGCCTCTTCTTTTCCACCCATGATCGTGATCCCGTTGCAGTAAGTTCCGGGTTCAAGCCTGGCTTCTTCAGCGTGGACCATGAAATTGGTGTGGTCGCAGCTAGTTGCGGCTGCTGGAGCTTTCAGGAAGCGGAATGGATCTGGCTGCACCAGGGTGCCCACACTCGGTGCGGGAGAAATGGTGACGCCAGCATTGGTAGCGACTCCACCAACGACCTGGATATTCTCTGCCGTAAGCGTTCCGGTGCCGGTCAGGTTCAAGGCTGTGGCGCTCGATGAATTCACCGCTACCCCGCAATCGGCGTTGACGTTGAACGGTCCGTTGAACGTCAATCCATTTGCGGCGGTCTGGTTGAGCGCATAGATGCAAGCCTGCGGGACCAGCGTCATGGCCAGCACTCCAATGTTGTCATCGTTCGGCAAGGTAACGCTGGTTATGGTCTTGGAGCTGTTGAGGGGGAACAGGTAGCCATACATATCAACATGATGGCGACCGTGGTTGCCGCCTGAGAAGTTCCTGTAACCGGCATCTTTTGCTATCGACTCGCCCGGAAAGTGCGCTGCCAGGGCAAACCAGTCGGTGAAGCCCTGCGTGAACGAATCGGAGGTGCCATCGCTGTAATTGACCTTCACTATTTGCGCTGACTGGTCGCCGTTCACTGCCGCGGCAAACATCTGCAACGAAGCGAATTTGCCCGCCGGCAGGGCGACTGCCTGGTTCGCGGAGGGGACCACATCCGGAAGGTTCGGCGGCCCAAGCTGGAACAAGGTGCCGTCGAAAGTTATGGCAAACGAGCCAATCTGATTTGCCGAGTAGGCGGCGCCACCGCCGTCGAAGCCGCCGCTGGAGCTGAAGGTTGAGCCATCGGTATAGATCCCCGTCTTGATAAAGGCCGAGGTCAGGTCGACCTGCACGGGCGAGGCTGCCTCTTCTCTGATGTCGAGCGCGATATGAATCGTGTGGGTCAAGAGCACACGTGCGCTGTCATCATCACCGTCATCGTCACCATCATCGTCGCCATGGCCGCCAAATGTTCCCGTAACGCTGATGGCAAATGTCCCCACATGCGCGGATTTGTCGGCGAATAATATCAACCTGCTCGTATTTCTGCCCGTCCGACGAAGGAATGCCCTCACGCCTTTCGGTAAATCCGAAACCGAGAGATGGACCCGATGTCTGAAGCCGTTGAGCGGCGTTACCGTGATCGTGCTGGTTGCGGTCGTATCCGGAATGATGCTCAAACTGCTGGGGAATGCAGAGAGGGCAAAGTCCGGAGTTGTGCTATGCGAAGGCAGCAGAGTCATCGCCAGCACCATGGCTCGTGGTTCCGCCAGGGTGATGCTGCTCACTGTCTTGGCGGGATTGAGTGGCAGGAAATAAGCATAAAGGTTAAACGGCCGGTTGTCCTTGGTGCCATCGGAGTTATCACGGTAGGGCATCGGAACCGCTACGGATTCGCCGGGGAAGTTCTGCGGTGTAAACCAGTCGCTGACGCCTTGGACAATAGGATCGGTCGTGCCATCCGCATAGGTGACGGTAAAGATTGTCGAAGAGGCATTGCCGTTGATCGCGGCTGCCAGCACACCAAGTTGCGAGAATTGGCCGGCGGGCAGCGGAACCGTGATGCCGCTCACCACGTCGGGCACGTTAGGCGGACCGATGGTGAAGGGAATCCCGGTGAAGCTGAGCGACGGCCCTCCCAGTTGGTTCGCTGAATAAGCGGCGCCGCCACCATCGAGCCCGCCATTCGGATTGAACATTGTGCCGTCGGTTACGATGCCGGCGACGTTGTATACGGAAGAAAGATCGACGATCACGCTTCCAGCGCCGTTCCGATTCACAGTGAGGAATGCAACCGTGCTATGGGTTGTGCTGCCCGAAGTAGCCGCAATGGTCAGCGGGAAGCTTCCAAAGGCTGTCGCAGCGGCCGCGGAAATATTCAGGGTGGCAGTGCCGGAACCGCTGATGGAGGCAGGCGTGAAGCTGCCGGTAGTTCCTGCAGGCAGCCCGCTCACGCTCAGAGATACACTTCCGCTGAACCCATTGACCGGCGTTATGGCCGTGGTATAGCTGGCTACGCCGCCGACGGCAACGGTCTGGAAATTCGGCGTCGCGGAAACCAAATAATCAGGGGTCGCCGGGGCCGCAGTGCCGTAAACCTGAAATTCATAAACTGAAGCAGGGTTGGTTGCGCTGGTGGGCGAAAGCACAACCAGTCGTACAAAGCGGCCGATGGCCGGCGTGATGTCATGCGTGGCAATGCTGAACAGGTTGCCGGTCACGTTGGCCACGGTCTCAAAGTTGGTTCCATCCACGCTGACCTGGACCATGTAGCTTTGAATATTCATCCCCAGGTCCTCGCCTCCCGCTCCGGCGAACTCAAGCACAAAACGGTTGAGGCTGAAGTTGGAGCCCAGGTCAACCTGCAAAAAGGGATTGGTGGCCGCGGAGCACCACTTATCCGCGGGACCGCCTTCGGCGCTGCCGTTGAATGCCTTGTCAGGCGTGTCAGCGGGATCGCACGACACACCACCGGTTACCGGACTTCCGGTTGCGGGGCGATTGAGGGCCAGGTTCAGGGAAACCGGTGGCCCGCTCTTTAATCCGTAAACAGAGACGAAATTCGATTGTGAGGCCAGATATACTTTGCCGTTGGCTTCCACCGGTGGACTGCCTTTGGCGAAATTCAGGGTGTCATCCCCCGGCCCGGTGCTGGACCACAGCAGATTCAAGTTCTCGGCGTTGAACGCATACAGGTGACCCGCGACTGTCATCTGGTTGGCATCGCCGTTGCGCGGGAGGGAGGCCCACAATACGCCGGTTCCGGGGGTATTGCCGTTGGCAGAAATTACCATGTGGCCGCCGGGCATGCCCGCAGGAGCCAGTACACCACCGTCGCTGAACGACGGCACTTGAAACATTTTCGCGACCGGATCGAAGCGGTAGCCATGCAGAAAGTCGTTCTCGCCCCAGACGTATAAATTCAATCCTTGAGGGCTGTTCCAAACCGGACTGGCGTTGTGAATGTGGTGGGTTCCCGTGCCGCGAATGGTGGGGTCCACAGCCTGCAGGACCTGTTGAATCTCGGTGTCGCCGGCGGCAAAGTGTCCCAGGTTACCGGTATCCACGAGATAAACCTTGCCCTCTTTGGCGCCTGTGGTCACAAAATTGGTGCCGGGCAACAGCACCGGTCCCGAGGGATTGAAGTCGAGGTCGGTGTTATCCAGGTTGTTGAAGTTGCTGGCCGTGAAAAAATCCGTCAGCGTGAGCGTCGTGGGCGCCAGCTTCAGCATGGATTCGGAAAAATCCGTAGTGCCATTATTGGAGCCGTTGCCGGTGGTTATATACAAGTTGCCTGCGGCATCTATGGCTGGCGCGGCGCCCGACATCCAGGCGGAAGCCCCGACGCCGTTCGGCGTGGTATTGAAGACCCCAAGTCGCGCCAACGAGGTAGGGTCAAAGCTCATCATCCAGCCGTGATAGGGATGAGTGTCGCAGTAGGAAGACCATCCTACGTAAACTACTCCCTGAGAAAGAGCCAGGCCGGGGCGCTGGTTTGCCGTTACCGGGTTGAACATGACTACGGTCCCGTTACCTCCCTCGCCCGTTCCCGGAAAGGTCACAGTCTGATCGATGACCGTCGGGCTGCCCGCGCGCTCAAGGCCCGTGGTGATATCAATGGCGTGCAGTCTTTGCATGGTGGCCGTACCTTCGACCGTGCGGACCACGAAGTACATCGTATGCGTGGTTCCATCAATCACGGGAGTGCCAACAATGCCGATGTTGGCAAGGTTGCCAAAATTCCCATTGCCCAGAAAGTCTCTGTACGTGCCGCAAGCCTGGCCCACTTCGCTGTTGTGCGTCGGTCGGCCGGTGCCGTTGAAGCTTCGCTGCCAGAGTGGAGGGCCGAACGTGTCTGCATCGAAGGCGTAGACCGTGTTGTTGACGGTGGCTACGAAAATCACGTTGTGCATGCCGCCCGCGATCGAAAGGTTCGACACGTACAGTATGCCGGCAAAAACCTGGTCATCCACCGGCAGCATAAACAGCTTTCCGAACTGCGCGGGATTCACGTTCGAGCTGTTGAGAATGGTTTCAGATAGGTTCGCCCCCGTGCGCTGGTTGTCGTAGTTCCGGGTCAGGACATTCACTTGTGCCCAGGCTGCAGATACCATGGTCAAAATGACGGCAACCGCCATCATCACTCGAAGAGGGAAGCCAGTTCGTATTTTCATCGTCTCATCCTTGTCCTTCAGGTTGAATTAGAAAATTGTTATCGGGCACTCTCGCTCTGAGAACCCTGAGGACGTGCGCGGCGCGTTGCTTCCTGCTTACTTGGCCCGTCGGCGGGGATCGGACCCCGCGTCCACGGCGTGCCCATCCAGCACGCCGGACGCGGAGATACCGCCAACAGCAGGGCCGGAGTCTATCCAGAGAAGCTGCTGTTGTCAAGCAAAATTGCGCCAGGGTAAACGATTATTTGCGCCGTTTTAACAGAGAGGTTAACGTTTACCTAATTGCGGTAAACTGTCCCAAATCACGGTCTGGCGAGAAGACTCGTACCAGGGCACGAGTTCACAGGCTGCGGAAAAAGTCCTCGCGTGTGAAGACTTGTATCAGGGCACGAGTTTACTCGTGCCGTAAGTCGTTCAGAATGTGTTGGGCTTTATTGGTCGTTGCATTAGTAATGTCCTATAGGATGGTCAATCGGATGAAGAGCAAATACCCAACCTCTGTCATCCTTAGAATCCAGCATCCTACACGAGAAAATTCCGGGACTCTGAGCCCATGGCTTCCGATTCAACTCCACGCGCCATCCCTCACCTGGAACTCACCAGTCCCGGCAGGGACGGCGTACTATGGCCCAGAGCTTCCAGCTCTGGGTATCCGACTCCATAGGATCCCAGTCCCGTAGGGACGGCGCTCGGCTTCGCTCATGGCCTGAACTTCCGTGCACGCCCAATCCCCAAACTGATATCACTTTTTGTGATATCACTTCATTCCCTTCTCGCCCATTTCAAGTCATCATGGTCCCAAGGTGTCTTTTAGCGCGTTGCCAGAAGAAGTCACCAATGCAGTGTCCTTGGCTGAATGCTGAGTGCTGAATGCTGAATGCTTTATTGGAGTAAATATGAAAGTCCCAGAGTTCTTGAAAGTGAATCGCCCCGAAACCCCGCCCTGCTGCTGCCACCAGCACGAGGACGGAACCAACTGCAAGGCCCCTCCGGGCTGCCCGACCCACTGGAGGTATTGGAACCAATAACACAGCTTCATTGAACGGATACACAGCTCGGAAACGCATTCCAGAATGCGGGGGCCTGATAAGCCCTCAGAGGTCTTTGACAATTTTATAGCCGGGGTGCCCCACTCGCGCGTCCAGCGCGTGTGGGAACAAACCATTGCTCACCGAGAAAGATTCGCCGATACATCATCTTTGGCTGAGTGCTGACTGCTGAATGCTCCTGCAAGCCCCCCTCCCCCATTCGCATTTTCGCCAATAACGACGCGGCTCCGCGCCGGTTTCAGCACGCTTGATGGACTAGTTAGTTGCTCCCTCCTCACCTAATCCGTGTGGATCCGTGGCAATCCGTGGCCGGATTTCCAATTCAGCGTTCATCTGCGTCAATCTGCGGCTGCTTTTGTCTTTCCCTTGGAGCTTGGAGCTGTGCCCGCCCCGGCTGGCCGTGGGAGCTTGGAGCTGCTTCCTGCAAGCCCCCCTCCCCACTTCGCATTTTCGCCAATAACGACGCGGCTCCGCGCCGCTTTCAGCACGCCTGATCGACTAGTTAGTTGCCCCCTCGCGTAATCCGTGTTGATCCGTGGCGGAAAGGAGTTGCTTTTCCTTGCAGCTTGGAGCTGAGAGCTTGGAGCTGTCCCTGCAAGCCCCCCTCGTCCCTTCGCATTTTCGCCAGCAATGACGCGGCTTCGGGCAACATCAGGAGCGCCTGATCGGCTAGTTACTTGTACCCCTCTCCCTGCCCAAAATTGATTTATGAGAAGCAAAACCCGCCATTGATATCAACGGATGCGCCGTTGACGTACGATGCCCCGCTCGATGCCAGGTAAGCGACTAACGTGCCTATCTCAGAGGCGTCGGCCTGCCTTCCCAAGGGCGTCATAGCGGCAACGCGCTCGCGTACCTCCTGCTTGGTGAAGGTATCTTGCAGCTTTGTCTTGGTCATACCGGGACAAATGGCGTTCACCCGGATCCTTCGCGGGCCGAGCTCCTTGGCCAATCCGCGGGTGAAACTCATGATGGCTCCCTTGGCAGTGGCATAGGCCACCGCCCCCGGACCGCCGCCATCGCGTCCGGCCTGCGATGACACATTGATGATGGCGCCGCCATCGCTCATGTAGGGCAATGCGGCTTTGGTCAGCAGAAAGGTGCTCTTGAGGTTCAGGTCAATGACCAGGTCCCAGAACTCCTCTTCCATTTCTTCGATCTTTTTTCGGCCGCACATTCCGCCGGCATTGTTGACCAGGATGTCGATCGGCTGTTGCATCGCGCTCTGCACCTTGGCGATGAAGGCCTCGGCCTCGCTCCGCTGCGTAAGGTCCGCTTGGGCCGCGAGCGCCTTGACCCCGATTTGACGCAGGCATTCCAAGGTCTCCTTTGCCTGCTCAGCGCTGTCGCGGTAGCAGAATGCGACGGAAGCGCCGCATTTTGCCAACTGTAATGAGATTGCCCGCCCTATGTCCCGCGCTCCACCTGAGACCACTGCCAGCTTGTTTGTTACATTAACCATGTCGTCATCCACCTTCGATTTTTCGAAAACTGTTTTTGCCAGTTCAGCTTCAACTTTTCATGGTACATCGCCGAATGGGACCGCCCAGCGCCAATAGTACCGTTGTGGCCACGATGGGAAGAAGACCGGCCGAAATCAGGATCGGCGTATAAGAATGAAAGCGGTCTACAACCAATCCCGTCGTCAACGTAAACAGAATGGTTCCCGCCCCGGCGCCCAGCCCGCCCAGCCCCGCGACGGAGCCAACCACGGCTTCCGGAAAAAAGTCGCTGGGCATGGTCTGCACGTTGCCGATCCAGGCCTGAAAGCCAAACAGCACCACGCTGATAAGCGCCAGCGCGGCGATGGGGCTGCGGACATAGGCAGCCAAGATGCTTGCCGGCATCAGCAGCGCGGCCAGCAGGATCACGGTCTTTCGTGCCTTGTTCACACTCCATCCGCGGGCAATGTAAAAACCCGATGCCCAGCCGCCCACAATGCTTCCGGCGCTTGCGGCAACATAGGGGACCCAGGCGGAGAGGCCAATCTGTTTCAGGCTGAAACCACGCACATTGTAAAGATACAGCGGAAGCCAGGTGATGTAGAGCCACCAGACAGGGTCGGCAAGAAAGCGTCCCAGCACGATGGCCCACACCTGACGGTAGGTCAGAAGCTCCAGCCATAGCGTAGGCTGCGTCGAGGGCGAGAGGTCGCGGTCTTGCCGGATCAGCGCGTATTCGGTTGCGCTAAGCAGGGGTTGCCGCTCCGGCACCTGGTAGAACAGCAGCCACAATGCCAGCCAGCCAAACCCAAGTGCGCCGGTTGCAAGAAATGTTGTGCGCCATCCATATTGCGATTGCAGCCAGACAACCAGGGGTGGAGACACAATGAAAGCGATGGCTGACGCCGCATTGACCAGGGAAATTCCGAGTGCGCGTTCCCGAATGGGGAACCATTCGGCGATCACTTTGGCCGCGCCCGGCCAGTTGCCGCCCTCACCCAGCCCTAGAAGAAAGCGCAGGGAACTGAGGCTGGCAAGGCCGCGGGTAAACGCATGGCCCATCGCAGCCAGCGACCAGAGCAGCACCGCCAGGGAAAAACCGCGGCGCGTTCCAATGCGGTCGAAAAGTTTTCCTGAAAGAGCCTGGCTCAGCGCATAGGGGACCTGGAACCAGATATTGATGCTGGCAAACTGCAGGTTGCTCAGTCCAAGCTGCGCGGTAATAATGGGCGCCAGCACCCCGATCGTGCTGCGATCGACAAGGTTGATGACTGTGACCAGAAAGAGCAGGCCGGCAATCCACCAGCGCATTCCACGCACAACTGCGTTGCTCAGGGTCTCGCTACTGGTAACGGTCAACCGCCTCTCCTTTCCAGTCCTGGTTCCCGTTGACTAAGGCTGCGCAGAGAACGAAACCTCCACGGTTTTGATCTCATAAGGACCGGTGGGGACCACCAGTTCACGCCCGCCCGCTTCCAGCGCAATCTCATGCTCCTGTTTTTCCATATTCGTAGAAACGTAAGATCAGGGAATCGCGGTCTTCCGATTTCTTGATGACCGTCAGAATCACGTTATTCGGTTCGATGTTCACAAAGGAATGTTGCGCGGGTAAAGAGCCATCATGCAGGCTGGCCGATATCGGAATCATCGGATAATTCAACTCATAACCCTGCTGCATGGTGTTGCCCGCCTTCCAATCGCCGGTGTGCGGATAAAGCGCATACGTGAAGTCGTGCATGCCCTGGTCTGTGACCGCGGCAGGGTCATCTTCGCGTCCATTGGGATAGGTGGCCGATCGCAGCAGCGACAGGCGGATAACATTCGCCTTGGCGTCGTAGCCGTACTTGCTTGCATTCAGCAGGCTGAATCCGTGGGTGGCGTCGGAGAGGTCGCCCCAGCGCAGGGCAGGAACCTCAAATTTTGCCTGCTCGGCCGGCGTGTTACGCGTGGTGGGCCGCTGGATGGCGCCGTAGGGAATTTCGTAGGTAGCGAAGTTGCTCTGTACATCGGCCGCGAACGCTGCTTTGAGCAGGATGTGATGCTCGTGCCAGTCAACGTGCATATTAATATCTACGCGCGGCACACCGGCGTATAGATTGATCTCCTGCACAATGGTCGAGTTCTGGAACTTATGTTTCACCTGGACCGTCGCCCGCACCGGGCCGCTTTCCACCAGTTTTACCTCTTGCGGCTCTTTCAGGTCCCAGGATTTTTCGTCGAACTTGATCTCCCACGCATCTTGCCTCGCCGGCTTATCGACAAAAGCTTGCAGCAAGTTGCCACAGCCTCCTGGTTAAGGGAGAGACGGTGCCTGCAGTATTTGCCGACGAGACAACGCGAAGCACTTTGTATCCGAGCGCCGGTACTTTGGCAGCCAGCACGCGCAGCTTGACGCGATGGGTGGCCGCATCAGTGGAGATTACCTGCGAGAGCAGAGGCTTGCCTGACGCGTCCTGGATTTCTACGTGTTGGACCGCTGCCGGCATTTGCGCTTCAACGACTACCGGCTCGGTCCTCTCCCACGAGAGCGGATTGTAGATAATGACGGGAACCCCGGCGCCCTGGGTGTTGACGTGGGCAGCAAGCTCATCGAGAGCACCATGAAGGGCCTTCTCTCCCTGGAGCTCGACTTCACCCAGGTTCCGCGCCGCATCCACATAGTTCACCGCAATGCCTGAGCCCGGCATGATGTCGTGGAAGTGATCGAACAGGACTTTCCTCCAGGACTCCTCAAACTCACTCTGCGGATAGGAATGCTTTTCGAGAAACGAGAGCGAGGCAAACTTCTCCGCGTTTTGCAGCAGTTCTTCGCTCTGGCGGAT
>WNEY01005025.1_pt1 | contig 10188 bp, 7 predicted proteins | sample 5400531 | NCBI WGS metagenome assembly WNEY01 (sample SAMN13153338, study PRJNA577476) | soil metagenome | isolation source: 200 cm saprolite under Douglas fir tree site 1 | place: USA:California | collected 2015-04-18
CTCGTCAGCTTCATGGACTATGATCTCGGATACTTCGACCACGAGACATGCAGACTCGAACCGATCGAGAACCCCTTCGGACCGAAAGTGTTACCCATGTCTCCGGAATAAACCGTAACCTATGTGTCCGGAACGGACCTTAGGGGCTTGGTACAGCTGGGTGGATTCGAACCACCGACCTCCTGATCCACAGTCAGGCGCTCTAAACCAGCTGAGCTACAGCTGCACGCGGCCTTTTTTCGGCGCGCGGAACCTAGGTGCTAAGGGCGGGATTGGCAAGGCTCGGGCGGCGGCGGGCGCATGAAGTTGGCGGCCGGATCAGCGGCGCATCGCAGCACGTAGCGGAGTGGTGCGGTGCAGGCCCGCGGTCCACAAATCGTTTGCGGCCATGGTTCGAGACGCGCCTGCGGCGCTCCCCATGCGGGCGGAGTTCATCGAGAACCTCATCCCGAGGAGGCCCCGCGTGCTTCGAGACGCGAGGCCTGCGGCCTCGCTCCTCAGCATGAGGGCGGAGGGTGTGGCGGCGTTCCAGGCCGTGTTTGTTAGGCCGGTAACCCCCTCACCCCGACCCTCTCCCCTACGGGGAGAGGGAGTCTGCGCGTGTGGAGAGGACCCCACGCGGCGCCGCGTTGCGGCGCCACCCTCCCCTTTGGGGAGGGATCAAGAATAGCGAAGCCCGGGCGACTGGCCCGGGCTTCGAACGCAGCACAACTGAACTTTGCTTCGATCCCGGGTCTGCGGCGCGGCACTGCGTGCTGCGCCGCGCCCGGGAAAAGCGGCCTTAGGCGACCTTCTTGAACGCCTTGGTGACGCCGGTCTTGAACGGCTCGGCGGTGTCGGTCGCCAGCTTCTGCGCGGCGGCGGTGAGTTCCTTGCTCTGCTCGGTGAGAGCCTCGAACTGCTTGCGCGCATGCGCGGTGGTCAGCTCGACCACCTCGGAGAGCGACTTGACCGCAAGCAGCTCGCCCGCCAGGTCGAACGCCGCGTTGGCGTTGACGCGGGCGGCCTCGATGAGCTTGAGATTGTAGTCGACCGTGCCCTTCATGGCGGTCGTGTAGGTGTCCTCGAGCACGTCGGTCGCCTCTTCGGTCGCGGCCTTCACCTTCTCGTAGGCGTCCTTCGCCTGGGCGACGCTCTTCTCGGCGATCTCGCGGAACGCCGCCGGAACCTCGATCTTGGGCAGATCGAATTTCGGGATGTCGAACTTGGGCAGCTCGAACAGCGGGACGATCGGCGTGGCGGAAGTCTTGGGTTTCGCCTTCGCGGTGGTGGTCTCGTTCATGGCACTCCTCGCAGGGGCGGCGAATTTGCCGGGTACCCGGACCTGCCGCCCGTGCCGGTCCGATCCTCACAATTTTCGCTTTCTGGCCTTGATCCGCGGTTCGGCGGGCGCCGTTGCCCACCGATGCGGTTATTCAGTGCCCTTTATATAGCACGACGAATGGTGCAATGCAATAGGAAATATTGCGATGCACCAAAAAACCGGAATTGCGCCACATTCTCCCGCCCGGACCAGGCAAGACGTTGAACAGTCACCGAGAAATTCCGCAACGGAAATCAGGCACGCGTGCCGCGGACATTAAGTCGCACGCCGGCCATTGCAGGTGCGAAGGCACCGTCGGGGGTTTTTCAGGCCTTGCGCTTGGCGGCGTCCGAGGCCGTGGCGACCGCGCTCGCGCCGAGCTCCTTGGCCTGCTCGGCCAGGGTGCGCATCTGCGCCTGCACGAACTCGGTCTGCAGCCGGACGACCTCTTCCACGTTGCGCGCCTGGGCCAGCTTCTGCGCGAACTCGAACGAGGTCGCGACGTTCTGCTCGGCGAAGCTCATGGCCTTGCGGCGCATGTCGGTTGCGCCCGCCTGGGCGGCCGCCGCCTGCCCTTCGACCTGGGCGACCGCCTGCTGGGCCGCGGCGATGAAGCCGTCGAACGCCTTCTTGGCCTGCTCGACGCTCTTTTCGGCCATGTTGCGCATTTCGGCCGGTATTTCAAAGCTCGACATGGGGTCCCTGGCCATCCTGGCTCTCCTGGCGTTCGTGCCTCTATTCTCGACATGCTGTTGCACGCCGATCGGTTCCGGCCGGCGTTAAGGTTATCCCCGTCTCGCACAGGGCCGCGGGCGGCGCGGCGTGGACGCACCCTCGGGTGCGCATTAAGACTCGGTTTACCGTGCGTCGCCGCCTGGTCGAGCCGATGACCCTGTCCGACCCTCTCCTATCCTACCTCCGCGATGCGCGCTTGGCGAACCATGCAGCCGCCGCGGCGCCGGCTTGGCTGTGGGCGGCCGACGGGACCCGGGTGCTGTGGGCCAACGCCGCCGGGGCGGCGCTGCTCGGCGCGGCAAATCCATCCGTTCTCGCCGAGCGGCGCATGTCGGCGACCCAGCCGCTCGCCGCGCAGGTAATGCGCCTCGCCGGCACCTTGCCGCACGGCGGCGCGCCGCGGCTCGAGCGCCTGCGCGGGATCGGCGCCGGCGTCGGCCGCACGGTGGCGTGCGCGTGCTCGCGCTTCTCGCTCGCGAACGGCATGCCGGCAATCCTCATCGCGGCGGCGGAATCGGTCGGCCCGGCCTTGCCGCTCGCCGAACGGATGGCGCGCCTGTTCGCCGGATGCGGCGCGCCGGTCGCCGCGTTCCTGCCCGACGGCACCCTCGTGCACGCGACGCCTATCGCGGCCGCCCGCCTGGGCGCAGCGAGGAACCTCACGGCGCTGGGCGCCGATCAGATCGCGGCGCAGGCGCGCAACGAGGGACGGGCCAGCGGCGACACCGCGATCGGGCCGGCGACGATCGAGCGGATCGGCAGCGGCGCCACGGCGGTGCTCGTCGTCTCATTTGCGGACACGCCGCAGATCCCATTGGCCGAGACGCCGCAGTTCACCTCTGCCCGCGTGCGGGGAGAGAGCCTGCCCTCGGGCAACGACCCGAGGGTCGACGCGCGAAGCGCGGCGGGTGAGGGGGCCTCTACGCAAAGCGCACTTCCTCTGAGGCCCCCTCACCCCGACCCTCTCCCCGCAAGCGGGGAGGGGGAGCCCGCGCTCTCCGCAAGCGGGGCGAGGGAGCCCTCGGCGCCGCCGGCAAAACCCGAACGGCGCCATCCGCTGCGCTTCGTCTGGCAGATCGATCCGAGCGGCGTCTTCACGCTGGGCACCAGCGAGTTCGCCGAAGCCATGGGGCCGCGCACGCTCGCCGTCATCGGCCAGTCGTGGCGCGCCGTTGCGGACGCGCTCGGGCTCGACCCCGACGGCCGCATCGAGCAAGCGGTGGCCTCGCGCGACACCTGGAGCGGCATCCACGTGGCTTGGCCGGTCGACGGCCTCGACGAGCGCGTCGACGTGGAATTGTCCGGCCTGCCCACGTTCGAGCGCGACCGCACCTTCCGCGGCTATCGCGGCTTCGGCGTCTGCCGCGACGTCGAGCGCCTCAACGCGGCCGCGGCGCGACAGCCCGAGCTGACGCCGGCCCCACCGGCGGACGCGCGCGCCGCGGAGGAGTCCGCAGAGGACGTGCCGGCACCTGAGCCTTCCGCCCCGGCGAGTCCGACGGCGCAGCCCGAGCAGAAACCGCTGCTCACGCTGGTGCCGGCATCGAAGAACGTGGTGCCGTTCCGCGGCGCCGCGCCCGCCGCCGACAAGCGGCCGGCGCTCAGCCCGGTCGAGCGCACCAATTTCCGCGAGATCGGCAAGGTGCTCGGCGCGGAAGACGAAGACGGGGACGCGGCATCGGCTGCCCCGGCCGGTGCGGCAGCGGAGCCGGTCGAAACAATCGAGGGGCCGGTGCCGCCCACCCCCGCCGAACCGCCGCCCGCGGCGGCCGACGTCGCCCCGGCGATCGAGCCGGACGTGCTGGACCGCCTGCCGGTCGGCGTCTTGATCTACCGCGGCGAACGCCCGTTGCACGCCAACCGCACGCTGCTCGATTGGGCCGGCTATGCGGACCTGCCGGCGATGGCGGGCGCGGGCGTCGACTACCTGTTCGAGGAGGCGGGCATCGCGGCGATCGAGAGCGGCGGCGCGGCCCGCGCGCTCACGCTGGCGACCCGCGACGGCGCCACCATGCCGCTCGAGGCGCAGCTCTCCTCGGTGCCGTGGGACGGCGGCAGCGCGCGCATGCTGGTCCTCGCCAAGGCGCCGGCGGAGGACCGGCACAAGAGCGCCGAGCTGGCGCTGCGCGCGATCGAGGCGGAGAACCGCGAGCTCAAATCGATCCTCGACACGGCGACCGACGGCGTCATCGTGCTCGAGCGCGACGGCCGCATCGTCACGCTCAGCCGCAGCGCCGAGGCGCTGTTCGGCTACGAGGCGCACGAGATCAAGGGCTATCCGCTCATCGACCTCCTCGCGCCGGAGAGCCACCGCGCCGCCCAGGACTATCTCGACGGGCTGACCCGCAACGGCGTCGCCAGCGTGCTCAACGACGGCCGCGAGGTGATCGGCCGCGTGCGCCAGGGCGGGCTGATCCCGCTGTTCATGACCATCGGGCGCATCGGCGAGAGCGGCGACAAGTTCTGCGCGGTGCTGCGCGACATCACCCAGTGGAAGCGGGCGGAGGAGGACCTGCTCGCCTCCAAGCGCCAGGCCGAGCGCGCCTCCTCGGCCAAATCCGACTTCCTGGCGAAGATCAGCCACGAGATCCGCACCCCGCTCAACGCGGTGATCGGCTTCTCCGAGGTGATGATGGAGGAGCGGTTCGGGCCGATCGGCAACGAGCGCTACCGCGAATATCTCAAGGACATCCACGCGTCGGGCGGGCATCTCGTGTCGCTGATCAACGACCTGCTCGACCTGTCCAAGATCGAGGCGGGCAAGCTCGACCTGACCTTCACCAGCGTCAACCTCAACGGCCTGGTGCAGCAGTGCGTCGCCCTGATGCAGCCGCAGGCGAACCGCGAGCGCATCATCATCCGCACCTCGCTGGCGCCGACCCTGCCGCAGGTCGTGGTCGACGCGCGCTCGATCCGCCAGATCGTGCTCAATCTCCTGTCGAACTCCATCAAGTTCACCGGCGCCGGCGGCCAGGTGATCGTCTCCACCGCGCTCACCGACCGCAGCGAAGCGGTGCTGCGCGTGCGCGACACCGGGGTCGGCATGAGCGAGAAGGAGATCGAGGCGGCGCTCGAGCCGTTCCGCCAGCTCGCGACCTCGACCCGCTGGGGCTCCGGCGGCACCGGCCTCGGCCTGCCGCTGACCAAGGCGCTCGCCGAAGCCAACCGCGCCAGCTTCGCGATCAAGAGCGCGGTCAACGCCGGCACCCTGGTCGAGATCACCTTCCCGTCCACCCGCGTGCTGGCGGAGTGAGGTGAGCGAATAGCGAATAGCGAGTAGCGAATAGTGAGGCAGCGTAGCCCGCATGAGCGCAGCGACATGCGGGTCAGCGGCCCCGGATTTCGCCGCGCTCATCCGGCTACATTATCTATTCGCTATTCGCTATTCGCGTCCCAAGAATCGGGTAAGCTTTCCCATGGCGCGGGCCTGCCGGGCGCCTTATTGTTCAGCGCCGGGAACACGGAGGCTACGATGGGTGCTGCACGACGCTGCGCCGGCCTGATGCTCGCGGCCGTGCTGCTGGCTTGCGCGCCGGCCGCGCAAGCGGGCGAACGCGTCGATCTCCTCCTCGTGCTCGCCTCGGACGTGTCGCGCAGCGTCGATGCGCAAAAGTTCGAGCTGCAGCGGCGCGGCTACGGCACCGCCATGTCGGACCCGCGCGTGATCGAGGCGATCCAGTCGGGCGCCAGCGGGCGCATCGCCGTGTGCTTCATCGAATGGTCCGGCGTGATGTCGCAGAAGGTGGTGATCGACTGGACCGTGATCGGCAACGCGGAGACGGCGCGGCAGTTCGGCGACCGCATGCTCGAGGCGCCGCGCTCGTTCGCCGACCGCACCTCGATCAGCGCGGCCATCGAGTTCTCGGTGCGCGAGCTGGAGAAGGCGCCGTTCGAAGCGCCCCGCCGCGCCATCGACGTGTCCGGCGACGGCACCAACAACAGCGGCCGCGACGTCACCGCGGCGCGCGACGAGGCGCTTGCCAAGAACATCACCATCAACGGCCTGGTGATCCTGAGCGACCGTCCGCTCGCCTGGAACCCGGAACACACCAACCCGCCGGGCGGCCTCGACAATTATTATCGCCAGAACGTGGTCGGCGGCCCCGGCGCCTTCGTGATGGTGGCCGAGGATTTCAACTCGTTCGGCCAGGCGATCATCAACAAGATGATCGCGGAGATCGCCGCGAATGGCGAATGGCGAATGGCGAATAGCGAATAGATGCTGCTGATAAACTATTCGCTACTCACTATTCGCTATTCGCTGTAGCCATGTTCACCCTCGCCGACGTCGAAGCGGCCTTGCCGCTGGTGCGCGCCGCGGTGCCGGCGACGCCGCACTATGCCTGGCCGCTGCTCAAGGCGCGCACCGGCGTCGACGTCGTGGTCAAGCACGAGAACCACACGCCGATCGGCGCCTTCAAGGTGCGCGGCGGCCTCGTCTATGCCGACCGGCTCAAGCGCGCGCGCCCGCGCGTCAACGGCATCGTCACGGCGACGCGCGGCAATCACGGCCAGTCGTTCGCCTTCGCGGGCAGCCGGGTCGGGGTGCCGGTCACGATCGTCGTGCCGCACGGCAACTCGGTCGAGAAGAACGCCGCCATGCGGGCGTTCGGCGCCGAGCTGATCGAGCACGGGCGCGATTTCGACGAGGCCAAGGACCGCGCGATGGCGATCGCGGCCGAGCGCGGGCTCGCGTTCGGCCCGTCGTTCCATCGCGATCTCGTCATCGGCGTCGCGACCTATGCGCACGAGCTGCTGACCGCCTGCGCCGATCTCGACGTGGTCTACGTGCCGATCGGGCTGGGCTCGGGCATCAGCGGCGTGATCGGCGTGCGCGACGCGCTTGGGCTCAAGACCGCGGTCGTCGGCGTCGTGTCGGAGCGCGCCAATGCCTACCGGCGCTCGTTCGAGGCCGGCCGCGTGGTGCCGACCAATTCGGCGGCGACGTTCGCCGACGGAGTCGCGGTGCGGGTGCCCGATGAGGCCGCGCTCGACATCATCCGGCGCGGCGCCGAGCGCATCGTCGAGGTATCCGACGACGAAATCGCCGAGGCGATCCGCATCCTGTTCAGCGACACCCATACGGCCGCCGAAGGCGCGGGCGCGGCGCCGCTCGCCGCCCTGATCAAGGAGCGCGGCCGGCTGCAGGGCCGCCGCGCCGCCATCATCCTCACCGGGCAGAATATCGACCGCGCCATGATGCAGGCGGTGCTCGCCGGACAGACGCCGCGCGTGGAGTGAATCCCTTCCCTTCACCTCTCCCCTTGCGGGAGAGGTCGGCCGCCGAAGGCGGCCGGGTGAGGGGTTCGTTGCACGGCCGCGTGTGGCCCAACCGCCCCCTCACCCCAACCCTCTCCCGCCACGCGCTTCGCGCGCGGGGGAGAGGGAGTCCCCTTTCAGGGGAGGGATTGGTGCGCTATGCATCGCCTGCGAGGTGGAGCGGCATGAAAAAAGTCCATCCCGATGCGCGGGCGGCGCTCGCCGGGCTGTTGAAGGACGGCATGTTGATCATGGCCGGCGGCTTCGGGCTGTGCGGCATCCCGGAAAGCCTGATCCAGGCCATTCGCGAGTCGGGCGTGAAGGGCCTGACCGTCGTCTCCAACAATGCCGGCATCGACGGCGTCGGCCTCGGCCTGCTGCTCGACACCCGGCAGATCCGCAAAATGATCTCGTCCTACGTCGGCGAGAACAAGACCTTCGCGGCGCAGTACCTCGCGGGCGAGCTGGAGATCGAGTTCAATCCGCAAGGCACGCTCGCCGAGCGCATCCGCGCGGGGGGCGCCGGCATCCCGGCCTTCTTCACCAAGACCGGCGCCGGCACGATGATCGCCGACGGCAAGGAGGTGCGCGAGTTCGACGGCGACATGTATGTGCTGGAGCAAGGGCTGGTCGCCGACCTGTCCATCGTGCACGCCTGGAAGGGCGATACCGAGGGCAACCTCGTCTACCGAAAGACCGCGCGCAACTTCAATCCGATGATGGCGACCGCCGGCAAGGTCACCGTCGCCGAGGTCGAGCACTTGGTCGAGCCGGGCACGTTCGATCCCGACCACATCGTCACGCCCGGCGTCTACGTGCAGCGCATCGTGCATGTGCCCAACGCGACGAAGCACATCGAGCAGCGCACCACGCGCAAGCGCGCTTGAGGAAGGAGAGACGGTCGTGGCCTGGACCCGTGAGCAGATGGCGGAACGCGCGGCCAAGGAATTGCGCGACGGTTTCTACGTCAACCTCGGCATCGGCATTCCGACCCTGGTGTCGAACTACATCCCGGCCGGCATGAGCGTGCAGCTGCAAAGCGAGAACGGCATGCTCGGCACCGGCCCGTTCCCGTTCGAGGGCGAGGAGGACCCGGACCTGATCAACGCCGGCAAGCAGACCGTCACCGAGCTGCCGACCACCAGCTATTTCTCCAGCGCCGACAGCTTTGCCATGATCCGCGGCGGGCACATCGACCTCTCCATCCTCGGCGCCATGCAGGTGGCCGAGAACGGCGACCTCGCCAACTGGATGATCCCGGGCAAGATGGTCAAAGGCATGGGCGGCGCCATGGACCTCGTCGCCGGGGTCAAGAAGGTCGTCGTCGTCATGGAGCACACGGCCAAGGACGAGCGGAAGCTGCTGCACCGCTGCACCCTGCCGCTCACCGGCGCCGGCGTCGTCGACATGGTGATCACCGATCTCGGCGTGTTCGCGATCGAGAAGCACAAGCCCGGCGCCCACCGCCACGACGCCGCCGGCATGACGCTGGTCGAGCTTGCCCCCGGCGTGACCCCCGAGGAGATCCGCGCCAAGACCCAGGCGAGCTACCGGGTCGCCCCGAAGGTGCAGTAGGACTCCCTCTCCCCGCGCCGAACCCGGGTCTACCCGAGCTCGGCCATTTATGACGTGGCCGAATTCGGAAACATCCGACTTCGGCTGGGGAGAGGGTCGGGGTGAGGGGGGCTCTGTGAGTGTGCGCTTGCCTCAGACGTCCCCTCACCCGACGGCCTTCGGCCGTCGACCTCTCCCCGCAAGCGGGGAGAGGTGAAGAGGGGCGGCCACGAAAGGGTCACAGACCCCACCCATAAGCGGACCATCAAATGCCCGGCGCCGGGGACTGGCCGGACGACGATTTCTCATCTTCGAGCCACCGGATCGACGACCTTGACCACGGCTACCGGCTTCAAACGCCTGGCAATAGCCATCGCGGGCGTCGTCGCGGCAACCTTCGCCGTGCTGGCCGCCGGGCCCCTGTTCATCCCCGGCGAGACCGTGCGCGAGGCGATCAAGGCCGAGATCAGGGCGGTCACCGGCCTCGACGTGGTGGTGCGCGGCCATGCGTCGGCCTCGCTGCTTCCCTGGGGCAACGTCAGGTTCGCGGACGTCGTTCTCAGCGGCGGAGCCGGCGACGAGCCGGCGCTGGCGGCGGCGCAGATGACCGCGCGGCTGCGGCTGCTGCCGCTGCTGTTCGGCCGCATCGAGGCCTCCGAGCTGTCGCTGACGCACACGCGCATCCTGGTGACCTTCGCCGCCGACGGCAGCTCGAACTGGTCGCGGCTCGCCGACAAGCTCGCCCGCGCGCTCGACCCGCAGCTCAAGGCGGTCGACCAGGTGACGTCGTTCTCGGAAATCCGCGTCGCCGACGGAACCGTTTTCATTCACGACGACGCCTACGGCTTCGACGAGACGCTGACCGGCGTCGAGATGTCGCTCGCCTGGCCGGCGATCGCGCGCAGCTTCGCCATGACCGGCCGGGTGGTGTGGCGCAACGAGCCGATCGACACCAGCATCAGCGTGGCCGACCTGGTGGCGGCGCTCGCCGGCGAGCGGTCGGGCATCAAGGTGCGGCTGAGCGGCGCGCCGCTGAAGCTGTCGTTCGACGGGCACCTGAGCCGCACGCCGACGTTCAAGGTGGAAGGCACGCTCTCCGCCGACGCCACCTCGCTGCGCCGGGCGCTGGTCTGGACCGGCCTGCCGGCGCCTCCGGGCGGCGGCTTCGGGCGCTTCGCGCTCAAGGCGCACACCAACATGCTCGGCGGCGCCATCGTGCTGTCCTCCGTCAACATCGAGCTCGACGGCAACGCGGCGGAAGGCGTGCTCGCGGTCACGCGCGACGCGCGCACCGTCCTGCAGGGGACGCTCGCGGCCGACGAGCTCGATCTCACGCC
>WNEY01005027.1_pt1 | contig 10187 bp, 8 predicted proteins | sample 5400531 | NCBI WGS metagenome assembly WNEY01 (sample SAMN13153338, study PRJNA577476) | soil metagenome | isolation source: 200 cm saprolite under Douglas fir tree site 1 | place: USA:California | collected 2015-04-18
CCATCTTCAGCCGCTTCGGGCGCACCATCCCCCCCTCGATCCAGCGGTCGATCTCGTAGAAGAGCTCGTCGATCAGGATGTCGGACGAGACCTTCTTCAGCACCCGGCCGTGCGCGTAGACGAAGCCGGTGTCGCGTCCGCCGGCGATGCCGAAGTCGGCGTCCCCCGCCTCACCGGGGCCGTTGACCGCGCAGCCGAGCACGGCGACCTCGAAGTGCTGCGGATACTCGTGCAGGCGCGCCTCGACCTTCTCGGCGAGGATCTGCACGCCGACGTTGTCGCGGCCGCACGATGGGCACGCGATCATGATCGGGCCGCGCTCCCGCAGGCCGAGCGCCTTCAGGATCTCGAAGGCCGTGTGCACCTCCTCGACCGGGTCGGCGGTGAGCGAGACGCGCAGCGTGTCGCCGATCCCGTCCACGAGCAGAGCGCCCATACCGACGGCGCTCTTGATCGAACCGGAGAACGGCGTGCCTGCCTCCGTGACGCCGAGATGGAGCGGGTAGGACACCTTCTTCGAGAGCATTCGGTAGGCGCGGATCATCGTCGTCACGTGACTCGACTTGACGGAGATCTTGAAGTCGTGGAAGTCGAGGCTCTCGAGCAGGCGCACCTCCTCGAGCGCGGCCTCCACGAGCGCTTCGGCCTGGTCCTTGTGCGCCAGGTCGGCGAGGTGCTTGGGCAGCGAACCCGAGTTGGCGCCGATCCGCATTGGGATCCCGGCCTTCTTCGCCGCCTGGACGACGAGCGCGACCTTGTCGGGGCCGCCGATGTTGCCGGGGTTGATGCGGACGGCCGCCACGCTGGAGTCGATCGCCTTGAGCGCGAGCGAGGCGTTGAAGTGGATGTCCGCGATCACCGGAATCGGCGAGAAGCGCACGATCTTCGCGAGCGCGTCGGCGTCCTCGATCTTCGGCACGGCGCAGCGCACGACCTCGCAGCCGGCCGAGGCGAGCGCGGCGATCTGCGCGGTCGTCGCCTCGACGTCGTGCGTCTTCGTCAGCGTCATCGACTGGACGACGACGGGCGCGCCGCCGCCGATCTTGACACCGCCGACCGAGATCTGCCGCTCCGAAGCCATCGCAATCAGTCTAACCGGCCCCGCTGTGGACAGTCCCCTAGCGGGGGCCGAAGCGGACCAGGCCCGGGGACTGTCCCCAGCGGTTGGGCCTGCTAGCCGCCGCCGAGGCGGCCGATGTCGTTCGACAGACCGACGAAGAACAGCATCAGCACGAGCGCGATCCCGACCACGGAGACTCGCTCGTAGACGTCGCGCGCGAGCGGGCGGCCGCGGATTCCCTCGACAACCGAGAAGGCGATGTGGCCGCCGTCCAGCGGCAGCAGCGGCAGCAGGTTCAGCAGCGCGAGCGACAGGCTGATGAAGGCGAGGATGAACAGGTAGTCCTGGACGCTCTGGCTGAGCGCGGACGAGGACGCCTGCACGATCCCCACCGTGCTCTGGAAGTTCTTGCGCTCCTTCTTGTGGACGACGTTGGCGAGCGCCACCACCGTCCCCTTGGTGACGATGCCGATCAGCTTGACCGACTGCCATGCCGCATCCGGTGGCGACAGGCCGGCGCCCCGAAGGACGAAGCCAAGGCGGTAGACGCCCTGGTCGGGGCGTGCGCGCACCGGGCCGACCGTGACCTCCCGGCCCCTGCGCTGAACCAGCAGGGTGACAGGGCGCCCGTGCGAGGAAGAGATCCGGTGGGAGATCTGGGTCGCCTTCACGGGCCGGCCGTCGACCGCGACGATCTGGTCGCCGGCCCGCAGCCCGGCCTGCGCGGCGGGATGGCCGGACAGGACCTGGTCGACCGTCGCGGTGACCCGGCCGCCGCCGAGCATGAACAGCACCGCGAACAACACGGCCGCGAACACCAGGTTCGAAACCGGCCCGGCGAGGATCACGGCGATCCGCTTCCACGTCGGCGCGCGCCAATAGGCGTCTGGCGCGAGCCCGTCCGCGACCTCGTTCAGGCCGCGCTCCGCGCCCCGGCGCGCCTGCGGCGAGAGCTGCGCCTCGGCCACGGCCGCCTGCAGCGGCGCGAGCGCGGCCGGGTCGTCCTCCGGCAGGTCGCGCTTCGCCGCCTCGAGCGGCCCGAGCAGACGCGGCTCCTCCTTCAGCGCACGGCCGAGGTGCACGTCCAGGTCGGACGGCGCAGGCCGGTGCATCCCCGGGATCTTCACGAAGCCGCCGAGCGGGATCGCGCCGATGCCGTACTCGATGCCCTTGTGCTTGACCTTCGCGATCGCGGGCGGGAAGCCGATGTAGAAGCGCCGCGGCCGCATCCGCAGGGCGAGCGAGACGAGGAAGTGGCCGAGCTCGTGGATGAAGACGAGGAACGCGAGCCCGAGGATGGAGATCACTAGGTTCACACCGGCGCCTCGCATCCCTGGCCGGCGGCCCCTCCCGCCGGGCGGAGCCCGGCAGCGGGGCGCCAGGACTCCGAGGTACCCATCACCCGCTCGGCGAGGCGCCTGGCCTCCGCGTCCGCCTCGACGAGATCGTCGAGGTCGCGCGCCGCGGCGCCGTCCGCCTCGGCGAGGGTCGCCTCGACCACCTCGGCGATCGCCAGGAACGGCAGCCGGCCCTCGAGGAACGCGTGCACGGCGACCTCGTTCGCCGCGTTGTACGCGCACGGGTAGGTGCCGCCGAGCTCGCCCGCGCGGCGCGCCAGCGCGAGCAGCGGGAACGTCTCCAGGTCGGGCGCGGAGAACTCGAGGGTCAGACCCCCGGCCAGGTCCAGCGCGGGCACGGGCGTCTCGGCCCTGTCCGGATACGTCAGCGCGAACGAGATCGGTACCCGCATGTCCGGGTAGCCGAGATGCGCCAGCGCGGCGCCGTCGCGGAAGCGGACGATTGAGTGCACCAGCGAGGTCGGGTGGATCACGACCTCGATCTGGTCGTACGGGAGGCCGAAGAGGAAGTGCGCCTCGAGCAGCTCGAGGCCCTTGTTCGCGAGCGTCGCCGAGTCGATCGTGATCTTCGGGCCCATGCTCCAGGTCGGATGGGCGAGCGCCTCCTCCGGCGTCGCGTCCTCGAGCTCGGCGCGGGTGCGGCCACGGAACGGGCCGCCCGAGGCCGTGAGGACGAGCGAGTGCACGGTCTCCGGCGCGCGGCCCTCGAGGCACTGGAAGACAGCGGAGTGCTCGCTGTCGACCGGCAGCAGCATCCCCTGCCCGCGCCGGTGCGCCGAGGTCGCGAGCTCGCCGGCCGCGACGAGGCTCTCCTTGTTCGCGAGCGCGAGCGTCACGCCCTGCTCGAGCGCCCAGAGGGTCGCCGACAGCCCCGCGAAGCCGACGACGGCATTCAGGACGACGTCCGGCTCGGCCGCGTCCAGCAGGGCCGTGAGCCCTCCGCCCGTCCGGTAGTGCTGCACGCCGTACTGGGCCGCGAGTGCCGTCAGCTCCTGGGAGCCGGACGCGAGCGCGCAGACCTCGAGGCCCGCGTTGCGGTCGACGACGTCGAGCGCCTGCCGGCCGATCGAGCCGGTCGCGCCGAGAATGGCGATCCGCTTCATCTCGGCGAAGTGTATGGAGGCCTAGCGCAGCTGGTACGGGACGCTCGAGAGGATCACGCCCGGCTCGAACAGGAGCAGCCGCTTCACGTAGAGCGCGCGCTGGTTGTGCAGCAGCCGCCGCCAGCCTGAGAGGACGAGCTCGGGCATCACGACCGAGACCACCGTCCCCGGCTCCGCCGTCAGCCCGCGCAAGTACCGCAGCAGCGGCTCCCCGAGGTCGCGGTACTCCGCCTCGACGACCTCGAGCGGGATCCCCCTCCCTCCACGCCATTCGCGCCGCATTCGCTCGGCCTCCGCCGCGTCGAACGCGAAGAAGACGGCGCGGCTGTCCTCGATCCCGAGCGTCCCGGCGTAGTGAACGGCCCGCAGCGACGCCGCGTGGCCGCCCGAGACGAGCACGCGGCAGACAAGCCGCTCCGGCTCGGTCTCCTCTCCGCGCACCGCAGGCACGTCCGTGATCGCGACGCCCGACTCGTTCAACAGGCGGAGCTTGAGCAGGAAGGCCACGCGCCGCTGGAGCGCCTCGCGCAGCGAGCGGCGCTCGAACAGCTCCGGGATCACGAACGTGACGAAGCTCGACTCGCCGCGCGGGAGCGCCCAGACGTACTCCAGGTACGCGTCGACCGGGCCCTCGTCCGCCGGCAGCGGCTCGAGCGGCACGCCGCGCCCGCCGAAGTCCCACCAGTGACCGCGCGGGTCGGGCCGCCGCGGGTCCGGGACGCGGACGGCGTGGAAATCGTCGCGGGCGATGTTCCTCACGTACCAGAGGGCCCGGCTCGTCGCCTCGTTCAGCTCCTCGACCTGCAGGACGACCGTGTTCGTCGCGGGCGGCGCCGCGGCGACCGCGTCGGCGCCCGCGCGGAGCCGCCGCCCCACTTTCCGGTAGTGCCGCCGGATCCCGTAGAAGCCGAGCACGAACAGCGGTATCGCGACGATCACGGCCCAGGCGCCCTCGGTGAACTTCGTCTCGATCACGATCAGCGTGACGACGAGCGTCGTGGCGCCGCCCACGCCGTTGATCAGCGCGCTCCGTCGCTCCTTCCGGCGCAGCCAGTAGCGCACCATGCCGAGCTGCGAGAGCGTGAAGGCGGTGAAAACGCCAACCACGTACAGGTGGATCAGCGAGATGACGTTGGCCTGGAAGGCGACGATCAGCGCGATCGCGAGCCCCGAGAGGAAGACGATCCCGTTCGAGTAGACGAGCCGGTCGCCGAGGTTGACGAACTGGCGCGGGAAGAAGCGGTCGCGCGCGAGCAGCGCGCCCAGGCGCGGGAAGCCCTGGAAGGACGTGTTCGCCGCGAAGAGCAGGATCGCGAAGGTGAAGCCCTGGAGCAGGTAGAAGACGAACGCGCCGCCGGACGAGGCGGGGAACGTCGCCCGGCCGATCTGCGAGAGCACCGACACGGTCGCGCTTGGCCGGGCCTTCATCTCGACGGCCAGATACGACACGCCCAGGAAGAGCGTGATCGCGATCACGGCGAGCACGAGCAGCGTCGTCGCCGCGTTCCGCGACTGCGGGCGCCGGAACGCGCTGACGCCGTTCGCGATCGCCTCGACGCCGGTCAGCGCGCTCGACCCGGAGGCGAATGCCTTCAGGATCACGAAGATCGTCACGGCGCCCGTCCCCACTGCGAGCGGGTGCGGGGCCACTGCGTGCGGGCAGCTGCCGCCGGCGCAGTGGACGGTGCCGGTGGCGATCGTCGCGTAGAGGACGGCGATGAAGCCGTAGGTCGGGATCGCGAACAGGATCCCGGCCTCCTTGACGCCGCGAAGGTTCGCGACCGTCAGCAGCACGATGCAGGCGACCGAGAGCGGCACCCGCACGGAGTACAGCGACGGCGCCGCCGAGGTGACCGCGAGGATGCCGCCGGCGATCGAGACCGCCACCGTCAGCACGTAGTCGGTCAGCAGCGCCGCCCCCGCGACGAGTGACGGCAGCGTGCCGAGGTTCTCCTTCGCGACGATGTAAGCGCCGCCTGAACTCTCGTAGGCGCGCACGGTCTGCCGGTACGAGAACGCGACGATCGCGAGCAGCGCGGCGATGCCGACCGAGATCCAGAGCACGGTGTGGAGCGCCACCAGCGACACTCCGACCAGCACGACCATCGCCGCCTCGGTCGCGTACGCGACCGAGGAGATCGGGTCCGAGGCGAAGATCGGCAGCGCGAGCCACTTCGGCAGCAGCGTCTCTTCCATCTCGCCGGAGGCCATCGGCCGGCCGACGAGCGCGCGCTTCAGTCCTCTCGGTGGCGCTTCGACTGTCATCGTCAGTCGAGCTCGCGCCAGATTTCGGTGACCGAGCGCTCGAACCTCGTCGCCCGCTCGCGCGCGTAGAGGGGGCTGCCGGGGCTGGTCAGGAACTGGTCGAGCAGCAGGAGCGCGCGCGCCTCGACCGGCCGGCTCTCGTCCCCGAGCCGCTCGGCGAGCTCGTGGAGGGACTGCAGATGCTGCCGCGCCACGACGCGGTTCACCGGCGAGGCCCCCGGGAGCGTCGCGCGCTCGAGGTCGCGGATCAGCCGCAACAGCGGCCGCAGAAAGCGCCGGCGCGAGCCCGGCCCGATGAGCTCGTCCGCCCGCCAGGCGATGAACGCCGAGTACGGCTTGCGCACGCCGCGGAGGATCTGCCGGTCCGCCGCGGCGCGCAGGCTGCGGAGCTCGAGGTACGCGCGCCCGGCGCGGACTCCTCCGGCGACGAGGAAGACGAGCGCGATGCCGACGCCCACGAGCCACGGAAGCCGCGGCGTCGCATCGAGCGCGAGCGCGACGAGACAGAGCGCGAGGAACGGCCACGCCGAGCGCAGCGGCCGCGGCAGGTCGAGCCCGACGGCGCGTCTGTGGACGTGTGCAGCCACGCTTTCGACGGTATGCAGCGCGGTCCCAAGCGGGGCTCAGGGTTCAGCTGCGCGCGCTCAAGAATCGCTCAAGGGGTCGACCAGCCGGTACCCCGCTCCGGGCTCCGTGAGCAGGTAGCGGGGGCGGGTCGGATCCGGCTCGAGCTTGCGCCGCAGCTGCGACACGTACACGTGCAGGTAGTGCGACTCGACCTCGTACGCGGGGCCCCAGACCTCGCGCAGGATCGCCTTGTGCGTCAGCAGCTTGCCGCGGTGCTGGGCGAACAGGCGCAGCATCTCGAACTCGTTCGGCGTCAGCTGCACCGGCCGGCCGTCGAAGCTGACTGCCCGGTCGGGCAGGTCGACGCGGAGCTGGCCTACCTCGATCACGGGCTCGGGCGTCGGCGGCACGCGCCGCATCGCCGCCCGCAGGCGCGCGAGCAGCTCGCCCATGCCGAAGGGCTTCGTGACGTAGTCGTCGGCGCCGGCGTCGAGCGCGGCGACCTTCTCGCTCTCCTCCCCGACGGCGGAGAGGACGATCACGGGCACGGCGCTCCAGGTGCGCAGCTGGCGGCAGACGTCGGTGCCGCGGCCGTCCGGGAGCACCAGATCGAGGATGACGGCCTCCGGCTCCCTCAGCGCCGCGGCGGCGAGCGCCTGCTCGGCGGTGGCCGCGGTCTCGACCTCGTAGCCGGCGCCGCGCAGGTTCGTCTGTAGCGCGCGCAGGATCTGTGGCTCGTCGTCCACGACCAGGATGCGCTGGCCCCTCATGTGCCGACCGCCGCTTCCTCGAGCGCCGGCAGCGCGAGCACGAAACAGCCGCCGCCGCCGCTCGGCTCCGCCCAGACGCGCGCGCCGTTCGCCTCGGCGAAGCCGCGCGCGATCGCCAGCCCGAGCCCCGCTCCCGGCGCCGTGGTCGCCCTGCCGCGGCCGAACGGCTCGAACACCCGCTCCAGCTCCTCGGGCGCCAGGCCGGCGCCCTCGTCCAGGACCTGCACGACGACCTCGCCGCGCTCGAGCCCGCCACGGACCCGGACGCGACCCGCCGGCGGCGAGAACTTGAGCGCGTTCTCGAGCAGGTTGACGAGGACGCGCTGGATCTGCGCCGCATCCACCTGCACGGGGGGCAGCTCGGCCGCGAGCTCGACGTCGACGCGCTCGGCTCCGCCCAGCTCGTCCAGCGCCTGGCCGACGAGCTCGTCGACCGTCCAGAGCTCGGGCCGCGGCTGGACTGCTCCCGCCTGCAGGCGCGAGAGGTCGAGCAGGTTGCCGACGAGCCGGCTAAGCCGCTCGCTCTCGATCCTGATCGTCTCCAGCAGCTCCGCTCGGTCGCGCTCGTCGAGTCGGAGCTGCGAGTCCTCGAGCCCGCTCACGGCTGCCGAGATCGCCGTCAGCGGCGAGCGTAGGTCGTGGGAGACCGCCTGCAGCAGCGCCGTCTTCACCGCGTCGCTCCGATCGAGCTCCTCGTGCTCGATCGCGACCGCGAGCAGCGAGGCCAGCGAGGGCAGGAAGCGGGCGCGGACAGCGGGATCGGGCTCCTCCGCCGAGGGCACGACGAGCACGCCGACCTCACGGTTGCCCGCCTCGAGCGGGAAGCGCCTCTCGCCGGGCGACGCCGCAGCCGTACCCAGCTCGATCGTGGCGGCCGCGACCCCGAGCACCCGGGCCGCCTCGGCGCCGATGTGCTCCAGCTCGTCGCGGATGTCGACTCCCTGCAGCAGCGTCTTCGCGATCTCCGCCAGCAGCGCGGTCTCACGCGCCCGCTGCTCGGCCTCGCGCGCACGGCGGCGCGCCCGGGCGGCGAGCTCGCTCACGACGACGGCGGTGACGAGGTAGACCGCCAGCACGAACCAGTTCGCGCCGTCGGCGAGGCTGAACGTGTGCGTCGGCGGCAGGAAGAACCAGTTGAAGGCCAGCATGCTCGCGATCGAGACCGGGATCGCGTAGGCGAGCCCCCAGACGATCGCGACGGGCAGGACGGCGAAGACGTAGACGACGCCGAGGCTGAGGACCGGCACGTACGGCCGCACGACCTCGATCGCGGCCGTCACGAGCGCGACGGCTCCGGCGCTCGCCAGCGTACCGACGACGGCCTCGCTGAGGCCGTTACGCCGGCGCCGCTGCACGATCATGACGACAGGCTAGTGCCCCTTCCAGTGACGTTGCCGGAGGACATTGCTGGAAGGGGCGCTGGGGCCCTAGCCGCCGCCGAAGGCGACGATCACCCAGTACGCCGCCGGCGCGGCGAAAAGCAGCGAGTCGAGCCGGTCGAGCATGCCGCCGTGGCCGGCGAGCAGCCGGCCCGTGTCCTTCACCTGCATGTCGCGCTTGAGCATCGACTCGAACAGGTCGCCGGCGGGCTCCGCGAGCGCGATCACGACGCCGAGCACGACCGAGCGCCAGCCGTCCACGAAGCCGGTGTGGTAGAGCGCGACGAAGGTGACGAAGATCGCGGCCGCCACGCCCGCGACGAAGCCCTCCCACGTCTTGCCGGGCGAGAGCACGGGCGCCAGCTTGTGCCGGCCGATCAGGCGCCCGGCAAAGTACGCGAGCGAGGAGTCGGCCCAGACCGCGAGCAGCAGCGCAAAGACCGCGAGCCGCCCGTGCGCGGGCAGCTGGCGCAGGAGCAGGAGCGAGCCGAGCCCGAGCCCCACCCACGCCGTGCCGAGCACGGTCGAGCCGATCGCCACGGTCGCCGGCGCGCGCGTCCGCGCGATCCCCTGGAAGGCGAACGCGAGCGCGAACACGCTCAGGAAGCCGCCGAGCATCCAGACCGGTCCGCCCAGCCTCGCGCCCAGCAGGATCGCGATCAGCGCACCGTAGCCCGCCAGGGCGAGCGGCCGCAGCGGCTTCACGAGCAGCCAGAACTCGTGCAGCGCGAAGAGCGCGCCGAGCCCCGCGAGCCCGACGAGCCACCAGCCGCCGAGCCAGACGAAGCCGAGCACGACTGGGACGGCGACGGCTGCCACGAGCAGCCGAGAAACGAACGCGCTCATCTACCGCCGAAGCGGCGTCGCCTCGTCGCGTAGTCCTCGAGCGCGGCCCTCAGCTCCGACTCGCCGAAGTCCGGCCAGAGCCGGTCGACGAAGACGAGCTCCGCGTACGCGAGCTGCCAGAGCAGGAAGTTCGAGATCCGCAGCTCGCCGGAGGTGCGGATCAACAGGTCGGGATCGGGCATCTCTGGCGCGTAGAGGCGAGAGGCGACAAGCTCCTCGTCGACCTCGTCGGCTTCCACACCGCTCCCGACGATCCTGCGTACCGCGTCGACCAGCTCCGCCCGGCCGCCGTAGTCGAAGGCGATCCAGAGGTCGAGGCGCTGCTTGTCCGCGGTCTCGGCCTCCAGCTCGGCCATCTTCCGCCGCAGCGCCTCGGACGCGCGGTCGCGGCGGCCGACGAAGCGCGTGCGGACGCCCTGCTCGGCGAGGTCGGGCAGCTCGCGGTCGATCGTCTCGCCGAAGATCTCCATCAGCGCCTCGACCTCGTCGGACGGGCGCGACCAGTTCTCGGTCGAGAAGGCGTAGACGGCGAGCGAGCGGACACCGAGGTCGATTGCGGCCTCGACGGTGCGCCTCAGCGCGCGCGTGCCGGCGCGGTGGCCGGCGGCGACCGGCAGCCCCCGCTGGCGGGCCCAGCGGCCGTTCCCGTCCATGATGATCGCGACGGACTGCGCCACCTCGGGCAGCTCCGGTCCCGCCAGGGGCCGGACGCGACTGAGCGTGCGGATTCGGGTGAGGAGGTTCACGGAAGGGTCGGAGGTACCTGCCTCAGACCTCCATGATCTCCGCTTCTTTGTGTTTCAGCAGCTCGTCGATCGCCGAGGTGTGCTGGTCGGTGA
>WNEY01020863.1_pt1 | contig 10187 bp, 8 predicted proteins | sample 5400531 | NCBI WGS metagenome assembly WNEY01 (sample SAMN13153338, study PRJNA577476) | soil metagenome | isolation source: 200 cm saprolite under Douglas fir tree site 1 | place: USA:California | collected 2015-04-18
GAGATGGGAGTGAATGTCAAAGACATGCTCCCGGGACTCTTCGGCGGGCGTTCGAAACGCAAGAAGATGCGTGTGGGCGACGCACGCGAGCTGTTGATTCAGGAGGAGGCGGACAAGCTCGTCGATCAGCAGAACGTCGCGCGCGAGGCCATCGAGCGCGTCGAGCAGAGTGGGATCGTCTTCCTTGACGAGATCGACAAAATCGCCGGGCGCCAACAGGCTTCCCATGGCCCGGATGTCTCGCGCGAAGGCGTGCAGCGGGATCTGTTGCCGATCGTCGAGGGAACGACGGTCAACACGAAATATGGCATGGTAAAGACTGATCATATATTGTTCATCGCTGCCGGTGCGTTTCACGTCGCCAAACCGTCCGACCTGATCCCGGAGATGCAGGGCCGCTTTCCCATTCGCGTGGAGTTGGAGTCGCTGACCGAAGATGACTTCGTGCGCATCCTGCGCGAGCCCAAGAATGCTCTGACCATGCAGTACACGGCGTTGCTATCGACCGAAGGCGTCGATCTTCGCTTCAGCGACGACGCGATCCGTGAGGTTGCCCGCTACGCGGCACTGGTCAACGACAAGACCGAGAACATCGGCGCGCGGCGGCTGCACACGATTCTCGAACGCGTGCTCGACGAGCTGTCGTTCGAAGCCAGTGACATGCGCGGACGCGAGCTGACGGTCGACGCCGCGTACGTTCAGCGCGTGCTGGCGGACATCATCAAGGACGAGGACCTGTCGCGGTACGTGCTTTGACTCTGGAGTGCGGCGGCTTGCCGCCGCTTTTTAGCCGGGAGCTTGCTCCCGGCGGCCGCGGCAAGCGGCGGCTCAGAAAGCGGTGCCGAGGCACCGCACTCCAAAGGCTATGACACCGTCTTTTTGAACGCTCTAGCGCTCAGCGCGATGAGGATCACCGAGATCGCCACGAGCGCCGCCACCGGCTGCCAGATATCCCAGAAGCCTGCTCCGCGAATGACGATCGCCCGCGAGATCTTGATGAAGTAGGTCGCCGGCAGGATGTGAGAAATCACCTTCAGCGGCGCCGGCAGCGACGACAACGGGAAGACGTAGCCCGATAGCAGCACCGATGGCAGCATCACCGCCATCGCCCGCTGCATCGCCTCCATCTGCGTTTTCGCGCGGGAGGATGCGATCAGCCCGACCGACAGCAGAGCGAGCAGATATACAGGCGCGAGCCCCATCAGCAGCGGAACGCTTCCGTGAATCGGAACACCAAAGAGAAATCGCATCAGCAGGATGATGATCACCAGCTGGATGTAGGCCAGCCCGAGGTAAGGGAGCAGCTTGCCGACGATGACGGCGAGGGGGGAAACGGGAGTGACCATCAACTGCTCGAGCGTGCCGCGCTCGCGCTCCTTCACGATGGCAAACGCCGACAGAATCGTTCCGGAAAATGTGAGAAGAATGGCGATCAGGCCCGGGATCAACAGATTCGCGCTTCGCATGTCGGGGTTGAACATCATCACCGGCCGCGCGTCGAGAAGCGGCCTCTTCCCTGTTGTTTCGACCAGGTCGCGGATTCCCTTGCTGAGAACCACTCCGTTCGCCGCGGCCAGCGCCTGCGTGGCCACGCTCGAGTCGGAGCCGTCGATCATCACCAGGACAGCGGCTTCACGTCCTGCGGCGAGTTTCCGCGCGTAGTCAGGCGGAATCTCGATGGCCACCTGAGCGTCGCCTGTCACGATCGCATGCTGCAGCGCCGCGCGTGATGTGACTTCGCCGATGATTTTCAGGTAGCCGGTATTCTCGAACTGATCGATGAGCAGCCGGCTCTCCTGGCTGTGGCTCTGATCGAAGATGACCGTGGGGATGTTCTTCGCGTTCATATCGATGACGCCGAAGAGGATCAGCTCGAAGACCGGGATCACCAGCGCGAAAAAGAGAGTCCCCCGATCGCGCAACATCTGCGTCACTTCTTTGCGGAAGATGGCAGTGAATCCGTGCATCACATCTCCTCTCGCGACACCATCGTCGCGCGCTGGGCTTCGACCTCGCGGCCGCGTGTTTCGGTCAGTCGAACAAACACATCCTCGAGCGACGGCTCGATCTCGCTGACGGCCACGTCGGCGCCGCCGAACGCTTCGAGATCGCGTTTCAGTCTTTCGTTGGTGATGTTGGCGTCAATCAGCAAGTGCAGCGAGGTGCCGAAGATCGTGCAAGCCTGGACATACGGAAGTGTTTTCGCGTTTCCCAACAGCGTGGCCACTCCCTCCGTGGCAATCGCCTCAACCCTGCGCGTTCCCTTCGGTGTTACTTCCGGGAGCCGCTTCAAGTCGTCGGGGCGGCCGCTGACGATCAGCCGCGACATATAGAGATACGCAACGGTGCCGCAGCGCTCGGCCTCGTCCATGTAGTGCGTCGTCACGAACATCGTCACCCCCTGGCCGGCGAGCTCGAACAAAAGGTCCCAGAGCTCGCGTCGCGCGACGGGGTCGATTCCCGCAGTGGGCTCGTCGAGAAAAAGGACGCGCGGCTGATGCATGAGCGCGGCGGCAAGCGCCAGGCGCTGTTTCCAGCCGCCCGACAGCGCCGCGGCGAGGCGGTCTCGATAGGGCCCGATGTGCGTGAGCTCGACGGCCCATTCGATTCGTTCCTTTCGCTCCGCTCCTTTCAGGCGGTAGATCGAGCTGAAGAAATCGAGATTCTCCTGGACCGTCAAGTCGCGATAGAGCGAGAACGCCTGCGACACATAGCCGATGTGCTGGCGCACCTGCTCGCCCTCGCGTTCCACGTCGAACCCGTCGACCGTCGCTTCTCCTTCTGTCGGCGCGAGAAGGCCGCACAGAATGCGAATCAGCGTCGACTTGCCCGATCCGTTCGGCCCCAGAAGGCCGAAGATCTCTCCGCGCGGGACCTGCAGGGTCACACGATCGAGCGCGCGAAAGGTGCCGAAGTCTTTGGAGACCTCCCGCACGTCGATGCCGATCTCATTGCTCACTCGGCGCGCCCTTTCACGCCGAAGTCGACATCGGCGGCCATGCCCGCCTTCAGCTTCGGATTCGGATCAACGAGGATCTTGACGCCGAACACCTGCTCCGCGCGTTGCGCGCGCGTCTGCACATTGCGCGGCGTGTATTCACCCTGACTGCTGACGCTGGCGATGTAACCGCGAAACCAGTCGTTTGGAAAGGTATCAACGCGGACACGAACGGCTTGATTGACGTGGAGAAGCCCGAGCTCAGTCTCCGGAACGTACACGCGGACCCAGAGCTGACTCGACTCCAGAACTTCCGCCACTGGCTGATTAGGAGCGACGAGGTCCCCGGGGCGAAGGCCCATCGACTGCACGATGCCGGTGACCGAGGAGGTGACGGTGGTCTCGGCGCGTTGCTTGAGGAGCGTATCGAGGCGGCGCTGTTGCTGCTGCAGTGCGGCGCGTGCCGCTTCAATGTCTTCCTTGCGCGTACCCTGCTTGAGAATGCGCAGGTCGTCAGCGGAGGTCTTCGCTTTCGTCGCGGCGTCGTCCAGCATTTGTTTGGCGACGATTCCTGCTCGGTAGAGCGCTTCGATGCGGCGCCGTTCGCGCTGGTCGTTCGCCGCGACGGCCTGTGCTTTGGCAATCTCCTCAGGACGCGGGCCGGCAATCGCCTTGGCTAACTGGGCAGCCGCGGCGTCGATCGCTGCACGTTGCTCGGCGATTTGCCGGTCGGTCGTTTCCGTCTCCAGCGTCACCAGGACCTGGCCGGCGGCGACGCGCTCGCCTTCATCCACGAGGACGCGGGTGACGCGCCCGCCGACGAGCGATCCGACGTTGACCGTCCTTGCCTCCAGCGTTCCTGATGCCATGACTTCCGTCGGTTGACGCTTCGCCCGCATGTACAACAGGGTAGCGATGATGGCGACGACGATCAGAATCAGTAGAACGGGACGCGCGAGGCGGTTTCCCGGCTTTGCCACGATGACCTCCAACGATGGCGCCGTTCGACCACAGATCGATGAGCGCATCGATATAACGATCGAGCGGATAGGGTTTCGGTAATGCGTTCAAGACGCGATGGAGCATCACGTACGCTTGCAGTGAGCCCATGAACAGCAGCGCGGCGGCGCGCGGATCGCCGGCGCGAATGACTCCCGCTTCCATCGCGCGACGGAAATAGTCAGAGACGATCACCAGGCCTCGGCGCGGCGGACTGTCGGCATCGCTCGGGTCGAAAGGCACCACCAGCGCGCGCGCCCGGTCATGCATGTAGACGGCGATGTTCTCGGCGACGACCTTTTCGGCAAAAGGAATGAAACGCTCGGCGATGCCGCGAAGGAGGATTCGCGGATCGCTGCTGGCGTCGACGTGTGCCAGTTCGAGGATGAAATCAGGCGGTGCAGTGACGCGCCCGCTCATGGCGATGCGGAAGAGATCCTGCTTCGACTCGACGTGGCGCAACACCGCGGCCGGAGTCACCCGAAGCTCGGTGGCAATGTCCGCCAGCGTGGCCCCTTCAAACCCCTTGGCCGCGAAGATCCGCCGGGCGGTATCCAGCAGCTCCTCTCGCGAAATGCGTGGTGGCCGGCCCATTTGTAAATAAACGTATATTTACAAACGAGCGTTGTCAACGGGAAGAGTGAAAAGGGCCGGCATTGCACCGGCCCCTCCGAGAACCTCTGCCGGGATTAGAAGGTCACCTTCGCTGCCAACTGCATGATCCGCGGCCCCGTGCTGAGGGTCGCCCCTCCGAAGCTAGAGACCCCTGTAAGAGTCGTCGTCGCCGCGTTGTAGCTGTAATACGTCTGCAGCACGCCGTTCACATTGCTCCGATTGAAGAGGTTGAATGCCTCGGCGATCAACTGGAGATGCGCGCGCATCAGTGGAATGTCGCGCGTGATCCGTGGGTCGACCGAGAACTGTGACGGGTAGCGGAACTGATTGCGCCGCGTCCCCGGCGCCAGGTCGTTGCGGGCATTGCCGTCATTGTTCAGGTCCGTGGATACAAGCGCGGAGTACGGCTGACCGGTCTGGTAACTGGCGATCCCGCTGATGCTCCATCCCTCGGCCAGCGCTTTGAGAAATCCATTCCCGATTCCCTGTGTATAGCTGTCGAGCGACCACACACCACTGAGGACGACGCGATGCCGCACGTCGTTGTCGCCGTACGTGTAGTCCGTCCCGAAGTTCTGCGGATCCGACGCGTACTTGGCATCGTCAAACGTCCCGGGAACCACCGCCGTGGCATCCGGCCGGTCGTCCTTGACCACCGACCAGGTATACGCCAGACGCGCCTGCCAATTGTTCGAGAATCGTTTGTTGAGATCGAATGTCACACCGTTGTAGTTCGAGCGCGATGTGCTCTCGAATGCGATGACCCGCGCGAAATTAGTGAACGGTCGCGTGGTGTAGCGCTTGAACGGCACCGTTCCGTCGCCGGCGATCGTTGCCGTCACCGTCGTCGGATCGCCGACGTTGAGATCGGTCGACCTCGGCAGATCGTTGCCCTTGACGTGCTGATAGGCGACACCGACCGCCAGGTCGTTGGTAAGGGCCCTCTCGACTCCGAAGCTTCCCTGCTGCACGCGCGGGTTCTGGAAGCCATGAGATTGCCAGTGAAGGTAATGGTTTGCACGTTAATGCCGTTGTTCGAGTGCCCCGTCCCGATCATGATCGCCGTGGTACGGCCATAGAAAATGCCGTATCCGCCGCGGACGACGGTCCGGTTGTCACCGCCGGGCGTCCAGGCGAATCCGAGACGTGGACCGAAGTTGTTGTTGTCCTGGTGAATGCGGTCGGTCCGCAGTCCGGCGGCCAGGAGCTGCGCATCAGGATTGAGCACGCTCGGCTGCTTGATTGCCTGGCGGTCGTAGCGCAGACCGAGGTTCAGCGTAAGCGTGGGCAGCGTATGCCATTCATCCTGGAGGAAAAGCGCCGTCTCCGTGAGGTTGGGATGGGTAAATGGTCCGGTTGTTCCCGGTCCCGGGAACGCCTGTGTGAGACTGGTCGGCTTTCCGTTGGCGAAATCGGCCAGGCTGTTGAAGCGGTATGAGCCCGAGAAGTTGCCCGGGAAGAAATTGAGAATCTTGTCACGGTTGAGGTCAAACCCTCCCTTGAAGCTGTGCGCTCCAACGATGTATGTCGCTGTATCCGCCAGTTGATGCCGCTTGATGGTCGTTTCGCGCGGACTGAAGAAGTTCCGCCCGATCGTCAGTACGGTGACTCCCCCCTGCAGGATGGTAGCTTCCGGATTGGAGCTATTGGCCAGACCTGGCTCACTGTCCTTCGCGTAATTGGCGCGAACCTCATTGAAGAACGCGTTGCTGAAGATCGTCGAGTTCACCGCCGAAAATGTGTCGGTACGCACGAGCGAGGCCCCCGAATGCTCCTGCGCAACCGTGATGCCGTTGAACTCGAAATTCCCGCCCGTGAAGCGCTGCCGGTTGTAGCGTAACGATAAGTGATCGTTCGACAACAGCTCGTGGTCTGTCTTCAAGAGGTACACGTCCTGATTCTGGGTCTTGCTGTACGACGATGCCAGCGCCTGGAGACTGGCCAAGCCGCGCTGGCTGTCGGCATCGCCGGGGAAGGTGACAATTCGGCCGCCGCCGAGGATGACCAGATTCGGCTGCTTGTTCCGCTGGGCGTCGTAGTTGGCGAAGAAGAAGTGCTTTTCGCGAGCGATCGGACCGCCCAAGCTCGCGCCGTACTGGCTGAAGTGATACGGACCCTTCGGGCGGTTGTTGATGCTATTGATGTAGTCGTTCGCGTTGAAACGGCGATCGCGCAGGAAGTCAAATGCGGTGCCATGGAAGTCATTCGTACCCGACTTGGTCACCACGTTGATCACTGCACCGCCGGCGCGGCCGTATTCGGCTGAATAGGTACCGGAGTTAACCTGAAACTCCTTCACCGCATCCTGCGAAAATTGATAAGGAGCGCGGCCCGAACCCGTGCGGCCGAGAGCCTGGCCGAAGAAGGTGTTGTCATTGTTCGCGCCATCGACCACCAGCGAATTCAGTGTGCCGCGCTGCCCGGCGAAGCTGATGTCACCGAGGCGCACATCGCGCACTACCCCGGGAGTGGTCAGGACGAAATCGATGAAGTTGCGCCCGTTGACCGGCAGATTCTCAATCGCTTTCTCATTAACGACAGAACTAACTTCCGATTTCGTGGTTTCGATGGTTGGCACGGTCGCGGTTACCGTGACCGTTTCCGTGACACCCGGTTTCATCCTCACGTCGAATGTGGCCACTGTGCCGATGTTGATGTTGAGCAGAGCGCGCACCGCCTGAAATCCAGACAGGTCAGCAACGGCTCGGTAAATCCCCGGCGGGAGCAGCGGGATCTCATAATGGCCGACGCCATTACTGACGACGGTGCGAGTGACGCCGGTCGCTGTATTCATGGCGGTGATGGTCACTCCAGGAAGAGCACCGCCGCTCATATCAGTGGCATTACCGGAAATTGATCCCGTGCTGCTTTGCGCGAATGCCGCGTACGGCACGAGAATCGCGAGCAACACGAAGAGGACGATAAAAAAGGGATTCTTCGCGTGGTTCATTTGGACTCCTTGCGAGTTGGTGGGTGAAACGGAATCAATTACTGGACGACGCGGAGAATAGCACAGCGAGAGGTGACAACGATGGCGATCGCGACAGTAAATCCGGCAACCGGCGAGACCTTACGGACCTTCGCGCCATTGCGCGATGAAGAGATTCAGGAAAAGCTGCAAAAATCCGTTGAAGCCTTTCGCCGAAATCGCAATCGGTCGTTCGTCGAGCGCGCTTTGCGCATGCGGAAGTCGGCCGATCTGCTCGATCAGCGACAGAAGGAACTCGGAAAACTGATCACCATCGAAATGGGCAAGCCGGTCAAAGCGGCGATTGCTGAAATCAACAAGTGCGCGCTCGTCTGCCGGTACTACGCCGATCACGCTGCAGAATTTCTCGCCGATGAACCGGTGAAGACAGAAGCGGAAACGTTCATCCGCTATGAACCGCTCGGCCCGATCCTCGCCGTCATGCCGTGGAACTTTCCATTCTGGCAGGTGTTCCGCTTCGCCGCCCCCGCGCTGATGGCGGGCAATGTCGGCCTTCTGAAGCACGCCTCGTCTGTGCCGCAGTGCGCGCTGGCGATCGAGACAACGTTTCGCGACGGCGGCTTCAGCGACGGCGAGTTTCAGACCCTGCTCATCACCTCGGAACAGGTGCAGAGGGTTCTCGACGACGAACGCGTGAAAGCCGCGACGCTGACCGGAAGCGAGCCCGCGGGAGCAAGTGTCGCCAGCACTGCCGCCAAACAAATCAAGAAGAGCGTGCTCGAGCTCGGCGGCAGCGATCCCTTCGTCGTGATGCCCTCGGCAAACCTGGAAGACGCGGTCAATACGGCGGTTCGTGCCCGAATCGTCAATAACGGCCAGTCGTGCATTGCCGCGAAACGCTTCATCATCCACCAGAAGATCGCCGATCCATTCGAGCAACGTTTCGTCGAGGCAATGAAAGCGCTGAAGGTCGGCGACCCGATGGATGCATCGACCGAGATCGGCCCTCTGGCCACGCCGCAGATCGTCAGTGACATTGAAAAACAGGTTCAGCGCTCTGTCGCCGCAGGGGCAAAAGTGCTTACCGGCGGCAAGCGGATCGGCGAACGAGGAAACTTTTACGCGCCCACCGTGCTGTCGCAGATTCCGCCGAACTCACCGGCGGCCTGCGAGGAGACGTTCGGTCCCGTCGCCTCACTCTTCCGCGTGCGCGATGCCGAGGAAGCGATCGCCGTTGCAAACGACACGAAGTTCGGCCTGGCCGCCAGTGTATGGACGCGCGATCGCGACGAAGCGGCGCGCTTCATTGATGGAATCGAAACGGGTCAGGTGTTCGTCAACGCGATGGTAGCTTCGGATCCGCGTGTCCCATTCGGCGGCGTGAAGCACTCCGGATTTGGACGCGAGCTCGGCGTCTTCGGAATCCGCGAGTTCGTGAACATCAAGACTGTCTGGATTGCAAAGCTGGACGGCAGCGGTGCATCACACAGCAGCGCGACGGAGTGAGGATCACATCTCCGATTCGAGACGGAAGTCCCACGTGGCAGGATCGACGGGCTCATTCGCGTGGACCCGGAAAATGCAGCGCCCATCCCCGTTCTGGAACTTTTCTTCGCGAGTGACCCGTACGCCCAGGACTTTCGTCAGGGCATTGACCGACACGCTGCAGAGCGCTGGCCGATTCATCGCCGTGTTGATGAAGGGGCAGTTACGCTCGATGAGCCGGAATCCATCCTCAACCTGCTCAAGCTCCATGTGAGGATCATCTTTCAGGTACCAATCCTTCAGTGCCTGCATGCGATCGGCGAGCGGAAGCGAGCCGATGGCGGCTTCGGTGACGCCCACTTTTTCTTCGGCGATGCGCGCCAGGATCCGCTTGAGCGCCTCCGGCCCGAGCTCTTCCGCGATGGCGTCCATCATCGCGACGTTGAGGGCGTCGTAATGCTTCGGGAAAAGATGGTCGCCCGCCTCGGTGAGGTGATAGCTCGTCGCCGGGCGGCCCGTCCGTCCGCGATCGAGTGTCCGCGTGATTTTGGCTTCAATCCAACCCTCGCGCTGCAACTGAAGAAGCTGCTGCCGGATCGCCTCACCGGTGAGCTGAAGCTGCGCGGCGAGTTGGGCAATCGTTGCCGGACCCTGGCGTTTCAGCGCCAGAAGAATGGCTCGGCGACTGTCGGGAAGCTGGTCTACGGTGATGATGGCGATTCTCCTGGTCGAGATGCAGGACGACTTGTAAAAGTTACATCCGTAAAGGCTTTCCCGCAATGGGCTATTCCGAACTTTTCAATGGTTTTTGCCGGTCCAGCCCTAACGCAGCCGCAAACTAATCGTCCAATCATTCGTACTGAGGTGGGCAGGAGAACGTTCATGCGGAAGCTCTCGAAAACATTGATTTTTTTGCTCTTCGTCGCGGGGGCGAGCGCGGCTGTTTACGCGATCTCCCGCAATGGCAAGAAAGGCAATGATGGCCCGAAGCTCGTCGACGTGACGACCGGCTCGATCGTCGAGAAAGCCGTGGCCGTCGGTCAGATTCAGCCGCGGCAGAAGTTTCAGGTGAAATCGAAGATCTCCGGCATCGTCCGCCGCGCTCTGGTCGAGGTGGGCGACACGGTCAAGGCCGGCGATCCGCTCTTCGAGATTGCCCCCGACCCCACGCCGCTCGAGGTGACCGAGGTCGATCGGCAGGTGGAGTCAGCGAATGCGTCG
>WNEY01005028.1_pt1 | contig 10186 bp, 7 predicted proteins | sample 5400531 | NCBI WGS metagenome assembly WNEY01 (sample SAMN13153338, study PRJNA577476) | soil metagenome | isolation source: 200 cm saprolite under Douglas fir tree site 1 | place: USA:California | collected 2015-04-18
CGCGCCGCGGAGCTGTGCATGGTCACCAGTCTGCACGACGGGATGAACCTGGTGGCGAAGGAGTTCGTCTCGTCGCGCGACGACGAGCGCGGCGTGCTGATCCTGAGCCAGTTCACGGGCGCGGCGCGCGAGCTTCCGGAGGCGCTCATCGTCAATCCTTACGACACCGACCAGTGTGCCGCGGCGCTGCAGCTCGCTCTGACGATGCCCGCGGGGGAGCAGCGCGCCCGGATCCGGTTGATGCGGGGGCTGATCCAGGAGTTCAACGTGTATCGCTGGGCGGGCCGGATGTTGATCGACGCGGCGGGCATGCGGCGCCGGGGTCGGCTGCTCGACCGGGGGACGACTCCCGAGCGGCTGTCGCGGCGGATCGCGGACCACGAACGGGCCCGCGCCGGGTGACCGCCTTACTGCCGACGCCCCAGCCCAGCTGGGCCTACTTCTTCGACATCGACGGGACGCTCGTGGATATCGCCGACTCGCCGGCCGGCGCTCGCCTGGATCCCGCTCTGCGCCAGGTCATCGAGGAGCTGCACCGCGCCAGCGGCGGAGCGGTGGCCTTGATCAGTGGTCGCGCGATCGCGGATATCGACCGCTTGATCCCCGGCGCGCGGCTGCCCGCGGCCGGGCAGCACGGCCTCGAGCGCCGCGCTGCCTCCGGGATGCTCTCCCGGCACGCGTTTCCGTCCGGCGACCTGGATCAGGTGCGCGAGCGGCTCGCGGATGCGGCGGCCCGCCATCGCGGGCTGCTGCTCGAAGACAAGGGCCTCTCGCTGGCCCTGCATTATCGCCGGGCGCCGCGCCTGGGCGGCTTCGCCCATCGGCTGGCGCGCTCGGCGCTGGCCTCGCTCGGGAGGGCTTATTGTGTGCAAACGGGCAAGCGGATCGTGGAGTTGAAGCCTGCCGGCAAGGACAAGGGGGTCGCCGTGCTGGAATTCATGCAGGAGGAGCCGTTTCGGGGGCGCACACCCGTGTTCGTCGGCGACGACGTCAGCGACGAATACGGGTTCACGACGGTGAATCGCCTCCACGGCCACTCGGTGAAGGTCGGGACCGGGCCGACGGTGGCACGGTGGCGCCTGCGGAACGTGCAGGCCGTGCAGGCCTGGCTCGAAAGCGCTTCCCCAGCGGCGGTGACCCCGTGACGTCGCTCGACCTGGCCCTGATCGGCAACGGCACGATCGGCGCCTTGGTGAACTCGGGCGGTGAGATCGTCTGGGCCTGCTTCCCGGGCTTCGACGGCGACCCCGCGTTCTGCTCTCTGCTGCGCGAGCGGGGGCGCGACGAGGACTACGGCTTCCTCGCCGTCGAGTTGCTCGATTGCGCCCGGGAGGAGCAGGAATACGTGCCGAACACCCCGATCCTCGTCACCCGTCTGTACGACCGCAGCGGCGCGTGCATCGAGGTCACGGACTTCGCGCCGCGCTTCTGGCAATTCGGACGCATGTTCTGCCCCATGATGCTGGTGCGCCAGGTCAGGCGGGTCGCCGGCACCCCTCGCGTGCGCCTGCGGGTCCGTCCGGCCCGAGACCACGGCCGGTCGCGGACCGAGATCACCTGCGGCAGCAACCACGTGCGGTACTTGGGCAGAGACCTCGTGCTGCGCCTGACCACGGACGCCTCGATCACGGCCGTGGCGGAGGAGACGCCCTTCTTTCTGGAGGACGCGGTCACCCTCCTCCTCGGGCCGGACGAGACCGTCCAGGGCGCCGTGGCGGATGTCGGGAGCCGCTTCCTACAAGAGACGGCCGCCTACTGGCGCGAATGGGTGCGCTCCCTCGCCATCCCGTTTGAATGGCAGGACGCGGTGATCCGCGCTGCCATCACGCTGCAGCTCAACGTCTACGAGGACACCGGGGCGATCGTCGCGGCGATGACGACGTCGATTCCCGAAGCCCCGGGGAGCCGGCGGAACTGGGACTACCGCTACTGCTGGCTGCGCGACGCGTACTTCGTGGTGAACGCCCTCAACCGGCTCGGCGCAACGCGGACGATGGAGCGCTACCTCGGGTATGTCGTCAACATCGTCGCCGGTGCGGCAGACGGGCGCCTGCAGCCCGTGTACGGCATCGACGGCCGGTCGGTCGCCGCCGAAGAGGAGGTCGACGGCCTGTCTGGCTACCGCGGCATGGGTCCGGTGCGGATCGGCAACCACGCGTTTCGTCAGGTGCAGCACGACGTCTATGGGTCCGCCATCCTGACGGCGACCCATGTGTTCTTCGACCGCCGGCTGGTGCGTCGCGGGGACGATGTCCTGTTCCGCCGGCTCGAGCCGCTGGGCGAGCAGGCGGCCAAGCTGTTCGACCAGCCGGACGCGGGCATCTGGGAGCTGCGGGGGACGCCGCGCGTGCACACCTTCTCCAGCGTGATGTGCTGGGCCGGTTGCGACCGGCTGGCGAGAATCGCGGCCCACCTCGGCCTGGCAGACCGCGCCGCCTATTGGCGTAGCCAGGCGGAGCGCATTCATCAGTTCGTGTGCGAGCAATGCTGGAGTGCCGAGAAGAGCAGCTTCGTGGCCGCCGTGGGGAGGGGGGGGGGCGGCGACGCGCTCGATGCGAGTCTGCTCCGCCTGAGCGAGCTGGGCTTCGTGCCGGAGGACGATCCCCGTTTCGTGGGCACGGTTCGCGCCGTGGGGCGCGAGCTGCGTCGCGGCGACTTCGTGTTCCGCTATGTCGAGGCGGACGATTTCGGGGAGCCCGAGAACGCCTTTCTGGTGTGCACCTTCTGGTACATCAACGCGCTGGCGGCGCTGGGAGAACGGGAGGAGGCGCGCGCCCTGTTCGAGAACGTGCTCGCTTGCCGCAACCGGCACGGCCTGCTCGCCGAGCACATCGATCCCCGGTCGCGCGAGCAGTGGGGCAATTTCGTCCAGACGTACAGCATGGTCGGCCTCATCGCGTCCGCGATCCGCCTGTCGGTGCGCTGGGACCAGGCCTTCTGAGACGCCTGGACACGCGCGCCTCGCGCGGGTTCTCTTTGTCCTCCATGACGCGGGAGCTGGGGATCGTCGCGATGGGTGTGCTCGCCCTCGCCTGCGAACGAGGCGGTGGGGGCGGCCGCGCCAACGGTCGCGCCGCGCACGCCGCGCACGCCGCGAGCGTCGCGCCGGACACCCTCCTCCCCGGAATGCCGCCGCCCAGCGATCGCGAGAACATCTACGCCGCCGCAGGCGCCGGGATGCTCGACGCGGTCGCCCGCGCCGCTGTGCCGCGCGCCTACGTGCCGAATGGAGGCGCCGGCACGGTCAGCGTGATCGACCTCGCCACCTACCGCGTGGTGCGCACCTTCCCGACGGGCGTGGTGCCGCAGCACGTCGTCCCCGCCTACGATCTGAAGACGCTGTGGGTCGCGAACGAGGGGGGGAACACCGTCACGCCGATCGATCCCACGACCGGCGCGCCCGGGGCGAGCGTGCGCGTGGCCGATCCCTACAACATCTACTTCACCCCCGACGGGCGCTTCGCGATCGTGGTGGCGGAACGGCAGCACCGTCTCGACTTTCGCGACCCGCACACCATGGCGCTGCGCGATTCGCTGCCGGTGCGCTGCGGCGGTGTGGATCACATGGACTTCACCGCCGACGGGCGCTTCGCGGTCGCGACTTGCGAGTTCTCGGGCCAGCTGCTCAAGCTCGACGTCGCCGCGCACCGCGTCGTGGGCTACCTCGCGCTTCCGCCGGACTCGTTCGGGCACGCCATGCCGCAGGACATCCGGGCCGCGCCAGACGGGCGCATATTCTACGTCGCGGACCTCACGGCGGACGGCGTTCACATGCTCGACCCCGCCGCCTTCCGCGTCGTCGGGTTCATCCACACCGGGCGGGGCGCGCACGGATTGTATCCGAGCCGCGACGGCCGGTTGCTGTACGTCGCCAACCGCGGCTGGAACGCGGTGGTCGGCGGGCGGCACGGCCCGGGGAGCGTCAGCGTGCTCGATTTCGCGACCCGGCGGGTCGTCGCCACTTGGCCGGTTCCGGGAGGCGGCAGCCCCGACATGGGCAACGTGAGCGCCGACGGCAAGGAGTTGTGGCTGTCGGGGCGGTTCGACTCCGAGGTATACGTCTTCGACACGGCGACGGGGCGGCTCGCCCACCGGATCGCGGTGGAGCGCGGCCCGCACGGGCTCACGGTGTGGCCGCAGCCGGGCCGCTACTCGCTGGGCCACACAGGCAACATGCGGTGACCAAAAAGCCGGGAAGCGGGAGGCGGGAAACGTGAGTCGAGTCGCCGGTAACCTCATTTTCATTACCGGGGCAAGCTCGGGGATCGGGGCCGCGTGCGCGCGCCGCTTCGCGGCGCAGGGCGCGCGCCTGGCGCTGTGGGCCCGCCGGCGCGATCGCCTGGAGCGGCTCGCCGACGAGCTGCGGGCGGCGCACCAGGTCTCCGTCAGCGTCGCGCAGGTGGACGTGCGGGACCGCGCCGCGGTGCAGCGGCAGGCCGAGGCGCTGGTGCGGGGCGACGGCGTGCCCGACGTGCTCCTCAACAACGCCGGGCTCGCGAGTGGCCTCGCCCCGCTGCACGAAGGGGACTTCGACGACTGGGACAAGATGATCGACACGAACATCAAGGGCGTGCTCAACGTCACCCGGGCGATCCTGCCGCACATGGTGGCGCGGCGAACGGGCCACGTCGTAAACATCGGCAGCACGGCGGGCCATATGGTCTATCCCGGCGGCAACGTCTACAACGCGACGAAGTTCGCGATGCGGGCCCTGAACGAGGGGATGAATCTCGACGTCGCCGGGACCGCGATCCGGGTCTCGAGCGTCGATCCCGGATTCGTCGAGACGGAATTCTCCGAGGTGCGCTTCCACGGCGACGTGGAGCGAGCCAAGGCGGTGTACCAGGGCTTCAAGCCCCTGTCGGCGGACGACGTGGCCGACGCCATCTCCTACGTCGTCAACCTCCCGGACCACGTCAACGTCCTCGACATGGTCCTGATGCCGACGGCGCAGAGAAATGTCTACGTCGTTGACAGAGATCAAGCGTGAGACGTCAGACGTCAGACGTCAGTGAGAACCCGCGCTCTGAAGTCTGATGTCTGATGTCTGATGTCTCTTATCTCACCAGCAGCGCCACGTCATACAGCGCATGCGTCCACGCGGTGATGCCGAATCCCCGCAACACGTACAGCGCGCTGAAGAACACCCCGGCGATCATGCGAAAGATGAATGAGTAGGGGGTGAGGCGGTCCCCGTAGGGTCCGAGGTAGTGCACGGCGGAGAACACGATCGCGCCGAGCAGCACGGCCCACAGGCCGGCGATGGCGGGGCGCCACCCGAACACGCCTTCCGCGAGCCAGGCCAGCGCGGTCACCAGGACGACCCGGAACAGCAGCTCCTCGTAGATGCCGGCGCCGAGCGACAGCATGAGGCGCGTCCCCGCGCTGAGCGTCTCGACCTGCGAGGGGCCGATCGCGGCCGCCCCGTCGGGGCGCGTGACCTGCGATGTGAGCCCGCCGACGGCGGCTCCGAACGCCACTGCGAGCACCGCCGTCTCTACGAGCATGCCGCCGAACACTGCCACCCGCAGGCCGCCCCCGTGCCGCCGCAGGTCCCGCGCCACGAGCCAGATCCCGGCGCCGATCACGCACGTCATGAAGATGAGCGGCCCCCAGCGCCCGGCGAGCGCCACGAACAGGCTTTCGAGGATGACGTCCGCGCCGTTCCGGAGCGAGCCGCGCGGGCCGACCGGCTGGAGGGCGGCGAGGATCTCGTAGGCGAGGAGCAGCGGCAGCGCGAACAGCAGGCTGTAGCGCGGAGCGCGACTCGCCCGCCAGTAGGTGGCCATGGCCGGCGCGCGTCACTCCCCAGGCTGCCGTCGTTCCAGCTGCTCGAGCAGCGCTGCGGCGGTCTTGCGCGTCTCCGGGTGTGTGAGCTTGTCCTGAACGGCGCGCAGCCGCGCCACGGCGAGCTCGGGGCGCACCGTGAATTGGAAGGCCTGGAGCACGGCGCGCCGGACGTACGGGCGCCCATCGTCGAGATGGCGGCTCAGCGCGTCGAGGGCGTGGGCGCTGCCGCCGTTGGCGAGCGCGCCGAGGGCATGGGCAGGTGTGCGGAAATCGCCCAGCATCCCCTCGATCTGGTCGATGAAGCTCGTGTCGTGCGACTGGACGAGGGCTCGGAGCGCGGCGGCGCGGATGCTCTCGCGATAGGATTGAGCGCCGAGCCCGGCGGCGATGGCCGTGCGCCGGTGCGCCGAATCGGCGCGGGCCAGCGCCCCGACCGCGGCCGCGCGCACCTCGTAGCTGGGATCGGAATCGAGCGCGGCTCGCGCCAGCTGGATGGCGCGCTCGCCCCCGAGCTCACCCAGCGCCTCGAGCGCCGACTGGCGCACGGCGGACGACGTGTCCCGCAGCGCGGCCGCGAGCGGCGGAACGGCCAGCGCCCGCGGGAAGGCGGCGAGCGCCTCGGCCGCCTGCGCCCGGGTCGCGAAGTAGTCCGCGCCCGTGGCGGCGGCGGCGAGCGCGCGGCCCGCCGCGGAATCGGCGCCGCGGCCCGCCAGCTGGCGGATGACCCAGAAGCGGTTCCACAGATCGGGATCGCGCGCCAGCTGTGTGGCGAGCCAGGCCGTCGGCTGCTCGAAGATCAGCCCCTTGAGGACCGCGTTGCCGTCGTCGAACACCACCATCGTGGGCGGCGCCGCCACGCGGTCGAAGACAATCGTCTGCTCCCGCGCGGTGAGGGCGACGCGCCTGGTCACGTCTCCCGCGCTCGTCCCCACGCGGATCGTGATTGGCATGCGGAAGACGGCCGGCGTCGTGAACCTGAGGCCCGTGGAATCGGCCTTGGCGGTGTCGACCTGGATCTGGGTGACGGTGAGCGTCAACTTCTTTCCCGTGCTGTCGTACGCCGCCGCGACGGCGAACTCGGGGTAGCCCGCCTGATAGACCCACTCGTCCCAGAACCAGTCGAGGTTCTCACCGGTGGCTTCGAGCACCGCCTGGCGGAGATCGTCGCTGGTGGCGTTGCCCAGGGCGTGACGCGCGAGGTAGGTGTGCAGCGACGCCCAGAAGCGCTCCGGGCCGAGGTAGCGCTCGAGCATCCGCAGCACGAGCGCGCCCTTGGGGTAAATGTTGTTCGACGCGCGGGCCGCGAGCGGCATGCGCCGGCGGGCGTCGATGCCCATGAACTGGGTGTACTCGTCGAGGTAGTAGTCGTCCGCCGCATGGCGGCCCTGCTTCGCGCCCCAGTACTGCCCCGGCATGAACTCCGCGAAGCCCTCGTTGAGCCACATGTTCGCCCAGTTCTCGGTGGTTGTGTAATCGCCGAACCACTGGTGGGCGAGCTCGTGCGGGATCAGGATCCACAAGTACCACGGCCGGTCGCGGTAGGCGCGCTCGTCGGGGAGCCAGTCCACCAGGGTCGTGGCGCTGACGTTCTCCATGCCGCCGAAGAAGTCGGCCACGGTGGTCTGCGCGTACTTGGCCCAGGGATACGGGATGCCGGTGAGGCGGGAGTACACGTCGATCATGTCGGGGGTGGCCGCGAACAGCCGGCGGGCGATGGCGCTGTCCTCGTGGTAGACGTAGTAATCCACCGGCATCCCCCGCCAGGCGTCGCTCAAGTGGGCGAGCGGCGCCACGATGAGCGACACGAGGTACGTGGCGGTGGGCAAGTCCTGCCGCCAGGTGACGGTATGGGTCCCGTCCCGGTTCTTCCGGTCGAAGACCAGGCGGCCGTTCGAGACCACGGCGTCGACCGCCGGCACGGTGGCCCGCAGCTCCCACGTCATCTTGTCGTTCGGGAAGTCGTAGGTCGGGAACCAGAGGTGGTTATTCATGTCCTCGCCCTGGCTCCAAATCTGCTGCGGGCGGTGGGGACGGCCCTCGGGCACGATGAACGTCAGGCCCTTGCCGTTGTCCACGCGACCGCCGTAGTCGATCGTGAACCGCGTGGTGTCGTGGAACGCCACGGGCTTCGCCGGATAGACGACCAGCGTGTCGCCATGCCGGGTGAAGCGGAGGCTTGTCGTCCCGGTGACGCCCGCCGTCACCTTGCGGATCGTCAACAGCTGCCCGGCGTCGAGGATCACGGAGTCCAGGCCCGGCCGGAGCGCCACCAGGGTTGTGGTCACGCGGCCGGTGAACGTCGTGGAATCCCAATCGAAGTCCCGGACGTCGATCACCTGGTGCACCAGGTCGTAGTCGTGGGAGCGCGTGTAAGCGTCGTTCGCAACCCGCTCGGCGTTCGACTGGGCGGCGAGCGAAAGCGGGAAGAGGAGCGAGAAGGCGAGCAGCCAAGCTGGCTTGGACATTCGTCGGACTCGAGTGAGACGTGTTGGCTCTGTGAGTGATACCCTGGCTGAAGCCCGGGCTCGGCAGCAATGCGCCCTGTAAGGGCCGCACCCCGCCGAGCGCGCCCTCTCAGGGCGCGGACCCGCGCAATCTACAGCCGGGGCCCTCTGCGGGCTCCTCGAGCGCTAGCTGGGAAGAGCCTCACCGTTTTGCATCCCGCAGGATCTCCCGGGCAGCGTTGTAGCCGCATGCACCCATCACCCCTCCTCCGGGATGCGTCGCCGCGCCGCACAGGTACAGGCCGCGGACCGGCGTGCGGTAATCGGCGTAGCCGGCGAGTGGGCGCAGGAAGAACAGCTGGCGCAGCGTCATCGCGCCCTGAAAGATGTTCCCCCCCGTCAGCCCGAACTGCCGCTCCAGATCCAGGGGAGACAGTACCTGCCGGGCGATCACCGCGCGCTTGATGTTGGGCGCGTACTCGGCGAGCACGTCGAAGCAGCGGTCGGCGAACTGCTCCTTGAGGCCGTCCCAGGTTCCCTCCCCCTCTCGCAGAGCGTAAGGAGCGTACTGCACGAAGCACGACATCAGGTGCGTGCCGGGGGGCGCGACCGTGGGGTCTACGACCGACGGGATGGTGCACTCCAGGATCGGGCGCTGGGACGGGCGGCCGTACTTGGCGTCGTCGTAGGCCTGCTCCATGTAGTCGAGCGTGGGGGCGATGTGGATCGTGCCGCGGTGCTGCGGGCCAGGAGCGGCACCCGGGAGACAGGTGAAGTCCGGGAGCTCCGAGAGCGCCGCGTTGATCTTGAGCGACGCGCTCCCGTAATCGATCTGGCGCACCGCCGCCGTGAACTCCGGAGGCAGCTCGTCAGGGTCGAGCAGTTTGAGGAAGGTGACCGCGGCATCGGCGCTCGAGACCACGCGGCGGGCCCGGAGCTCGGTGCCGTCTTCCAGGGCGACGCCCGCGACGCGGCGTCCGCGCGTGAGGATCCTGGCGACGGGGCTCGACACGCGAATCTCGGCGCCGCGCTCGCGCGCCGCCGCCGCCAGGGCGGTGCTGATGCCACCCATACCGCCGCGCACGTAGCCCCACACGCCCCGCACGCCATTGCACTCGCCCATGACGTGGTGGAACAGCACGTACGCCGTGCCCGGCGTGGACGGCGAGGCCATGGCGCCGATGATCGCATCGGTGGCGAGCGTCACCTTGAGCTGCTCCGACTGGAACCAGCGATCGAGGATCGGGCGCGCCGCGCCGGTCAGGATCTCGACGACCTGCGGGCCGAGTGTGCCCAGCCGCGCGAAGCGCCACCCCAGGGTCGCGAGCCGCAGCAGGTTGCGGGGTTGGAGCGACCACGGGTCGGGAGGGGTCTCGAGCAGGGTGGGCTCGACGAACGCCGCGACGCGCTCGAGCATCGCCTCGTAGCGGGGCAGGGCGGCGGCGTCGTGCGAGGAAAACTTGGCGACCTCGCGGCGCGTGAGCTCGCGGTCGGGGCCGAGCAGCAGGGAGCGACCGTCGGGGAACGGCGTGAACGACGAGGGGTCGCGGGGCAGGAGCGCGAAGCCGTGGCGGGCGAGCTCCAAGTCGCGGATGATCTCCGGGCGGAGCAACGAGCTCACGTAGGCCGCGGTGGACACGCGGTACCCGGGCCATACTTCTTCGGTCACGCACGATCCGCCCACGACCTCGCGGCGCTCGAGCACGAGCACGCGCAGTCCGGCCCGCGCCAGGTACGCCGCGGTCACGAGCCCATTGTGGCCCGCGCCGATGACGATGACGTCGAGCTGATGCCGCATGGCTACACAAGCTAAAGGCGGGAGGGGAACCCGGATCCCCCCGCCTGTGTTTGAAACGCGTTCTCACCCACAGGAGGTGGCACGTGGAGCAGCGCAAGCTTGGCAGCCAGGGCCTGGTCGTCTCGGCCCAGGGTCTGGGTTGCATGGGAATGTC
>WNEY01005029.1_pt1 | contig 10186 bp, 7 predicted proteins | sample 5400531 | NCBI WGS metagenome assembly WNEY01 (sample SAMN13153338, study PRJNA577476) | soil metagenome | isolation source: 200 cm saprolite under Douglas fir tree site 1 | place: USA:California | collected 2015-04-18
TCGCGAACAGGGCCTTCGCTTCCGAGCCGAACACCAGGTCCCCGCGCACGATGCTGTAGAAAAGCGGGCGCACGCCGAACCGGTCCCGGGCGAGCAGCACCGTCTCGTTGCGGCGGTCATAAATCGCGAACGCGAACTGCCCGTTCAGGCGACCCAGCATCCCCGTGCCCCACTCCTCGTACGCATGCACCAGCACCTCGGTATCGCTGCGCGTGCGAAAGCGATGCCCGGCAGCCACCAGCTCCGCGCGCAGCTCGAGGTAGTTGTAAACCTCGCCGTTGTACACGATGAGCACGGCCCCGTCTTCGTTGCCCAGCGGTTGCGCACCCCCGGCGACGTCGATGATGCTGAGGCGCACGTGGGCCAGCCCCACTCGCTCCCCGGCGTACCGCCCGCAGCCGTCGGGACCGCGGTGCCGCAACGCGGCCGCCATCCGGTCGAGAGTCCCGGCGGCGACGCCGCGCGGCTCGTGACGGGCGATCCCCGCGAACCCGCACATCAGTCGGGCTCCGGCTCGAGGGCCGTCGCGACTTCGGGGACGGGCTCGACGAGCAGCGGGGGAAGGTGCAGGTACCGGGTCGTCGCCCGCTTTTGCTCGATGTCCCTGAGCGCGCGGGCCACCTCCTCCGGCGTGCGGCCCCCCCCCAGCTCCGCGGCGACGGCCGCCGGGCCGCAGCCGTGGTTGTGGGCGAAGAGCACGACGTCGAGCGTCGCCGCCGGGAGGGCGAAGTAGAACTCTTCCTGGGTCTGCGGCAGGGAATAGGTGTCGGTGGTGGGGGGCCGGGAGCGAATCGTTTCCGGGACGCCCAGAAACTCCGCCAACTCGTAGACCTGGGTCTTGTACAGGTGCGCGATCGGCTTGACGTCGGCCAGCCCATCGCCGCCTTTGACGAAGAACCCCTGGTCGTACTCAAGGCGGTTCGGCGTGCCGACGACGGCGTAGTGCAGCCGGTCGGCGTGGAAATACTCCAGCATCTTCCGGGCGCGCTGCTTGAAGTTCGTCGCCGCGACGATCTCGCGGTACTCGGCGGCCGGCAACCGGACCCGGCGCACCTCCTCCCCCGGGACTTCCACCGCCAGATACGAGATGTTCAGCCGCTCGGAATCGAGGCGGCTGCCGGACAGCACGACCTTGCACCGCCAGTCGTCCTGAAACTCCGGCAGGGCACGGCGGATCGCGTCGTTGCGCCGGCGATAACAGCCGAACGCATCGAGGATCGACGTGATGTCTTCCACGGCGTAGTCGATGCCCAGCGTGCCGGCCCACTGCGTCGCGAGCTCGAGACTCTGGGCGTCGGATTCCCGCTCGGGGAGCATCAAGCCGAAGACGTGTTCGGGCCCGACGGCGCGCACCGCCAGCCCGGCGCAGACCGAGCTGTCGATCCCGCCACTCATCGCGACGACGAGCCCACGGCGCCGCAACAGGTCGCCGACTTGCCGGCGCAGCGTCGCGGCGATCCGCTCCGCCGCTTCCGTCGGATTCAGTTGCAGTCCGCTCACCAAGCTCACGTCCGGCCTCGAATCGGGAGGGGCCACGGCCACCGCAACCACACCTCTGCAAGGATGGCGCCGTGGGGTCGGCGTGCGTGCAACGCCCCAGCTGCTGCGCACACGCCACACCCGTCAGCGGCCACGGCCGCCACGGCATGTGGCACAGGTGATGCAAGATCAACGCTCGCCGCGTACTCGGAGGCGGATCTGACCCCCAACATCGCCACCTTGCTGTGGACAACGGCCGAAGCCGCCCCTGGGAGACCCGCGGTGATCGAGCATCCGCGGACTTCTGACTACGCGTCGCTGCAGGGGCGGGCTGCGGCCATCGCCGCGGCGCTGGCGGACGCCGGGTTCCACGCCTGCGACCGGGTCGGGATCTTCCTGGACGGCGGTGCGGATGCCGTGGCCGCGTTCTTCGGCGTGGCAGCCGTGGGCGGGATCGCCGTGGTCATCAACGAGTCGCTGCGGCCGCGTCAGGTCGAGCACATCCTGAACGGGGCGGGGGCCTCCATCCTCATCACGTCCACGGACCTGCTCGCCCGGCAACCCCGTCCGCTCGAGACGCCGAGTCGCATCCTGCCGATCAGCGACGTGCCGTCGCACGCGCGCTTTGCGCCCGTGCCGCGGGTGGGCATGGATCCCGTCCAGATCGTCTACACGTCGGGGTCCACGGGGCTGCCCCGGGGCGTGACGGTAAGTCACGCGAATCTGCACGCCGCGGCGCACACGGTGATCGAGTACCTCGGCCTCATGCCCACGGACCGGATCGCCAGCGTGCTGCCCTTCAGTTTCGTGTACGGGATGAGCCAGGTGCTGTGTGCGGTCGGCAGCGGGGCCGCGCTGGTCGTGGAACGGTCCCCCCTCGCCGCGCAGCTCGTCGCCGACCTGTGCGCGCGGGAGATCACGGTGTTGGCGGCCGTGCCCCCCCTGTGGCAGCAGCTGGTGAATGTCGCGGCGTTCCGCGACGAGCCGCTCCCCTCACTGCGGATCGCGACCAACGCGGGCGGACACCTCCCGGTGGCGGTGGTGCGGGCACTGCGCCGGGCCCAGCCGCAGGCCCGCCTGTTCCTGATGTACGGGTTGACGGAAGTGCTGCGCAGCACGTTTCTCCCGCCCGAGGAGGTCGACCGTCGTCCGGATTCGATCGGCCGGGCGATCCCCGGAGCCGAGGTCCTCGTCCTCCGCGAAGACCTGACGCCGTGCGCGGTCGGCGAGGTGGGGGAGCTGGTCCATCGGGGGCCGACGGTCACGCTCGGGTACTGGAGCGATCCGGAGGCCACCGCGAGGGTCTTCCGCCCCCATCCGCTGCGTCCCCCCGGCGCCCCCGACGCCGAGCGCGTCGTCTTCTCGGGGGACCTGGTGCGCCGCGACGCGGAGGGGTGGTTGTCCTTCGTCGGACGCCGGGATCGGATGATCAAGACCCTGGGGTATCGGGTAAGCCCGGACGAAATCGCCACGGTGCTGTACGCATCGGGAGAGATCGCGGAGTGCATCATCACGACCGAGCCGGACGACGCGCGGGGGGAACGCATCGTCGCCTTCGTGGTGCTGGCCGGCGGGGGCTCGCTCGAGCGCCTGCGGACCTACGGCGGCGTGGAGCTGCCGCGGCACATGCAGCCCGCGCGGTACGAGTTGCGGGACTCGCTGCCGCGCCTGCCCAGCGGGAAGCACGACGTCGCCGCCCTGCGCGGAGCGCCAAAGCCGGTCTGAACGGCCGGTCTCACGGGAGGGAGAGGGTGTTGTGGAGCTGATTCGGCCGTTCCGCAGGGAGGACATCCCCCCCGTTCTGGCGCTCTTCCGGACGGCGTTCCTGGAGACCGGGAAGCGCATCCCCGCGCGGTTGGAGTCGTACTTCGACCGCGTGTTCTTCGAGAGCCCATGGTACGACGAGGCGCTGCCCTCGTACGTGCATCTGGATCGTGGCGGCCGGATCATCGGTTTCGTCGGGATCCAGCCGCGGCCAATGGTGCTGGGGGGACGGCGCCTGCGGGCCGCGGTCGCCACGAAGCTCATGACGTCGTCCACCGGCGACGAGCCCCTGGCGGCGGTGCGGCTGCTCAGCCGCGCGTTCGCGGGTCCGCAGGACGTGCTGCTCTCGGACTTGAGCAATGATGCCGGACGTCGCATCTGGGAGGGCCTGGGGGGCATCACCGCGCTGCTCTACAGCTTTCAGTGGCAGCGGCCGGTGCGACCGGTGCGCCACTCCCTCTCCTGGCTGCGCGTTCACGGGGTCCCCCCGCTGATCACGGGAGGGCTCCGGCCCCTCAGCTCGGTCGCCGACGCGCTGGTAGCACGGCTCGCGGCAGGCCGCTCCCGCCAGGCGACCTCCGGCTACACCACAGAGGATCTCCCCGCGGAGGTCCTCGTCGCCCAGCTGCCGTCGCTGTCGCGCGATCGGGCGCTGCGTCCGGAATACGACGCGCGGTCGCTGCAATGGTTGTTCAGCGTGGCGCAGCAGAACGAGCCGGACCGTGAGCTGCGGCGACGGTTGGTGCGCGACCCGCGCGGGGCCGTCGCCGGCTGGTTCCTCTATTTTCTCGAGCCCGGCGGCATCTGCGACGTCCTACAGCTCCTGGCCCGCAACGGGGCGGCCGGGGCCGTGTTCGATCAACTCCTCGCCGACGCGTGGAGCTGCGGAGCGGTCATGCTGGAGGGTCGACTCGAGCCGGGCATGCTCCGGGAAATGTCCCTGCGGCACTGCTATTTCAGGCAGGCGGGTCCGTGGATGTTGGCGCACTCCAAGCAGCCCGAAGTGCTCGAGGCGCTTCGGAGCGGCACCGCGTTCCTGAGTCGGTTGGAAGGCGAGTGGTGAGCGCAGCTCACCAACCGGACCGGCGGCCGAGGCCGAGCATCACCGCTGGTGTTCGCAGCATGATCGCGAAGTCCGCCAGCAGTGACTGGTGCCGGACGTATTCGAGGTCGAGGGTGAGCTTGCGGCGCACGTCGTCGTCGCTGCGGTCGTAGGGGAGGTTGACCTGGGCCCAGCCGGTGATGCCGGGCCGGACCCGCTGGCGCCGCTGGTAGCCTTCGATGCGCTCGCGCAGGTAGACGAAGATGTCGGGCTGCTCGGGTCGCGGGCCCACCATGTTCATGTCGCCCTTCAGCACGTTCCACAGCTGCGGGAGCTCGTCGAGCCGCAGACGCCGCAGCACCCGTCCCAGCGCCGTCACGCGGTCGTCGTCGGGGCTTGCCCACACCTGCCGGCCGCGGTCGGCATCCACACGCATCGTGCGGAACTTGATCATCGTGAACAGCACCCCGCCGTGGTCGAAGTGGCGGCGGGTATTGCCGCGGGCGTAGGAAAGCGCGCGGCGGTCCACGCCGACACGCGGCTGCCGGTACAGTACCGGGCCGCGGGACGTGAGCTTGATCAGCGCGGCGATCACCGCCATGAGCGGCAGCGTGAGCACCAGGCCGACCGCCGCCGCGGCGACATTGAGCCAGCGACGCGGGCCCTCGCGTTCGACCCACGAGAGCGCGGGCGCCGGCTCCACCAGCCAGGGGAGGGTCGTGGCCATGCCAGAACGATGGGCAAGGGCCGTGCGCGCAGTCCGGGACGGGGCCCGCAGTGCAACGCGACGTGCGCCAAGCGGTTCCACGATTCGCGCGGCCGCCGCAGGCCATGCGCTACGTCGCGCGACGACCGCGAGTGTGGGCAGGTCGCGACGCGAGGGCATCCTCACTGCTCACCCGCCGGCGGCAACGCGAGCTCGAAATGAAACCGCGTACCGCGTTTGGGCAGCGAGCTGACGCGGAGCTCCGCTCCCATCGCCGCGACGAGCTTGCGGCAAATCGTCAGTCCCAACCCCGCGCTCGAGAAGTGCTGGCGCAGCCCCAGCCGGCCGTGCGGGAACGCCTGGAACACGCCCGGGAGCGCCTCGGGGGCGATACCGGGCCCGGTGTCCCGCACCGACAACTCCACTCGCGTTGCATCCAGGGCGCGCGCGCCGATGACGACGCGGCCGCGCTCGGTGAACTTGATCGCGTTGGTCGCCAGGTTGAGCAGCACCCGGCTCAACGGGCGCGGGTGGCCCAGGCGCCGGTCAGGCTCGAGCGTTCGCACGACGAGCTCGAGCCCCTTCTCTTCCACCATCGGTTGCACCATGCCGCGTACGGCGTCGAGCATGTCCGTCAGGGAGAAGGCAACGGGCTCGCGCTCGGCCAGGCGGTCGGACCCCCGCACCAGCTCCGTCAGGTCGCTGGCCTCCGCGCACAGATACAGGGCGGCGCTGTAGATCAAGCCGAGTTGGCGCCTCTGGACGTCGTTGACCCCGCCGCTCCGGCCGTCACGCAGCGCCTCGGCGAGCACGAGGATCGAGCTGAGGGGTGAGCGCAGATCGTGCGCCATCTCCACCACCCACTCGAGGTCCTCCGGCCCACCGGGCGCCGGCGGACCGCCTTCGCGGTCGAGCGGGAGCGGCTGGACCAGGGTGGTCATGCGGCTCCTTCCGACGGCTGGGCCGGCTGCGCCTCCACGGGGTGCAGCTCTCCGGCCGGCGCCTCGGCTTCGCGCTCCACCAGCCAGGCCGCGCCGGGATTGCGCTGCAGGCCGTGGCGTTCCATCAAGCGGTACAGCGTCGTCCGATCCACGCCCGCGACGCGCGCGGCCTTGGACATGTTCCCGCCGGCGCGCGACACCAGCCACGTGAGGTATTGTTTCTCGAACTGCTTGATCACGCGCTCTCGCGCGGCGTGATAGCTCTCTTCGCGCAGCGTCGCGACGAGCGAGGCCGGATTCGCCGACAGCGCCGCTTTCGCTTCGCCGGTGAGGGGAATGTCCTCAGGCCGGATCGCGCCCCCCGGTTCCACCAGCACCGCCGTGTGCTCGATGACGTTCTGCAGCTCGCGCACGTTCCCACGCCACGGGTGCGAGCAGAGCAGCGCCAGCGCCTCCTCGGTGAGGTGGGGCATCGCATCGCCCTTGCGGCGGTGCCGGCTCCAGAACGTGCTGAGGAAATGCTCGGCGAGCAGCGGAATGTCCGCGGGACGCTCCCGCAGCGGCGGGACCTGAATGGGAACCACGCGCAGGCGATAGTAGAGATCCTCGCGCAGGTCGCCGGAGCGCATCGCCGCTTCCGGGTCGCCGTTCGTCGCGGCGATGAAGCGGACGTTCACGACGGCGTCGGTCGTTTCGCTCCCCACACGCCGCACCACCCCGTCCTGGATGACGCGCAGCAGCTTGGCCTGGATCGCCTTGGGCATCTCGGCCAGCTCGTCCAGCAGCAGCGTGCCGCCGTTGGCCGTTTCCAGCAGGCCCGGCTTGTCCCGCACCGCGCCGGTGAACGCCCCGCGCCGGTGCCCGAACATCTCCGACTCCAGCAGCGCCTCCGGCATCGCCGCGCAGTTGATGGCCACGAAGGGCCGGCTCGACCGGCGGCTGTGACTGTGGATGAACTGCGCGATCAATTCCTTGCCGCTGCCGCTCTCGCCCGTCAGAAACACGGACGCGTCGGTGGCGGCCACGCGCCGCGCCAGCTCCACGGTCCGCTGGAACGCGGGCGCCTCGCCGAGCAGCACGACCCCGTCGTCTCCCGCCGGCAGCCGCTCGCCCTCGACCTGCTGCTCCTCGGTCTCCTGGGCGACCAGCAGCGTGTGGGCCGCCCTGCCGATCAGGATCTGCAGGTGGGTCGCGGAAAATGGCTTGGGGAGGTAGTCCCAAGCGCCCTCCCGCAGCGCTTCGACGCTCGATTCCACGCTGGGGTTGCCGGTCATCATTACCACCAGCACCTGCGGGTTGGCCGCGAGCGCGGCGCGCAACAGCTCCAAGCCGTCCACCTGCGACATGTAACGATCCACGAGCGCAACGTCGAACGGGCGTCGCTTCAGCAGGTCCAGCGCTTCCTGCCCGCGGCCGCACGCGGTCACGTCGTACCCTTCGAGTTGCAGAACGCTGGCGCAGGTCTCGCGCAGGGTATGCTCGTCGTCGACGACCAGCACCCGGATTCGCGCTTTCGCTTCCGGGCCGATCGGCAACAGCGCGGCGAGGCTCTGCGTCGCCTCGCGCGTCGCGAAAGTCGAAGAAGTCGGTCGGGTCACGGTTGATCGATCCTCTGACTGGGGTGGTCTCACACCGGGGTAATGCAGGGATCAGGCCATGCCTGTCGCGACCTTGCAGCAGCGCGGCATCTTGTGATGGGACGCGCACATGCGGCGGTGTCCGGCGGGGCAGCGCCCCCTCTCGGGATGCACCGTTCTGCGCCCGGACGCCCGCCCTGCCTGCACTGAATTGCGGCATGGGTGCAGCAGGAGCGCCAAGTGCGAGCGGGCCGGCAGCGGTACCGGACTTGCTGTGGAGGGGTCGCGACATAAGGAGACACCCAGCAAATGGAGAGACAGCTTCCCGAGCGCGTTGACCCGGCGGTGCTCGGCGCTCCGCGCCCGTGGGCGACCGATGAGGTCGCCACGGCATCGCCGGAGGGTGGGTTGGATTGGCGGCGCGTCGTCCAGGTAGTGACGCGCTTCAAGTGGCTCGTGTTGGGCATCACGGCGGCCGGCGGTGCCGCCGGTTTCGCGGCCACCAAGGTCGTTCGCCCGCAGTACCTGACCCAGGTGACGGTGTTCATCGACCAGCCCGATCCCCGCGGCAACGACCGCGGCGGGCCGATCCGCACCAGCCAGGTCCTCGATCCCGAATCATGGATCGATCTGCTGCGCTCGTATGCGGTTCTCGACCGCGTCGCGCGCGACCAGCGGATGTTCCTCCAACTGCCGAAGGGCCCCGACCCCGCGCTGCGGACCTTCAATGTCGCCGATCAGTTCCGTCCCGGCGCCTACCGCCTCACGACGGACGCGGCGCGCGGGTACGTGCTGGCGAAGGTGGACGGCGGTGTGTTGGAGCGTGGGACGGTGGGCGACTCGATCGGACGGAGCCTGGGGTTCGTGTGGGCGCCGTCCGCCGACTCACTGCCGCCCGGGCGCACGGTGGAGTTCCGCCTGCAGACGGCGCGCGAGGCCGCGCTCCACCTGAGCGACGCGCTCGACGCCCACATGGACTACAACGGGAACTTCCTCAAGATCGAGCTGCGGGGCGGCGATCCCACGCGCATCACGCGGATCCTCAACGCGGTGGCGGACCGCTACGTGACCGTCGCCGCCGAGCTCAAGCGGGGCCGGCTCACCGAACTGACGGGCATCATCGGCGATCAAGTCCGCACGGCGAAGCAGAGTCTCGACTCGGCCGAAAGCGATCTGGAGAGCTTCCGGCGGCGCACGATCACGCTGCCGCCGGACGCTGTGGCCGCCGGCGGCGACACGCCGCGGGACCCGGTGCTCGGGGACTTCTTCGAGCAGCAGGTGGAGCGCCAGCAAGTGGCGCGGGATCGGGAGGCGCTGACGCGGGTGCTGGCGCAACCCGCCGACTCCGGGCTTGCGGCCGGGCTCGAGGTGATCGGCGCCGTCCAGCATTCGCCGGAGCTGAAGGACGCCCTCGAGGAGTTGACGAGGAAGCAGGCGGACCTGCGCACCCTCCGGTATCACTACACGGAGGCCTACCCGCCGCTCGCCCGCAAGGCCGCCGAGGTCGCGACCTTGGAGCGGCAGACCATCCCCACACTGGTGCGTTCGCTGATCGATGAGCTGGGGACGCGCATGGCGGAGCTGGATCGCCGAATCGGATCGGCGTCACACGAGTTGCAGCGCATTCCCGCGCGGTCGGTGGAGGAAGCGCGCCTGCGCCGGTCCGTCACGATCGCCGACAACCTCTACACCACGCTGCAGCAGAACTACGAGGGCGCTAAGCTGGCCGAGGCGAGCAGCATCCCGGACATCCGCATCTTCGACAAGGCCGTCGTACCGCTGCAGCCGGTCAAGAACACGGCGCCCCGGCTCCTGCTCATGGGCTTCCTCGGCGGGCTGGGGCTGGCGGTGGCGGGCGTGGTGCTACTGGACCGGTTCGACCCGCGCGTCCGCTATCCCGAGCAGGTGTCCCACGATCTCGGCCTGCCGATCCTCGGGGCCGTGCCGCACCTCAAGTCGCGCAATGGAGGCCAGCTCACGCGCGAGCAGCGGGTGCAGCTGGTCGAGGCGATGCGCGGCGTCTGTCTCGGCGTGTCGTACACCTACGGGGCCGCCGGGCCGGTCGTCGTGACCGTCACCAGCCCGGGCCCGGGCGACGGGAAGTCATTCATCACCGCGAACCTCGCGGTCACCTTCGCCGATGCCGGGCGGCGCACCCTCCTGGTCGACGGCGACCTGCGCCGGGGGACGCAGCACCGGCTCTTCGGGGCGGACCGGCGTCCCGGCCTCACCGATGTGCTCCGCGGGGATGCGCCATTGGAGGCCGGGCTCCGCGCGACGGGCTATGACGCCCTCACGTTGCTGCCCTGCGGCGTCCGTACGTCGGATGCGCCGGAGCTGCTGGGGTCGGCGAAGATGCCGGAGCTCCTCGCCCGGTTGCGGGGAGACTACGACGTGATTCTCGCCGACAGCCCGCCCCTCGGCGCGGGAATCGATCCGTTCGTCCTGGGGACGCTCACCGGCAACCTGCTGCTGGTGTTGCGAACGGGCGTGAGCCACCGGGAGGTGATGGCCGCCAAGCTCGAAGTGCTGCGGCGGCTGCCCGTGCGGCTGCTCGGCGCGGTGCTGAACGACGTGCCGCCGGGTGCGGCCTATCAATACTATTCCTACTACACCCCGGGGTACGAAGCGCAGGACGAAAAGCCCGCGCGCCTGGCGCCGACCGTCGGCTAAGCGT
>WNEY01005033.1_pt1 | contig 10184 bp, 11 predicted proteins | sample 5400531 | NCBI WGS metagenome assembly WNEY01 (sample SAMN13153338, study PRJNA577476) | soil metagenome | isolation source: 200 cm saprolite under Douglas fir tree site 1 | place: USA:California | collected 2015-04-18
CGTCTTCTCCCCCGGCTCGATCGCCTGGTGCGGAAGCCTCTCTGCCAACCAGTACGAGAACGACGTCTCGCGCATCACCGAGAACGTGCTCCGCAAATTCTCTTCGGAGTAGCGGGTCACAGTGCTCTCGCGTGAGCGATCAGAGGCGAACCGCCAGGCCGCGCGCGAGGACGAGCACGTGGAGATCGCCGAGTGCCGCCGCTTCGTCCGCCGCGAGCCCCGGCCGCTCTGTGTTTCCGGCGAAGCCGTCCCAGTGGTAGGGGATGAGGGTGCGCGCCCCGATCCGGCGCGCGAGCCGGACGGCCTCCCTGTAGTCGAGGTTGCCGACGATGCCCTGCTCCTCGCGGAAGTAGTCGCGCCCGTTGATCGGAAGGAGGGCAACCTCGATCCCCTTCCCCTCGAGCGCCTCGACAACCGCTTCGGTCGCCACCGTGTCTCCCGCGTGGTAGAGCACGCAATCCGGTGTTCGAAGCACGTAGCCGACGAAGCGGCCGTCGCCGTCGGTGTAGGCGTCTTCGACCGCGACTCCGTGCACGGCTGGCACCACTTCGACTCGTAGCGAACCGGCCTGAAGGGCGTCCCCCGGTGTCACTGTCTCGAGCGGTAGGAGGTCTTCGGTCTGTGCGGCGATCGCGGCGGGAAGGACAAGGTGTGCGCCGGGGCTGCGCTGCGCGAGCGTGCGCAAGAACTGAAGGTCGAGGTGGTCGAGATGCTCGTGTGTGACGAGGACCCAGTCGATCGCTTCTGTCACGAGCTCGAGGGGAGGTGATGGGATCAGCCGGCTTTCGTGCGGGCTCACCCACGGGTCGATGAGGATGCGTGTGCCCTCTGACTCGAGCAGGAAGCTCGCCTGGCCAAGCCAGGTCAGCTCAGACCGGGGCATGCTCGAGCGTGCTCGAGCGGACGTGGGCGTCCGCGCGCTCGCGCACATCTGGGAGAAGTGACGTCCCGAGTCCAGGGCCTGCAGGCGGTCTGATGCGGCCGTCCTCGATCGTCGGCAGTGTCGTGACGAGCTCGCGGTACCAACCGGTGTAGTACGCCCGCACCGTCTCTTGGATCGGGGCGTTGGGCAGGTGCACGGAGAGGTGCGTCGAGGCCGTGAGGACGACCGGGCCGGTGCAGTCGTGGGGCGCGACCGGGATTCCGTAGGTCTCGGCGAGCGTTCCGATCTTCCTCCCCTCAGAGATCCCGCCGCACCAGGAGAGGTCGAGAATGATGACCTGCGCTGCCTCGCGGTCCAGCAGCTCGCGGAACGCTTGCCGGCCGGCGAGCGTCTCTCCCGCGGCGACCCTCACCCGGGTCGAGCGCGCCACCTGCGCGAGTGCGCTGGAGCTGTCCGGTCGCACCGGGTCCTCGTACCAGTAGGGCTCGAACTCCTCGAGTGCGCGCAGGATCCGCTGCGCGGTCGGGACGTCCCAAAGTGAGTGGAACTCGACCATGATGTCCATCGCCGAGCCGACGGCGCTGCGGATCTTGCGGAACGGCTCGAGGCCGCGGTCGAGATCGTGCTCCGAGATCCAGGTGCCGTTGCTGGCCTCGGCGTAAGGGTCGAACGGCCAGATCTTCATGGCGGTGATCCCCTGGGCGAGCAGATCCTCGGCCAGGCGGCCGGCGTCGGTGAGGAAGGCCTCGAGGTCCTCGTAGGGCCCGTCCGGCTCCTCGTTGCCGAGGCCCCAGTTCTCGACCGCCTGCACCGGCCGCTCGCGTACGTAGCGGTAGCCCGCGCAGGTGTTGTAGATCGGTATCGAGTCGCGGCTCGCCCCGCCGAGCAGCTGGTAGAGCGGCTGCCCGCTCACCTGTCCGAGCAGGTCCCAAAGAGCAATGTCGATCGCAGAGTTGCCGCGCAGCTCGACGCCCGTGCTCGCCGAGCCGAGGTAGCCCCGCAGCGCTGTTGCATGCCGTTCGATCTGGAGCGGATCCTTGCCCAGTAGGTAGGGCGCGGCCGTCTCGTGGAGGTACGCCTCGACCGCCTGCGCGCCGAAGAACGTCTCGCCGAGCCCGGCCAGCCCCTCGTCGGTGTGCAGGGTGACGAAGAGGAGGTTGGGGAACTCCCCGAGGCGGAGGGTGTCGAGTCGTGTGATCCTCATTTGAGCAGTGGCCGGCCGCCGGGGGAGGGCCCTCCGGCGGCCGACTCTGATCTCGTTGCTACTTGAGGAACGGCTTCTCGCGCTTGATGACGAAGTCGATGTTCGTGTTGTCGACGACCTCGGCGCCGGTGTCGTAGCTGAAGGCCGGGTAGCCCGGGAAGAGCTCCATCGAGAGCAGGGCGGAGGCGATGAAGCCCTGTGCGTACGGGTTCTGCGCGATCGCCCACTGGCTGTCGCCGGCCTTGATCGCGTCGAGCACCGGCTTGATCAGGTCGAAGCCGCCGTTCGAGAACTTGCCTTTCAAGCCCTTGCTCTTCGCCCAGATGGCGACGAACTCGTTCGTGAACTCGGACATCGCCCAGCCCACGATCTTGCCTCCGTCCTTGCGGTACTTCGCGTCGATGCGGCCGATCGCCTCGGCCTGGTCGCTCGAGGTGACGAGGACGTTTGTCGTGTAGCTCGTGCCGTTGGCCTTGTTGTACGCGGCGATCCCCTCCTTCGTGCCCTGAATCCGCTGCTCGAGCGCGCTGTTACCGGGGGCGAAGTTCCCGAGCACGATCAGGCCGCTCTTGCGCCCGGTGAGCTTCTGTGCCCACTTCGCGGCCTGCTGGCCGTGGACGCGTCCCGCCGGGACGAAGTCCTGTCCGACGAAGCCGACGCCGAGCTTCTGATAGCCGGCGCTGGCGACGTTGGAGAGGATCAGCTTGATCCCGAGCTGCTGTGCCCGGCGGATGTTGGCGTCGAACGAGCTCGTATCGATGCGGGTGAAGATGACGCCGGCCGGCTTCGCCGTGATCGCGTTCGCCTGCAGCGTGACAGTGTCCTGGGTGCTCTGGGACGGCGGACCGACCCACTGCGTCTTCCAGCCGGCCATCTTCCCGAAGCGCTCGAAACCGACGCGGACGGGGACAAAGAACGGGTTGTTGTCGTGAACGACGAAGATCACCTTCGGCTGCCCCGCGCCGGAGCGGCTCCGCGCAGCGGAGGCCGGGCCCGCGAGCAGAGGGAGTAGGCCGAGTCCGCCGCCGACGGCAGCGCCGAGCTTGAGGAGCTCGCTCCGCGAGAACTCGCCGCGTTCCTTTTCGCTCAGAGTGTCGAGATCAGTCTCCAAGTCAGGCTTGTAGGTCATCTTGATCAACTCCTCCATTTCGTGGTCACAAGGGTCAGCGGCTAGCTCGCTCGTGCCACCACCTCCCCCTCACAACTCCTCCGAGACGGTGGCCCGTCGAAGGGTGACGTTGAGCAGAGCGGCCGCGACGATGATCGACCCGGTCACGAACTGCTGCCAGTACTGGTCGACACCGACGAGGACGAGCCCGTTCGAGATCATCCCGATGATCGCGGCGCCTAGGAACGTGCCGAAGATGCTCCCGGCGCCGCCGAAGAGACTCGTCCCACCGATCACGACTGCCGCGATCACCTGGAGCTCGAAGCCCTGCCCGGTGAGAGGGTTCGCGTTGCCGAGCCAGCCGACGGCGAGCACGCCGATGAGGCCGACCAGGCCGCCGGTCAGCATGAAGCAGCACAGCTTCGTCCGCCGTGTCTTGATGCCCGCGTGCGCGGCGGCGAGCCGGTTCCCTCCCGTCGCGTAAACCTGGGACCCGAACTTCGTGAAGGCGAGGACGACCGCGCCGGCGATCATCACGCCGGCCAGCCAGAACACCTGCGCCGGGACCGCACCGCCGAAGAAGAGCCCTGCCGAGACGGTGTTGAAGGTCTGGTCGGTGAGGGTGCCAACCGGCAGCCCACCGGAGAGGACGAGCGCGGCGCCGCGCAGGACGCCGAGCATCCCGAGCGTGACGATGAAGGAGGGGATTCGAAACTGGGTGGTCAGAAAGCCGTTGACGAAGCCGATCACGACGCCGAAGAGGACCGTCAGGACAAGCGCGAGAACGAGGTTGACCCCATGGTCGACGACAAGGAAGGCGAAGACGATCGCCAGGAAGCCGTAGTTCGAGCCGACCGAGAGATCGAGCTCGCCGGCGATGAGGAGGAAGGTCATTCCGGTGGCGACGATCCCGAGGAACGAGATCTGCTGGCCGATGCTGAGCAGGTTGTCGGTCGTCAGGAACTCCGGCGCGAAGATCGACCAACCGGCGAAGATCGCGGCCGTGGCGAGCAGGATCCCGGCCTCCGGGAATTCGGCGAAGAGTCGCGCCGTCCGCGAGTTGCGGAAGATCGTGAGCCGGCGGGGCGTGGGCCGACCCGGCCCGACCCGTGGTTCGCGCGTCAGCCAGCTCGGGCGCCCGCCCGCGACCGTGGGCCTACCGGCCATTCGCCGTCACCGCAACCGGCTTCGCGCCGACGATCAGCTGAACGATCTCCTCGGGCGTCGCCTCACTCTTTCGGCGGGCACCGGCGAGCCGGCCGCCCCGCAGAACAACGATCTTGTCTGCGACGGAGAAGACGTGCTCGAGGTTGTGGCTGATGACGACGACCGACGAGCCCTGGTCGCGGAGGTCGTCGATCAGCTGCAGGACGTTGCGCTGGCCTTCGACCCCGAGCGCCGCGGTCGGCTCGTCCATGATCACGAGGCGCCCACCCTGGTGGACGGCGCGAGCGATCGCGACGGTCTGCCGCTGGCCGCCCGAGAGCTGCCCGACGAGCGTTCGCACCGAGGGAACCCCGATCTTCAGCTCGTCGAGCACCCGTCTCGCTTCGCGCCGCATCAGGCGCCGTGAGACGAAGATCCGCCCCGGCTCGCGGCCGAGGAAGACGTTCGCAGCGATGTCGCGCGCGTCGATCAGCGCCAGGTCTTGGTAGACGACCGCGATCCCGCGCTTCGCGGCATCGCCCGGGCTCGCGAACGAGACCGGCTCCCCGTCAAGCGAGATCTCGCCGGCGTCGGGGTGGAGCGCGCCGCAGATGATCTTGAGCAGCGTCGATTTGCCGGCGCCGTTGTCGCCGACGAGCGCCACCGTCTCGGCATGCCCGACGTCGAAGTCGACGTCGGAGAGCGCCTGCACGTGGCCGTAGGCCTTGCTGATCCGGCGCACCTCGAGTAGCGGGCGGTCGCTCACCGGCCGTCCTCAGGGAGTCCGATGTCCGCGACGATCGCCTCCAGCGAGACCGAGCGGCCGAAGACCCGCTCGAGCTCCCGGCGCGCGACGACGTCGAGGCGCTGGTCGAGGTCGTCGCCGTAGAGGCGGTGCGCGATCACGAGGTGGCCCTCGATCGCCTCCCTCGCGCGGTCCGGGTCGCGGTCCCTGATCGCGTCGTAGATCTCGCGGTGGTAGGGGAGCCCTTCGCGGGAGACGGTCGGATCGCCGAGGCTGCGGAGCACGAGCTCGAACGTGAGCGAGGCGATCGACGAGAACATCGTTTCGATCACGGGGTTGTGCGACATCCGGGCGATCAGGGCGTGAAAGGCGACGTCGCAGCGGGCTCGCTCGATCAGGTCACCGGTTCGATCAAAGCGCTCGAGAACGCGCTCCATCGCCTCTAGCTCATCCGCCTCGGCACGCTCGGCAGCGAGACCGGCCGCTTCCCGCTCGAGCATGAGGCGCGCCTCGACGAGGTCACGCGGGGTCGCGTTCCAGCGCCGGTAGAGGGCGTCGAGTGGGCGTACGGCGTCGCTCATGCGCACCGCGCGGACGAACGCCCCGCGGCCCGGCGAGATCTCGATCAGTCCGCGCTCGACGAGGCTGCGCAGCGCCTCGCGCACGACGGGCCGGCTCACACCGAAGCGGATAGCGAGCTGGCGCTCCGAGGGAAGCTTCGTGCCCGGCTGCACCCCGTCGCCGACGAGCTCCTCCTCGAGCCGGGCAGCGAGCGCATCGCGGCTAATCGCGCCTGCGGAGTAACTGGTATTACCGGTCAAACCGCGGTATAAATACCACCTGTGACCGACGACGTCAACTTCAGCTCGCTGGCCGGCCTCGGTGTCGTCGTCACCGGGGGCGCCGGCGACATCGGCGGTGCGATCGGCGCAGAGCTCGTGCGGCGCGGCGCAACGGTGACGCTGATCGACCGCAAGAGCGAGCAGGAGGCCGAGGCGTGGCTCGCTCGCGTCGGCGAGGTCGGATCGGTCGCCTATCGTCAAGCCGACGTGCGCGACCGCGCGGCGCTCGAGCATGCGCTGCGCCGCGTCGATCCCCTCGACGTCGCGATCGGGAACGCGGGCGTCGTCGAGTCGGCGCCGTTTCTCGACATCACGGACGAGCAGTGGAAGACCCAGCTCGACGTCAACCTGACCGGGTGCTTCAACCTCGGCCAGGCGGCGGCGCGGCTAATGGTCGAGCGCGGCGCCCCGGGCCGGATCATCTTCACCGGCTCCTGGGTGCAGGACGTGCCGTGGCCGGAGATCGCCGCCTACTCCGCCTCGAAGGCCGGGCTCCGGATGCTCGCCCGCTCGATGGCCCGCGAGCTCGCGCCGCACGGGATCCTCGTCAACGTGCTCGCGCCCGGGATCGTCGACGCCGGCCTCGCCCGGCGCCAGCTCGAGACCGAGCCGCAGTACGCCCGCCGCGCGGCGAAGGTGATCCCGCTCGGAGCGCTGCAGACCGCCGAGCAGGTGGCGCGGGCAATGGCGTTCCTCTGCTCGCCCGACGCCGACTACATGACGGGATCAGTGCTCCTCGCCGACGGCGGCTGCTCCCTCTTCCAGTTCGACGAGGAGCAGCCATGAGGGCAGTCGTCTGGCATGGCCGCGGGGACGTGCGCGTCGAAGACGTCCCGGAGCCGCCTACCCCCGGCCCCGGGCAGGTCAAGGTCGCAGTCGAGCGATCCGGCGTCAAGATTCTCGTCCGCCCTCACGAGCCGCCGGTGCCATGAGCGCGGTGCTCGCCCGAGGAGGTCGTGCACTCAGGCCACGCGGGCGATCACGCGCGTCCCTGACTTGAGGGAGATCACAACTGTCGCTGAACGCCGATGGCATGCCAGTGGATCTGAACGCTCAGCCTGGCATGAACGCTGACCACCTAGAGCGGGCTCTCGCGCAGCAGCGCCGCGCTCTCGTCGAGGTAGCAGACGATGAACAGCGTTCGTTGCAGGCAGAAGCGATCGAGCAGATGTCGAAGTATGTGGCATTGCTGCGGAATGCCGCGTCTGTCGAGTCCGCACCGACGGGCTCCGCTACTTGCCACAGCGAGGCGTTGCGCCGCCCGTTCTGGTTCAAGCTCGAGTTCCCGGACGGGCGCTGGAACGTCGAGGAGAAGGAGTTGCCGGTCGAGCCGCGCCTCGGTGACGTCGTCGGTTTCGACGACGGCCGACAGTGGCGCGTACGCGCGTCCCAGCTCGTGCGGCCACTGCCGCCCCGGAAGCCGGCCCGCGAGTTCTTCGTCTGCGCCCCCGCTCTCTAACGGTCGCCATCCGCTCCTCTTCGCGTTCCTGCTCACGCGGCGCTCAGTTCGTAGTAGACGCGGCGTAGGCGTTTCTCGCTCGCGCGGAAGGCGTCGACCACGCGTGGATCGAACTGCCGTCCGGCCTGGCCAGTGATCTCGTCGACGGCTGCTTCCCAGCTCGAGGCGGCTCGGTAAGGGCGGTCGCTCGTGATCGCGTCGAGGGTGTCGGCCAGCGCGAAGATCCGCGCTCCGAGCGGAATCGCCTCGCCGCTGAGTCGGTCTGGGTAGCCGCTACCGTCCCAGCGTTCGTGGTGGGACCGCACGACTCTCAGCCCTTCGCCTTGGAGCAGGGAGATGTCGGCCAGCATCTGCTCGCCGAGCACCGTGTGCGTCTCCATCAGGCGCCGCTCCGGCGGGGAGAGTGGCCCCGGCTTGCGCAGGACGGTGTCGGGGATGCCGATCTTGCCGATGTCGTGGAGCAGATAGCCGTACTCGAGGGTCTGCTCGCGGCCGAGCCGCGGAGCGACCGCGGCTGTCAGCTCGAGCGCGTAGCTCTGCACGCGCTGCGAGTGGGCGCCGGTGCCGCTGTCCTTCGACTCGAGCGCGCTCGTGAGGGCCGTGACGGTCTCGCGGTACGCAGACTGGAGGGCGAGCCGCTGCCCCCGCTCGACCTCGAGCAGCCGACGCAGATCGCGCGCATAGAGGATGAGTTGCTCCGCCGTGTCGCCCTCGGCGGCAGCCCAGGAACGGCCCTCGCCGCCCTCCCCCAGGAGCCGCTCGACCAGGCTCAAGAGCTCGAGGGGGCTGAAGGGTTTGCGCACCAGCGCATCGGCCCCGGCCGCCTCCATCGCGGCCGGGGTTGCATCGTCCGATCCGCTCAGCAGGACGATGCGGAGCCCACGCGTGGCTGGATCGTCCTTGAGCGTGCGGCAGAAGGACAGCCCATCGACGCCCGGCAGGTCGATATCGAGCACGACGATCTGCGGCGGGCGAGCAGCGATGAGCGCCGTCGCCTCCTCTGCGCCCTCGGCCTCGTCGAGCTCGAGCTCGGCGCTGTCGAAGGTGACCTGGAGCAGCGCGCGCAGGCCGGGGTCGTCGTCGACGACCAGCACGCGCCGGCCGCGTGGCGGATGGTCGTGCGCTGGCCTGAGGTCGGGGCTCGGGGCTGCCCGCTTGGCCGCATAGAGGGTGGCGAGTGTGCGAGCGAATCGGCCCATCGTCTACCACCCCGAGAAGTCGGCCGTGACAACGATCGTCCCGCGATAGCCCATGAAGGGGCCGCGCGCGACGCCGACTCCGATCAGGCTGAAGCCGGGGCGCAGGAGGACCGCGCGGTGCTCCGGGCTGTGCATCCAGAGGTCGACGATCGTCTGCACCGGTGCGGTGCTGGCCGCGATCCAGCCGAGAGCCTCGCCTACCCAGGGGCGAGGAGCGCCGAAGCTCGCGATCCGATCGGCGAAGTCTCCGTGAGCGAAGTAGTGACGCCGCACCATGTCTCGGGAGTGGAAGCGCGCGGCGTGCCGCAAACGCGAGTCGAGCCGGACGGGTCGCCGCCCGTGGCCGAGACGCTGGCGGTTGACCGCCCCGAGGAAGGACTGCTCGAGCGTCGCCGTGCTCGTTGCCGCCGGGGCCGGCTCGGGGCGGGCCAGCGCGAGGCAGGCGAGCGCGACGAGCACGGCCACGGCTGCGATGGGGGCGGCGAGAGCCGCCCCCATCGTTGCCCTCCGCTTACCGCCTGGCATGTGTCCTCATCCCGAGGCCGGCCAGCGCGAGCGCGAGCCCGAGCGCCGCGAAGAGCGCCAGGTCGAGCCCGGTGAAAGGCAGCGTCGTGATGTGCCTGCTCGCGAGCCGAGGCACAGCGCGGTTCAGCGTCTTGTGTGCGCCGAGCACCAGCGGTGTCTTGGCGAAGTGCCTACCGGCCACAACCGGCCCGGCAGGTGCCGCGTGCGTTGCGGTCGGCGAACCTGCCTGCGCGGCGGACGGAGCTTCGCTCAGGTTGCCGGTCGCCGGGGTGCCGCCGCTCGAGCTTGCGAGGGTCCGCTCGCCGCCGACCTGGACGGTGCCGGTCGAGTCGCGAGCGGTGTTCCCGCCACCGATCTGGACGGTGCCGTTCGAGCCGACGGCGCTGTTGCCGCCACTCCCGCCGATCTGCGTCGGCCCACCGACGCTGCCGCTGCCGGCCGGCGTGTTCCCGTAGCTCACCGTTTCTGCGGTCGCGACGGGTCCGACCTGCGTCGTCCCGTTCGAGCGATCGGCGCTGTTGCCGCCGCCGACCTGAACGGTGCCGACCGAGTTGGAGGCGCCGTTCCCGCTTCCGGCGATGGCGCTCGAGCCTCCGAGCGTGACGTCGCCCACCGGCGTGCCGGTCAGGCTCAGCGTCGGAGCGACGGTGACGCCGCCGACCTGCACGGTGCCCGCCGAGCCGCCGGCGCTGTTGCCGCCGCCCACCTGGACGGTGCCGAGCGAGTTGGAGGCGTCGTTGCCGCCACCGTGGATCCCGCTCGCGCCGCCGAGGACGGCGTTGCCGACCGGCGTCGACGCTACGAGCGCCGGGGCCACGTGGACGCCGCCCACCTGGACGGTGCCGAGCGAGCGCGCCGCCGAGTTGCCGCCGCCCGCCTGGGCGCTACCGAGCGAATCGGCGGCGGAGTTCGTGCCGGCCCCATCGACCCCGCTCGACCCGCCGAGGCCGAGCGAGCTCCCGAGTGCCGGGGAGGCGAGGCGGAGCGTTGGCGAGGCGGTGACCGACCCGACCTGGCCGGTCAGCAGCGAGCCGTTCGTCGCGTTGCCGGCGTTCGGCCCGGTGCCGATCCTG
>WNEY01005680.1_pt1 | contig 10184 bp, 8 predicted proteins | sample 5400531 | NCBI WGS metagenome assembly WNEY01 (sample SAMN13153338, study PRJNA577476) | soil metagenome | isolation source: 200 cm saprolite under Douglas fir tree site 1 | place: USA:California | collected 2015-04-18
TGCTCCTGCCACGCGTCCTCGATCGACTTCGGCCCGCGCACGACGATCTTCAGGTTCAACTGAAGGATGTCCGGCGAGACCGTGTTTCCGCGGACCGTCTTCTTCTTCCGCATTCCGGGCCGGACGGGATGGAAGCCGACGCCGCCGCTCAGGAGGAGACGCTTCCGGCGCGGCCCAGGCAGGTCGGACCGCATCGGGAATCCGTCTTTGTCGCTCCCGCCGGTGATCTGGAGCTTGTACCCCGGGAGGCCGACGTACAGGCCGTCGAGGTCCTCGCCGATCTTCTTGCCAATGAGGGCGTTCGCGTAGTGACCCGTGATGTCCTTCTTGTACGCCTTCCCGGACTTCGGGTCGGCGATGACCGCCTTGAACTCTGCCATGAGATCCTCTCGGAGAGAGATGCGTCCATGCGGGGCTTTCACATAAGACTTACGCCGCGGCCTCCCGGCCGACGACGGAACGCGTCTCGAATGGTTCAGCGGAGGTTCGGGAAGAGACCGAGGATCCGACCGCAATCTCGGTACACGCCGACGACGGCGCGGCCCTCGGCCGCGGACATGGTCCTCAGCTCGGCGACGGCCTCCGTCATCTGTTGCAAGCGATAGACCGCATCGCGGGTGTTGAGGTCGTCGTCCATCGCCTTGAAAAAACCGTCGCGCGTTCGTTCGACGAGGGCCGCGACCTTTCCTCCCGTCCCCGCGCCGGTCGCGGTCCGCGCGGCCTCGATCGCGGCCCGCCGCGGAGGACCTCGCGGATCGTCACGAAGTTCCCGAGGCTCTTGGACATCTTTTCCCGCTCCAACGTGACGAAGCCATTGTGCATCCACGTGCGCGCCCACTCCCCACCCCAGGCGCCCTCGCAGATCATCGCCTCGCTCTCGTGGTGCGGGAACTTCAGATCGACGCCGCCGCCGTGGATGTCGAGGGGCGCTCCGAGATACTTGTACGCCATCGCATTGCACTCGACGTGCCACCCGGGCCGTCCGTCGCCCCACGGACTCGGCCAGGACGGCTCGTCCCCTTTCGATCTCTTCCAGAGCGCGAAGTCGAGCGGATCCTCCTTCGGGCTCGGTGCCGCGGGCCCCTCGACCACGATGTCCTCGAACTTTTGGTGCGACAGGATCCCGAACGATCGTTTGGCCTTCCGGGTCCGGAAGTACACTTCGCCGTCCACAGAATACGCATAGCCGCGGTCGACAAGGCGGGCGATCAGCGCGGTGATCTCGAGGATGTGTTCGCTGACCTTCGGCATGTGGTCGGCGGGCCGGACGTTCAAGGCGCGCATGTCGTCGAGGAACGAATCGATGTAGTATTGGGCATAGGCGAGCGGCTCCTTCCCGGCCTCCTTCGCCCGGCGGATGATCACTTCCTCGATGTCCGTGAAGTTCTGGACGTAGGTCACGCGGTATCCCAGGAATTCAAGATACCTCCGGGCCGTGTCGAAATCGATGTAGGAGCGGGCGTGGCCGAGGTGGCTGTAGTCGTACGTCGTCGGGCCGCAGACGTACATCTTGACGCGGCCGGGCACACGCGGTGCAAACGTCTCTTTCTTCTGCGTGCGGGTGTTGTACAAACGGAGGACCATACGGTCGCACACGCGGCCACGGGAGCGGCGCTATTAAGCCCTTTACCCGCCGACGCAACGGGCCCTCGTCGCGAGCGAACCTTCGCATCGAAACCTATTTCGTGCGCCGGGATTTGTCATCGTCCGCTGGGCCGATAGATCAGCGGAAGATCGCCGCCTTCGCAAGGCGGAAGCCGTGGGTTCAAATCCCACTCGGTCCACTCCATCCTCGCCAGCCGGGTCGCGGAACGACCGCGACAGGGCCCCGGACTCCGGACCTATGCGGTTTCTCGCGCGATCACGACGCTCTTGACGCGCGGCGCGGACTCGGGAGCGTCTTGCTCGAGGTAGGTGAGGTAGCCCGATCCGACGTTGAAGTGGACGACGGACGGTTTCTTTTCCAGGTCGACGATCGGCTTGCCGGACTTCCTCTTCATGGGGAATGCCCCTTGCAGAGATCGAGTCCCTAGGGACGGCTTAAAGGGTGTTCTGCCAAATTCACTCCTGATAAACGAAACGCCGTCCGGAGGCAGACGGGTCTCAATTCGGAGGGGCTGCGGCCTTTCCGGCAAACCTATAAGTCCAACGGGGGACCAATTATTACCTGAGGACGTGGGGGATCAATGATTACGGTCCAGAAGCTGGCGCTGGCCATTCAGAAACGCTTCGGAGGCACCGAGGCGGAGGCGCTTGCGGAGTCGCGCACGGTCATGAGTTACTTCGGTTTCCGGAGCGTGATCATCGACAATGCGATCCATCCGGACGACCGGAAGGTGTTCTACGTACTCCACGACGCCGGCTTGCTCCAGAGCTTCTGGGAGACCGTGCCGCTATTGGACGGCCGCAACTGGCGGATCTTCTATTGGTCGCTCAACGAAGCGGACCTGGACCGCATCCTGGCGGACCAGCCGACGATGCCCGAAGAGCCAGTGTACAAGTCGCTCCCCGACGAAGCATGGGGCCACCCCGCTTCCGGCGCGTGAGTCACGTCGGCCAGGCGCGTACCCCGATGAGCGGGACGAAGGCGCACGGCGTTCCTTCCCGGACGTCGAGGCTTCCGTCGGGCTTCCGCGTTGCAACGATCAGCACCTGCCCGCTTCGCGGGCCAATCGGGGCGACAATGCGTCCTCGGGACGATAGCTGAAGCCGCCACGGATCCGGAATCTCGGGGGCACCCGCCGTCGCCATGACGACGTCGTATGGTGCGCGCTCGGGGTACCCGAGACTGCCATCTCCGACGACGATGGTCACGTCGGAAAGCCCGGCGCGGGCAAGATTCGACCGCGCCCGCTCCGCGAGCCGCGGGATCCGCTCGATCGACACGACATGTTGAGGGCCAACCATGCGAGCGACGAGCGCCGCGTGGTAACCGGACCCCGTCCCAATCTCGAGGACTCGATCGCCCGGTACCAGCCGGGCCTCCTCGAGCATGATGGCGATCATGGACGGCGCCGATATCGTCTGGCCTCGACCGATCGGGAGCGGGACGTCCTCGTACGCGGCGTCCGCGTCCTCGGGCCGGACGAACGACTCCCGCGGCACCGCGAGGAACGCATCCCGTACCCGGGGATCCTGGATGTACCGGGAAGCGAGGAGCCGTTCCACCATCCGATAACGCTCCGCGGCGAAATCGGTCTTCTGGCCCATCGGCAGGCCACCATCCGGGGGCGGCATAAAGTGTCGGTCAGGCGGGTACCAGAAGTCCGATCAGGACCGTCGACAGGATGACTGTCGCGGCGGTGACGGGTATTCCCGCCTTGACGAAGTCCTTCATCGACACCGTGACGCCGTCGCGGGACGCGGCTTGCACGACGATGACGTTGCATGCGGCCCCGAGGATCGTCGCGTTCCCCGCCAGGGTCGAACTCGCGGCCAGCGCCAGCCACAGCTGGGTCGAGCCGTGCGGCACGACTTCGGCCAGGAGCAACACCGCGGGCACGTTGCTGATCAGGTTCGAGAGCAGCGCCGAGAGACCGACCAGCCAGGCGAGGCCGCCGGACTGACCGCCCACCGACGCGGTGAAGCCGCCCTGGATCGCGGCCGAGAGTCCAGAGACTCGGACTCCCTCGAGGACGATGAACAGGCCGACGAAGAAGAGGATGATGCTCCAGTCCACTTTCGCGATCAGGGTTCGTGCGGTCGTCTTCGCGAAGAACGGCAAGAAGAACAGCACGAACGATCCGCCCGCGAGCGCCACGAGGGGCAGCCATGCGGGCGTCGGGGAGGCGAAGAAGGCGACCGCGACGCCGGCCGTCACGCCGAGCGTCACCGCCAGGCCGGTCCGCTGGAGCCGGACGGGCTCGACGGAGGAAATGGGCGTGAGGGGAACCGCGAGGTCCTTTCGGAACGCGAGCCAGACGAGGCCGATCGCCACGACGAGGCAGGCGATCGTCACTGGGAGCAGGTACGCCGTGAAGGTGAGGAACGGAATGCCGGACCGGATCGCGATGAACGCGTTCTGGGGGTTGCCAACCTCGGTGGCCACGCTCCCGACGTTCGCCGCAATCGCGACCGCGACGAGGTAGGGAAGCGGATTCACCCGCAGGGCCCGCGTGCTTCGGATAACGACCGGCGTCACGAGCAACGCGATCGTGTCATTCAAGACTAGGGCCGACAACGCCGCCGTCGCGACCATGAGCCACGCGAGGAACGTGGCTTGGTTCTTCGCACGGACCGCGATCCGGGACGAGACGAGATCGAAGAATCCGCAGATCTCCAGTCCGGACACCAGGAGCATCATGCCCACGAGGAGGAGGATCACGTCGAGGTTGATCGCGAGGAGCGCTTCGGTTGGCGTCAGGACACCGAGAACGAGCATGAGCGCCCCGCCGAGCATCGCGACCGCGGGGCGCTCGATCGGGAATCGACGGACCGTCCGCAAGGAAATGAGAACGTACGTGAGAAGGAAGACGAGCGTTGCGGCGGCCAGTGAGTATTCGGAGGCCACGAGGGCCGCGGATACGCCATCCGGCTATGGAACTTTGCGCGACCGGCTCGCAGCCCACCGGGTCAGACGGTGTCCCATTACACTTAAATAGCGTCACTCAATTCGCCGCATTCTCCGGCCTCCCAAATGGGTTACATCAAGGGGGGACGGACCGACTGAGTGCGAGATAGGAGAAACCGGAATGGATTCCAGAGGACACCGGGCAATCCGCGCGCTCGCCGTGTTCCTCGTGCTCGCGCTCGGCGTCGCTGCTCTCCTCCCCCTGATCGCCCGCGGCGCCTTCCAGGTCAACGGGGTGATCAGCACCTGCGGGGGACCGACGCCGTTCGTCTCCGGCACCGTCACTCTAATCGACGCGAACGGCATCAACCAGCCTCAGACCACCACGTCGAGCGTGGGCAGCGGCGTCTACGCGTTCACGCCGCCGACGGGCAGTTACACCATCTCGGTCAGTGCGCCGGGATACTACGCGGCGTCAAATTCGACCCCCGTCCGCTTCGACGGGAGCCACTCGGTCCGACTCGACGCCTGCATGTATCGCTACGGCACGCCCAGCAAGGTCATCGGCGTCACGGTCTTGAATGGAGGCTTGCCCGTCGCGGGCGCGTCGGTCGCCGCCTTCAATCTCTCGAACCCGACCGGAAGGCCCCAACTCATCACGACGAACACGACCAACGCGGCCGGGTTAACGAACCTGACGCTGTGGGGGGCTCAGTTCCTCTTGCGAGCGTCCGCGCCGGACTACCAGACGGATCAGTCTGTGGACGTCAGCACCCAGTCAACGGCGACCATCAACCTCGTCGCCGGCCCCCGGGTGTTCGGTCACGTACAGGACGCTTCCGGGGCTTTCCTCTCTTCCGGCGTGGTCGCGTGGCTGTACAACCCCACGGCGCCAATCTCGAGCGCGTACCGGCTCATCCCCGCGGCCGTCAGTGGCAGTTTCTTCGACCTTCACGCCCCCGCGGGCACCTACATCCTCATCGTTGACGCCGACGGTTATCTGGCCCACGAAGAGAGCTCGATCACGCTTCCGACGTCGAATCCCCACGACGTCACGCTGAATGCGGCCCCGCAGGAGCTCTATCACACGACGGTCGCGTACGGCGCAAACGACTGGAGCAATCTCACGGTCTGGCGTAACCTGACCTTGAACGCGGACAGCACGCTCGCGGGCCTCGGGCCGGCGAACCTGCGGGATCTCCGGTTGCAGATCGACGCGACCATCGGAAACGCGAATGGAATCTTGGATCCGGGGGAAATCACCGGTTTCCCGACATGGCTTGCGGCGAAGGGACCGGGCTACGTGACGACGGACGCGTTCTTGACGACGAACGGCCGGGCGTACAACTCGAGTCTTGCGTCGTTCAGCGTCAGTGTGAGTCCGACGCTTAGCACGCCGAACGCCAAGGTGTGGATCAACACCACCGCGACCTATGCGCTGAAGGGGACGCCGCCCTACATCGCCACCGGCTCGAAGACGTACTTTGTGAACATGACGACGGTGCCCGACTCGAACACGACGGCGTACCAGAACTACTCGTATACGATCATCCTCCCGAAGCGTTACGAGTTGAACCAGACGACGCGCGTGCCTTCGAACGCGCCCATGACGTTCACAGGATTCACGACCGTGACGGTCGACCCGGGCGTCGCCTCCGGGACGCCGCAAGCCCGAATGACCGTCTCGAAGAGCCTCGTTGGGATGGCGAGGGCCAAGGTGGTCGCCCCCGTCGGGAAATTCAACGTCGTGAATGCGACGTTCACGAATTACCAGGCGTACGTGGCGGGAAACACGTCGATGACGTTCAGCGGGGAAGACACGTACGATCCGAACGGCCACGCGGCGGACGCGAACTACACGTGGAAGTTCGGGCCAAGCGGTGCGCCCGGGTGGGGCATCCGGACGAACTTCACGTACAAGCAGGCGGGCTTGTCGACGGTCAACCTGACCGTAACGGAGGCGGGCGGGAACGTGACGTATCGGGACGTCACGATCTTCGTCGACGACCGAATCCCCATCGCGAACATCAAGACGAACCGCACGGGGAGCGGCATCTGGAACGACCTCACGCTCCGGGTGGATGAAGGCACGGTCGTCCGCTTCGATGGGAGTGCGTCGACGGACCTCGCATATCCCGGGAAGAACGGCGTGATCCTGGATTCCGGATACGCATGGGACTTCAACGGAGATCGAAAGACGGACGCGACCGGGAGGATCGTGAGCTGGACCCTTCAGAAACCAGGGAACTTCACGGTCAACCTGACGGTGACGGACAGCGTAGGCTGGAAATCGGTCAACGCCACGATTACAGCGATCGTGAATGACACGAAGGGTCCCGTCCCTGCGTTCGACATCCTCGACCCGGAGAAGGATTGGGGCGTGATCACGAGTCCGTTCGAGCGGAAGATGCTCGCGCTCAACGCCTCGAGGACCACGGACGACTACGACAATACGTCCCGGTTGAATTTCACGTGGACGATCCCGGGGCCGTTGGTGGGATCGACCGGTTCGTCCCACACGTTCTACGGGATCAACATTTCATTCGCGTGGCAAGAATGGAACCTGAGCTACAGCGTCAAGCTGTCCGCAAAAGACACCGGCTTCCCGACCGGGAAGTCGAATTACGGCAACCTGACTCGGAATATCACCGTGCAGATCGATGTCTTGCTCCACGCGGACCTGTTCATCGCGCTCGATCCGACCACGCACCAGAGCTCGATGAAGGTTACCCCGACCGACCCTGCGGAAGGCGACCGGGTGACCGTGTCGGTCAACGTGTCGAACAAGGCGGGCCGCTTGCCCGCATCCCTCGTGGCGGCCAATCTCTCCGCAATCAGCGGGGGCCAGACGACGCTGTTGTCGAGCAGCCCCCAGTGGTTCGATAAGAATGGACTTCCGACGTCTAACCACACAATCGCGCCGAGCGATACGGTCAAGCTCGTGTTCACGGTGCCGCTGTATGGCCAAGGAAACAAGACGCTAACTGCCTACGTTTACGACGCGACGGAGCCGTACACGTGGCGAACCCCGGAGAACCACGCCTCCCTCCCCGTGAACGTTCGTCAGCCTGCGTGGCAACCCTACGCGATTTACGGCAGCGTGATCGGCGTCATCGTCCTGTTCGTCTTCGGGATGTATGCGAGGCGCAAGATCAAGGCCGGCGAGTGGCGCCCGATTCGCGGTCGTCGGCGGCGGGAGAAAGGCGAGCAAGAGGAGAAGCGGCCGAGGAAGGAAGCGAAGGAAGAGAAGAAGCGCCTCTAGGCGCGGTCCCCGGTCGGCCTTCCGCTCGCGTTCTCACATTTCACTCGGAGCGCTGAGACCTAGGCCGTCCAATGCGTTGTGAAGCACGATCCGAGACGCGTTGACGAGGTCGATGCGCCCACCTCGGAGGCCTGCGGGTTCGGCGGTGAGGACGGGGCAGTCCCGATAGAACTGGTTGAACTGGGACGCGAAGTCGGCGGCGTACGCGGCGACCGCGTGCACGCGACGGCCCTCGGCGGACTCGCGTACTGTGGACGGGAACTTGGCGATCCAGCGAATGAGCATCTGCTCCGGCGGGTGGACGAGGAGGCGCAGATCCGCGGGACCATGCGCGCCGGCTTTCCCGAGGATGCTGCAGGCCCGCGCGTGGGCATATTGGAGGAACGGTGCCGAGTTGCCCTCGAGGCTCAGCGCCTCCTCCCATCGGAACGTGATCGCCTTCTCGGACTGCACGCGGACCATGTTGTATCGGACCGCCGCCACGCCGATCGTCTCGGCGATCGCGCGTTTCTTCGCTTCCGGCAAATCCTCGCGGCGCTTCGTGACTTCCGCGTACGCGCGGTCGATCGCTTCGTCGATCAGGTCGTCGAGGTAGACGACGCGCCCTTTGCGCGTCGACATGCGGCCCTCCGGCAGGTTCACGAACGCGTAGAAGATCGTCTCCGGCGCCCAGTCGATGCCCATCAGCTGGAAGGCGGCCTTCAATCGTTGGAACGAGAGCTTGTGGTCTTCGCCGATGACGTCGATCGCGACGTCGCACCGAGCCATCTTGTTCAGATGGTACGCGATGTCCCGGGTCGTGTACAGGGACGTCCCGTCGCGTCGCACGAAGACGAATTTCGCGGAGTCCCCTTCGAGGCCGAACGCGGCCAAGTCGAGGTAGTGCGCGCCGTCCTCCTCTTTGCTGAGCGGCATGAGCCGCTCGATGACTCGCTGGACGCTCCCGTCGAGGATCGCGTCGCTCTCCCAGAAGAATGAGTCGTAGGTGACGTTCACGCGGCGTAGGGTTCCCAGGACACCGCCGAGGACCGCCTCGCCGACCTTCCGGATGTCTTTGGTCAGCTGGACGTCGCCGCCCTCGAAGCGCTGGGTGAGTTGCTCGATCTCGTGCTTGAGCGCCTCGTTGCCTTCCAACAAGGCGCTCGCCTTCTGATAGAGTTTCACGTATCGGTATTCGACGCGCTCTTCCGAATCCGACGATTCGGAGGGCAGGTGGTTCACGGCCCAATACAGCAAGACCATCTGGCGGCCGATGTCGTTCACGAGGTATTCGCTCGTGACCCGGTACCCGGCGGCGCGGAGCAACCGGACGAGGGCGTCCCCGAGGAACGGATTGCGGGCCCGGCCGACGTGCAACGGCCCGGTGGGGTTCGCGCTCGTGTGCTCGAGCAGGACCCGCTCCTTACGCGCGGGCGAGCTGCCATACGTCTCGCCATCCGTCCGGACGGCAGTGAGGACGAGCTCGGCGAAGGGGGCCGGGTCCACGGTGAAGTTGACGTACGGGCCCTGGTGCTGCAACGGAGCGAACGGGGCGACCGGCTTCACACGCGACGCCCGGGCCGCGATGGAGGCCGGGGCCTCTTTCAGTTCCTCCGCCCACGCATGCGCCGCGAGGGCGAACAGGCCATGGTCGGCGGGAGCCTCCTGGAGGATCCCGGGCGTTGCCACCCGGAGTTCGGACTCGATCGATCGCCGGACCCGCTCCGCGCGGTCCCGGAGCTCGGACCAGGGGTCGTGGCCCATCACGTCACCCGAAACCGCAAGATCGCCGCGATCCCGCCGAACGCCCGGAGGAGGAGCTGGCCCTCCTCGGAGTCCTTCGAGATGAGCTCGACCGTCGAGCCCATGCCCCCGGCGATCGAAGTCAGATCCTCGATCAAGTCGCGGTTTTCGACGACGACGAGCGTGCCACCGTCCTTCGGACAGGTCGGCAATTCACCGTCCTCCGCGACCGTCTTCTCGCCTTCCCAGTCTCCGTTCGCGCAGCGCAGCCGGAGCCGGGATTTCCGGAGACCCTCGGACACGAGGAGTGTTTCGACGGCGCCGAGTTGGAGCGCGTGTCGCACCTGGTCCTCCCCGTACGCCGCCAAGCCGCCGTCCTCCTTGCGGATCTCTTCCATGAGCCGTTGCACGAGGGACTTCTCGCGCATCAGGTCGAGGCCGCTCAGGATCTCCCGCGACTTCTCGACGAGCTCCCGCAATCCGTACTCGTCCGTGTAACCCGTGTCGAGGAACGTGGGCAGGACCTTTTTCTTCAGCTCGTGATGGAGATAGTCGCCGGTCGCGAACTCTTCCTTCGAGTAGCCTGGACCGCCGACGATGATCCCTTTCAGGTCCGGCAGGTTCAGGAACGCCTCGGTCATCAGGTCGCCGATCTTCTTGTACCACTCGTGGACCGCGATGTCGTGGCCC
>WNEY01005034.1_pt1 | contig 10183 bp, 6 predicted proteins | sample 5400531 | NCBI WGS metagenome assembly WNEY01 (sample SAMN13153338, study PRJNA577476) | soil metagenome | isolation source: 200 cm saprolite under Douglas fir tree site 1 | place: USA:California | collected 2015-04-18
GTCCCTGGCGGAAGGCGCTGAGTGGAGCCGCAATTCGATTGACAACGTCCGGAGGAGTCCCTACCCTGATGGCGAACACATGTTCGTCCAACCGACCCTGGAGGCGGAAATGCTGACGGGACGACAGCAGGAGATATGGGACTTCCTCGTCGACTACGTCGACCGGCACGGCTATCCGCCGACGGTCCGCGAGATCGGCGAGGCGGTCGGCCTGGCCTCACCCTCGACGGTGCACGCGCACCTCGCAAATCTCGAGCGCGCCGGACTGCTGAAGCGCGACCCGACCAAACCGCGAGCGCTGGAGCTCCTCGGTCGCGAGCGGCGCGAGGTCGCCACGATTCCCACCCCGGAGCTTCCGAAGCTCCCGCTCGTCGGTCAGATCGCGGCCGGCGGACCGCTGCTTGCGGAGGAGAACATCGAGGATCACGTCGCCGTTCCCGAGCGGATGAAGGGCGACTTCCTCCTGCGCGTCAAGGGCGAGTCAATGGTGAACGCCGGCATCCTCGACGGCGATCTGCTCGTCGTGCAACGCGCGCAGGACGCGCGCAACGGCGACATCGTCGTGGCGCTCGCGGGCGATGACGAGTCCGCGGACGAGGCAACGGTCAAGCGTTTCTTCCGCGAGGACGGACGCGTCCGGTTGCAGCCGGAGAACGACGCGATGGAGCCGATCTACGCAGAGCACGTCCAGATCCTCGGCAAGGTCGTGGGGGTGTTCCGGGAGCTGTGAGCGTGGCGCCGCTGCATCGAACCCTCGAGCAGGAGCTGCAGGCGTTGCTCCGCGGCGCGAGTCTCGAGTGCCTCGTCTGCGGCGAGTTCGTGCTGCACGCGGGCGGGATGATCACCTGCCCGGAGTGCCGCTCGACGCTCCGCGGCGAACTCGATTCGACTCAGACGCAGCTACAATTCGAGACGCAGGCCGGGTGACCGCGGCTCGCGACCGCGAGCCGAGGAAAGTCCGGACACCGAAGGGCAGGACGCTGGGGCGACCCAGGCGGCGAAAGCCGACGGAAAGTGGCACAGAAAGGAGACCGCCAGCGGCGAAACTTCTCCGGAGACGCCGAAGGCAAGGGTGAAAAGGTGGGGTAAGAGCCCACCAGCGCCGTGGCGACACGGCGGCTCGCCAAACCCCGTCCGGTGCAAGGCAAACAGGTCCCGCCATCAGGCGGCCCGCCGAGGGACCGGGTTGCTGCCAAGAGAGATGGTCACCCTCGACAGAATCCGGCTTACAGGCCTGCTACGGAAAAGCCCCGCTTAGGTGGGGCTTTTCCATTTGGCCTCTTGCCACGGATTCCGTGGCTATGGGCGGTGTACGCTGGCGCGTGGACTCTTTGGCACAGAGAAACGTCCTTCGGTTGTGCGGCACGGCGCTCGTCATCGCGGGCGCGCTCTTATTGCCAGGGAGCAGTGCAGGCCGCTCCAACCAAGCGGCGACGTGCTTCGGCCAGCCGGCCACGATCGTCGGCACGCCCGGTGACGACACCCTGATTGGGACCGACGGGAACGACGTCATCGCGGGACTCGCTGGCAACGACACGATCGACGGCCGCGGCGGGTTCGACATTATCTGCGCCGGTCCCGGCGACGATCACATCACCGGTCGTGGCGGGATCTTCTTCGGCGAAGAGGGAAACGACACCATCGACGGCAGCGGAGGAGATCTCATCGCCGTCGAGGGAGGACCGGGCAACGACACCCTGATCGGAGGAGGGTTCACGGTCGTTTCGTATGTCGGCGCGCCGTTCGGGGTCACCGTCGACCTCCAGAAGGGGTTCGCGGACGGCGGCGACGGCCACGACACGCTCAGGGGCTTCAACTTCGTCTTCGGTTCCAACCACGACGACACGCTGATCGGCAACAAGGGACTCAACGACTTCTTCGCCGCTGGAGGGAATGACACGATCCGCGGAGGTGGCGGCTTCGACACCGTCGGGTTCCAGGCGTCGGAGACGGGCGTGCGCGCGAATCTCACGACCGGCCGTTCATTCGGCGGACTCGTGGAGGGGAACGATACCCTGATCGGAATCGACGGTCTGTTCGGCGGCAACGGGCCCGACACGTTCGTCGGAAATGCCCACGACAACTTTCTCTCCGGAAACGGCGGCGGCGACGTCATCCACGGCGGTGGCGGTGCCGACGCCATCCTCGGGGGAGACGGCAACGACCAGCTCCACGGCGGCGGCGGGAACGACGTGCTCGAGGGCGATGCCGGAAGGAACACCATCGACGGCGGGCCGGGAGCGAACGACGAAGTGACCTACGACTGGGTTCCCAGCGACGTCCAAAGCACGACCGGGGTCAACGTCGATCTCGCGGCCGGCACCGCGAACGGCCCGGGGTTCCACGACACGCTGACACGAATCGAAAGCGTGAACGGATCGAACAACGCGGACGTTCTGGCCGGTAATGCCCAGGCCAACGCCTTGATCGGCAACGGTGGCGACGACACGCTCGACGGCCGAGGAGGGGACGACTTCCTGAACGGCGGCCCCGGGATCGACACGGCCGACGCGGGAGCCGGCACCGACTACTGCCTCGACACCGAGCCCACGGTTCACTGCGAGGTCACCGCAACGACCGAGGCGACGCTCCCCGCCACCTGGCGAGCGGAGGGAAGCGTTCTCAGCAGATTGCTGGCGTCGCTGTGCGGCGGGGAAGGGTGCCTGCCGCAACAGTGGAGCGGGCTCGCCTGGCCCTGGAGCGAGCTCGCGGCCGTCCCGCTGGATTCGCTGATCGACCACCACGACGAGCCGACGTGCAAGCCGAACAAGCGGGGCGGCGGGGTGGTGTCGATCGCGCCGCCGAGGTCGATCAAGATCCTGGGAGGCAACAACAAGGCGGAGTGGCAGGCGACGCTCTACCGTTTCGGCAGCCCGCGGCCGGTGGAGACGACGCCGCTTGCGGAGGGCGATCTCGTCGCCCCCGGGCAGAGCGCCGGACAACCGTCTGCGTGGACGAACGAAAGGACTGGCGCGCTGGTCGGAAGGAGGCAGTGGGTGATTCACAAGCCCGGGGTCTACTACTGGCAAGAGAGGGCAACGCTGAAGCCTTTCGGGACGCCGCACAGCACGGGGCGAGCGTGTGCGTACTTCCAGCCTCCCGGCTCTGCCAGCGCCCGGCTCTACTGCGACTTTCGCGGGGCCGGCGCCGTCATCCGCACACGTCGGAACGTGCGCTGCTAGGCAGATACGCCGCGCGCTCGTCGGCACTCAGCGGCCGACCCATGCGCGCACACAATGAGCGGATCGCCGCGGACTCGTCCCACAGTGCGCGGTTGACGACGACGATCTCGCCGCTCTGGAGACCGACCACGAGCTCGGTCCCCGAGGGATCGAAGGCCACGGCGACAATCGGACGGCGGAACGTGAGCGGCGGCCCAACGCGCTGTCGACTCCGAGCGTCCCACACGTAGACTCGCCCTGCCTCGTCGCCTGCGGCGATCGCAGTCCCCCGGGGGTCGTACGCGACGCTCGTGAGCGAGCTGGTGCCGGCCGTGAACGTCTGCTGCCGGCCCGACGGAACCCGCCACACCGTGACGACGAAGTTCGGGATCACCGTACCCGCCGCCGCGTTGGCCGACTCGGCGGCCGCGACGCTACGGCCGTCCGGTGCGAAGGCGACGGCACTCGCGCTCTTCACAGCCTTCCTGCCCACGGTCTTTCCGTTCACGTTGCCGAATCGTTTTGGCTTCGGCTTCGGCGAACCGAGCTGAACGAGCGAAACGGATCCATCGTTCGCCCCCACAGCGAGCTCGCGTCCTGACGGGGCAAAGGCGACCGCGGTCAGCGGACTCCTCGTCACCCGCACGGGAGGGCGGCTGGAACCGTCGATCGACCAGAGGTTCAATGTTCCCTTCTCGGTCGCCTCGGCGATCGTGTTCCCGTCAGGGGCAACCGCGATGTCTACGGGCTCGTCGCTCCCGCGCCGGAGCGGGGTCGGGACACGTTTGCCTCGAATCCACGCCACGACCGTTTGCGAGTCGAGGCCTCCGGCCGCGATCACGCGTCCGCCTTGCGAGACAGCGACCTTCATCGACCCGCTCGGCGGACGGTCGAGCCGGCTTGTCCATGAGCCCGACTCCAGGTTCGGCAACGCCACCTCGCCCTCGCCGCTCGCGCCTTCCGCACCTGCAACTGCGACCTGCGCGTTCATCACCGCAAGGTCGTCCAGACTTCCCAGTGAGTGGGGAGGGCGAAAGGATCGCTGCAGCCGCCCATCTTCTCGAGTCCATCTCCACAGCGTGATCCGCCCGTCCGCTCCTGCAGACGCGATCAGGCGGCCGCTCGCCTCGACCGCGACGTCGGAGACTTGGGCACCGCCGATGCGGAAGGGACGAGTGTGAGTGTGTTGATTCCCCGACAGGTGCCAAATTGTGACCTCACCGTTGAGGGCGCCGGTCACCAGGGCGTCGTGCGGGCCGAAGGAGGCAGCGGTCGCGCTCTGTGTCGGCAACGTCTCCGAGCGACCCGAGTGCCAGACGAAGACACGGCGGCCGGCGACGACGACGAGCCTGCCCCCGGCCGGATCGAACGCCAAATCCTGGATGACGGCGCCGACCCCTACTTGAAGGGGCCGCAGAGCTGCAGTGTGCATCCGCGGAACGAGAAAGACTCCGTCGGCTCCTCCAGCGGCGATCGTTCCGTTCTTGTCGACCGCGAGCATGGTGACGGCGCCCAAGCGCTGCCGCAGCAGCGGCCTGACTCGGCTGTTCGGCCTCCAGACGGCTAGGCCGTCGGCCGTACCGAGAACGAGCGAGCGGTCGTCCGGCGCGAACGCGATCGCTCCGGCAGCGATGCGCGGGGCGGGTATGCGGCGCTGCCCTCGATCTCCGTCGAGTTGCCAGAGCCCGACGGTCCCGCGGTCGGCGGCCGCAGCCTCCTGGGGCGCGGCGAGGACCGCCAGCCGCTCTCCGTCACTCGAAAAAGAGAGTGACTTGATGGCGCCGCCGCTCTGTTGCAGCCGTGCGACGATGTGGCGCCGGACGCGATCCCACAGGAGAACGGCGCCGTTTCCGAGGCCGGCCGCGACGAGCGGGCTACCACCGGGTGCAAAGCGGACGACCGTGGCCTCGCTCCGCCCGTCGCCGAACATGGCCGCGACGCGATCGCTGCGTCGGATCGCCACCGAGATGCTGCTCCGCGCCTCTGGAGTCGCCTTCACCCGATAGGCAGCAAGCGCGAGCAGAACGCCCGTGTCGAGCTGGTCATCCATCTGTGACAGCGCTTCGCTCGCAAGCAGACGCGATTCGGCCGTCTTCCGCGCGGCGATCGCCTGATTCCGTTGGATCAATGCAACGACTGCAAGGCCGAGCGCGACGGCGATGCCCACCGCGAATGCAGCAACGACGAGCCGCTGCCGCTTCGTGGCAGCCCCGCGGCCGGCGTGAACGTACTCGTAGTGCATCGGCGTTGGCGCCGGTTCGTGCGCGGCGGCCCGGACGAGCCACTCCTCCGCGTCCCGTAGCTCGGCGCCGCGCAGCAGGAAGCTCGACTCACGCCCGTTCTTGTCCCACTCGCGGGCCTTCTCGATCCAGCGCGTATGTCGCCGAACATGGTCGAGATCCCGTTCGACGACGTCGACGAGCCGGTCGACGGCTTCGTCCAGGTCCGCGGATTCGGGGATGGACATCCACTCGCGGGACGCGATTGCCTCGGGAAGCTCGGCCCCGTCGACAGCTCGGCGAAGGATCGGCACGATCCGCTTGTTGAACTTCTCGGCATGCGCGACCTCGTCCCAGCACGGCGCCGAGCGCGCCGAGTCAGGCGTGATTACGAACGCGAAGGCGTCACTTCCCTCGATGCCCTCGTAGATCTCCTGGATCCACTCGGCCGTCGGCGGGATGTCCTCCCAGTCGACCCAGCACACCTTGCCGCGCGCGCTCAGGCGGTCGACCAGCTCGTGAACAAACTGTTGATCCCGCCGCGAGTACGAGATGAACAGGTCGGCAATCGGCACGAGGCCCTCGGAAACCCAAGTATGACCGGGGTGCTACGGCATTCTATGCCCCTGAAGTAGAGTCGCCGTGTGGCTTCGAGCGTCGACCCGTCGCGGGGGGGCGAGCCAGAGCGGCGCACAGCGACGGAGTGGCTCGAAGCGGTCAAGGACGCGGAGCGGCGCGGCGAGTTGCTGAGCGCGTTCGATCTTGCCGAGCGCGGCCTCGAACAACACCCTGAGGACATCTGGCTCAAGCACCGGGCCGTGCTTGCGCTCGCGCGAGCGGGCTCGACTGAGGAGGCGAGACGACGGTTCGACGAGTACGGTCTCGGCGAGATCGAAGCGGAGGATGTCGCTGCACTCCGCGCCCGGATCGCGAAGGACGTCGCACTCGCCGCGCAGGGCGAGGAGCGGCGCAGGTATGCCGCGCGGTCGGCCGCGTTGTACGGCGCGATCTTCGCCCGAACAGGCGGCTACTACCCGGGCATCAACGCGGCGACGCTGAGCATGGTCGCGCGGGATCCGGAGCCGGCGCGGGCACTCGCCGAACGGGTGCTCGAGCTCGTACGCGGTCGAACGTCGGATTACTACGAGGCCGCCACGGAGGCGGAGGCGCAGCTTCTTCTGGGACGGGTCGAGGAGGCGCGGGCCGCCCTCGCACGGGCGGCCGCGCTGCACGGCGGCGACCTCGGCGCCGTCGGAACCACTCGTCGACAGCTCCGGCTCGTGTGCGAAGCGAGTGGAATCGACGCGGACGTCCTGACAGCGCTCGCCGGTCCTCAGATCGTTCACTATTGCGGCCACAGGATCTCGGGCGACGCCGAGGGCGGTCGGTTTCCCGCTCGCGCGGAGGACCTCGTCTCGAACAGAATTGTCGCCGAGCTTCGCCGCCACCCGGTCGCATGCGCGTACGGCTCGCTCGCAAGCGGCGGCGACATTCTCTGGGCAGAGGCGCTGCTTGCGCAGGGCGCGGAACTCCACGTCGTGCTTCCGTTCGCGCGGGAGGAGTTCATCGTCGCCTCTGTTGCACCCGCGGGCCCCCGCTGGGTCGAGCGTTTCGAGCGCTGCCTTTCGGCGGCGTCGGGCGTGAGCTTCGCGAGCGAAGACGCTCGTGTCGCCGACGACGTCCTCTACCGGTACGCCTCCGAGCTCGCGATGGGGCTCGCGTTGTTACGAGCGCGGTACCTGGACACGGAAGCGAGGCAGCTCGCTCTCTGGGACGGCGGTCCCGCGCACGGTGCGGCCGGGACGGCGATCGACGTCGCAACCTGGCGGGGCCTCGGTCTCCCAGTCACGGTCATCTCCCTGAACGGAGTCGCTTTCGGCTCCGCCGACCTCGCGTCGAAACCCGCGGATCCACCCGCGTCCAGCCGTGTCGTGCGCGCGATGCTCTTCGCGGACGTGAAGGAGTTCTCGAAACTCAGCGACGAGCAACTTCCGCGTTTTGCCGACCGCGTTCTCGGCGCGTTCGCGTCTGTGCTCGAGCGCCACGGGGCGAGCGTGCATTACCGGAACACGTGGGGAGACGGGATGTACGTCGTCCTCTCCGACGCGCCCGCAGCTGCAGCATGCGCGCTGGACCTCCAGCGCGCGATGCAAGCGATCGACCTGGCCGCAGAAGGACTCCCCAGCCACCTTGCGCTCCGCCTTGCGGGACACGTTGGGCCTGTTTTCCGCGTGCGTGATCCGGTTTTGCAGGCGCCGTCCTTTATGGGATCGCACGTCAGCCGGACCGCGCGGATCGAGCCCGTGACGCCTCCGGGAACCGTCTACGTGACAGAGCCGTTCGCCGCGGCGCTGGCCCTCGCCGGAACGGAGGAATTCCTCTCCGACTACGTCGGCCACATGCCGGCGGCGAAGGACTATGGACGGCTTCGTATGCACCGGCTCCGAGAGCGGGACTTCCCCGCCTCGCAGCCCAGCGGCCGGCCGGCGCTGACCGGAAGACGCTCGGCCTTGCCCGCGTCGTAGGCGTGTGCAAGCCGCGGACACTCCCGCTACCGGCGGTCTTCGCCATTCTCGTTGCGATTCTCGGTGCAGCAGCCTCGGCGGCGCAGCCGCCGCCGAACGCCGCACTTCCGCGGGACGGAACCTCAGCGGCGCAGACACTGGTCGATGCGAGCGCGAGGCTCCGCCAGGAGATCGACGCGTGGCGTGCGACCGGTTCGGCGGTGCCGCAGCCGGCGGGCGTCACGCTCGACGCGCTGTACCAGCAGCGGATCTACCGGCTGCTCGCGCGCGACCAATCCCTCGCGCGCGTCACTCTTGGCCGGCTCCCGCCCCCGCTCGCCGGTTTCGCCCGCGACGTCGTCACCGCGCACCGCGAGCTCGTCGCGATCACTCCGCCGCTGCGCCTACGCGCGATTCGCGTAGGTCCTGCGGCCCCGCCGCAAGACCTGCTCCGCTGGTACCAGGAGGGCGAGCGGCGCTTCGGTGTTCCGTGGCGCGTCCTCGCCGCGGTCAACTTCGTCGAGTCCGCGTTCGGGAAGCTGCGCAGTGCGAGTGCTGTGGGCGCGCAGGGGCCGATGCAGTTCATGCCGTCGTCGTGGCGCACGTACGGACTCGGGGGGAATGTCCACGACCCACACGACGCGATCCTCGGCGCGGCGAACTACCTGCGCGCTGCGGGTGCGCGCGGCGACATCAGGCGCGCCCTCCATGCGTACAACCCATCACGTCTGTACGTCGACGCGGTGCTGCGTTACGCGCGACAGATTGTCGCGGATCCGCGCACCTTCTACGACTTCTACAGCTGGCAGGTCTACGTCAAGACGCCGTCCGGGTCGGTCCGTCTCACCGGTCCCGGCCTCCACTGAGGACACTCGCCGACTCGTCGGAAGCCAAGTCGTTCGTAGACCCGCGCCGCCGCGTCATTGTCCGTGTTGAGCACCGCGGGAAGACCCGAATCGGTGAGAATCGCGCGGCGCATCAACGCAGTCGCGTAGCCTCGTCCGCGCGCCGGCTCAACGGTGGTGACGCCGAACACGCCGACGGCGTGGGCCGTCCGGTAGCTCATCGCCGCCGAGACGACCGCACCGTTGACGCGCCCGAGCCACACCCTCATGCGCGGATCGGGATTCGGCGGATGGATAGTGCCGACACCGATCGGCGGCGCGTCTTCGCCGCCGAAGCCGCGCGCGCTGACCGCCTCGAACTCTTCAGCCTCGAGTGGCCCGGCGCGAACGATCTCCAGCTCGGGTGGATCGGGTTCGTGCTCGAGCGGACCCGGTGGTCGCAGGAACCACGTCTCGACACGCCACTGCTCGAACCCGAACGGCCCGAGATCGAGGACGCCCCAGCAGTCGTAGACACCTCCGGGAGCGTCGCGGATCTGCGCCGCGGTCGCACCCGTGCTGAGTGTGATGCCGCCCAAGTAGATGAGCGGCGGCCGCTCGAGCGCAAGCCACACGAATTCGTCGCGCCTCCAGCCGACGCCGAAGACGTCCAACCATGACGCGTGCCATGCGGCCACCGCGTCGGCGCAGAGGAAGATCGGGTCGATGCGCCGAGCCTAAGGCGCCGCTTGCGGCGCCGCCGCCAGGACGCGTGGGCTTTGCCCGCGCGTCCGTCTGAAATGACCGGTCGACACGATCGAACTGATTTCACCGGACGCTCTCAGGCCTACGTGCGAAGCACGACTTCGAGCGCGGTGCCGACGCCGGGCCGTGACCTCAGCGTGAAGCCACCGTCGATCGTCTCCGCCCGCGCGCGGATGTTCCTCAGCCCCTGCCCTGCAGCGGTCGTCTCGCCGTCGAAGCCTTCGCCGTCGTCGCGGATCGACACGATTCGCTCGCCGTCCTGGCGCTCCCCGATCGTCACCTCGGCCCGCGTCGCGTTCGCGTGCTTGCGCACGTTGGCGAGCCCTTCCTGCACGATGCGGAACACCTCGATCTGCTCGTCGGGCGCGAGCCGCACCGCCGGATCGATCTCGAGCTCGACTGCGAGCTCGCCGTCGGACGTGAGGAAATCGACATAGCGGCGGAGCGCGGCGTCGAACGGTGCGTTCCCGGATGCCGATGACAACGCGAGTACGGCGAAGCGCGCTTCCTGCTGTGCGGCGGTTGCCGCCTGCTTGAGATTGGCGATCGTCTCCGCGCGCGCCGACTCTTCTCCCGTTTCCAACATCGTGGCATGCGTCGCGACTGCAAACAGATACTGCGCGAGACCGTCGTGAATCTCACGCGCGACACGCGCACGCTCTTCGGCGACCGCGCGGCCGAACTCGGCGAAACGAATCGCGCGCCACGCG
>WNEY01005035.1_pt1 | contig 10182 bp, 10 predicted proteins | sample 5400531 | NCBI WGS metagenome assembly WNEY01 (sample SAMN13153338, study PRJNA577476) | soil metagenome | isolation source: 200 cm saprolite under Douglas fir tree site 1 | place: USA:California | collected 2015-04-18
CCCCAATTGGATGCAGCACAGTCAAGGCTTACCTAGCTTCAAGGGGCACTACCAGGATCTTGCGAGAACGTATCGACCTCCATCTCAACGAGGCTCCGACCCTGAAGACACCAGTTCTGATTGCTGGCCTCCCCGACAGCGGAAGAGTGGCCAAGATTGTTCTCGACCAACTAGTGAAGACGCTCAAAGCAGTCCCCTTGGGCTACCTCTACTCAGACTATCTCCCACCTCGCCTCCTCCTAAAGCCCGACGGTACAGCTGACCTGATGAAGCATGAAATATTCTACTGGATCAACAAAGACTCCGGCCCTGACCTAGTCCTGTATACCGGGGACGCGCAACCAATTCTGCCTGAGGGAGCCTTCCGTCTCTCCGAGGCAGTTGTGAAACTCGCCGAGAAACTCGGAGTTGAAACAGTTGTGACAGTCGGCGCTTTCATCACCGGAAAAATCGCTGAACATCCACAAGTCTACGGCGCCGCAAGCGAACTAGTCCTCGTCAAAGAACTCGAAGAGTTAGGCGTGAAAATCATTGACAGCGGTGCGGTCACCTGGATGAACGGGCTAATCCCGGGTCTTGCAAAAGTCCGGAATCTGAAAGGCCTATTTCTGTCCGGAGAAACCTCCGGCTTCATGATTGACCCGCGCGCGGCAATGATAATTCTCCGCGTCCTGGTTAGGAAATTTGGATTACAAATTGACATGACGGAACTGGAAGGACAAGCGAAAGAGATCGAAACCGCACTCAAACAGGGCGCCGACAAGGACTCAGAGTCTGCGGGCAGTTCTGAATACATCGGGTGACAAAGAATGCTAGGCTAACACTGGGTACCTAGCAGCTCAAGATGAGGTTCCCGTCTGGTGGAAGTAGTGAAAGTATTCGAGTAAGACTTAAGACTAGAATGTAGCCTAACATCAAAGCGTACTTGGCCCTTCAAGAGTCTTCATTACTCTCAAAGGGAACACAGACAACCCACCGGCTCTTTCTGGGGCACGATTCGCGGAATATGAAGCAGATCCCCGATCGAAGCGTGCATCTTGTTGTAACTTCTCCACCATACTGGAATATCAAGGACTATGGCAATCCTCGCCAAATAGGGTACAGGGATTCCATTTCCATGTATGTTCAGAAGTTAAACAGAGTATGGGGCGAATGCCTTCGTGTCCTGATACCTGGATGTAGAATGTGTATTAACATCGGAGATGAATACCTTCGCGCCAACGAGAGAAATCCCTACCAAATCATCCCCCTCCACTCATACATAGTGAATAATATCCTGACTAATTTCGGAAGGAACAGGGTGATCTATCTTGGAAGCATCATCTGGCAGAAAATTCCGAACACAAGGACTTCGGGTGGTGCGAGCGTTATGGGCTCCTATGGATATCCAAGAAATGGATATGTCAGTTACAATTTCGAGTTTATCGCGATCTTCAAGAAACGGGGCCATCCTCTGAGTCCCCCTGAGAACAAGCATGCCGAGAAAATCGACATAATTGAATGGAGAGATTTGTTCAATGGCGTTTGGCGATTCAAGGGAGCTAGACAAGTAGGCGGAATTGCGATCTTCCCTGAAGAACTTCCATCTCGACTAATCAGGATGTTCACCTACGAAGGGGATACTGTGCTCGATCCATTCTTAGGAAGCGGGACCACTACAAAGGTAGCTTTCGATAGAGGACGCGATAGCATTGGCTATGAGATTGGTTTTGAGTCGCCGAAGATAGAAGAGAGTTGGATTGAACTAATCAAGAGGAAAATTGGCTACTATTCTCTCCCTGAGAGTCATAGAGAAGAGACTTTTCGGCTCTCTATCAAAAATGCTTCTCCGCAAGTGCGGCATTCGGCAACGTGATATCCTGGATCGAGCGACGGCCTCTAAACATATCATTCTTCTTCCTCTACGATTGGGCCGTACACTTCTTGGTAATTCTGATAGACAATGTTTTTCCTGGTTTCAATTTCCATCTTGCGTTGTTCTAACAAGGACATGTACTGATCTAGCCCATCCCTATTAGAGATATAGAAGTAACCTGGAGGTTTTGAGTTTGTGGCAGCAACCGGCAACGCATATTTTCTCATTGCCTTCATCAAAAGTGATCGTGTGGTGCTGAAGGTCTCGCCTTCCTTGAGGCCCAATAACCTCATCAAGTCTCTCGAAGAAATTGCTGTTGACTTCCCCTTGTGCGTGAGCATAATGTCCCTGATGTTTCTAAGACGTTCTTCCTCTTTGGACAACTTGCGTCGGCCTCGAACGTCTTGAGTAGAAAAACTTCGTAATAAGCCTAAAGAAGATTCTTACGATAACCGACTTGATGACTATGAGAGCAGTCTGTCCAGCCCAAAGCGCAAGTCGGATTCTACGAAAAAATAGATAGAGTGTGTAGAACGGGACTATGGCAAGGCTGAGGACCGGACCGGAAAAGATCCGCTCGGTTGTCCCCACTCTCCCAGTCTCGGTGGACAGCCTGAACCTGACGGTTACTGTGATCCAGCCGGGCATAAAGAGCCTGTCCGGGAAGCCCTCCCAAATCGGCTCAGCTACGGGATTCTTCTTCGAACACAAGAATACTTTCTATCTTATTACAAACAGACACGTTGTCATTGACGAAGACGATCATTTCTACCCTGACCATCTAATGCTGAGGGTTCACACTTCCAACAAAGTCCTCACCCAGAATCGTAATGTACAAGGCCCTCTCTACGATCGAAAAGGTGGCCGCCGATGGCTCGAACACCCAACCCTCGGGAGTGAAGTCGACCTCGTCGCGATCAAGATTCGTGACTTCTTGAATTCTAAGGATGTGCTATCCCCTTGGGACGAGACGTCTTTTTTCCCTTCAGCGTACGTTATCGGGGTTGGTGAAACAGTAGTGGTATTGGGCTATCCGCTAGGTTTCTACGACATCATTAACAACCTTCCAATCGCTCGAAGCGGAACAGTTGCGACACCTTATGGGGTGCCTTTCGAAGACAGACCATTTTTTCTGGTAGACTCAAGATTGGACAAGGGTACAAGCGGCAGTCCAGTGATCACAGCGGCAAGTCCATTCAGGGTTACGGTCCAGTCGACTTTTGTGGCAGGCAATTTTCCCGCTCGGCTACTCGGCGTCAATTCCGGTGAATACTCTAAGAAGCAGATTCCCCTTGGTCTGAATGCTGTGTGGTATGCGTACTTGGTGATTGATATTGTATCTGGAAGAGAGAGATAGGCCGGCTATGGGATGACCATGTTCCGGTCCCTGAGAAACATACTAGCCTCACGAATATTTCTCTACCGCAAAGTTCGTTGTTAGTGTCTGCTATGAACCGGCCTAAGTGGAGCCCCGGCAGCGATGCGCGTCCACGTATGACATGAAACCCCCTAAGGTTCAGGCTCCAAACTTTAACTCGCTACCGACGTCACTTAACGATCTAGCGAGGTAGTCTGGATGCCCACCCTTCGGTCCTCGACGTTTGACGAGTATCATCATCATTCCAACTCCCTTCGCTCCTTCAATGTCGGTGTTGGGATTGTCGCCGATGTAAACGCAATTTCTGGGTTGCAGGCCTAGTCGTTCTGCAACTAGGGTGAAGGGTCTTCTGCTCGGTTTCACGCTTGGGGTGTCCTCGCCTGCCACAACTATTGCCTCGAGAGATTTCAGAAATGGTTGTCGGCGGATTCTTTTCATCTTCATCCCCGGGGTGCCATCAGAATCGGAGACCATTCCAATCCTAAACCCTGCCTTCTTCAATCGATGAATCGTCGACATCGTATCGTAGAACAGTGGACTTGCCTTAGCGTACTTCTTCCAGTAGAGGAGAGTTGTCTCGTGGATCCACGGACCCTTCAGCTTCGACAAGCGGAGCTGTTTGAGTAAGGTTTCCCACCAGACATCTCTGTTGTAGAGGAATTTTCGGCCATGCATTTCCAGATCGATGAGCCGGAGTTTCCGGAACAGATTCACCTCGGAGTAGCGGATTCCTTCTTTTCTCAACCGTTTTTCGAAGATCTTTGCGACGACCCGAAGTGCCTGGCGAGCGCCCTTCTTGGACTGGATGAGCGTGTTGTCGAGATCGAATACGACTGCGCGGATGTTCCTATCGGCCAGTAGCTCTCAATTCCAAACGTATGTTTCTGGCCGGCGATCAGCGAACCGTTCTTTACGCAGTTGAGCGTGAAGAGAGAGATCAATGTCCTCAACGATTATTCCCTCACGCCGTTCTTTGTACACATTCATCCTAGGGTGGGATATCTTCATCTTCGGGTCTTCCTTGAGGCTAACGATCATGCTTTGCCCTGTGAACAAAGGCGGAGAATAGACATTTGGTGCCACAACTGCAATCCGGTTCTCCAGGGACCGGATCGTGACGTATCGGTGCCAAGGTTCAACTCCCGTTCTCACAATCCTTGACGGACACATTAACAAATCCGCACCTCTAAGGGTCAGGATTCTCGAGGCCTCTGGAAAATCAACGTCGTAACAAACCAGGACACCAATTTTGAACCCGCCAACCGGGAAGATCTTGTAATCGTTTCCCGGACGAGCGACCTTCTTCTCGAAGTGAAACAGATGGACTTTCGGTTGCCGACCGATGACTTCCCCATCAGTTCCGATCACTGGGCTGTTGAGAAAAATTCGTCCATTGGATTTTTCATAGAAAGCTCCGCCGACAACTACGACACCGTATTCCTCAGCGATCGATTGTAGTCCTGGAAGCGGGCTCACAGGTGATGGAATTGTCTTCTCAGGCAACCAGTGCTCTGGCAGGCAGATAATATCCGCTTCCTTCATAGCCGCCTGCTTGGCTTGTTTGACCGCTCGAAAAATCGTCTCTTTCGCCGAGGTTGCTACAGGTCTCGTCTGTACTGCTGCCGCTCGAACAATCTTTTTCGACGTTAGAGGGACCCTAACCCTAGCGTTTCAATCTCTTTACTGCAATGTCCAACAGCTGCCGCGCGACCTCTCGCTTGGGCGCCAATGGAATGTGGATCACCTTCTCTCGCTCGTCGACAACGAACAGCTCGTTGGTGTCAGTCTGAAACCCCACACCCTCAATCGAGACATCGTTGGCCGCGACGAGATCCGCGCTTTTCTCGCTAAGTATCTCAAACGCTTCTGTCAAGAGTTGCTCGTTCGAGACGCCGTGTTCCGTTTTGAACGCTACAAGAAACGAACTTGGGCTCGCAACTCGAATCTCTCGTATTATCTTCGGGGTGGCCTCAAGCTCCAGCTCGACAGTTTTCTCCTTTCTCGTGCTTATTTTTCTGCCAGCCGGCTTTGATGGCCTATAGTCGCTTGGGGCTGCAGCGGCGAAAACCAGATCGTGTTTGCCCTTCTTCAACTCGCGCAAAGTAGCTTCAAGCATCTCCTCTGTGGTTTCAACCCTGACAGTCTTTACGCTGGCAGGAGGCGTGACTGAGCCGGGTCCCAGAATCAACGTTGTCTCAGCACCTCTCGACCAGGCTTCCTCCGCAATTGCTACGCCCATCTTTCCTGAAGACCGGTTAGTGATCACCCTGATGGGGTCGATGTGTTCGATCGTAGGACCCGCGGTGACCAGCACTCTATACCCCTCAAGATCTCTCCTTTGAGATGAGAGCTGAGATGAGAGGCGTGTGATGACAGCCTGGACAATCTTGGCGGTTGATGCGATCTTCGCCTTTCCTTCCACAATCTCCGGTTCGACAAACTCGACCCCGATCCTCTTGAGACGCGCAATATTCTCTTGAGCAATTGGATGGTCATAGAGTGGCTCGTGCATCGCAGGAGCAATTAGAACCGGCAGCTTGGAACCGATAGCGGTCGCAGCCACAGTCGTGACTGGAGTATCATCAATTCCCGATGCGAGCTTTCCGATCGTATTAGCGGTTGCGGGGGCGATAAGGACTAGATCGACGTGCCCAGAACTCTTTCCGGCAAGGGCGATATGCTCCAGTTTGCCTGTAAGCTCCCGAACTACCGGATTTCCTGTAGCCCACTCGAGAAGATCGGATCCGATCATCTTCTCTGTCGATGGAGAGATTACCGCATACACGTCTGCTCCATGTCTCATCAACTCTCGCGCGATCTCGGGAACTTTGAACGAGGCGACGCTGCTTGACACTAGGAATGCTATCTTTTTTCCGGAGAGTTGTGTGCCAGAAGTTCCGGTGATGTCTTTGGACGGGTGGGTCATTTCCTGCCTGCTTCTCTATTTCTTCAGTTGTCCACTTTCATAGGCCCAGTCTAGAAGCTGGATGATCTCATTGAGAGTATACTTTCCAGCGCTTGAAGGGATCCGTTTTAGAATGTCGGGCAGGCTTGGCAGCATAGGCCGAATGAATCCCGGAATCTTGTCGTACATTGCCTGGACCCCCGATATAATCTCCTTGGCGTCTTTCTCTTCGATACTGGTTCCCTTGAGAGCTGTCTTCATACTCTTGGCGCTCATTTCTTTCTAGCTTCTCCCGCTCAATCTATCTCGGGCATATACGGGTTCTTCAAGCCTATCGACGTTCCCGCCTAGGACTAGCTCATGCGGAAAGATCGCAAAGCGCACTGGTTCAAGCATTCCTCTCTTCTGTTAAGAGGTCTTCAAAGACTATGGCGGGGACATCGCCATGTCTTGAACCAACCCTGGGGGTTCTTGAGGCCGGGTCCAATAAGGCTAGGGCTTTGAGCTTCCATCGCTGCCCAACTTTGGAAGCCCTTGCATGAGCGAATAATGCTGGGTGAATGTCCATGTCTTCCATTTTTTCCACAGCTTATTGGAGAAGAGGATGACCAGAAGGTCGTTCATTATGACGAGCGGGAAAGATGCGCTGGCCGCGATGCCGAAGATGATGATTGGAGAGATAAGTCCGAATGCGAACGCGACTTTGTGGGCCTGATTCAACCTGGTTCCCATTGACCTGAAGACGAGGCGAAGTATCCATAGAGACACAGCGACGTCGAAAACTATGATGACTGGCGGAAAGAGGTTAGCACCTGCTGCGAAGCCTCCTGCAACTAGCCATATCGGAAAGAACGCCACTCCAAGTAGGAAGAATGCTCGAGGCCTCCACCTCGGCTCTGCTCTGACAGTCTTCAGAAAATCAGCGGGCAATTTCTTCGCAGCAATAACGAGTAGCGCTACGACGATGCTTGAAAGAATAAGCAGACCCCATATCTCAGCTGGCCAATAATTTACGAAAAAAATTGAAAGCAGGACAGAATCAATAGCTAAGGTGAGGATGCTGATTCGTATCCCCGTTATCGACACGAGACTCTTTGATTTCAGATCAGGAAAGGCTAGTCCAAAGATGAAGATTGGCAGGCCAATGCTGAAGACTGAATGGAAGATCACCAATCCGATGGCCCAGACCCAGTTGACTCCGAGCCAGTGTCCGTATACGCCCAGATTTCCAACTACTGATGAAGTTGGATTGAATAATGTTCGTAACGCTAGCCCCTCTTCCACGATCCCGTAGGCTGCGCCAAGGAGGAAGACGGATGCCCAGCCTTTGTTCCAGCGAATCTTTGCCTCCCGGATCAAAATAACACCTGGACCATAGAGTCCAAGATTCGCAGCGAGAAGTAGAAAGAATACCGGGGGAAACACAACCAGTAACCCCATGTTGCTTGAGCCTGAGAGATATTCTGGAATCCCAGGGCTCAGAATCAGCAAGCAAAGCAGGGGATGCGCCTTGAGGTAACTGATAACCCGAGCTACACGCCTCTTTTTCTCCGTGACCTGTGGGTACCATGTACTCAAGGGAGACGACTCGAGAGGCCACGATGAGCCCGGGTCCACACTATTAGTCGTCTAATACCAGGGGAAGCTTGTTGCCGTTACTAGAGGGACGCAGAATCCCTTCGCTGTCAGCTCGCCGAGGTTTGCGCATTTTCCACCGACTAGGGGAATGCGGTCTTTTTTCACATCTTCAAGCCGGACAACTATAGTGTCGGGCCCGGGTAAACCGTTAGACTCCTGCTGGTACTTGTGGTGCGACTGGTTCTTCGACTATGATCCGGGTTTTCATCGGCATCTTTGTTCCGGCGACCTCCAATGCTTTCTTTGCGGTTTCGACGCCGTCCTCGGGAACGTAGATGATGAAGAGGTCCTGACCGTTTTCGACTCTGGCTGCTCTGCCGGTGGGTTTTCCGAAGGCTCGCCGCATTCCTTCCTGTAGTCTGTCAGCTCCGGCGGTGGCGATCATCTTGTTTTCTCGAAGAATAATATGCGGGTACACGCACAGCTGTAATCGGTATCCTGTTTCTCCCCACCTGTCGGTTAGAACCTTATTAGCGGATACACGGGCAGATTCCAGCGCGTTATGACGAATCTGCACATGCTCTCTGGCCACTAAGTGGATTTTTCGGGCGAACTGCATGGATAGGTCTCCCATGTTGAATTTGGAAACTTTAGGCGCAGGGGACCCGCGGATGTATTTCATCCGGGTGAAGGCCTGGCCCGATGGGGAACGATAGTTACGACCCTTCATGAGCAAATACCAAACGGGCATTAGCTGAGGGTGCTAATGAGGGTTGTTGCGAGCTTGTGGGCTGAAATGACTCCAAGGATTGCGTTTTGCGCCGTTTTGTTCATGACTTAGCTCCGGCAAGCGCCGATTACGCCTGGTTTTCAGGAGGTTTCGTGATGACTGGAATAAGGGTCTCGGCGCGAACCTTGGCCTACCTCAACTCGCGGTATTGTTGTTAGACGACATAACACTTGGTTTCGTAGCCTTTCTCTCTCGCCAACTATTTTCCCAAACATTCTTTTTCATGGTGACCCCCGGGGGTGATCGATTTTCGCGCGCCCCGCCCTTCATGAAACCTTGATCCTATGCTTCTCGACTCTTGACTCTCAGCAGGTCAAAGAGGCCCGGTTCCAGGTCCTTTATCGTCGGAATGAACGCCCTAGCCCGCGAAACCTCGTCCAGGTCCACCTTACAAGTCTGAAACTCCTCCACATCATACTTGCACTGGGCTAGGACAGAACCATTAGGCGCGATGACTCTGCTTCCACCCCAGAACTGCAAGCCTTCCTCAATGCCAACACGGTTGACGTAGGCTAGGTAGACAGCGTTCTCCATCGCCCGGCTCAGACAGAATCCCTCGAAGAACCTCCGCCGCAACCCAGGGCTCGCGGAAATACAGATGACCAGCTGTGCGCCCTGCAAAGCCTGCAGGCGAGTCAGCTCGGGAAAGTAGAGATCGTAACAGATGTTCAAGGCGATAGTTCCCAGCGTCGTCTTGAACACTGGCGCTTCCTGTCCAGGACGATAGTAGCGACGCTCCTCGAAAACAGAGTGTGTCGGAAGATGGATCTTCCGGTATCTCCCAATCAAGCCCTTAGGGCCGACAAGCACCGCGGTGTTGTGGATTACTCCCTTGACCTCGCTTTCCTCAGGCATGCCGAAGATAATGTGTACACTGTGCTCTTTCGCAACGCTCTCGACCTTCCGCGTGCTGGGACCTGGGATTGGCTCTGCCATATGGGAGACCTCATCCCGCATCGTATAGCCCGTCAGGTGAAGTTCAGGAAAAATCAATAGATCTACGTTCTTCTTCCGAGCCTTGGCAGCCTGTTCCGAGATCTGCCTCAGGTTTCGCTCCTTGTTCCCGACTTTGGGACCAGTTTGAGCTAGGAGCAGGCTAACCGGCTTCATCCACGCTCGCCTCGACTAGATTCGGGCACAGTTTCGCCATATAGACATAGCCAACGCCCCGGATTAGCCCCTGCTCCGCGTTCAGGGTTACAGTACGGCTTTATTACGCTCAGCCCGTTTCGGGCTCGTTTCACACCCTCAGAGAGGGAATGAATTGCTATTCACAAGGCTAGCCCGTACCATAATCAAGCACAACCGGGCGGTCTTCGTAATCTGGCTAGTAGCCCTCGCGCTAAGCGTCCCAGCCATTCTCCAGGTCCAGAGCGTTATCGTCTACACGGAGACAGCATACAACCCCAAGACCTCAGAGTCCAGCATCGCTCAATCCATCGTTAGCAAAGAGTTCAGCATCAGCCAGGGCAACAGCGTCGTCGTGGTAATCACATCAACCGATGTGAGAGGCAACGATGTTCGCGATTTCACTCTAACGTTCAACAAGACCCTCCATAACGATCGAACTATCACAAACCTCAGCAACGTCACAAGCATCTACGATATCTACTACCAGCTACTCGTTGGCTATACCAGCGTGGTTCACCTCCAGCTCTATCAAGAGAAGAACCTGA
>WNEY01005036.1_pt1 | contig 10181 bp, 11 predicted proteins | sample 5400531 | NCBI WGS metagenome assembly WNEY01 (sample SAMN13153338, study PRJNA577476) | soil metagenome | isolation source: 200 cm saprolite under Douglas fir tree site 1 | place: USA:California | collected 2015-04-18
TGACTAACACCGACACCGCCGACGTGGACGCCACCGCGGCGCAGGTGCGCGCGCTGCACGACGCGGGCAGCGAGCTGGTGCGGGTGACGGTCAACAACGAGGCGGCGGCCGAGGCCGTGCCGGACATCGTGTCCCGCGTGGCCGTCCCGGTGATCGGCGACTTCCACTACAACGGTCACCTGCTGCTCACCAAGTATCCGGCGTGCGCGGCCGCGCTCGCCAAGTACCGCATCAATCCTGGCAACGTCGGCGCGAAGCGGCGCGACGAGCATTTCCGCACCATCATCGAGGTCGCGCTCACCCACGGCAAGCCGGTCCGCATCGGCGTCAACTGGGGGAGTCTCGACCAGCAGCTCCTCACGGAGATGATGGACGAGAACGCCTGCCGGTCGGATCCGCTCGACGCGCGCCAGGTGATGATCGAGGCGATGCTGGCGAGCGCGCTGCGCTCGGCCGAGCTGGCCGAGGAGTGCGGGCTGGCGCACGACCGCATCATCCTGTCGGCAAAGGTCTCGGGCGTGCAGGATCTGGTGGACGTGTATCAGCGGCTGGCGCAGCGCTCCGACTACCCGCTGCACCTGGGGCTCACCGAGGCCGGGATGGGCGCAAAGGGAATCATCGCCAGCACGGCGGGTCTGTCGATTCTCTTGCAGGAAGGGATCGGCGACACGATCCGGGTGTCCCTCACGCCGCGGCCGGGCGGAGACCGGACCGAAGAGGTGCAGGTGGCGCAGCAGGTGCTCCAGTCGCTGGGTCTGCGGAGCTTCACGCCGCAGGTCTCGGCATGTCCGGGTTGCGGCCGCACCACGTCGACGTTCTTCCAGGAGATGGCCGAGGACATCCAGACCCATCTGAAAGAGCAGATGGCCGCTTGGCGCGAGCGCTATCCGGGCGTGGAGGCGCTGCGCGTGGCGGTCATGGGGTGCGTCGTGAACGGCCCGGGGGAATCGAAGCACGCGGACATCGGCATCTCGCTGCCCGGCACCTTCGAGGAGCCCAAGGCGCCTGTGTACGTGGACGGCCGGCTCAAGGTGACGCTCAAGGGCGACTCGATCGTGGCCGACTTCCTGAAGATCCTCGGCGAGTACGTCGAGACGCGCTACGGGGCCGGGGCGGCTACGGGAGTCGCCCGCTAGCCAATTCGGCTCCCCAGGGGCACCTCGCGCTCCGGGTGCACCAGCACGATGTCCCCGTCACCCACCACCACGCCGAGCGTCAGGACTTCGGAGAGGAAGGTGGCGATCTGGCGCGGTGGGAAGTTCACCACGGCCAGGACCAGCTTTCCCACGAGATCGGCCTTGTCGTAGTACTTGGTGATCTGCGCGCTCGAGGTCTTCACGCCGAGCTCGCCGAAATCGATCCGCAGCTTGTATGCGGGCTTCCGCGCCTTGGGGAAGTCCTCGACCTCGACGATCCGGCCCACGCGGATGTCGACCTTGGCGAAGTCGTCCCAGGTGATCGGGGGCATCCGCCTACGAGAGCGCTTGACCGGAAAGAGCGCCCGCGGTGCGGACATCGGCTCCGAGGCCCTGGAACGTCGACTTCGCCGCTTGCAGCTCGAGCTCGGCGTCCTCGGGGCTTCCCGTGGCGCGATACGCCCCAGCCAGGAGCAGCCTCGCGGTGGCGGTCTCGTAGGGAAGCTGGACTTCCTGCCACAGCTTGCAGGCGCGCCGCAGGTTGGGGACGGCGGCGTCGGCGGCGCCTTCGGCGACCTGCACGGCGCCGCGGGCCTGCGCCGCGCTCGCGTGCCATGCCGTGGAGCCGTATTCGCGAGCGATCGCCTCGAGCTCCGTGACGGTCTCCCGCGCCCGGTCGACCTCCCCCGCAGCTAGCGCGATCTGCACGCGGGCGGGCAGCAGCCGCCCCCTGTCCAGCGATCCCTCCGGTCGGTCGGCGACGGCGCGCTCGATGAGTCCCTTCGCGGCGTCGATCTTACCCTCCGCCAGGCGCAGCAGCGCCAGGCCCGGAACCGGCTCGCGGCCGAGCTCGTGCGCCTGACGCAGGACCTCCTCGGCGCGCTTCCAGTCGCCCATGCGGAGCCGGATTTCCCCGATTTCGTAGAACGCTTCACCGGCCGCGATGTTGTAGAAGCCCCGGAGCTCCTGGGCGGCGCGGAGCGCCTCGGTCTCGGCGTCGTTCCAGGACCCGCGCAGTCTCATGAGCTCCGCGCGGTGCACCCGACAGATCCCGGGGAACCCGGACTCCGTGTGCTGTTCGCACCAGCGCCGTGCCGCCTCGCTCCATTCACCCGCGCGCTGATAGTCGGCCAGCTTTTCGCACAGCCCCATCATGTTGCAGTAGATCCGCCCGGTCACCTCGGGGCCGAGCTCGCCACCAACCGCCGCCGCCATCGCTTCGTCGATCAGCGCCATGCCCGGCGCCAGCTCTCCCTTGGAGACGAGCATGCGGCCGACGTCGTGCATGGCCAGGGCCTGGAGGTCGCGATCGCGGAATCGGGCGGCGATGTCCGAGGTTCGTCTCGCCAGGCCCAGCGCCTTTTCAACGTCGCCTTCGCCGTCGAACGCGAGCATCGCGTGGAGTCGTAGCAGCGCGCCATGCTCGCGGCACTCGGGGACGTCCTGCAGTAGCCGCTCCGCGCGCTTCAGCCAGCCGTTGCCGAGCGATTTCGCTTGCCGGCGAAAGAAGTCCTCGGCCAGGCGCACCGCGACCGCCGCCGCGAGCCGGGGCTTGCGCTGATCCATGTAGGTGACGTACGCCCGTTCGCGGGCGGCGATGCAGTCGTCGACGCGGCCGATCCACCAGGCCGACTCGGCAAGGCGTTCGTCGTCCTCCACGGCGAGTGCCCGTATCGCTCGGGCGTTGGTGAGAGTCTCGAACGCCTCGCGCCAGGCGTGACGCGCAAACGCGCTCCGCCCGGCGTCCTCCACGTCGCTATGGGCCGGCGGCGGTGTCGCAACGGTGGCCGGGCGGGCCTCGGCGGATGCTCGCAATGCCTCCGCGAACTGATGCGTGGTGGCGAATCGGTCGGCCGGAGCCCGCGCCAGGGCCTTCGAGATCGCCTGATCCATCGGCGGGGGCACCGTCTCCCGCAAGCGACGGGCAGACGGGACGGGATCGGTGAACCGCTTGGCGATGATCGCCTGGCTGGTCGGCCCCGTGAACGGCGGCTCGCCTGCGAGCATCTCGTACAGCACGCAGCCCAAACTGTAGACGTCGCTCCGCCCGTCGAGCGTCTGGTCGCCTGCCCCTTGCTCTGGGCTCATGTACGCGGGCGTGCCGAGGACGATCCCGGTCCGCGTGAGCTTGCCCCCTCCGGCGGCATCGATCGCCGCCGCGATGCCGAAGTCGGCCACGATCGCTTCGTCGTTGGACAGCAGGATGTTTTCGGGCTTGACGTCTCGATGCACGACGTCGTGGCTGTGGGCGTAGCTCAGGGCGTTCGCCACTGCACACGTGATCGTGACGGCATCCGCGATGGCGAGCTGTTTCTCCCGGTCCAGCCGGTCTCGGAGCGACTCGCCCTCGATGTACGGCATGACGTAGTAGAGGAGGCCATCCGCTTCTCCCGAATCGTGCAGCGGCAGGATATGGGGATGAGTGAGGCGGGCGGCGGTTTCGATCTCCCGGAGAAACCGTTCCCGCCCGAGAGCGGCCGCGAGCTCCGGCGCCAGCACCTTGATCGCCACGGGGCGACGGTGCTTCAAGTCCTGGGCGAGGTAGACCGTGGCCATTCCCCCGCGCCCGAGCTCGCGCTCGATCGCGTAGCCACCGCCGAGGGCGGCCTGAACGTGGGGGAGGAGGTCGGTCACAGGGGAGCTTTCGTGTGCGTAACGACTCCATCTTAGAGCCCGGCAGGCTCACCGGGCGTGATGTGTGACCGATATGTGCAGGATTTGGCGCTGTGCCGCGTAACTTCGCCTACCCGGTGTCCGCCGCTCCATCGTACTGTCCTACCCATGCTCGCCCGCGTCCGCTCCGCCGCGGTGCTCGGGATCGACGCCTATCTCGTGGACGTCGAGACCGACATCGCGAACGGCCTCCCCACCTTCGCCACCGTCGGGTTGCCGCAGGGTGCCGTCAAGGAAGGACGCGAGCGCGTGTACGCCGCGCTCGCGAACACCGGCTACACGTTCCCCCTGAAGCGCATCACTGTCAACCTCGCCCCGGCCGACATTCGCAAGGACGGGTCGGCGTTCGATCTGCCGATCGCCGTGGGCATCCTCGCCGCGACGGAGCAGATCTCGGCCGAGCGGCTCGGGCGGGTCGCGGTGCTCGGCGAGCTGGGGCTCGAGGGCGCGATTCGCCCGGTGCGGGGGGCGCTGCCGGTGGCACTCGCGGCGCGCGCGGCTGGGCTCGAGGCGCTGGTGCTGCCGCGCGAGAACCTCCCGGAGGCGGGCGTCGTCTCGGGGGTCCGCGTGTTGGGCGCCGGCAATCTGGCCGAGCTGGCCGACTTTCTGGACGGGCGAGCGGAGCTGCCGGAGGCGCAGGTCGATCTCGCCGGGTTGCTGGCGGAGCGAGCGAAGCACGACGTCGATTTCGGGGAAGTGAAGGGGCAGGCGCACGCGAAGCGCGCGCTCGAGGTCGCAGCGGCGGGAGGACACAATATCCTGATGATCGGTCCGCCGGGCAGCGGCAAGACGATGCTCGCCCGGCGGCTCCCCACGATTCTCCCGCAGATGAGCCTCGACGAGGCGCTCGAGACGACGAAGATTCACTCCGTCGCGGGCGTGCTGCCGGTCGGCGAGTCCTTGGTGGCGCGGCGGCCGTTCCGCGCGCCGCATCACACGATCTCGGACGCTGGGCTGATCGGCGGCGGCTCGTACCCGCGGCCGGGCGAGGTGAGCCTCGCGCACGGCGGCGTGCTGTTCCTGGACGAGCTGCCCGAGTTCCGCAAGAACGTACTCGAGGTGCTGCGCCAGCCGATGGAGGACGGCGTCGTGACCATCGCGCGCGCCGCCATGAGCCTCACCTATCCGGCGCGCTTCATGCTCGCCGCGGCGATGAATCCGTGCCCCTGCGGCTACTTCGGCGATCCGCAGCATAACTGCGTCTGTGGGCCCCTCGGCGTGGAGCGCTACCTCGCCCGCGTCTCGGGGCCCTTGCTCGACCGCATCGACATCCATCTGGAGGTGCCCGCCGTGAAGTACCGCGCGCTGGCCGATCAGGGCGGCGGCGAGCCGAGCGAGGCGGTCCGGGAGCGCGTGGACCGGGCGCGCGCGGCGCAACGCGACCGGTTTGCGAACCGCGCCGGCGTGTACGCCAACGCCCACATGGCGGCGCGGGACATCCGCGTCTTCTGCCGCGTGTCGGACGGTGCCGACGCGCTGCTCCGCACGGCGATCACGCGGCTCGCGCTGTCGGCGCGGGCCTATCACCGGATTCTCAAGATCGCCCGCACCCTCGCCGACCTCGAGGGGGCGGCGGACCTCCAGCCGAAGCATGTGAGCGAGGCCATTCAGTACCGCAGTCTCGACCGACGGGGATTGGCGTAAAGGAAGGAGAGAATGGAAGCTTCGCATCGCGATCTCATTTTTGTCGAGCCCAAGCGAACGAACTATCTGTGGTGCTTGCACTGCGAGCGCACCTACGAGCGTCAGAAGTGGCGCACGGTGCGCGGGCTTCAGATGTGTCCCTACCTTGACTGCGACGGGGACGCCGTAATCGACGCTGTAGATTGGGCCGTGATCCGTGACCATCACTCGGAGTATCCCCAGCGGCCGAAGTGGGGAGACGTATACCACTGGGCGTAGAGAGTCTGGAGTGATTTGACATGCTGGGAGCATGCTAGCATGTTATGCACATGTCCAAAATGATTCAGATCCGAAATGTGCCCGACGACCTGCACCGCACACTGAAGGTTCGCGCGGCGGCGGAAAGCATGTCGCTCTCCGATTATCTGTTGCGCGAGCTGCGACACCTGGCGGATCAGCCCACTCTGGGCGAGTTCCTCGAGCGCTTGCGGGAGCGCGAACCGGTAAAGCTCCGTGAGGCACCAGCCTCGGTCATTCGCAGACTGCGGGATGCCCGGTGATTGTCCTCGATGCTTCGGCCGTGGTTGAGCTCCTACTGGGGACACTGGGCGCGGCGGCAGTGGAGCGGCGTGTCGTGCGGGCCCGGTCGTTGCATGCCCCGAGCGTGCTCGATCTCGAGGTTACCCAGGCGATCCGGCGGTTTTGCGCCACGGGGCAACTCGCTCCGGAGCGCGGTGGTCAGGCAATCGCCGAACTCGCCGACCTTCCCGTTCGGCGCTATCCGCACACTCCTTTGCTCGGGCGCATCTGGCAGCTCCGGACGGCTATCACCGCCTACGACGCCGCCTACGTCGTCTTGGCGGAGACGCTCGGTGCACCATTGGTGACGCGGGATCGGCGACTCGCCCGGACGCGGGGACACCGGGCGCGAATCGATCTGGTATAGCGCCCTACGCTTTCTGACCGATCGGTGACGCCCGGCCAAACGGGGCCGCCCGTAGCTTGGGAAGTGCGCAGACTCGCACTCGCTTTCCTTGGGTGCCACGGCGGCCCGAGTCACTCGAGTGAGTGGGGAAGCTCGGACTTCTATCCGCGGGTCCCGCAGTTCGCGCGCACACCACCCGGGAAGCCGGACTGGCAGTTGTACTGGATCGTGCAGCACGGCGTGCGGTACTCCGGGATGGCTGCGTGGGGCAATCCCCGGGAAGCCGATGCGCCTCAGCGGCACCGCGGGGGCGGCGCGAACGCACTGTCGGTGAGCGGCACATTGGCCTCCATCCAGTCGACGCGCATGACAGTGAGCGGCTCGCCCGTCGCCTGGTCTCGCTCCAGAGCACGGAAGGGGTAGAGCACGCCCGACACCGGCCGGTAGTCGTCGTAGACTACCTCGATCACCCGTTCTGCTTGGTTGGGGTGAAGCGCTCGACGGCTTCGCGCACGTACGAGCGGGGCGGTCTCAGCGTCCAGGTAGAACGACCCCGCAGTCCTGGCGCCTGCAAGGTGCGGACGCTCGTGACTCCGCACGCCGCGCAAAGAATCAGCGCCGCTACCGGTAATGACCGCTTTCCGATCATGGAGGCCTTTCGAGGGGCAGATCTGCGTGGCGACACATGTCATAGACACGCTGGCACGCCGGAGCGTTGCGCGGCATCTTCCCCGGTCCCCAACACGCCCGCGGTATGTCCAGCGCGCCTCGTGGCACCCCGACGCTGCTCGGCCTCCCCTACGACGGGAGCTCGTCCTTTCTCAAGGGCACGGCGGCGGCTCCACCGCTGATCCGGCAGGCGCTCCATTCACCCGCTGGAAACCCGTGGACCGAGACGGGGGTCGATCTGGGCGCGGACGGTGCGCTGGACGACGCGGGCGACGTGCCGCTCGGCACCTCCGCGGCGGACGCGCGGACGAAAATCGAGGAGTCGGTGCGCACGCTGCTCGAGTCGGGCGGCCGGCCGATCGTGCTCGGCGGCGACCACTCGATCACGTACCCGATCGTCCGAGCCGTGCGCTGGTTTCACCCCCAGCTCAGTATCCTACATTTCGACGCGCATCCCGACCTGTACCCCGAGTTCGAAGGCGACCGGTACTCCCACGCATGTCCCTTCGCGCGGATCATGGAAGAGCGGCTGGCCGATCGGCTGGTACAGGTGGGGATCCGTACGCTGACCGCCGTCCAGCGCGCTCAGGCCGAGCGCTACGAGGTCGAGGTGATCGACATGCGCGCCTGGGTCGCGGGTCGCCGCCCCGCGCTGCGCGAGCCGGTGTACGTCTCGATCGACATCGATGCCTTCGATCCTGCGTTCGCACCGGGCGTGTCGCACCGCGAGCCGGGCGGCCTCACGGTGCGCGAGGTGCTGACGGTGCTGCAGGGGTTGAGCGTCCCGCTCGTTGGTGCGGACATCGTGGAGTTCAATCCCGCACAGGATCCGAGCGGCCTGACGGCGACCCTGTGCGCGAAGCTGGTGAAAGAGGTCGCCGGTAAGATGAGCTAGTTGGGGGGGATCGTCAGGTGGACGACGTCGCCGGGGCGTACGCTGATGGTCTCACTGATTGGGTTCGACCGACCGCCGATGGGATGCAGCTCGAACTGCACCTCCGTGCCGTACCCGATCAGCTCAGGCCGCACCATCAGAATGCGCGAGGTGAGCCCCGGCACCGTGCCGAGGCGGATACGCTGGCCGCCGCGGATGATGAACACGTTCATATCGAGGAAATTCTGGTTGTCGACGTTCACCGCGACTTCCGCCTGGGGATTAATCGGCGCGACGGCGCCGCGGTGACAGGCCGCGGCGGCGAGCGTGCAGAGCAGGAGCGGAAGCGCGCGCATTGCGTGCTAATCTACACCGCATCGGCTGGCGCGGGGCCCGGCCGCTCCCTACTTTCCCGACACGCCTCATGATCGACTGGCTCCAGACTCATCTCGGCATGAGCCCCCAGCTCCAGACGCGGTTGCTCGTTACCGCGGGGACGATTGTCGGACTCTGGTTCGTCCGCCACTTCGTCCTGGGGTTCGTGTACCGCCGGGTGCAGGACCCGTGGGGCCGGTACCGTTGGCGCAAGGGGCTGACCTACGCGCTGGTCGCGGTGGGCGTGATTCTTGTGGCCCAAACGTGGTTCGTCGGAACCACCGCGCTCACGACCTACCTAGGGCTGGTGTCCGCGGGCTTGGCGATCGCGCTCAAAGAGCCGGTCTCGAACGTGGCCGGGTGGGCATTCATCATCTGGCGCCGTCCCTTCGAAGTCGGGGACCGCATCCAGATCGGCCCCCATGCGGGGGACGTCATCGACCTCGGCCTGTTCCAGTTCACCCTCAACGAGATCGGCGCATGGGTGCAGGCGGACCAGTCGAGCGGGCGGATCATCCACGTCCCGAACGGTAAGGTCTTCACCGATCCCGTCGCCAACTACAACAAGGGCTTCCGCTACATCTGGAACGAGGTGCCGGTGGTCGTAACGTTCGAGAGCGACTGGAGAAAAGCGAAGCAGATCCTCGGAAAGATCGCCGTCAAGCACGCGGAGCACCTGACGGCGCAGGCCGAGCAGGAGCTTCTGTCCGCGTCGCAGCAGTACCTCATCAACTACCGCAAGCTGACGCCGATCGTGTACACGAGCGTGGTGGACTACGGTGTGCAGCTGACGATCCGCTACCTGATCGAGCCCCGCAAGCGCCGCGGCACCGAGCACGCGATTTGGGAAGACATTCTCACCGAGTTCGCCGCCGCTCCCGACATCGACCTCGCGTACCACACCACGCGGGGCTTCAAATACACGGACGAAGGGAAGCCGGGGCTGCGGGCGCCCTCGGCCGCGCCGTATGCGGCCGGCCTGCCGCCGGCGGACGAGTGACCTCGTGGTAGCGTCCCGCTACTGCTCGGACACCTCGTAGTGCGTGACAGTCGGCTCGAGCTCGAGCAGATAGTCCCGGTCCTCGGGGTAGTAGTGCGCCCGCTCGACGTCGTCGCCTGCGAACGTCCGGATCGCGTCCTTTGAATCCCAGAACGAGATGAACAGGAAGTGCGTCTCGCCGCCGACCGTGCGGCGCAGCACCTCGACGCCGCGGTTGCCGGGCGTCGCGCGGCATTCCGTTACGCCCGTCCGGCGCAGATAGGCGGCATAGGCGTCGCCCTTCGCGGCGGGGACGGCCCCGTGCCACAGGCGCGCGATCAAGGGGCGCTTAGATCCGGTCGAGCTCGCTGATCGTGCGCTCATTACGGACGTTCCCCGTGTTGAGTGTGGACTTCGGCTCGAGCAGCAGTACGTGCGCCTCCTCGGAGGCCACAGGCAGGTGTTCGACCCCCCGCGGGACGATCACAAACTCACCCTCGCCCACCGACACGTCGCGGTCCCGGAACCTGAGCAGCAGCCGGCCTTTCACGACGAGAAACAGCTCGTCCTCCAGCTCGTGATGATGCCACACGAACTCGCCTTTGACCTTGACGAGCTTGACGTACGAGTCGTTGAGCTCGCCCACGATCTTCGGGCTCCAGTGTTCGTTGAACTGCCGGAACTTCTCGACCAGGTTCACGCTACGCATGCTCGGAGGCCTCCTGACGGACCGGCCCCGCTGTCGCCGTCCGCCCGTCTGATTGTCCGACTCTCCGCCCGATCTTGTACGAGAACTGGATCCACACGACCGCCCCGAGGATCAGCGCCATGGCCAGGAAGGTGCGCGCCGTCACCGGCTCGCGGAGGATCAGCCAGCCGAGTAGGACGGCGATCACCGGATTCACGTACGCGTACGTGCCCACGATG
>WNEY01008850.1_pt1 | contig 10181 bp, 8 predicted proteins | sample 5400531 | NCBI WGS metagenome assembly WNEY01 (sample SAMN13153338, study PRJNA577476) | soil metagenome | isolation source: 200 cm saprolite under Douglas fir tree site 1 | place: USA:California | collected 2015-04-18
CTAGCCCCAAAATAAGCGCGTTTGCGGCTCGGCCGATGACGTGAGTCGCCAGTCAGGCGCGGCGCAGACCTCACCGTTCGGGAGGCTGTCCCGCTGCGGCCTTCGATCGATTGTCGTTATCGGCTGATCCTCCACGGCGCTCGATCACGTGCAGTGCATCCGGGCCTCTCTATCCCGGTCTCGGTCGTGCCCTCAGACGCGCAGCGGCGCACGGAGCTGGTCGAACCCGCGGAGCAAGACGGCTTGCCACGGGTTCCATGCGAGCAGACGGAAGATGATCCGACGGCTGGTGCGCACGACCTGGACGGGCACGAGCATGAACGCGTGAAGAAACGCTTTGAACTCCATGCGTAAGACGGCCGCCTTCTCTGCGGCATAGCGCCGCGCCCATCGCCCCGTGTCGGGCAATCGCAGCGCGAACCACGCCTTGAGCGTCCAGGCCAACGCCGCCATCACCATGTACGCCCAGTTACTCAGTAACGTGTCCACCGGCATGCGGGTGGCCCCGACCCCGTGTTTGAGTTGATCGATCAGGTTCTCCTGGTTGCAGCGGTCGTTGGCCAAGAAGACGACCTCGGCGGCGGCCGTCTCCTGATCATTCGTGAGATAGAAAAAGTAGCGGATTTCGTCGAACAGGCGCTGCTCACCTTGTTCAACAGAGATATTCTTCCGCACGACCACCATCCGGTACGGCCGCGCACACGCGACCGGTTGGTAGGGAAACTCGGCGACCGCTTCCGCCTCCAGGCGCAGGTTCTTGAACGCGCGCTCGACGATGATGGCCCTTTTCACGTTCGCGGGCCGCTGGCGCGGCTCGGTGTGGACGTCGTACGGCGGGCGCCGCACCAGGCGCCTCCACGCCCGCGTCGGCAACGCGTCGGCCTCGCGGATCAGATTCGCCCGCGCGTCGTAGCCAAAAATGAACCGCACGCCAGCGCCGTCCCATCGGTCCAGGTGCTCGGTCTGACTGAAATCGGTATCGCCGCGGAAGGTGATGCGTCGAAACCCCGCGTCCTGGCACAGCGTGCGCGCCTGATCCAACCGCTCGGCCGCGCCCTCGGCCGACGGGCGATTGCCGCTGCGATTGACCAAGAACAACGGCTCCCCGGTGTTCGCCAACGAGACCACCAACGGGTGATAGCCCCACGCGCCGGTGTACGCGACAGCCATCCCTTCCTTGCATTCGCCGGTCGTCTCGGCCAGCGTCCCGTCCGCGTCGATGAAGGCGTCGGCGAAAAAGTCCGCCGGCTGCAGGTGCCAGAGCCTCAGGCGCGTCTCGTTGATTGCGGTCTGCAACGCCTCGATGGTGGCCTCGTCAAACCGGCGGCAGAAATCGCCCGCGGTGGTCGGGTCGGGAATCCGCTGCGCGCCCAGCGCATCGAGATACACCTCATCCTGCCGCCGCTGCTCCATATCCTGCAAGCACGTCCCGCCACAGAGCACGTTGTACGCGATGCCGAGCACGTGATCCGATTCGTGATACGGCAGATGCACCTTCAACACCTCCACGTGCCGATCGATCGCGTCAACCAACCCCGTGTGCTGCGCCAACCGATGCATGGCGCCGATCCCCCCACTGGCGAGTCCGCGGCGCCGATCGCTGTGCTCATACTGAATGTTGCGCGCCGCGTACATCGGGCTCGGCTGCGCGTTCCACGTCCGCGGCCGCAGCCGCCACTCAATCCGCCGTTTGCGCCGCGCCACCTTTTGGTGTCTACTCGTCTTCACTCGAAATACCCTCCTGTGTCTCAGAGCTTCTGGTTGGTCGCCGCGAAACTCTGCTACCAGGTACGGGTATTTCGAGCTTTCTGCTTACACGCCGAGCCGCAAACGCGCTTGTACTGGGACTAGCTGCATTGACAGGCATGGTCCGCTGACGCAGGGTCACCCCTCTGGGGCGAGCTCGATCCTGCCGCCGCGCTCGACGGTCGCCTGTGCCTCGAGGCCGACGACCCCTCGTCCCATTGACGCTGGCGCGCCTCGGCCGCCGCCGCATCGACGAGGCGGGCGCGCTCCTCGAGCGGGTCGCGCCGTCCGATCCGTACTACACCTCGGCACAGGAGCGTCTCGAGAGACTCCTTTGAGTCGTCGAGCTTCCGCTCGTTACCACCAGCGCTGTGCCCAGACGATTGAGGCGCCAAACTGATTGGCCCACAGGGACGCGCCGTAGGGCTTGCGTGTCACAAAGCTGGCGCGCAGCGTGATGTCGGGCGAGATGCGGTAGCCGGCGGTCGCTTCCAGGATCTTGAGATCGGTCCGGGTCCCGACGACGATGCCGTTGTTGAGCGGCGGCGCCGACGTCCCCTCGTAGCGCCCTGCCGCGAACCAGCGCGGCGTGAGCGTCTGCTGGCCCTGCACGAAGCATTCGTACGCCACCGCCGAATCGACCGCGGCGTCGAACGCGGTCCGGAGGATCTCCGCACTGATCTTGGTGCCGCCAAACGCCCATTCGCCTTCGCCTCCGGCCATCGTCATCGAGCGGCCTTGTGAGGCGGGCCTGGTGATTTCGTTGGATGTCGCATAGACGCCCTGCGCGACCGAGGCGCCCAGGCGTAAGCCGATCGTCGGCGTGATCCCCGCGCCGGCGACCAGCACCGGCGTCTGGCGCGGGTTCGTCCCCGGATTGCCGACAACGAAGCTGCGCGTCGGTGCCGTGTTGATCACCGCACCACGCGCGTCCCACCTTCTCGTCGACACCGTCACCTGCGCGCCGAGCGGATAGCTGGAGGAAACTGCCGAGACGCGCGGGCCCGTCGGGTCGAATGTCGGCATCGGCTGCAGGTACACGACAACGTTCCTGATCTCGGAAATCGCCTGGTTGTCGTGTGCGCCAATCGCGCGCGTGGGATACGCCGTCGACGGCAGCGCGGTGCCCCTGAGGCGCGTGGTCAACTTCACTCGCCCCGTCACACTCCCTGTCTCGGGCGCCTGCCCGCCCGGCGCGGCAACGAGGATCAGGGCGAGCAGCGTGACGAGCGGCGAGGCGGTTCGGCGCATGCAGCCGTACTAATTCTACGTCGGCGCGCTGCTCGTGAACGTCGGCGCTGTTCCCCTCGAGCTGGGTTCCGATGGCAGCGCGACCACGAGCGCTTCCAGCAGCGTCTGGACCGGCACGAACCGCATGTGCTCGTGCACGTCCGGCGGCAGCTCGGCAAGATCCGGCTCGTTGCGCGCGGGCAGGATGAACGTGGTGATGCCGTGGCGACGCGCCGCGAGCGCCTTCTCGCGGATGCCGCCAACCGGCAGCACGAGGCCGCTCAGAGTGATCTCGCCCGTCATCGCCACGTCCTCGCGCACCGTTTGATTCTTCAGCGCCGACACGATCGCCGTCGCCATCGTGACGCCAGCCGACGGACCGTCCTTCGGGATCGCGCCGGCCGGCACGTGGATGTGGAGATCGTGGGAGTTGAGAAACTCCGGCGAGACGCCCAGCTCGTGCGTCGTGGAACGGATGTGGCTGACCGCCGCGCGTGCCGATTCCTGCATCACGTTGCCCAGCTGTCCGGTCAGCGTGATGTTGCCGTGACCGGCGGGCAGCAGACAAGCCTCGATGAACAGGACGTCGCCGCCGCTCTCGGTCCAGGCGACGCCGGTGGCGACACCAGGGCGTGACACGCGGAAGGTGACCTCGTCCTGAATTTTCGGCGGGCCGAGATAATCCGGCAGCGTCGCCGCGGTGACCACGGACAGCGATTCAGCGGCGCCTTCCGCCGCTCCGGCGACGCGCGCCGCGATCTTCCGCGCCACCGCGCCGATCTGACGCTCCAGATTGCGGACGCCCGCCTCGCGCGTGTACTGCGCGATCATCCGGCGCAGTGCGGCGTCTTCGATCACGACCCGCTCCGGCGTGAGCCCGTGCTCCTCCAGCTGGCGCGGAATGAGATACCGTCGCGCGATGTGCAGCTTCTCGTCCTCGGTGTAGCCCGCCAGCGTGATGATTTCCATCCGGTCGAGCAGTGCGGGATGAACGGTGCCGAGCTGATTTGCGGTGGCGATGAACAGCACGCGCGAGAGGTCGATGTTGATCTCGAGATAGTGGTCGCGGAACGAATGATTCTGCGCCGGGTCGAGCACCTCGAGCAGCGCCGCCGCCGGATCGCCCTGGAAGCCGCCGCTGGTGATCTTGTCGATCTCGTCGAGCATGAAGACCGGGTTCATCGCGCCGGCCTGTTTGAGCGCCTGCACGATCCGCCCCGGCAGAGCGCCGATGTAGGTCCGCCGGTGGCCGCGGATCTCCGCCTCGTCGCGGATGCCGCCGAGCGAGATCCGGACGAACTTCCGGTTCATCGCGCGCGCGATCGACTGGCCCAGCGAGGTCTTGCCGACGCCCGGCGGCCCGACGAAGCAGAGGATCGGCCCCTTGATCTGCGCCGTGGCGCTCCGTCTCGATTTGAGCTTCTGCACCGCGAGGTACTCGACGATGCGCTCTTTGACCTTGTCCAGATCGTAGTGGTCCTCGTCCAGCACCTCGCGCGCGGCCACGGGATCGAGCCGGTCTTCGGTCGTCGTCGACCACGGAACGTCCAGCACCCAGTCGAAATAGGTGCGGATCATCTGGTACTCGGGCGATGCCGGCGTCATCTGCGCCAACCGCTCGACCTCGCGCGCGGCGACGGTCGCGACCGACTCGGGCAGCCTGGCGACGGCGAGCCGCGCCCGCAGCTCCTGGATTTCGGTCTTCTCCCCCTCGCCGAGCTCGGCCTGAATGGCCTTCAGCTGCTCCCGGAGGTAGTACTGCCGCTGCGCGTCGGTCATCTCCTGCTGCGCGGCCGACTCGATCTTGCTCTTCATCTCGAGCAGCGCGATCTCGCGGGTGAGCGCGTTCGACACCGCCTGCAGCTTCGCGCTCAGCTCGTTGTACTCGAGGATCTGCTGCTTCTCGTCGGCCTTCATGTCCAGCAGGCTGGCCAGCAGGTAGGCGAGCCGCAGCGGGTCGTCGATGCCGGCAACCAGGCCGCGCAGCTCCTGCGACAGGCCGGTCGCCAGCGACAGGGCGCGATCGATCAGCTCGTGGAGCCGGCGTACGTAGGCGTCGACTTCGAGCGACTTGTCGATCACGTCCGGCAGGGGCGACACGACCGCACGCAGCGACACGCCGCTTTTCGTCGTGACGTCGCTTTTCGCGCGCTGCAGCCCTTCGACGATGACGTGGATGCCGCCGTTCGGGATCTTGGCCATCTGCCGGATCGCGCCGATGGCCCCGATCGTGCGCAGGTCGCCGGGCTCCGGTTCCTCGGCGTCAGTGCTTTGCAGCACCAGAAACACCAGCCGATCGCCCGCCAGCGCGCGGTTGATCGACTCGACCGACAGCGGCCGGTTGATGGCGAGCGGCTGCAGCGTGAGCGGAAAGACCACCGTTTGCCGGAGCGCGAGAACCGGGAGCTCGCTGGGGTACGTACGCGCGGGTTCGGACGCCATGGCCAATTCTAACGTTCGTCCTCCCTCCGGCCTTGCTATGATCAGCTCATGGGTCTCGACGAACGCGATTTCTTCAACAGCCGGAGCGAGACGCGCACCGACAAGCTCAACTGCCCGCGGTGCAAGCGCGTCAACGAGTATCAGATGCGCTGGGTCGTGCGAACGAAGAAGGATCGCATTCCGGCGGGCGCCGACGAGCGCGATCGCGCGCTGTACGGCAAGCTGCGCGACTACATGATTCGTGTGGACGACTCGGTCACGTGCAAGACCTGCGGGAAGAAGTTCGACATCCCGTCGCAGCACTCGATGGTGTTCATCGAAAAGGGTGTCCCGGCGCCCGGCGCGGGCGCAGGCGCCGCACCGGCCGACGAAGACTCGCGATTCAATAGATGAACGGGATCATCCGCCACTTGACGTCGCGCATGTAGCGGACGTACTGCTCGCCGAAGCTGCGCGTCAGCGATCGCTCTTCCCAGGGCACGGCGACCACCAGGTATAGCGTCGTGATCGCGGCAAAGGCGAACCGGTCGCCCGTCATGTGCGGCGTCCCGAACACGGCCAGCACCCAGCCGAAATACACCGGATGGCGGACCCAGCGGTACGGACCGGAGGTCTGCAGGCCGTCGATCGCCGACGCCGCGCGGATGCCGGCGAGCTCGAGCGCGTCGATCCGTGCGACGGCGCGCGCGACGAACCACGCGCCGGCGAGCTGGATCGCGATCAGCGCGACGGCGCCGAGCCCGGCCGCGCGGTAGAGCTCGCCGCCGATTGGCCGCCACAGCCGGCACACGACGATCAGCAGCACGCTCGAAACCCAGACATACACCGAGCGCAGCATCGGCTGCGGAACGGTTCGCGCCAGCCAGGTCTTCACGCGATCCCTCGCGAACACGCTGTGATGCGCCGCGAACACGGTGAGCAGCAGCGCATTAGTCGCGATGACCGAAAACCCCGCAGCCGGGCCGGTTGGCCCCCAGACGACGAGGTAGTGATACGCGCAGACGGCGAGCGACGCGACAAACATCGCGCCGCCGAGCCAGACAAATGCGCGTGCCGCCATCTCGGGGGCTACTATAGCGTCATGCTTCACGCGGGCGGGTCGCGCATCGTGATCAGCGGCATCGGCGTGGTGTCGCCATTCGGCGTCGGCCGCGAGCGGTTCTGGGACCACGTGAGCCGCGGCTGCAGCGCGACACGCGCGATCACCGAGTTCGACGCGTCCGAGTTCGCCTGTCGCGTCGCGGCGCCGGTGACCGGGGTCACAATCGACGATGTACCCGCGCTCGAGGGCGACGACATCTGGGACGAAGGTTACCGCGCCGATCCCAAGCGGTATGCGCGCACCGCGCTCATCGGCGTCATCGCCGCACGCGAAGCGTGGGCGGACGCCGGGCTGCGCGCCGCCGAGCCGAATGCCGGCGTCGTGATCGGCAGCGGCGGCGGCGGCATCGATGTCGGCGAGCGTCAGTACTACGACTTCTTCGTGGAGCGCGGCAGGAAGGTCACGCCGTACGCGATTCCGGTGTCGATCGTCGGCATGGTGTCGAGCGAGCTGTCGATCTCGCTGCGGTTGCGCGGCGTCAGCCACGTGCTATCGTGCGGCTGCACGAGCTCGACCGACGCGATCGGTTATGCCGCAGCCCTGCTGAGGGCCGGCGACGCCGACGTGATTCTGTCGGGCGGCGCCGACGCGTGCGTGACACCGGGTATGATCTTCGGCTTCTCGCGCATGAAGGCCGTGTCGACGGCGTACAACGAGCGTCCCGCGCAGGCGTCGCGGCCGTTCGACAAGGGGCGCGATGGCTTCGTCCTCGGCGAGGGTGCGTGGATGGTCGTCCTCGAGCGCGAGGATCGGGCGCGGGCGCGCGGCGCGACGATCTACGGGTCGATTGACGGCTACGCGTCGACGTGCGACGCCTACCACCGCGTCCAGATGGCGCCGAACGGCGAGGAAATCGTCCGCGCGATCGCGCTGGCCGTCGAGCGGTCGGGGCGCCGCCGCGAAGACATCGGGTACGTGAGCTACCACGGTACGTCGACGCAGCTGAACGACGCCGTCGAATCGCGCTGCGTGCGTCAGGTGTTCGGCAATCACGCGGAGCGGCTCGCCGGATCGTCGGTGAAGTCGATGATCGGGCATCCGCAGGGCGCGAGCGGCGCTGCCGGCGTCGTCACTTCGGCGCTGGCGCTGTCGCGCGGCTTTCTGCCGCCGACCATCAACCAGCACGATCCGGATCCGGCGTGCGATCTCGACGTCATTCCCAATCAGGGGCGCGCGGCCGAGGTCGAGGCGGCGCTCTGCAACTGTCTCGGCTTTGGATCGAAGAACAGCGCGCTGGTGATAGGACGGCCGTAAGCCGGGTGATCGGGTGATCGGGTGATCGGGTGATCGGGTAATTGATAACGGAATTCCCGATTGAATGGTCGATGCCCCAATCAATTACGTTACCCAATTACCCGATTACGCGATTACCCGATTCCCTGATGATTGATGTGCTGATCGTCGGCGCGGGGCCGGCCGGCGCGGTGGCCGGCGCGCTGCTCGCGCGCGCGGGCGCGCGCGTGAGGCTCGTCGATCGCGCGACATTCCCCCGAGACAAGCTGTGCGGGGACACTCTGAATCCCGGGGGGCGCGCCCTGCGCGTCGACGGCATGCTGGTGACCGGCGAGCGCGGCGTCTCGATTGAGGGGCGCTATCCGAACGGTCAGTCGGGCCTCGCGATCCTCAGGCGCGATCTCGATTCGCGCCTCCTGCAGCACGCGATTACCGCCGGCTGTCAGTTCGATCCTGGCGTCGCCGCGAGGCGCGCGATCGTCGGCAATCGGGGCGGTTCGCTGATCGTGACCGGCGTCACCGTCGGGTCAAACGGCCGCGAATCCCCGATCGCGGCCCCAGTCACGATTGCCGCCGACGGCCGACGGTCGACGATCGCCTTCGGTATGGGCCTCGCGCTGCATCCCGCCCGCCCGCGCAGGTGGGCAATCGGCGCGTACTACGAGAATTTCATGCCGATTCTGCCGATAGGGCTCAGACCCCAGGCTGACCCCGAGATGAGACGAGGGTCTGACCCTGCTCTGACCCTGCACCGACCCCAGTCTGATCCTCGTCCGATCCCGGTTTGGACCGGCCGCGCGGTAGTCGGCGAGATGCACATCCGGCGCGGACGCTACATCGGCGTCGCGCCGGTGCCCGGCGGGTTGACCAATGTCTGCCTGGTGAGGCCGTCCGGTCCCGGCGACGCCGATCTCGCCGACCCGGCGGCGCTGCTGGCGCGCGAGCTGGCGCGCGATCCGCTTCTCTGCCATCGTGCGTCCGCCGCGCGCCTCGCCGGACCGCCGATCGTTCTCGGCCCGCTTGCGGTCGACGTCCGCACCGCCGCGATCGACGGCCTGCTGCTCGCCGGCGACGCCGCCGGCTTCATCGATCCGATGACCGGCGACGGCCTGCGCTTCGCGGTCCGCGGCGGCGAGCTCGCTGCCGCGGCGGCGCTGCAGGTGCTCGACCACGGCTGGTCTGGCGTTCATGCGCAGCACGCCGCGGCGCGCCGCCGTGACTTCGGCGGCAAGTGGCGCTTCAATCGCGCGTTGCGCGCGCTTGTTGCCTCGCCGCGCGCGCTGGCGGCCGCCACTCTGGGCGCTCGCCTCGCACCCGCGGCGCTCCGCGCCGTGATCGCGCGCGCGGGGGATTGTCAGGCCGGCCGAGTCTGACCGCACCGCGATTCCGCGGCGTCGCGTTCCAGAGTGCCGCGCGCCGAAGTCATTCTGCTATCTGCGCTTCGCGACGCCGGCGCCGCGCGATTGCGCGCTGGCGCTCGTGGGGCGCCGAGGGGTCGAGGTGTTCGCACACCTCGCTCCGCCGCGTCCGCATGAACAGCGGTGCCGCACGTCCCGCGCCCGACATTTACGTCCTGGGCGCGATCCTGCTGGCGGTGCTCGTCGCGCAACACGAGCTGAATAAGGGGCCATCTCTGTTGATCGCCACCATCGTGTTCGCCGCCATGCTGCTCGAAGCGCGGCACGCCTCGCGGAACGAGCGCGCGCAGCGGGCGCGCGGCGGCGTCGAGCCGCCTGACGATGTGTACAGAATCATGCAGCTGGTGTATCCGGCTTCGTTCGCCGCGATGTTCGTGGAGGACGCCGTGCGGGGGGGCCCCGGATCCGCGGTGGTGATCGCCGGCGCGGCACTCTTTGCTGCCTCAAAGGCCCTCAAGATTTGGGCGATCCGGTCACTCGGCCCGTCCTGGACCTTCCGCGTCATCGTCGTCCCCGGCGCGGCGCTGGTCGAAAAGGGGCCGTATCGGCGGCTGCGGCACCCCAATTACCTCGCCGTGATTGGAGAGCTGGCGAGCGTGGCGGCGATGACCGGCGCGCTTGTCTCGGGGCCGACCGCGCTGGCCGTCTTCGGGGTGCTGCTGGTCAAACGGATCCACGTCGAGAATCGGGCGCTGGCAGCCGCGGCCCGCGGCAGCGATCTCACGTCTAAATAAACGAAAAAGGGGCAGTACGCGTATTCACGTGGGCCGTACGTCGCGCCTTCGGCACCTGGCTTGCAGCCTATAATACGAATCGCGATGAGTATTCCTCACCGGAGTTCTGTCGCCCTGCTGGCCGCGGCGCTTACGTTTCTGGTGCTGCCGTCCTACGGTACGGCTCAGTCGCCTCGCCGTCCGGCGACGCCGCTTCAGATCGCCACCCGCGCCTTCATCGAGGGGCGGTACGACGAGGTCGACGCGTTGACGGAGAAGCTCGATGCACGCGATCCG
>WNEY01006361.1_pt1 | contig 10180 bp, 10 predicted proteins | sample 5400531 | NCBI WGS metagenome assembly WNEY01 (sample SAMN13153338, study PRJNA577476) | soil metagenome | isolation source: 200 cm saprolite under Douglas fir tree site 1 | place: USA:California | collected 2015-04-18
GCCAGGGCGTTCTCAGGGTCTACGTAAGCGGGATTGCCGTCAAGTTGGGGCCGATAGCCAAGTTCTTTGACGATTTTGTCAATCGCCGGGAGGTCTTGTTCATGAACAAGCAGGTCCACATCCGCCATGGGTCGCACGCCCAGGACGCCATACAGCCGGGGAATAAGGTCGGCACCCTTGAGCAGGATGCAGTCGATGCCCTGCGCGTGAAAGCGTGCCAGGACCACCTTTAACTTTTGAAGGTTCCTTTTATTGGCGGAGCTGACGCGCGAATAGGCGGCAATCAGTTGGTCAAGGCCTGCGGCGTTCATGCTTCTGCCTCGGCCTGCAATGCCCTTCGGTCCAATAGACGCTCTCGTACCTTCCAGTACAGGAGGACGGAGCCAGAGACAAGGAATCTCCCGGATAGATAGACCCCGAACTCTCCGGATCCCGGTTCGCCCAGGACCGGCACGCGCTTGAGCTGGTAGGGATCATCCCCAAACTTCACCCCGCCAAGATCCACGGTGAAAGCGACGTCGAACCCTGCCTCTTGGACAACCTCTCTGACACGGGCGTTATAGGCTCCGTATGGGTAGCAGAATGCGCTCACCCGTTGGCCCAGCGCGTCTTCAAGCGCCAGCTTCGAGCCCAGCACCTCTTGCCGAACCTGAGTCGTAGAGAGCCTGGTGAGGACCAAGTGGTTGTGCGTGTGGCAGCCAATGGTGTAGCCAGCGTTCGCGAGGTCGAGAAGAGTATTGCGCCAGTGAGCCGCCACATCCGGAAGGTCGTGGGTGAGGCCCGCTGAGGCCGGGAAAAAGGTGGCCGGAAATTTGAATGAGTTGAGCACCGGAACAGCCTTCTCGAGTTGGTCAGAATAACAGCCGTCGAACGTCAGCAACGCAGCAGGCGGATGGATCAGCTTCGAGCCCCGCAGCCACACCGTGAATTGCTCCATTGTAAGGATGGAATACCCGTGTTCGGACAGAACGTTCATCTGGGAATGAAAGCGCTCGCGACTTCGAATCCGGTGATAGCAGAGGACGAGAACATCCACCCCGTGAAAAGAACTCGCTAACTCGGACAAGGCTCGTGCCGCACCCATGCCTTTTCCCCGGCTCTTCTGTTCAGCGCACTGCTAGAGACTCCCATGGACGCTCAGGTTCCGAGCCTGTGAGGGAGCGAAACCCCATCTTGTCAAGGAGGGAAAGGGCAGCGCTGTTCTCCGCCTCCACGGTCGCCAGAAACCTTCTGGCACCATTCCGCGATGCGAGATGGCAAGCGATCATCAGGAGTTGCGATGCCACGCCTAGACCACGGTACCGGAGCCGGACATAGAAAGCTTCGAGCCAATAATCCTCTCCCCTCCGCACAGCATGGAGGCTTGCCACAGTGCTTCCGGCTAGCTTGGCCAGAAGGTGAAAGCCGTGGTTACTATTGAGCCCGGGAGCACCTCGGTCGCGACAGAGCCGCTCATAGCGGTACCATCGCCTACCCTCCGGGACTCCGATGGAATACTCAAAGCCACGTGAGACAAGACCCCGCATGATCTGGCGATAGGGGCGGAACCCCTGGAGCCGCAAGAGCGCCTGCGCGACCCGGTCGGTAATCTGCTCCCGCCAGCGATCAACGCGCAAGGCTAGGCTGCCGATCCGAAGCCCGCTTCGCTTCACAGCCACCACCCGGCCCAGAACTTGGTCAGCCTGAAGGGGCGCATCGCATCCGGCTGTCGCGTCACCCCTCGTGATGAGGCGAGGTCCGGCCCCGTTCTCCTGCACTGCGACCAGGCGGTGACAGATCAGACGGCCGCGGTGGTGGAAGAGAATAAGATCCCCCACCTGAAGCTGTGCTGGGGAGACGGGTTCCACGGTGAGCCGATCCCCTTTGCGCAGCGCAGGGGACATGCTCCAACTGGTCACCCGAAAGCGGAATGTCTGGCTGCGGAGGAGGAGGTCGCTGATTTCTAGGAGGTCTGTCAAGCCAAGCCGATCGCTGATAGTCCCCTGAGTGTTCCCCTGGCTCATTCGCTGGGTAATTCGTTGCATGACTCCAGCCCGCTAGCGTCCATCACTCACTCTTTGGCTAGTACGGCATAGTGTTTTTCCCACAGCCACTCTGGAAGCGAGGCAACCCAGAACAGCTTCTGGAGGGCTGAACAGAACAGACGAGAGGCCAGGACTAGGCCGTATCCGACATAGTACCGAAGGGACTTCAAGTTGTTTGGTACCCAAACAATCGGAAGAGCTCCCCCAAGACGAGCTCCCCTTCAGGGGAAAAGTAATGCCGCAAAAGCTCAGCCTGGACTAGAAAGGGGAGCAAATAGCCTCTTTTACGCTTAAGCCTACTTTTGAAGAAATCCTGCCCCTCAGGGCCGAGTCTCTGGGTACGAAGGAGATGCTCCAAAAACAGGATCTCAAAACCCACCGATACCGCCAGGGTAAAAAAGCGGTGCAGACAGCGCGTTTGATGCTGCCCCCAAGGGCATGTCATCTGAACCTCCCTAAACTCAGGCCGAATAAAGCCGCGCTGCCCGTCGTCCACAGGCTCCGTGTCTTCGCAACGGTTGAGATAAGAATGTTTCTGATGGAGCCCTTCATGGATGATCTGGGCCGCAACCAGCATCGCCAATAAAGGATCGTCCCTCTTCTCTATCTTCATTCCTTCTGGTGTGCCAAGAAGATAGGGGGCTATCTGAATGAGTCCCGGCTGCCACGGCATACTGCAATAGAGTGTTTGCCCTTTCCCTTCCAATGAGGTGTCCATCCCGAAAGCCCGCACGAAGAATCGCAGTTCCTTCAAAAGGGGTGGCTGATACGCCTGAATGAGCGCCTGCGCTGTCTCAACGATTTCCACAATTTCCTCAAACAGCCCCCCCCGATATTGAATCTCATAAGTCGGGCTGTCCTCAAATAGAAATTTCTCCGACATACTTATTTTTTTTGAAGAGTACACGACATAGTCCGCAGGGTTGCGCAGCAGGAATGGCGCGTGCCGCATGGAGAATCGAAGAAGGTACAAAGACTCATCCCAGGTGAACTCGTGGGGGCTCGATTCGCCCGGAAATCGTACCGCGCCGTTTGCGGGTGTGACGAAGAACTCGTCCTCGGGAAATTCCCGAAGATCCAGAATAAGATTCGTATGGTGTATCGGAACTGGCTTGGGAAGAAACCGTTTGCGAAGCGCCATCGTGAAGGGGACTCCCGACGATAAAAAAGGGGCTAGGCACATCAGTTTCACGCGCTCTTCCAAATAGTCGTGCTCCTCCCTTTCCCGTTGGGGGTCCTCAGCCAATAGCGCCAGAAGGAACTCAAACGGAGAGTGAACCAACATGAAACGGGCCAAAAGAGATTGAGAACTTACGACGGCCTCCAGGGATTCCAGAAGGCCCAGGGAAGCCAAGAGCGTGCGATACCGCTCCAGAACCCGCTGAAGCCGCTCCCTCGCACCTACAGAAGAGGCGGCTAGAATTGTTTGAGGAGAGGTGACCTCCCACAGGCAGTTGGCAAGCTTAAGACGCGGCTCCGAAACCCCTATTGGCGCGTATGAATCTATGATGTCTGGCATGCTCTCCCCTCGAACATCAAGTCTCCAGCTATTATTCCAATAAAATCATCCCCAAAAGAGGAGGCTATATCCGGCGAGGTAGCGAAGGGACATCCCGCTGACCCGGTTTCAGCTCACTAGCAGTCCCGTCGTGAACACCGTCACGATCCGCTGCCGTGTTCTTCTCGCGTGCCCTGTTCTCTTCGGTTCACCGCCTCAGAGACCTGCTTCTCCAAGGTCGCCAACTCCTTGAAATATGGCAGACAGGGGTCCAGCCTTTGTGTTTCCAACCACGCGTTCATCGGACCCTGCCGGCAGTGGCCTTGGACAGGGCAGGTCGGACACTCATAGGCCTCGCCGGGAGCAGCATTGGCCTGGTCCACCAAGTCCACCAAGGTCTGCCAACCCTCGGCCACCGTGCCGGTCAGGAGATCATATTTCGGAATGGGGAGCGACACGCAGAGGTTCATCTGTCCATAAGGCGTCACCGCCAGGGAGTTCCTGCCGCACTTGCAGGTGAACAACCCTTTCCCTCCCTGACAGCTTTCCTCCTTCGCCTCCCCTCCCTTTGCACGCCACCTCTGGGATCCCTTCACCGCTTCGTCAACACGCACCACATCCTCAGGGGCGATGCGGTACTGGAGCGGTTCGAGCGAGCCATCCACGCGCGGGAAGATCTCCGCGCAGTACACGAACTTGATCCCCCAGCCTTCCACCAGGGCCTTGGCCTGCTGGACCTCATGTTGATTGAGGGTCATCACGGGCATCTTAATGACCAGCGGGACCATTCTTTCCCGAAACAATTGGACCCCCGTCATGAACGCGGTGAATGAGCCAGGAATCCGTGTGACCCGTTCGTAGGTCTCCTGTGTGGCGCCGTAGATGGAGATCTCCACGCGATGCGGGCGAAGCGCCTGGATCCGATCCGCCCGGTCCGGAGTGATCAGCGTAGCATTAGTGAGAATGATGATGGAGAAACCCTTTCTCCTGGCATAGGCAAAGATCTCGAACGCGTCTTTGCGGGTGAAGAGCTCCCCACCAGTAAAGGCGAGGCAGAGGCAGCCCTGTTCGGCCAGCTGATCGACAATGCTTTCGATCTGCTGGACCGTCAGCTCCCCCTTGGCCGTATGGGTCGGATTGTAACAGTGGACACAGCGCAGGTTGCAGCCGTACGTCAGCTCAATCATGGCCTGGACCGGGACCCGTTTTGCGGCCGCCTTATGGGCAAGCGACTCCCAGAACTGGTCTCGGTTGATGACCTCGATCTCTTTGGGCTGCCCCATGGGATCCCCGTCCTAGCTCTGTGGCCGCAGGAACTCGATCACCCGCGCGTCATTAACGAAGGCCAGGCGATGCGCGGGGAGGCTGCTGAGGAGATCCTCGCCAAACTTGAGGCCAAACTTCAGTGCTTCCCCGTTCCAGAACGGCAAAAAGAGCTGCTGAAAAAACAGTCCACAAAGGGTGGTCAACTGGTCGGAGAGGAGCATGTTGCGTGTGCCGTGCTCGAGGAAGAAGACCTTGCGAAGCGGCACAGTGTCAGCGGACACCGTGAAGGCTGTGCCAGGCCAGGGTGTCCCGGAGAGCCAGAATTGCTCCCCGACCTTCGTCACTACGACATGCTCGTCACCCAGAATGGTCACACCCTGATAGGGCTCATACAGGTTGGCGAGGGTCGACTTCCCGGCCCCGGAGGGGCCAATGAATAGCAGGCCTTCTCCGTGATCGCTCACGCCCAGCGCATGCAGCAGGACTCCCCGTCCTTGGCTCAGCAGGTTGATTAACACCAACTCACCGAATGGACGCATGAGGCGCGTGAGCAACCACGACGGCCGGGCAGATCGCTTCCAAGGCCGGCAGTAGACGTCGCCCGACGTGAAATCTGGTGACACGGATGCGAGGAGTACTTTGGGGTGCGGCGGCTTGGTATCAAAAATCTCAAAAAGATGACGACCATCGAGGCGAAAGAGCCGCCAATGATTCTCAAGCGCATCGAAGATCAGGGGATCTGGCTTGACCTCTGGCAGATCGCCACAGTGCACCTGAACCCGGGAGGTGACCGAAGCCCCTCGCTGTCCGTTTGAAAGAAACCCCTGGTAGAATTTCTCTGCGGGCTCTTTCGCCAGCTTCGAACCCTTCCAGCTCACCTCAAAGCCAATATTGGCGATGGTCAGCCGGAGTTCGCCAGAGGCCTGCCGCAGGTTCTTCACGATCGTGCGTGCTCCTCGGACTGGATTCGGATTAAGAGCGCCCGGTGTTGTCATCCCCACCGCTAGCATTTGAGTACCGCTTACAGATTGGAGTACCACTTCGACAAAAGCTACTGGACAGAGGGGAGTTCGTACTGATGCTCCCCACTCCCGAGCTGCATACGGAGAGCACGGCCTGCTCGTGGTTCAGTTGGACTCTCAGGATCTGTGGTGTGGTATATGATTTCTTCTCCATAGCCTTCTCGTCCTCCTTCGCTCAATGGTCTACCGGGCACTCAGCCTGGAATCCCATCTTCTCGGCCCGTTTATAGGCCAGCCGGCAGAAATGCTCGACCGGCTGCTCTGGATCCCCGGCCTCCGCCGCGGCGATCGCCGGCATCTTGTTGCATAACGAATGGGCTTGGCAGGCCCGGCACGGTGAGTCGGTCTGGTATCGGGCGGCTCGGATCTGCGGAAACACCAAGGCAATCCCTGCGGCCACAGACTGCTGCCGGAGATCAACCCTCGGCTCGCTCACCCAAGTGCAGGTACCCAACTGGCCCCAGGCGTTAATGTGCACGCCCGTCGTCCCGCAGCCGCACCGGAACAAGCGGTCGTCCAGTGGCTGATTGAACGCTGTTCCGGAAGCCTCTGCACAACCTTCGTCCTGATTCTCAGGCGGGAATTCGAGTTCGACGATCTCGTCCGGGGTCAAGCGGAACTCGCACGGGGTGAGATCTCCATCGAGTCGGGGGTAGATCGTGGAGCTGACGCGGAATCTCAGTCCCAGGTCTTCGAGAAATGCTTTGATCTTCCCTAGCTCGTGCCTGTTCAACGTCATCGCCTTGGTCTTAACCTCGACCGGCAGCCGCCGCTCCAGGAGAAGCCGCAGGCCTTCTTTGAACTTGCGGAAAGATCCCGGGATCTGGGTGATCGTGTCGAAGGTCTCCTCGGTAGCGCCATGGAGGCTGGTGGAGATCACGAACGGTGGATGCTCGGCCAGGTAGTCCGCAATCCGCCTGGTGACGGGCGTCACATTCGTGAACAGCGTGATCAGAAATCCCTTGTTCTTGGCGTAGGCGTAGATGTCGAAGAAATCCTTGCGCATGAAGATCTCGCCGCCGGTGAAGCAGACCCAGAGACAGCCCAGCTTGTATAGTTGGTCGAGGATGCCGATGACCTCCTCATACCTCATCTCTTGCTTGATGAGGTCCGGGCGATTGTAACAGTCGGTGTAACAGTGGACGCAGTGGAGGTTGCATCCATAGGTGAGCTCGATTTGGGCATTGACCACCTTGCCATGCGTCCTGGCTTCGTTATGGACCTTCAGGCTGAAATCCTGGTACTCGATCATGGGGAGGGGCTTGGGCATCGTTAACCGTTAAACGTGAATCGTTAAACGTGGATTTGGAACTTTTTCGGTCCTTTCTATGCTCACTAGTTCAAGTACTGGTTCCGGCTGCCGAGAGGGACAGGGAAACTGCGGCAGAACCTTGTAGAAGCCTTCCAAAAACGACCCGTGCCGCAGGTCGTAGCTCTGCCGTCGGTTATTCGAGCAGAGCTGGAGCTGACCGTACGCATCGATGTGGAATTTATATTGTCCACCTCCACAGAGTGACTTTCCCTGCCGGAGCATTTCCGCTTTCTGACCATCTTGCCGGGATCGCTCGGCGCGGAATTCCGGATCGGCTTGCTCGATCGCGATCACGTCCTGTTCCGGGAGCTGATAGTCATAGACATCCTCTGAGCCATCCAGTCTGGGCCGGATGTCCGAGCCAAACTTGTACCAGACTTTGGCCTGGTAGCGGTGACCCAGATCCTCGACGTCGGCTTTGATCTTCAGGATCTCGTCGCGGTTCACCGTCATCCCGGTGGTCTTCAACGTGAGGGGCAGCTTTCGTTCGAGGAGCATGCGAATCCCGGCCAGGCAGCGCTCGTAGGAGCCAGGCCCTTGGGTGATCAGGTCGAAGGAGCTCTTTCCTAACCCGTGGAGGCTGATCTCGATCATGGAAAGTGGGTACTGGACCCAATGATCCGCGATCTTTTCCGTGATCAGTGTGCCATTGGTAAAGACCGTGACCAAGAAGCCTTTCTGCTTGGCATAGGTGTAGATGTCCAGAAAATCCCTCCGAGCCAACGGCTCGCCACCCGTGAGACAGATCTCCATACAGCCGGCCTCATGGATCTCATCCGTGATCCGAAGGATCTCTGGCGTGCTCAGTTCCTGCCGAAGCCTGTCCGGTGTATTGAAGCAGTCCGTGTAGCACATGACGCAGCGCAGGTTGCAGCGACAGGTCAGCTCCCATTGGCCGCTCAGAGGGAATCGCCCCCTGGGGAGCCTCTCCGTTAATCGCTCGCCGAACTCCTGACCCGTGATGCTGGGAATGTCGCTCATCGTCGTTCCCGTGGTTCCCTCACGGCGGCCGTGGGCTCTTCCACCATCTCGCGTTTGACCAACTCCTTCACGAACTGCAGCACATCGTTCTCGGCCGTCTTTCGGTCCACATCGAATCTTTGGTGGATCTGGTCGATGATCTCCGCGATGCTCCTGGATCCATCAAGAGCTTGCCAGATCTCCGTCGCGATGAGATTAAGGCGGAGCACCTCTTCCTCATCCCGATCGACAAGGACCGCCTCGTCTTCAATCACCCGCCACGCGAACCGCTCGCTCCTGGCGAGACACTTATCGAGTTGCATGACCGCGCCGTATCGTCGTGAGCATTCGTCTCGCCGACTCACGGAGACGTCTTACTCGGTATCGGAGAGCAGCGGCCAAGAGGCGGGCTGCCTTTCCGTAATGCCGGGTGGCCTGGTACAGGTTCCCCTTTCGGAGATAGAGATGCCCCAGGGCCAGATAGAGCCCTCGCCTGCGGAAGCGACACCGCCGTGCCGCCTTGTACGATTCCAGGGCCTTGTCCCAGCGCCGCTGTTTGGCATAGACGTACCCGAGCCAATACTGGGCCGCTCCCTCGCAGTCTTTGGATCTCACGGCCTCCATGAGCTCTGTTTCGGCCGAGGCCCAGTTTCGAAACTGGACGTGCGCGCGCCCCAACCCCAGATGAGTCCAGCCGTCACCCGGTCTCAGCTCGCTCGCTCGCCGGTAGTGAGCCAGCGCCTCGTCCCAGCGCCCCTGCCCCGCGGAGACATCCGCCAGCCCTCGGTGGGCGCACGCATGTTGCGGGTCGAGCGCGATGATCTTTCGGTACTCCGCCGCTGCTTGCGTGAACTGTCCGAGGGAGAGATACACCGGCCCGAGGCTGTTGTACTCCGTCCGGTAGGTGGGATCCAAGGTGACGGCCTGCGCGTAATGCCTGCGCGCCTCATTACCCTGACCCTGCTCGTAGGCGAGCTGGGCAAGGCGATAGTGAACGGAGGCATCATCCGGATTCAAGGCTAAGGCGCGCTCATACGTCTCTCTGGCTTCCGCAAACTTGCCCGTATCGTGAGCGCACGCGGCCTCTCGCTTCAGGGACATCAGCCGGCGCTCGGCGACCGGGAGATCAGGTTCTCGCAAGAGCGACGCGAGGTCATCGGCCAGATACTTGTAGTCCAAGGGCGTATAGCCGCCTTCGACCGAGTAGGCGATCGTCACAAAATCGCTCCGGAGCCTGCGCTCCCGAAGCCTTTCCACCAGTTCATCCGGCCAGGTCCAGGGAGTGGGGTCCGGATGATCGTGATTGGGATAGGCTGGGGAGACGGAGTTGATGATCAGGAAATCCGTATCGATGTCCAGGAGAATGACCTCTTCGAATCGGGGGATCTGGGAGAGCGGACAGATCGTCAAGGGCATCCCGTAGAGCTCTGCTTGCAGAACTCCATTCGACCACGCGATCTGTTGCAATGCGCGAGGATTCGCCTTTCTCATGTCGTGCAGCATCGCTTCGAGCTGGGCCCGACGCCCGCGAGTGGCGAAGAATCCGTCCGGAGCGACCCAATACACGGATCTGAGGATTCCTTCCCGCAGGGCAGGATTCAGATAGTTGCCGAGGTTGATCAACTTGTCCGTCGGTCGGCCGGTAAAGTTCCAGAGGGAGTCGGCGGACGACTGGTTCTCGAGCTCCTGGAGGGTTCCGAGGTTCAGGAGAGCCTCGAGATCTCGTTCGGGGAGCCATCCGAAGTCTATGTGGGCATCGATATGGACCGCGACTCGATCCCTAAGCCCGGCTTGTTTCCATGCGTAATAGGCCCCGTCATGATCTTCCATCAGGACGAGGTTCTTGATCGGCTCAGCCCCGACCAGAGCAGCCTCTCGGGTGCCATCCCGGCGATCCTGATCGCCCAGACTAACACTTGAGCTCAGACTGGACGGCGCAGAGGCGACCTCCCGCATCATTTACGGAACCTCCTGGATCGCCCCTATCTCCTTCAGTTGGTCAATCAGTCCGGTGAGGTCCTCTTGGGCTTCCGTTTCATTCACCTCAAACTCCTCTACGATGGCATCTCGCAGCTCCTCGAGCGATCGGTCGCCGTCA
>WNEY01005038.1_pt1 | contig 10176 bp, 8 predicted proteins | sample 5400531 | NCBI WGS metagenome assembly WNEY01 (sample SAMN13153338, study PRJNA577476) | soil metagenome | isolation source: 200 cm saprolite under Douglas fir tree site 1 | place: USA:California | collected 2015-04-18
GTCACCCTGGTCGGGTTGCCGAGCGGCGCCACGCTGTGGATCGATGGGTCGCTACGGAGCGGAACCCGCTTCCAGTTGCCGGCCGGTCTCCATGAATTCCGCGTGGAGCGGGCCGGCTGGCGACCGGCGGTCGACACCGTGCTGGTTACTGCCGGCGACTCTCTGCGGCACCGCTTCGCCGACCAGCCCTCCTCTCCACCTGCGACGACGACGTTGCCCCGCCTCGCCGCCGCCCCCGAGCGGCGAGCGGGTCCTCGATCGGCTCTGCTGGTCGTCCAGACCGTCGGCGGCTGGGCAAAGATTTACGTCGACGGAGCGCTCCGCCGCGAAGGGACCGCGTACCGAGACTCCGTGACCGCGGGCGAGCACCGGGTGCGCCTCGAGCGCGACGGCTACTTGCCGGTCGATACGACTGTGAGCGTAGGGGCCCGCGCCACCGTCCTCGTGCGCCTGAACATGCGCAGGGGCGCCTCGTGAGGGCCGCAGTCGTGGGGGCGGCGCTGGCCACGATGCTCGCCCATGGGGTGGCCGCACAGGACGCGCGCGATCTGCTCCGCCTGGGCAGCCAGGCGTACGACGTCGCGGAATACAAGATGGCCGGCCCGCTGCTCGCCGTCGGGCTGAATCCGGCCGCCGGCCCGCGGGACAGCCTGTGGACGGCGGGACTGCACCGCCTGGCGCACATCCTGGTCGAGGACGGAAAGGATTCGATCGCCGCCGCCTGGCTGCGCTGGGCGTTGCGGATGCAGCCCGGTCTCGTCGTGGATACGCTCGAGTTCCCCCCCGGTGTCCAGGACGCGTTTGCCCTCGCGCGGGCGTTCGTCGGTGGGGCGGGACCGGGAGACACGCTCACCGAGACCACCTGGGAATGGCCCCGCCGGCCGAGCGAGGCGACGCAGGGGGCCCTGCGGGTCGAGCGCTCCGGCGTGCCGCTCACGGTGTTTGTCGAAGGCGTCGGGGCGCTCCCCGCTGAAGAGTCGCGGGCGCTCCCTCTCGGAAGCTATGTGATCGTGGCGTCCGCCCCGGGATACTTCCGCACGCGGGTCACGCGGGAAGTTCTTCCCGGCGTCACCACCGTGCTCCGTTTCCGGCTGCGGGGACTGTCCACGCAGGCGCTCGGCTTCCTCTACGTCGCGTCCGCACCGTGGGGCACGGTGTCACTGGACGGCGAGCGCGCCGGCTATACCACCGTCGCGGCGGCCCCCGTCGCGGCCGGCCCGCACCGGTTGCGCATCGAACGGGCCGGGTACGCTCCCTTCGACACCGTCGTCACGGTAGCACGAGACCAGCGGCTGCGGCTGGGGACGATTCGTCTCCGGACGCTCGGGGCGCCGCTCGCGCCGCGTCCCGCTCCACCAGTCGCCCCGCCACCGGGAGGGGAGAGACTCGCGCGGGCCATGGCCGCTCTGGAGGCGACGGAAACCGAGGGCGCCGTGGAGTTGTTGCATCAGATTCTCGCGACGCCCCCCGCCGCCCCGCTCTCGACCCTACAACGGGACGCCCAGGTGCAACTGGGCGTGGCCAGCTGGTCGCTCGGGCTCTACGACTCCGCGAGCGTGCATTTCCAGGCGGCGATCAGTATCGATCCGTTCACCAGCCTCGATCGCGAGACATTCAACCCGGACCTCCTCGCCCTGTTTCGCGCGGCGAAGCGCGCAACGTTCGCGATCGGGGTGCGGCCGCCCCCGGACACGGCCCTCGCGCTGAGGGAGCGGTGGCCCGTTGCCATCGCCGTGACGCGACCGGGCACGGTGCGGTTGTGGCTCACCGCGCCGGCCCTCGGCGGTCGCGACACGCTGACCGCCACGGCGGCGGTCGATTCGACCGTGACGGTGCCTCTCGCCCTGGTCGGGCGCGACACTGCGCCCCTCCCCGCCGGCCGATATCGGCTCGCGGTCGAGTGGTCGGATGCCCAGGGACGGTCGCCCGGGCCGACGCTGGCCCTGGAGGTGAGCCCGCACGTCGCCGACACTCTGCTCCCGGAGCCGGCGCCGCCGGACTCCCTGTATCGGTTGGAGGTTCGTTTCGGACGCCCCTCCCACGCGGGGTTGGCGCGGGGGGTCGGGTTCGGCCTGGGCGCGGGGCTCATGCCGTTGCTCCTCGCGAACAGCAGGCTGCGCGGCAGCGAAAGCCGAGCGGTGACCGTGGGCGTCGCCCTCAGCCTGGCCGGGGTGGCCGGATATGTGTTGGGGCGCCCGCGGCAGCCGCTCCCGGAAAACATCGCTTACAACCGCGCGCTGCGAGCGGATTGGGAGGTCAGGAACCGTGCGATTGCGGCGGCCAACGAACAGCGCCGCGGCGTCGTGCTGGTCCGCGTGCGGGTCGTCTCGCCATGATTTCCCGCGCGCGTCTCCTCCTCCTCCCTCTCCTTGCCGGCGAGGTTTTCACTCCCAGGGTCAGCCCCGCACAGCGGGCCGAGGTCACGGGCTTCGGCATCGTCGCGGGCCCGCGCAGCATCGTCCTGAGCGAGGGCGTACGCGAGACCGTCCAGGGAGTCTGGCTGGGGATGGTGCTCGAAGTCCGGGTCGACCGCTTCCTCGTTTCCGGCTTTGGCCTGCGCGGGACGCTCGCCCCGGTCGCGAACACCGTGCGGCGCGATGGCGGTGAGGAAGGGATCCTGGTGCGGTTCGAGCCGCGGGCCGGCCTCGGCGTCGACGCTATGTACACGGCCCGCGCGTTCAGCTCCGCCGTGGGTTACCAGCGATGGGATATGCTGAGTCTGGGGGCTTGGGGTTCCGTCGTGCTGGGAGATCCCGCGTTGCGGGCCTTTGCGCGGGGGTCCTACCTCCCGGCGGTGGGCGTGAGTGGACAGCCATCGCCGAGCCTCGCGCTGGCGGCCGACGTCGGCGTGAGCGTCACGCCGCGCCGCGCCCCCGTCGTCATCCGCTTGACGTATCGCTTCGAGCGATTCGACTTCCCCGCCCAACCTGCGAGCCGTTTCGAGGCATTTGAGCGCATCGCGCTCGAGGTCGGCTACCGCGCAAGTCGCTAAGCCACCGCGTACTGCTCGGTGACGTCGCGTCCCGCGGGCTTGGCCATCATGCGGAACTCGTCCAGACGCATCATCGGGTCGTCGCGCACCTCGAGCTCCAAGCCGGTCTGCTTCTCCAGCTGCCGCAGGAAGTTCGGCTCCTGCTCCAGGAGATAGAGGGCGACCTCGGGGTGCAACCGCACGGCGAGCTGTCGCTCCTTATGGTCGGCACTCGCCCGCTTGAGCGAGCGCTCCATGCGCCGTACCACGACCTCGGGCCGGAACACCCGCCCCGTGCCAGTGCAGGTCGGGCACTCCGCCGTCATCGACTGCCATAGCGACGGCCGCACGCGCTGGCGGGTCATCTCGATCAAGCCCAGCTCCGACACCGCGAACGCCCGCGTCCGGGCGCGGTCCCGTCCCAGATGCGTGCGCAGCTCCTGGAGCACCTTGTCGCGGTTCCCGCGGGATTCCATGTCGATGAAGTCCACCACGATGATGCCGCCGATGTCCCGCAACCGCAGCTGCCGTGCCACCTCGCGCGCCGCCTCGAGATTGGTCTTGAGGATCGTGCCCTCGGGGTCCTTTTTCCCCGTGTAGCGGCCAGTGTTGACGTCGATCGACGTCAGCGCTTCGGTCGGCTGGATGATGATGTAGCCGCCCGTGGGCAGCTCTACCCGCTGGGCGAACAGCCCGCGGATCTCACCTTCGATGTCGTATTCGTCGAACAGCGGGTTCTCCGCCTCGTACAGCTTGACGCGACCCTGCAACGACGGGTCGATCTGCTTCAGGTAGGACGCGATCTCGTTGAACAGCAGCTTCGAGTCGACGAGCAACGAATCCACCTTGTCACTGAACAGGTCGCGCACGATGCCGCGTGTGAGGCTCGTCTCGCGCTGCAGCAGCGCCGGGGCGCGCACGGAGCCCGAGCGCCGCTTGACCTTCTTCCACAGCCCGACCAGGTGGTCGATCTCGCGCTTGCACACCTCTTCGGTCAGGTCGTCGGCGACGGTGCGGATGATCCAGCCGCCTTCGTTCTTGGGCACGAGCCCGCCGACCATGTCGCGCAGCCGGGCGCGCTGGTCGCGGCTCTCGATCTTGCGGGAGACGCCGACCTTGTCGGCGAACGGCATGTACACCAGGAAGCGGCCAGCGAGGGAGATCTGCGCGGTGACGCGGGAGCCCTTGGTGCCGATCGGCTCCTTGATGACCTGCACGAGCTTGGTCTGCCCGCGTTTCAGTTCGTCGCCGATGTCGGGGACGGCGCGACGGCCCCGGCCGCGCTGGTGGGGCGTGCCGTTGTCGTCGCCGTTGTCGTCGTCACCCGCCCGCTCGGAGGGGTCTTCGTCCTCGTCCGAGGCGATCAGGTCCGAGGCGTGGAGGAAGGCGCTCTTTTCCGCCCCAATGTCGACGAACGCGGCCTGGATGCCCGGCAAGACGGCTTCGACCTTGCCGAGGTAAATGTCGCCCACGCTGCGGCGGGCGTCGGGACGGTCGACCAGCAGCTCAACAAGGCGGTCGTCCTCCAGAATCGCCACGCGCGTTTCCCGCGGGCTGCCGCTGATGAGAATCTCGCGCTTCAAAGCAATCACCTCTGGCCCCGGTCGGCCAACAGCCGCGCGGGGCGCCTAGTACGGTCCAGCAGAAACTGGTTCCGGTGTGGATAACGGATGAGTGATGGGGGGCCCGCTGGCCCGGCAGAGCCGCCGAGAGACCGGCACGGATGACGGGCAGGGCCGTAGTCCGCATCATAACGTCGATAAATCTAGGAGCACTTGGGAGTTACGTCAATGCACCGCGCCCCATAGCTTGAAGGACGTCCCTGCGAATCACCGCTCACCTCAGTCACCAGGGTATCGCGATGGCGGAACTCGCGACCGATCTCACCCCAGAGCTCCTCTACCTCCTGGCCGGCGACCCCATCGAGTTCGCCGAAGCCATCTCCGGGCTGCGCAGCGTCGACCTGGCCGAGTTGCTGCGCGACGTCCGGCCCGAGGCCGCCGCCGTCATTCTGTGCGCGCTGCCGTTCGACGTCGCCCTCGCGGTCTTCAACGAGCCCGAGCTCGAGAATCGCCACGCGATTCTCAGCCATATCGACGACGCCACGGCGGCGGCGCTGATCGACGCGATGTCCCCGGACCAGCAGGCGGATCTGTTCCGCTCGCTCCCGGAAACGGACCGCGCCCGCTACCTGAAACAGGTCGACCAGCCGACCCGGGACCGCCTGAAGCTGCTGTTGCGCTATCCGGCCGACACCGCCGGCGGCCTCATGACGACCGAGTTCGTCACCGTGCCCGCCAACTGGACCGTCGAGCAGGCCCTGCACCACATCCACAACGTCGGCGAAGCGAAGGAGACCGTGTACGCCGTCTACGTGCACGACCCGCAGGACCGCCGCCTGGTGCACGTCGTGTCGCTGCGCGAGCTCGTCGTCGCCGACAAGCAGATGCGCGTGGCCGACGTGGGCGAGCCGCGGCCGCCCATCACCGTCGGGCCGTTGACCGATCGCGAGGAGGTGGCGCGGATCATCGCCAAGTACGACCTCCTCGCCGTGCCGGTGGTCAACGCCTCCGGCCAGGTCATCGGCATCGTCACGGTGGACGACGTCATCGACGCGCTCACCAGCGAGCTGACCGAGGACGTCCAGAAATTCGGCGGTATGCAGGCGCTCGACGCCCCGTACACGGAAATCGGCCTCGGCACGATGATCAAGAAGCGCGCGGGCTGGCTGTGCGCGTTATTCATCTCCGAGATGTTCACCGCCAGCGCCATGAGCCACTTCGAGCACGAGATCGCCCAGGCCGTCGTGCTCGCCCTCTTTATCCCGCTGATCATCAGCTCGGGGGGCAACTCCGGCTCGCAGGCCACGTCCCTCATCATCCGCGCCATGGCTCTGCGCGAGGTCACGCTGCGCGACTGGTGGCGGGTGGCGCTGCGCGAGCTGCCGTCGGGCGTCGCCCTCGGCGCCATCCTCGGCGCAATCGGCGTGGTCCGCATCCTGTCCTGGCAGGCGCTGGGCTGGTACGATTACGGGGTCCACCACGTGCGCGTCGCGGCCACCGTGGGGACCGCGCTCATCGGCGTCGTGACCTTCGGCTCGCTCACCGGCTCCATGCTGCCATTCCTGCTGCGTCGTCTGGGGTTCGACCCCGCCAGCGCTTCGGCCCCGTTCGTCGCCACGCTGGTCGACGTCACGGGGATCGTCATTTACTTCACGATCGCGGCGCTGATGCTGCGGGGCACGCTGCTCTGAGAATCGGCGGATAACACCAAGCACGCTTGAGAGTTACCAGGGGCGCGCGTATTGTTGTGCCGACCCCAGAGAGGCCGCTCATGCCCAAGTTCAACTGCTCGCTGTGCGGGACACCGGTCGACGGTCGCAAGCTCATCTCCCCGCAAAAGCTGGAAAACCAGATTCTCGACATCATCAAGCGCGACCGCCCCGAGTGGGAAGCAAAGCGCGGCATTTGCCCCAATTGTCACGAGCAGTTCCGGGCCAAGAAGTTCCTGGGGTATCTCGAGAAAGAGTACGAGAAGATCTCGGAGATGGAGAAGTCGCTGGTCACCCAGATCGCCCGGCGCGGGCGCGTCAGCCGGATGGTGCAGCAGGAATACGAGGCGGCGATGACCATGGGCGAGCGCGTTGCGGATAAAGTGGCCAAGTTCGGCGGCAGCTGGACGTTCATCGGCATCTTCGGCGGGATCCTGCTGGTCTGGATGGCGATCAACACCCTCGTGCTGGTGCGGCGGCCGTTCGATCCCTATCCGTTCATCCTCCTGAACCTCGCGCTCTCGGCGCTGGCCGCCCTCCAGGCGCCGGTGATCATGATGAGCCAGAACCGCCAGGCCGAAAAGGATCGGCTCCAGGCGACGCAGGACTATCAGATCAATCTGATGGCGGAGGTCGAAATCCGGGACCTGCACGACAAGATGGATGGGCTGCGCTACAAGCAATGGCACGAGCTGTGGCACATGCAGCAGCGGCAGTTGGAGCTGCTCGAGCACCTGCACAAAGAGCTCGCGCACCCCGAGGAGAAAACCGAGGAGCCGGAGCCTTACAAGGCGCCAGAAATCTAGACGGGGGAGGACGGGGAACGACGGGGAGGGACGGGGAAAGAGCTGCAACAAGATGATCCATCTCGTGCGAATACGATGATGTTCACCCGAGATCAGCGTGGTACGTTGCGCCCATGCGTCATTACGAGCGCCTTCTCGCCTGGCAACGCTGTCACGAGCTCGCCCTGCGGACCTACGAAGCCACTCGGGCATTTCCCAAGACTGAGCAGTACGGCTTGACCTCTCAGGCCCGCCGCGCCGCGTTCTCGGCAGCGGCCAACATTGTAGAGGGGTCTGCACGCCGCGGCCGGCAGGAGTTCCAACGCTTCCTGAATATAGCGTTGGGTTCGCTTTCTGAGCTTTCCTACATCTTCCGGCTGGCGAAGGAACTCGAGTTGCTCGGGGTCCCGGAGTGGCAGAGCTGGACCGACTCTACACGCAGGCGCGGTTCATGACGTGGAAGCTCTATCAGGCGGTGGTCAAGAAACCTTCCCCGTCCTCCCCCGTCCTTCCCCTCCCTAGTCTATAAGGTCCCCGAGCAGCTGCCGCGCGATCACGATGCGCTGAATCTCGCTCGTGCCTTCCCCGATCTCGCAGATCTTGGCGTCGCGCATCATGCGCTCGACCGGATACTCCGTCGTGTAGCCGTAGCCGCCGTGCAGCTGCACGGCTTTGATGGTCGCGCGCATCGCCAGCTCGGAAGCGTAGAGCTTCGCCATGGCCGCCTCCCGCTTGAACGGGTGGCCGTGCTGTTTGAGCCATGCCGCATGATAGACGAGATGCTTGGCGGCTTCGATTTCGGTCGCCATCTCGGCGAGGGCGAAGTGCACGCCCTGGTAGGTGGCGATCACGCGGCCGAACTGCTTGCGCTGACTGGTATAGGCGAGGGACTCCTCCAGCGCTCCCTCGGCGATCCCCAGGGCCAGCGCCGCGATCCCGATGCGCCCGCCGTCCAACGTATGCAGCATCTGTGCAAATCCGCTTCCCACCTCGCCGAGCACGTTCGCCTTGGGGACGACCGCGTCGGTGAAGATCAGCTCCCGCGTGTCGGAGGCCCGCCAGCCGAGCTTGTCTTCCTTCTTTCCGGCGTGAATGCCGCTCAGCTTCGCGAGCTCGGGTGCGTGCCCGACCCCGACGCGCGCCGCGTCGGCGAGATCGGTGGTGTCCTTGGTGACGATGAACGCGGTGATCCCGCGGGTCTTCTGGGCTTTGGGATCGGTCCGCGCCGTGACGACGAAGACCTCCCCCACGCCCGCGTGGGTGATGAAGATCTTGGAGCCGTTGAGAAGGTAGTGATCGCCCCGGTCCACGGCCGCCGTCTTGGTGCCGCCCGCGTCCGATCCGGCGCCGGGTTCGGTGAGGCCGAATCCGGCGAGCACCCGGCCCTGCGCCAGGAGCGGGATGTAGCGGTGCTTCTGGTCGTCGGTCCCGAAGTCCATGATGGGAGAGCTGCCGAGGGTCGTATGGGCGCTCACGGTGATGGCGTGGCTCGCGTCCACTTTCGCCAGCTCGTGGATCACCGTGATGTAGGACAGGTAGTCCATGCCGGCGCCCCCGAGCTGCTCGGGCCACGGGATGCCGAACAGGCCCAACTCGGCCATGCGTTTCACGTTGTCCCAGGGAAAGCGACTCTCGAGATCGTACGCGCGCGCGCTGGGCTTCACGACGGTCTGCGCGAAATCGCGCACCATGTCGCGAACTTGCAGGTGGTGGTCGGAGAAGTAGAGCGCATCGTGCATGCCGCAATATAGGCGGGAGTGGCGCGGGGAGGCCCGTCCCGTGCAAGTTACGCCCTGTCAGAGTGTCAGCCACAAGGATCGGGTGACCTGCCTCACGCCGCCCCGGGCGGGGGTCCCCTATATCACAGGCCGTCTCATTCCGGCCGACGAAAGGCACTCAACATGCTCGCGTCCATGCCGCAAGCGATTCCCTCCACGTGGCAAGAGACCCTGCACTTCCTGGCCACGCCGCTCACGTGGATCCTCGACTCCCAGAAATTCCTGCTCGGCTTCGCCGTCACGGGTGAGACGGGATGGGAAATCCTCCTGAAAGCGCTGTTCATCCTGCTCCCCACGGCGCTGCTCGTGGCCGCGCTGTGGTGCACGGTGCTCTCGGTCTACACGCTGCCGTTCCGATCGGGGCGCGGCGGCTTCCTCATCGCGATGGTGATGTCGTGGTGGGACGCGTTGCGGATGATGGTGTTTTACTGGGCCGGCTTGTTCCGCGTCGTGGTGGTCCTGCTGGGGTGGCTGTGGGGGTTGATCAAGCTGGCCGGTTCGCTCCTGCTGCGCTTCATCAAGTTCATTTTCACGCGTCCGCTGGCCCTGCTCGACTGGATGACGCGGCAGTATTTCCAGCCGGGCGTCCCGTGGCTGGCGTTCATCTTCATTCTGTTCTGGTCGGCGCTCGAAGCGACGATCTTCACGTTCACGCTGCGCCCGACGATCACTGAAGTGCTGGCGGATCTGACGGGGAGCGAGCTATCGGGGTTGGGCGTCAGCCTGATCCTGTGGCCGTTCCTGTTCATTCTGATCTCCGGCAGCTTCGCGGCGATCCAGGCGCTGAGCGACGCCATCAAGACGAAGAACACCACGCAGATCATCTCGATGGCCCTGGTCGAGGCGTTCGTGATGTTCTTCGAGGTCATGTTCCTGTACCGCGAGCTGATCGACGCCATCACGCCGTGGATCGCCAACCAGACCGGTTTCCAGATGGGCTTCTTCTCGACGCTGGCGCTGGCCTCGTTCGGGTGGATCGGCGTGCGGGCGATGACGTGGTTCCTGTTCGGTCGGTTCGGCACGCCCGCCCTGCTGGGCATTCTGGCCCGCCAGAACATCGCGGGCTCCCACGGGGGGGCGGCCGTCGCCCCCATCGAGCCGGACTTCTGGAAGGGTCCCATCGACGCCTTGAAGCGCGAGTCGGCGTGGTTCAAGCAGGAAGCGCGGGAAGTGTTCGGCCTGATCAGCATCCCCGTGCTCCAGCTGCTGGCGGCGGGCGGCAATTTCGCCATCGTCGTCATCCGCGGCCATCCGATTTTCACGTTGCCGTTCCGCAACCTCGACGCCGTCGAAGCCGCGACGCCGCAGATGACGCCCAGTGGGAAGCACGTGGTTCCCGGAGGTGCCGCATGAACGGCCTGCGGGGTTTCG
>WNEY01005039.1_pt1 | contig 10176 bp, 9 predicted proteins | sample 5400531 | NCBI WGS metagenome assembly WNEY01 (sample SAMN13153338, study PRJNA577476) | soil metagenome | isolation source: 200 cm saprolite under Douglas fir tree site 1 | place: USA:California | collected 2015-04-18
AACCCCCACTCCCGCTCGTACAGGCGCACCACCGCCTCACGCAGCGCCAGCACTCCATCGGAGGGAGGATAGTTAGTGTGCCCCGCGGCCAGCGCCGCGCGTGTGCCCTCGAGCAGCTCTTCCGGAATGGGAAAATACGCAGGATCGAAATCGCCCACCGTCAGGTTGCAAAGCACCGCGCCTTTGGCTTTGAGGGCCCGTATCTGGGCTGAAATTTTTAGGATCTCGGAACCGACAATGCCGCGGGCAAGAGAAGAGAGTCCGGCGTCTGGGTCGGCCAGTGCGGAAAACAGAGGCCCCATGTCCGTCATGACAAAAGTTTACCAGCCAGACTCTTGACAGGATAAAGAATATTTATGCATACTATTGAATAAATATTCATGTCACCCGCAACCAAGATCGCACGGCAGAAACTCATTGTCGAAGTTCTGCAGAATGGGCCGGCGGCCAGCCAGGATCACCTGCGCAAGGCGCTGGCGCGGCATGGCTTAAGAGTTACCCAGGCCACGCTCTCGCGCGACATCCACAAGCTGGGACTGGTGAAGACCACCGAAGGCTATGCGCTCTCTGGCAATGATCACGCTTCTGATGTCGGGTTGCCGCCCATCACGCGGATGTTGTCTGACTTCGTCCTCGAAATAAGGGAAGCGCAAAACCTCTTAGTCGTAAAGACCAGCGTTGGCAGCGCCCAGCCCGTGGCCGCGGCGCTTGATGCCGAAGGCTGGACGGAATCAGTGGGCACCATTGCCGGTGATGACACCATCCTCATCATCTCTCCCGACAGGAAATCGGCCCACAAGCTGGCCACTCGCATCCGGGAGATGCTCGCCTGATGCCGGCGCCATTGCAGACCGCGGTTGTAGGTGCAACCGGCTATGCCGGCTTTGAGCTGGCGCGCCTGCTCATGCGGCATCCTCGGTTGAGTTCGCCGTTGTTGCTGCGGCGCGAGAGAGAAGACTCCTCAAAGCCCGAATCCCTGGCCGATGCGTTTCCTCACGTCTATGACGGGCCGGAATCCAAGCTGGAGCCGTTTTCCTGGTCGAAGCTGAAAAGCGCGGGCGTCTCTGTGCTCTTTCTGGCCACACCGCACGAGGTCTCGCGGGAGATGGTTCCCGAAGCCCTTGAACATGGTCTGCGGGTCATTGATCTTAGCGGCGCATGGCGGTTGAAGATGGCCGCCAATCGCAAGGTCTACGCCTTCGCGGATGAAGACTCAGAAACCGCCGCATCATTGATGCAAAAAGCTGTGTATGGTCTGCCGGAGCTGCGCCGCTCTGAGATTCAGCAGGCGGTGTTGCTGGCCAATCCAGGCTGCTATGCGACGTCAGTGATTCTTGCGCTGGCTCCGTTGGTCTGTGCCGGGATGATTGACCCCAGCCATGACGTTATTTGCGATTCCAAGTCGGGCGTCTCCGGCGCGGGCAAGCAGCCCACCGCCAAGACTCATTTCGTGGAAGTAGCCGATAACTTTTCGGCCTATTCGGTCTTCGGACACCGGCATACGGGAGAGATCCTCGAGCAGCTTGGATTTGATGCTGGACAGCTCGTCTTCACGCCGCATCTGTTGCCGATTCCCCGCGGCATTCTTTCCACGATTTACCTGCGTCTGGCAAAGCAGTCCACAGCGCAGCAGGTGGAACAGGTGTTTCGCAGCTTTTATTCGGGCAAGCCCTGGGTCCGGGTCTTCGCCCAACCGCGGTTGCCGCAAATCCAGTTCTCGCTGCGCACCAATTTTTGCGATATCGGCCTCACTCTCGCACCTGACGGCAGGCGCCTGGTGCTGGTCTCGTGTCTCGATAATCTTTTGAAGGGCGCCGCCGGGCAGGCGGTGCAGAACCTGAATTTGATGTTGGGGTGGGACGAAAGAGAGGGACTGAATTGAAAGTCGTGGTAAAAATCGGCGGAACCGCGCTGGACGATAAAAATCTTCGTCACAACTGCGCCCGTGCCATTGCCGCATTGGCCCAGGACCACAGCGTCGCGGTCGTACACGGCGGAGGTGTGGCCCTGACCCGCACCCTCGAACAATTGGGCAAGAAGAGCGAATTCATCAACGGTTTGCGCGTCACCGATACCGAGACCCGCGACGTGGCCCTCATGGTGCTGGCTGGTGGGGTGAACAAGCAACTCGTGGCTGAGCTGGCTTCGGTGGGGTGTCCGGCGGTGGGTATGTGTGGCGGCGACGGCCTGTCATTCCGCGCCCGCAAGAAGAACGGCACTGCCTACGACCTGGGATTCGTAGGCGAAATTTGTTCGTCGGATGCACGCTGGATTGAGGCGGTCTGGGGCTGTGGCAGTGTTCCCGTGATCTCCAGCCTGGCACTCGGAGTAGATGGCGAGTATTACAACATCAACGCCGACCAGATGGCCGCGGCTTGCGCGGCGGCTTGCCATGCCAGCGCGCTTATTTTCCTCACCGATGTTCCCGGGGTCAAAGATGCGAGCGGGGCGGTCATCCGCTGGTTGACGTTGAATGAGATTCCCGCCTTAGTCGAGCAGTCCGTTGTATGCGGAGGCATGCTGCCTAAGTTAGAAGCCTGCCGCGAAGCTCTGCGCAAAGGCGTGGGCCGGGTCCGCATCCTTCCGGCCCTGCAGGCAGATGTGCTGCCGCAGTTCTATCTCTCCAAGATTGATTTCGGGACCGAGGTGATGGCGGCATGAATCTCGAAGCTGTCATGAAAAAAGAGGCGGCCCTGCTGCTGCCCACCTACGACCGTTACCAGGTGCTGCTGCGCAAAGGGAAGGGCGTGTATGTATACGACGCCTCCGGGCGCAAATACCTTGATTTCCTCAGCGGCATTGGAGTGAACGCGCTGGGCTACGCGCATCCCGCAATCACCAAAGTCATGGCCCGTCAGGCCGAGCTGCTGGTGCACTCCTCCAACCTGTTCTTCCATGAATATCAGGGAGAGCTGGCCGAGAGGCTGACTCGCCTCTCGGGTATGGACCGGGCTTTCTTCTGCAACAGCGGAACAGAAGCCTGGGAGTGCGCTCTCAAGCTAGCCCGCGCCTATGCCCGCTCCCGCCGCAGCAATGGAACCAAGCCTGCCTGGCGCGTGCTGGCCATGGAAAACTCTTTTCATGGACGCACCTTTGGATCGCTCGCCACCACCGGACAAGCGAAGTACCGCGATCCCTTTATGCCCCTGATGCCGGGAGTGGAGTTCGTACGTTACAACGACGTGGACGATTTGCGAAAAAAATTCGATTCCAGCGTCTGCGCCATCGGACTCGAAGTCGTACAGGGCGAAGGCGGCATTCGTTTCATGGATAAGCAGTTCCTGCAGGCCGCCAGGTCTCTCGCCAACAAACACCGTGCGCTGCTGGTGATCGATGAGATCCAGAGCGGGCTGGGACGCACGGGAAAAATGTTTGCCTACCAGCATTACGGCATCTCTCCCGACATCGTCACCATCGCCAAGCCTCTGGCTGCGGGATTGCCCCTGGGCGCGGTGCTGACAAGGGAAGCGGTGTCGCGCAGCTTCCATCCGGGAATGCATGGCACCACCTTCGGTGGCGGGCCGCTGGCCTGCGCCGTTGCCATTGCATTCTTGCAGACCCTGGAGCGGGAAAAGCTGGTGGCTCATGCCGGCAAGATGGGCAACTATTTGCGCGAGCAGCTTCAGCAACTGCAAAAGCGCCAGCCAGCGATCACTGATGTCCGTGTGCTGGGCCTGATGGTCGGAGTGGAGTTGAACTCCGGTGAGCTGGCGAAAGCAGCGGTTAAGAAGATGATGGAGCGCGGAGTGATCATTAACCGCACCCATGAAACCGTGTTGCGCTTCCTGCCGCCTTATGTGATCGGCAAAGCGCACGTGAATGAAGTGATCGAGAAACTTGATTTAGTTCTCGAGGAGCAAGGCCAGACCCATACCAAGGCGCATGCAGGAGCGCGGAGGAGTGTAGCCAATTGAAGACACAAACTGCCAAGTCGTCCGCAGTGATGCCGGTTCCCGGAGAGAAACTGCAATGGTGTAAAGACCTTATTTCCATCGGGGACCTCGGGCCCGAGGGCGTCAAAAGGATGCTCGATTTGACCATGCTGGTCAAAACGCGTCCTGCGGAGTTCCGCCAATCGCTTGCCGGGAAACAGATTGTCTTGTTCTTCGAGAAACCCTCGCTGCGTACCCGCCTCACCTTTGAAGCGGGCATGAACAGCCTGGGAGGGACATCGTTTTTCTTTGACCAGACGAACTCCCGCCTCGGTGCGCGCGAAAAGCTCAGCGACATCGCCCACAACCTGGAGCGTTGGGTTGATGGCATTGTGTTGCGTACCTTCGAGCATACGACGGTCACTGAGATGGCGGAGCACGCCGGCATTCCGGTCATCAATGGCCTGAGCAGCCTGGAGCATCCCTGCCAGGCCCTGGCAGACTACTTCACGTTGACGGAGAAATTTGACGATCTCAAAAAGGTACGGCTGGCTTACGTGGGCGACGCCAACAACGTGGCGCATTCGCTGATGCTGACCGCTGCCTGCCTGGGGTCCAAAATTACGATCGCGACTCCCGACGGCTACAAGCCAGATGCCCACATTCTGAGCACGGCGCTGGAAATCGCCGCTGAGACCGGTGCATCCATCGAGGTAACCCACGACGTACGCGCGGCCGTGAAGGGCGCGGACGCGGTCTATACCGATGTTTGGGCCAGCATGGGACAGGAGAGCGAAGCGGCCAAACGCAAGAAGACCTTTGCTCCTTATCAGGTGAACGAAGAGCTCTTCGCGTACGCCGCGCCCCACGCGATCTTCATGCACTGTTTGCCGGCCCACCGCGGAGACGAAGTTACCGATGAGGTTATCGATTCGTCCCGCTCAGTAGTGTTCGATCAGGCTGAGAATCGCATGCACGCGCAAAAAGCCGTGATGCTTGTTTTGTTGGGCAGTGAAATCAAACGCTTGCCGCAGAGGAGCGCACATGTCTGAAAAAGTTGTTTTGGCATATTCCGGGGGGCTCGACACTTCCATCATCATCCCCTGGCTGAAAGAAAATTATGGCTGTGAGGTCATCGCCATGGTGGGCGATGTGGGCCAGGGTGACGACATCGAGGCGGTCGTCAAGAAGGCATATGCCACCGGCGCTTCCAAAGTCGTAGTGGAAGATATGCGCGAGGAGTTCCTCACCGGCTATGCTTTTCCCGCCATCATGGCGGGAGCCGTCTACGAGCATAAGTACCTGCTGGGGACTTCACTGGCGCGCCCGGTCATAGCCAAGCACCAGGTGCAGGTGGCCGTGCGCGAAGGTGCCACCGCTGTTGCCCATGGTTGCACGGGAAAGGGAAATGATCAGGTGCGCTTCGAGCATGCCTATCAGGCATTGGCGCCGCATTTGAAAATCATTGCGCCGTGGCGTGAGTGGGAGCTGAAGTCGCGCGAAGACTGCCTTGACTATGCGGAAAAGCGCGGCATCCCCGTGGCAGCCAGCCGCGAGAAGATCCACAGCCGCGACCGCAACATACTGCACTTGAGTCACGAAGGCGGGGAACTCGAAGACCCGGCCAACAAGCCGCTGGAGACCACCTGGCAGATGACGAAGTCACCGGAGGCTGCGCCCGACAAGGTAGAACGGGTGGAGATCGGCTTTGCCGCCGGCGTTCCCGTTTCGGTCAATGGCAAGCAGATGGACCCGGTCCTGCTCTTGCAGGAGTTGAACGAGATCGGTGGACGCAACGCCATCGGCCGGGTTGACCTGGTGGAAAACCGCTTTGTGGGTATCAAATCACGAGGTTGCTATGAGACGCCCGGCGGCACCCTGCTGCTCACCGCCCATCGCGAACTGGAAGCTTTGTGCCTCGACCGCGATCTCATGCACTTCAAGCAGCATATCGCATTGAAATATGCGGAACTGGTCTACTTCGGCCTGTGGTTTACGCCCTTGCGGGAATCGCTCGATGCTTTTGTCGCCAGCACGCAAGGTGAGGTCAGCGGTTCGGTTGTGCTTGATCTCTACAAGGGCAATGTAGCGGTTGCCAGCCGCCATTCCGACTACTCGCTCTATCGCACCGACCTGTCGTCGTTCACCATGGGTGAAAGCTACGACCAGAAGGACGCCGCCGGGTTCATCCGCATACTCGGGTTGCCGTCACGTTCGCGCGCCCTGCTGCGGCACGAGGTCACAGTCCCATGAAGATGTGGTCGGGCCGGTTTCGCCAACCACTTGATCCGGAATTCGAGCGCTGGCAGCGGTCACTTCCCTTTGACCAGCGGTTGGTAAATGAAGAAATCGCCGCCAGCGGTGCGCATGCGCGCGCGCTGCACAGGATCGGTGTGCTCTCTGAGAGTGAGTTGAAGTCCATTCTGAGCGGCCTGGAAGCAATCCAATCAGCGGCGCAGAAGCCGGAGTACTTTAACGACGACGAAGCCGAAGACATTCATCATTTTGTCGAAAAGCGCCTGGTTGAGCTGATCGGAGAAGCCGGATACAAGCTGCACAGCGGCCGCAGCCGCAATGAGCAGATTGCCACCGATTTGCGGCTCTACGTCCGCAAGACCATCGATGAATCGCAGGCTTTGCTGCTGGAACTTCTCGATGTGCTGGTGACCCGCGCGGAAAAAGCAGGCAACGCAGCCATGCCGGCCTACACTCATTTGCAGGCTGCCGAGCCGGTCTTGGTCGCCCACTGGCTGCTGGCGTATGCAGAAATGTTTGTGCGTGATTTCACCCGCCTGGCGGATTGCCGCAAGCGGGTGAATTTTTGTCCGCTGGGTTCGGGAGCCATCGCCGGAGCGCCGCTTGCACTCGAGCGCACGGCCATCGCCCAGGAGCTTGGCTTTACCGCTCCTGCCGCCAACAGCATGGATGCTACCAGTGACCGCGACTTCGCCATTGAGTTCGCGCAGGCGCTCTCGTTGCTCTTCGTGCACCTCAGCCGCTGGGCGGAAGAGCTGATTTTATTTTCTTCGCAAGAGTACGGCTTTGTTCGCCTTCCGGAAAGCTATTCCACCGGATCGAGCGCCATGCCGCAAAAGAAGAACCCGGACGCGCTGGAACTGATTCGCGGCAAATCCGCGCGTATGATCAGCAACGCCGTATCGCTGCTGGTGACGCTCAAGGGATTGCCGCTTGCTTATAACAAAGATTTGCAGGAGACGCAGGAGCCGGTTTTTATCGCCGCAGAGGCAACGATACAGAGCTTGAAGACCGTGGCCGGCTTCATGCGCCAGGTCGAGTTCAATCATGAGCGCATGCAAAGCGCCGCGCAGGCAGGCTTTATGAATGCGCTGGCGGCGGCGACCTATCTGGTCAACAAAGGGGTTTCTTTCCGCAAGGCGCACGAACAGATCGGCAACGCCGTCTGCTACTGTCTGGAGAAGGGCTGCGAACTCGCGGACCTTTCTTTGCAGGAGCTGCGCCAGTTCGCTCCTGAGTTTGGCGAAGATTTTTACGCCTGTCTGAACCTGGAAGCCGTTCTCGCCTGCCACAATGTAATCGGAGGCACGCATCCCGAACAGGTGCGGAAAGCCCTGGCCAAAATGCGCCAGCAGATTTCGGTTTTAAGCGGGGAGGTCCATGCACACGCGTAGGGCCATTCTGCCGGATGCCGAGCACATCCATCATCTCATTGAAGGCTTTTCCCAGGCAGATACGCTCTTGCCCCGGCCGCTCGCCGAAATTTGCGAGAACGTACGCGACTTTCACGTGGTGGAAGAAGACGGCAACATCATCGGATGCGGCGCTCTGCACCTTTACGGCGTTCATCTGGCGGAAATTCGTTCCATCTGCGTTTCTCCCGAGTTGCAGCACCGGGGCGCAGGCACGCTTTTGATCGACGCATTGCTCGCCGAAGCGGACCACCATCACGTGAGCTGTGTCTGCCTGTTCACGCTCATTCCTTCGTTCTTTTCCCGTTTTGATTTCCGCATAGTGACGCGTGAAGCCATTCCTGATAAGTTGTACAAAGACTGCTTGCTCTGTCCCAAGCTGCACGCCTGCGATGAAATCGCCATGGTGCGCGGCGAGCTTCCCAAGACTGCAATTCTGGGGAAGATTCCCGTGGAAGTGCCACTGGTCAAACTGGGTACATGAATCAAGACCACGAAAAACAACTGCATCTTCCGAGCGGATTTTCTTTTTCCGCTGCCACTGCGGGCATCAAGGCCAGCGGCAAACCTGATCTCGCCCTGGCAATCGCTGCTGAAGGTGCATCGGCCGCCGCCCTGTTTACCACCAACCGTGTGGCGGCCGCTCCGGTCCAGGTCGGAAGGGACCATCTGGCCCGATCGCGCGGGCGCATGCGCGCCCTGCTGGTCAATTCGGGCAATGCCAACTGCGCCACAGGAAAAGCCGGCCACATCGCCTGCCGGCAGATTTGCGACGCGGTGGGCGACGCCTTCGGTGTGCCTGGCTGGCAGGTTTTCCCATCCTCTACCGGGATTATCGGTGTGCCTCTGCAGGCAGACAAGATCCTGGCGCGCCTTCCCCAACTGATAACCCAGGCTGAAGCCACCGAGACTGCCGCCCGCGCCTTTGCCGGCGCCATCATCACCACAGACTTGCGTCCTAAACTCGCATCGGCCCAGTTGAAGGTTGGTAACAGGACGGTTTCCATTCTGGGAATTGCCAAAGGTGCGGGCATGATCCACCCCCAAATGGCGACGATGCTGGTATATCTCTTTACCGATGCTGAGGCTTCGCCAGCGGCTTTGCAGGGTCATCTCCGCGCGGCGGTGGACCTGACCTTGAATTGCATCTCCATTGACGGAGATACCTCCACCAACGATACCGTGCTGCTTCTGGCCAGCGGCAACAGCGGCCTGAAATTGCAGTCGGGCGGGGTCCGCTCAAAGTTTGCCGAGTCGCTCGCCACAGTCTGCCGCTCGCTGGCGGAGCAGATCGTAGGCGATGGCGAAGGCGTGAAGCATGTCGTGCGTTTATTGGTGCAGCAGGCGCGCAGCCGCGAGGAAGCCGACCAGGTGGCGCGGACCATCGCGCATTCTTTGCTGGTGAAGACGGCCTGGGCCGGAGCCGATCCAAACTGGGGACGCATTCTGGCCGCCATTGGCCGCAGCGGGGTGCCGCTCGACCCGGCGCGCGTCGATATTTTCTTCGGCAAACAGCAGGTTTGCCGCAAGGGCGAGGCGGTCAGTTTTGATGAAAAATCAGCCCACCTTTATTTATCGCAGCCGCAGTATGAAATCACCATCCAGCTCGGACGCGGCAAAAGCAGCTCCGAATTTCTCACCTGCGATCTCACCGCCGAATACGTTCACATTAACGCCGATTACACCACATAACTCGTGTGGTACAGCGCGGCAAGCCGCAATGCTATTGACGCGTCGCTTGCGACGCACGGTGGGAGCCCCGGCCTTCAGGCCGGGGAAAGCTTTTAAGAATTGGGCTTCAGCCCTGGCCTGCCGACCCCTTGAAAATCGTCGCGAAAAAACACAAAGAATTCAGGACATAGTCGTACAGCCGTCTCGGCTGTGCGCGGTGTTCACCCCGCAAGTGCGAGCTGTCATTGCGAGCTATCATTACCACGTGTAATGCACCGTATACGTAACGATCTTTTCTCCATCCGCCGGGATATGCACGCGAAACTCCCCGCTTTGTGAATCGGTCTTGTTGAACGAATCAGATTGTTTTGTTAAATCCCAATTCTTGCAACGATAAAAATGCTCGACCACGCGCACATCGGCGGCTTCTTTCTTGTGATTGCGCACATGGATCTCGAATGATTCGTCAATCCAGTGCTTGTCATCGAGGCGCCTGTAATCGGTCTGGCGGCGTTCCCCTTTGAGATCAAACGCGTTTCCGGTAAAGATGCGCAGCGTCTCGTCGGCCGGCGTGTGGGAGATGACGTTTTCGCCGGTAAATTCCAGTTGCCCATCTTCATCGCGGCGATAAAAGCGGACACGGCCTTTGGGCAGGGGCATGCCGAGATTGTTAGATTTCGAGTTCACGATCTCCTGCATGACCCAGATGTCAGTATTCATCTCAGTGCCGTAGCTCTGGTCGGTGCGCAATTGCTCGAGGTTGTAGTATTGGTAGCGATTGAGATCGATCTTGGCCCCATCATAGACGTAAATGCGGTGCGACTCCACCCCGGCAGCGCGGATGAATTCAACCTGCTTGCTCTCGCGGTCGCGCAGCGTGACCAGCCGCGGAAGAGTGTAAAGATGATATTCGTCGAAGGCTTTTTCTTTCACTCGCTGGGGCTCTTCAGCTCTCGCGTCTGCCG
>WNEY01005040.1_pt1 | contig 10175 bp, 12 predicted proteins | sample 5400531 | NCBI WGS metagenome assembly WNEY01 (sample SAMN13153338, study PRJNA577476) | soil metagenome | isolation source: 200 cm saprolite under Douglas fir tree site 1 | place: USA:California | collected 2015-04-18
TCGGGTCGGTCGATCCGCGGCGTTCCGGCGTACGTCGACCCGCTTCGCCGGCTTGCGCCGATCATTGTACGGAACGACGTGCATGCCACGATCGTGGACGGCAACGATGTCGCGGTGCTCTATGATTTCGTCACCGATACCCCGGCGGGGACGGTGCCGACGATCGAGTGGATCACGGTCGATGCAGGACTGCTCCGGACGTCGCGGTTGATCTTCCACAAGGAACACTGGCCGGCGGCGGTCGCCGAATTGACGCGGCGCAGCGGCGGCGTGAAGTGAGCAACCGATCACCCCTCAAGAGAGAGTTCCCATGACCACGTCCACACTGCTCCGCGTCACCGCGGTGGTCGCACTGCTTCAGTTCTTCGGCCACGGCGCGCTGTTCGTCCGTGCCAAACCGACTCACGGCGACGCCGAGGTGACCGTGGTCTCGGCGATGAAGGCGCACCGGTTCAACTTCGGCGGCTCAATGCGCAGTTACTGGGACATGTACTTCGGCTACGGCCTCGAGGCGGCGTTCATCTGCCTCGTCGAAGCGATTTTGTTCTGGCAATTGGCGACCATCGCCGGCACCACGCCGGCGACGGTGCGACCGATCATCGCACTGTTCCTCGTCGCGAACGTCGCGCATGCGATCCTTGTGGCGCGATACTTTTTTCTGGTGCCTCTGGTGCCCGACGTCTTGATCGCGCTGCTGCTCGCGTTGACGATGATGATCTCAGGTCGCGCGCCTGGACGGTGAGCAAGCCAAACCGCCCTACGATGGACGCCACCATGAGGAGGCTCGTAGCAACTTTCGCTTGAGGTCTACGGGGCGGCGGAACTAGACTGCACAGAGCTTGCACTCCCGAGATCTGTTCGAGCTGGATCACACTTGCTGTCATGTCACGCCGCGCAGCACGAGAGCTTCGCCACGTCCTTCGTGAACGTCTGCGCCGCGAGTTTTATCCCTTCCGAGAGCGTCAAGTACGGATGGAAGGTCGATGTGAGATCCTCGATCGTCAGGCCGAGCTTGATCGCCAGCGCCGGCTCCGTGACCATCTCGCCCGCCTCGGCGGCGAGGATGTGCGCTCCAATAATCTTCTTGGTGGCAGCGTCTGCAACGAGCTTGATGAAGCCCCGCGTGTCCCGCGCCGCGAGCGCCCGCGGCACGTAGTCGAGCGGCAGCTTCGACGCGAGCGGCTCGATCCCCTGAGCGCGCGCCTCGTCTTCGGTGAGGCCGACGGAGGCAACGGCGGGATCGGTAAACGTCACCTTCGGCAGCGCCGACAGATCGTAACGGCGTCCGTTCCCGGTCAGCGCGTTCTCGGCCGCCAGCGCACCGCCATACGCCGCCACGTACACGAACATCGGATCGCCGATCACGTCGCCGGCGGCGTAAACGTCAGGGTTCGTGGTCTGTAGGAACTCGTTGACGGCGATCTCCCCCTTCTTGCCGAGGGTGACGCCAATCCCTTCGAGTCCGAACCCGGTCGTGTTTGCCCGGCGACCCGTTGCCACGAGCAGCTGGTCCGCACGAGCTGTCTGCGTCTCGCGACCGGCGCGGAACTGGACCGCATGGCCGCCGCTGCCTCGGCTCACTCGGTCGATCTGGATGCCGGTGTGTACTTCAAGCCCCTCGGACCGCAGATAGTCGCCGAGGGCGTTGCCGACATCCGAGTCCTCCGCCGGCACGACGCGGGGGAGCGCTTCGAGAACAGTGACCCGGACGCCGAGCCGGGCGAACATCTGCGCCAGCTCGAGACCGACGGCGCTCGCGCCGATCACGATGAGTGATTCCGGGAGGCGCTCCAGCGCCATCGCCGACGCGTTGTCCAGGTAACCGGCTTCGGCAAGCCCTGGGATCGGCGGTGCCCAAGGGGACGCCCCCGCTGTCACGACGATCTTGCCCGCGGTGACTGTGCGACCACTCGCGAGGCGAACCGCGTGACCAGCGACGAACGTGGCGCGCTCCTCGAACAGGGAGATGGAAGGGTAGGCGCGCAGCACGTTCCAGTACTTCGTCTGCCGCAGCTCGGCCACGAGGGCATCCTTCTCGGCGCGAACGGTTGGCCAGTCGGGCCGCCCATCGGTCGTGGGGACTCCTCGGAATCCGTGATGGACCCGGCGATGCTGCGCTTCGGCGGTGCGGATGAGTGTCTTCGAGGGCATGCAGCCGACGTTCACGCAGGTCCCGCCCAGTATCCCACCTTCCGCGATCGCGACGCGGGCGCCGAGGTCTGCAGCTTTGATCGCTGCGGCGAATCCTGCAGAGCCGCCCCCAACGACCAGGAGGTCCAACTCCCCGTCGCCCCTCGTAATCACAGCCGGCGAATCGGAGCCGCTGGGCTGGTCATTCACGCGCGCACGGTACCCAGCCTTCGCCACCGCGCGCTCGATCCGGTCCGCCGTCGCCTCCGACCCCGCCATGATCCGCGCCCTGGCATCCGCGTGACTCACCTCGAGTACCTGGCGGACTCCAGGGACCGACTGGAGCGCTTTCGCGACGGACCGCTCGCAATGGTCGCATGTCATGCCGGCGACCTCGATGGTCAGTTCTCGTGAGTCGTCCATGCGTTTCTCCTTGCCGCTACGCCTAGTCGTCCCCGGGGCTGCGCGAAGTTTTCGTCGTGTCCGGGAGGATCGTGGCGCCGAAACCGGTGAGCCGGGTCAGATGCGCGGCGATCTGGGCCGGGTTGACCTGCCGCGGGTCGTAGCGCACGACGCCGAGACTGTCGTCCAGCGTCACGGTAGCGCTGTACACTCCGGTGAGTCGCTTCAACGCGAGCCGCGCGGTCGCGGGACAGCTCCCGCACGTCATCTTGGAGATGTGCAGGCGAACGGTAGCCGTGTCCGGAGTCTGGGCGGCGACGACACCTACGGACTGGGCGCCGGCCGTCTGGATTCCCGCGCCGCACAGCAGGCAGAAGAAAGCCGCGCTCGTGAGACCGGCGGCAAGGAGAAGTCCGGCCTTCGCTGATGGCAACATGCTCAACCTCCTGCGGGACGAGCCCGCGTGACGTACTTCCCCCAACGCCACTCAGGGACGAAAACGAAGAAACAGCTTCCCACCGCTAACACGACGCCGATCAAGCCCCAATGATCTGCCCCGAGCGGCAGGACGCCCAACCCGTAGGTGAGCGTCACGACCGCACCGAGCAGCAGGAAGGGGCCCGTGAAGTAACAGTGGAGGCGACCACAGCGGGCCGCGTTGACGATGCATGCCGTGCCCGCCAAGGTGAGCGCCGTCGTCCAAAGCATGGTGTGCCAGACAGTGCCGCCGAAGGAGCCGGCTATGATCACGATCACGGGCAGCTGCCAGAGGACGAAACGCGCGACCTTTCGGCGAGTCAGATCGCCTTGATTCGCTGCGGAGTAATCGGCCACGGTCAACCTCCTAGCCAAGGACGAACTTCGACCACCAGGGGAACGTGAGCAGCGGGATCGCGACGATCGTCGCCGTCCACAACGCCCACTTCATCCGGCGGCGGGCGATCGGCGAGGCACACAAGGTGCCAGGCTCGCACGCCCGCCTCTCCTCACCGCGCAGCACGACGAACCCGAAGCCGAGGGCGAGCACAGTCCCGACCACGAAGTAAGGCCGCAGCGGTTCGAACGTCGCCGCGAGCCCTGCGCCGCTTAGGCCAAGCGCGACGGCGACGAGCGGCCCGGCGCAACAGAGCGTCGACGCCACAGCGGCAGCGACACCGCCCGTGGCGGCGAGTACCGTCTTAGTGACTGGCGTCGCCATGATCTTCCAGGACCTCCAGGATTGGGCACTCGGCTGTGGGTCGCCGTACGGCGCACGCGGCGGCCAGCCGCTCGAGCGTGCGCTTCATGCGCTGAAAGTCGCGGATCTTCTGTTGGACGACTTCGATCTTCTGTCTGGTTTTCCGCTCGACGGCATCGCAGGCGGCGCCGTGCCGGACGCGGAGCCCGAGCAACTCTTGGATCTCCCGCAACGAGAAACCGAGATCCTGAGCGTGTTTAATGAACCGAAGCCGCGCGACGGCCTCCTCGGCGTACTGGCGGTAGCCGGCAGGTGTGCGCTTCGGTGCCGCAAAGAGGCCCCGTCGCTCGTAATAGCGGATCGTCTGGATGTTCACGTCGGCCGCGGCTGCGACTTGTCCGATAGTCAAAGTCACGCTCCACTCCTGCCGGGTACCCGTGGGAAACGTAAACCCTGTACCATAGTACAGGGTCAAGGGGTTCCCCCAGCTGAACCGCGGCTACGGCGTCACGGTGATTGTTCCCGTAAATCCGGGGTAAGTCGCCGGTGGGTGGAGCTTGCAGTGATAGGTGTACGTACCTGCGGTGTTGAACGTGAACTGATAGGTCCCTCCGGCCGTCCCGCCACCATATCCACCGCCGCCGCTCGGAGCGCCGAGTGTGCCGCTATCCCACACGCCGCTATCGCTTGTCGCCGTATGCGCGGACGGCCCGGCATTGGTCCAGGTAACGCGCGTCCCGACCTTGATCGTCATGGTGGATGGTGCAAACGAGAAGTCCCGGATCGTCACACAGTCACTCGAGCAACTGGGGGACGTCGAGCTACTGCAGGCCACGGAGACCGCCGAGACTCCAAACAATGCCAGACGCGGGAACCACATAGGCCCTCCTCAGCTGCTGGGTGATCCATGGGCGTCGGCGAGTAGACCGACGGTCCTGTGGAGGACGACTCTCCCTTAGACCTTCACCGACTTCGCGTAGGCGAGTTGTATCACTTCCTCCGTTGGCGCGTCCGACGTCAGGACGCACACGACCGCGCCCTCCTGCCAGAAGACCAGCGTCAGCGCACCCGAGCGATAGACGCGGAACGCGATCCTGTTGTGCTCCCGCGTCTCGCCGCCGGCCGGCAGCTGGGTGAGGGTGCCCTCGAACATCTGACAGAGCAAGGCCCGGCCGCTCGCGTCCTGATACACGAAGAGCGCACTTGGCCCCTGCCCGAGTGCGTGGATTCGCCCGCCCAGGAGATGGTAGCCCATCATGTCGAGGTTAAAGACGCGCGTGGCGAAGGTGATGCCATGCCGGGCGAAGAAGGCTTGCAGCGCGGGCCCGTCCCCCGTCGCGGTGTCCAGCTGGAGGGCGGCACTCGTGTAGGCGGCATACGTGCGCGCCACGGCACCCGGCAGATCGGTCGGGCGACCCCTGACGAAGAAGAGGATCGCCACGGCGGCCGCTGTGCCGAGGCCCAGCACCCAGCCGATGCGGTGCAGGCTCCTGGCCGCCCGCGGCGTTGAGCGCGCCACTCGGTCGAGTGCGCGCGCCACCTGCGCCGGCAGTTCCGGCGGCGGGTCCTGCATTGGCAGCCGCGCCGCCGCCTGGCGTGCCCAGGAGAGCGTGGCCAGCGTCTCCCGGCACCGTGGGCAATCCGCGACGTGCGCTTCGATCTCCGCGCGTCGGGCCGACACGAGACGACCGTCCAGCAAGTCCTGGATGTCTTCACCCGGGGGATGGTGCGTCATTTCGGCCCCCCTTTGAGTTCTTCAAGTGCCCGACCTCCCGCGCATACGCCTGGAGCGCCGCGAAGAGCTGCTTTCGGGCGCGGAACAGCCGCGAGCGGACCGTGCCGATGGGCCAGCCCAGCGCCGCCGCGGCCTCCTCATAGGACAACTGCTCGACATCCACCAGCAGGACCACGGCCCGCAGCACCTCCGGCAGGACCCGCAACGCTCGCTCGACCTCCGGACCCCACAGTTCGTCGGGCATTGGCGGCGCCGCGTCCACGACGAGGTCTCCCGTCGCCGCTGCGGCCTCGTTGTAGCGCTGCTCCAATTCGTCGGTCGGCAAGGGGAACGCCGCGCGCCGCGCCCTTTTCCGCTGGTTCACGAAGACCGAGTACAGAATCGTAAACAACCAGGCCTTGCAATTCGTCCCTGGGACGAAGTTCTCGAAGGTGCGGTAGGCTCGTAGGTAGGTCTCCTGAACGAGGTCGCCTGCGTCAGCACCGGACCCGCCGGTCAGGCGCAGGGCTGCGTTGTAGAGCGCCTTCAGAAAAGGCAGCGCAGTGGCTTCGAACTGCGCGCGCTTGGCGTCGGGATCGTCGGGCACCAAGAGAATTTTCCACCGGGCTCGGCTGTTAACAAGGAGGCTGGCGTCCGTCGGCCGCCCCCGCGGCCCTCGACTCCACTGTAAGAGGTGGACGAGAACCCGGCGCCTGCAGGGAGCGTGTGTCTAGCAATCGGATCGCGAGTTGCTTCGCGGTGTGGGGGCTTGCACTTGGCCGCCATCGTCGACCAGCTCGCTCGGCCACTCACATTTCATTGGGGAGTCAGACTGTCATGAAACCGTCGTGGAAGATTCCGTTCACTGTGCTCGCCCTCGCGGCGCTCGGGGCCTGCACCGATTCGCGTGATGCTACTGCGACGGGGCCGCTGTCAGTGTCCCGTGCTACCAACGATGAGAAGGCCGGCGCTCTGTACGTGGCCACGAACGCGACGACCGGCAATGCGATCTTGGTCTTCCCCCGAGCCGATGATGGGACGCTGGGTACGCCCAGCTCCTTCGGTACGGGTGGGCAGGGCTCGGGCGGGGGACTCGGCAATCAAGGCGGCGTGGTACTCACGGACGACAGCCGATGGTTGCTGGTGGTGAACGCCGGCAGCAACGAGGTGTCGGTGTTCGCGCTGGAGCCGGACGGGCTCGCGTTGACGGATCGCGTGTCTTCGGGAGGTGTGCAGCCCGTGAGCATCACGGCCTCCCACGGGTTGGTCTACGTGTTGAACGCCGGGGGCACCGGTAACATCACGGGGTTCCGGCTCTCTGACGACGGCCGCTTGCGCCCGCTGCGGCACTCGACGCGGCCACTCAGCAGCGGAGCAGCCGGTCCGGCGGAGGTCGCGTTCAACCCCGACGGCGACGTACTCGTGGTGACCGAGAAGGCGACCAACACGATTAGCACCTACGTCGTGCAGGATAACGGCCTGGTGCGCGGCCCCAAGCCCCAACCCTCCACCGGTCCGACCCCATTCGGGTTCGCGTTCAGCCGCCGCGGGACGCTGGTCGTCTCCGAAGCCTTTGGCGGGGCCGCGGGTGCGAGCGCACTCTCTTCCTACGACATCGAGGAGAGCGGCACGCTCGAGGTCGTGAGTGCGTCGGTCGGCACGAACCAGACGGCGGCGTGCTGGGTGATCATCACCCGAGATGGCCGGTTCGCGTACGCCACCAATACGGGGAGCGCCACGATCTCGGGCTACAGCCTCGATCGCGACGGCGCGCTTAGTCTGCTCGCCGCGAATGGGGTGAACGGCTCCACCGATGCAGGACCGATCGACATGGCCTTGAGTGGCTCCGACCGGTTTCTGTACACGCTGAACAGCGGCGCGGGGACGATTAGCGCCTTCGGGGTCAACGTCGACGGAAGCTTGACTCCCCTAACGGGGGCCTCCGGTCTGATCGCTGGTGCGAACGGGCTCGCGGCACGGTAACTGATGCTCCACCCGAGGGGGCGTGACCAGCGGATGGCGTCAAATGTGATCTGGAAGCGCCAGTGCCGCAGTACAGAACGAGGGAGCCGCACAGGCTCCCTCGTCTTTTCAGTCCGCTGCTCTTCTCGACTGCGCTCCCCCGGCCAGTCTTGCCGACTGTCCCCCCGTTGTCCCCCGGACCATCAGACAAGTGCACCAACTACCAGCACAACGGCCGCCGATTGCAGCGGCCGAAGTGCCGATGTAGTAACGCTTACTGTCTGATGCTGGCTGCTGCTCCGGGATGGAGAACACAGCGGGAAGAACTGAAAATCCGCGTGTCGGCAGTTCGATTCTGCCCCTGGCCACTAGTCGAGCCCCCGATCGCGCAGTCGGATCACCTCATCGAGCGAGGGCTTGCCGTACCCGCGCGCCTTCACGCGCTGAATGAATCCCCTCGTCACGGCGTGGTCGCGGGCCCGGCGAAGCTCCTGCAAGGACAGCCGCTCGTAGCCCGCCTCTTTCAGCGACGCGATGTAGGAAGGATCCACGCCGTGGTCGCGCGACTCGACCAGCTCCTCGGGGCTCGCGGGCGCGTAGCCCATCTCCTTCATGTCGGCGATGTAATCCCCGTCGACACCGTGATCCCGCAGGCGCACGAGTGCCTCGGTGCCAAGGTTCTTGTAACCTGCGCTATCCAGTGACGCGATGAACTCCGGGTCCACACCGTGATCCCGTAGACGCACGAGCTCCTCGGCGCTCAGGTCTTTGTAGCCGGCGCTGTTCAGTGACTCGATGAACTCCGCGTCCACACCGTGATCCCGCATCCGGACCAGGCTCTTCGAATCCCTCAGGTGATATCCCCGCGCCCCGATGTCCCGGACGTACTCCAGATCCACCCCGTGCGTCGCCATCCGCGCGAGCTCCGCGGCCGTCGGGCGGTCATACTTCTGGCGCGCCAGCTCATCCACCAGATCCAGTCCCACGCCCGCCATCGTCATCTGGAACTGCTCCCACGCCGTCGGGGGGGGCGCGTTGATGCCGCGCTTGGCCAGCTCGGCCACGAAATCGGGATTCGGCTGATAGGTGAAATGGCCCGAGCCCTTGCCATCGTCGAACCAGCCCTCACAGGTGAGCGTGCCGGCGGACCTCACGATCTTGAAGTGCACCGTGATTCCGGATCCGCCCATCTCCGCCGCGGAGAGGCCCACGACCTGGCTCATGGGCACATCATCCTGGCTGTTCCAGTTATCGGAGTACCGACGCTCGCCGTAACGGATGGTGAGCCGGACGATCCCCGAACGCTCACCCGGCTCGATCAGCCACTGTCCGCCGGACGGGACCGTGTGTTGGGCTGACAGTACTGGAGCTGCGAGGAAACTGGCCAGGAGAAGGACGGCGAACCGCATAAGCACTCCGGGAGTGATTTACGAAGTTGGATGGGAATGAGGCCCCGAGGGTTGCAGGGAGCCTCGGCGCGCCAGGAACGCGAGCGAAGCCGCGGCCATGACTCCTCCCGTGAGCAGCCACGCCTGCGCAGTGGCCCGCGCCAGCAATGCCACGATCAAGCCTGCCGCGACCCACGGCACAAACTGCCCCGCCGGCATGACGAACGGCTTGTCGGCCGCACCCGCGTCGAGCCGCCGCAGCCGCCACACGCCCAGGCAGCACGCCAGGTACACGAGCAGGATGGCTACGTTCGCCATGATCGCGAGTTTGACGTACGTGCCGGTGATGGCGATGCCGTACACGATCACGCCCTGGATCGCGATTGCAACGGACGGGGTGTGGTGTTCCGGGTGCACTGCCGCGAGCGGCCGGGGCAGATAGCGGTCCACCGCGAGGGCGAAAAGCGTCCGCGGAGTGGAGAGCATCGTGGCCGTCATGAAGCCGAAGGTCGAGACGATCATCGCGATGAGGATCAGTGTGGAACCGATCGGTCCGGCGAATTGCACGGCCGCCGCGGCGAGCGGAGCCTTGGCCGTCTCGGGGGCGGCGAGGGCGCTGCCGAGGATGCCCTGGGCGACGAGCTGGACGGCGATGTACAGCACCCCCACACCCGTCACGGCGAGTGCGATCGCGCGCGGCACGGCGCGGGCCGCATCGCGCACTTCGCCGCTCACTTGCAGCGCCGATTCCATCCCGAAGAACGCAAACATCAGGAGCAGCCCGGATTCTCCCAGGCGCGAGAGCGGAGGGAATGATCCCAACGCGAGATTCTCCGCTCGGACGTGCGACAGGCCGAGCGCCACGAACGCGATGAGCGGGACGATTTTTGCGACCGTCGCGATGCCGCTCACGTGCGATCCCAGCGCGGCTCCGCGGATGTTGACGACTGCGAGGCCGGCAATGACGGCGAGGAGGAGCACGGCGCGCGGCAGCTGGCTGCCGAGGCCCGGCAGCAAGCCGCCGACCGCGTCGGCGAATACCGTGGAGACGGCGCCCATCGCGAGCGTAATGCCGAGCCAGAGCAGCACGCCGCACAAGAACCCCGCGTAGGGGCCGAGCGCCGTCCCGACGTACGCGTACGGGCCGCCGCTCTGTGGGACGCGGCTACCGGCTTCTGCGATGCAGAGGGCGACGAGCGCCGTCGCCACGGCGCACACGAGGTAGGCAAGGGGAGCCGCGGCACCCAGGCCGGCGGCCATGTGCGCGGGGAGCACGAAGATCGCCGCGCCGACGGTGATGTTGAAGATGGCGGCGGCGAGCCCGCGCACGCCGATGACGCGGCGCAGCGCGGGCTCGGTGGCATGGACTGGTGAGGTCATCCACCAAGGTACAGGTTAGCTA
>WNEY01013598.1_pt1 | contig 10175 bp, 9 predicted proteins | sample 5400531 | NCBI WGS metagenome assembly WNEY01 (sample SAMN13153338, study PRJNA577476) | soil metagenome | isolation source: 200 cm saprolite under Douglas fir tree site 1 | place: USA:California | collected 2015-04-18
CCGTCGGAGGTCACGTTGACCCAGCTATCCTCTTTGGCCTGAATCTTGACGGTAAAAATACCCTTTTTGGGAGCAGCCTTGGCTGCAGCGGCGGCAGAAGTCGAAGAGGGCGAAGTATTTGAAGCAGCCGAAGAAGAGGCGATCGATGTTCGTGTTTGCTCACCGGCCGAGTCGCCAGTTGCGGGGTGTGAGTCAGTTTGAGTGCTGTTCTGCGATGGATCAGACCTAATGGCGCTGTTGTTCTCTGCCATTGCCTGTGTGGGCTGGGGTTGATCGGCATCTTCCGAGGTGCGGGGATGACTCTTCCAATAAAACCATCCTATGAATCCGCCCACCAGCAAGACTGCCGCCAGCAGCACCCAGAGGAGGTTGCGGCGGCGCAGGGTCTCGTCGCTGAGCATCACGGGCGGCCTTACCCAGGAGGTTGGGGGCGGCTGCAGCGCCACCGGCTGATCATAGTTGGCCGAAGCGGCCATAAAGTCATTGACCGCCTGCTCCTCGTCGAGACCCAGGTACTTGGCGTAGGCGCGCACAAAGCCCTTGTTGAAGATGCCTCCGGGAAGCTGGTCAAACTGCTCCTGCTCCAGGGCGATCAGGTTGCGCTTTCCAATTTTGGTGGATTCGGCAATCTCTTCGAGCTTGACGCCGCGCATCTCGCGCTCGCGTTTCATGCGCTCGCCGAAGCTGACCGTCGCGCTCTTGATGGATTGCGGCTGCGGATCCTGTGTTTGTTCTGTCATTTTTGTTGACCAGTACGCTGACTGCGGACGATGCGGCGTAACCGTCTTAAACACTACTCAGAACAAGGGGAGATTGCGCCCATCATAGGTATGGCGCTGGATACTGTCAACTGAAAAGCAGCTTAAAAGCAGCATTCAGCACTCAGCGGTCAGCACTCAGCGGTCAGCCCCTAACCCGGCATTTAGCACTTAGCAGTTGGCATTTAGCCCCTGGGCATCATGTCTAAGGGCCAAATGCTAATTACTAAGTGCTAAGTGCTCCCCTTCAGAAGCTTGCTGAATTGCCGGATGCTTTGCTGGCTGAAGGCTGAGTGCTCACTGCTGAATGCTGAATGCTATTTCTAAGGGGAAAACCTTGGTAATAGTGTCATCTCAGTAACCTTTTCTTGCCCAGGGATTTATGACCGCATATAATACGCGCCACGTGGCGTTTTGCCCCCCTGAACCACGAGGAAATCCAACCGATGAGCGAGGCCTCCGAAGATCGCCGTCAACTCCCTGAGTTGAGCATCTTTCATGATGTGGCCAAGGCACTGACCTCCAGCTTGAACCTGGATTCGGTGCTGCAGACCATCATGGAGAAGATGGCGGAATACTTCCGTCCGGACACCTGGTCCCTGCTCATGGTCGACGAGATGACCGACGAGCTCTACTTTGCCATCGCTGTTGGCGACGCCTCCGACTCGCTTAAATCCGTGCGCCTGAAGATGGGCGAAGGCATTGCCGGATGGGTGGCCAAGCACGGCGAGCAGCTCATCGTACCGGACGTGTATACCGATCCCCGCTTCGCCAAGCGCATCGACGATATGACCAAGCTGCGCACCCACTCCATGATCTGTGTGCCCTTGCGCGCCAAGCACCGCACGCTGGGCGTCATCCAGCTCATCAATTGCGTGCTCGATAATTTTGGCGACCGTGAGCTCTTCTTTCTGCAGGCCATTTGCGACTATGCCGCCATCGCCATTGAAAATGCCCGCTCCGTGGAACGCATCCAGGAGCTCACGATTACCGACGACTGCACCGGCCTCTACAATGCCCGGCATCTGTACAAAACGCTGGAATCAGAGGTCTATCGTTCGGCCCGCTTCGGCCACGAGTTCAGCGTCATCTTCATTGACCTCGACCATTTCAAGAGCGTCAACGACACCCACGGCCACCTCATCGGCTCCAAGCTGCTGGCCGAAATTGGATACTTCATCAAGTCGCACCTGCGCCTGATTGACTACGCCTTCCGCTACGGCGGCGACGAGTTTGTGATCCTGCTGCCCCAAACCAGCAAAGATGCCGCCCTGGTGGTTGCCCGGCGACTGCTCGACTCCCTGCGCGAGAGCGAGTTCCTCAGGGCCGAAAACCTGAACCTGAACATCCGCGCCAGCCTGGGACTCGCGACCTATCCCGATGACGCCAAGAGCGCGCATGAGATCATCCGCCAGGCCGACGAGATGATGTACACCGTCAAGAATTCCACCCGCGACAACATCGCCGTTGCCCAGCAGGGGTTGTTGAAGTAACACTCAGTAATCAGCACTTAGCACTCAGCTCTAAAATCTAAAGAGCATCAACTACCCTTGGACGCGTAGTAAGAGACTTGCCTTGGGTATTCTTTCCAGCATGAAGGACCTGACCAACCCGCGATGGATCAAGCTAAAGGGGATTCTCTTTCTGTTCCTGGGTTTGCTGTCAGCGGCGCTGCTGCTCTTTGAGCATCCAACGCTGAAAACAGGTCTGCTGCTAGTGCTCGCAATCTGGTGCTTCTGCCGCTTCTACTACTTCGCGTTCTATGTGATTGAGCAATATGTGGACCCTAGCTATCGCTTCTCCGGGCTTTTGTCATTTGCCCGTTATTTGATCCGGAAAGAACCAGCAAATGAATGATCGGGAATCAATTTAAGTAATGATGACGGATTACTGAGAACCGAGAACTGACAACTGAGAACTGCTTTAATGAGGTCTGGGCTGTAAAACCGGCGTCTCTTCCGTTCCCATGGGTGTGGTTTTGGGCTGCACCGGAGTCCACGCGGGCGGGTTCTCGGGCGCCGAAGGATCAACCCCAAAATCCCATACGAAAAGATTCATCTCTTTTTCTCCCAGCATCTCAGCCACCGCGTACTCACCGGGTTTGAGGGACACGGTGGGCGTCACCTTCACCCACTCGCTGCTCACCGGTTCGACCTGGGCGGGTACCCAGTTCTCCTGCTGGCTCATCTTGCCGTAGAACATGATTTTCAAATTGCCAATCACCCGTGTGTCTTTCTTCTTTTCCAGACGCACAATGCGGAAGCGCCGCTCGAGCGCTGGCGCTTTAGGCATATTCGCATCTTTCTTTGCATTTTTATTCGCATCTTTTTTATTTGCATCTTTACTGGCATCCGAGGCTGTGTCCTCTTTATCTGCATCGGAAGTTGCATCGTTGCCGGCGTCGCCCTCACTGATATCCACATAAATCAGCGGCTGCATCGCATGCGCCTGCACGCGGCCTCTTGCGCCTTTGATTTCGATGGTCTGTTTGGATGAGAGAGCAATCGGATTGATCGCCGCCCGCAGAATGTTCTTCCCCATGTTTTTGTGAATCTCACCGCCGCTTTGCACCAGCTCAATCAGCTCCGGTTTGTTCTGATAAATATCGAGCAGGTAAACTCCGCCGGTATCCGGCAGCTTCAACCCGGGAGCAACGGTAGGACTCCTGGCTTCCTCGACCTTGCGCTCGGCTTCGTCTTCGGCCGCCGTGCGCTTTTCTTCTTCGGCGATCCCGGCCTCCAGGTCTTTCTCGTATTTTTCCGTCGCCGGCCAATCCACCAGCGACATGGGGATCTCTTCCCACTCGTAGCGCTCGGCGCTGAAATAGCGCACGCGGTCGCCCTTCACATCCCAGCGCACCGCCGGTTGGTAACTGCCATCTTTTAAGATGAGCCGCTTGCTGCGGGATTGCGAGTGAAGCGACGGAGAGAATAGGACCGCCCCTAAGAGAAAAACGAAGACCACCACGCGAAACGCGAAATTAGAAAACCGCGGCATAGACATAGAAATCATAACGCCTGCAATGGCGGAGTTGGTATGTATCTGTTTAGATGCACGATTGCTGACTAGAATTACTTTAACCACAAAGGGCACAAAGGTAACACAAAGGCTCAAAACAGTTGAAAAAGGCTGACGTGAACTAAAGATTTGATTTTTCTCTCTGCATCCGTGGTGAACTAAATTTAGGCTTCACGTCTGAAACATTTTCTGCCATAATTACTTGTGCACCCCTATTGGCGCCAGGCCAAACCTAATTTTTTTAGGGGCACAGTATCCTCTGAATTCAGTCATCAGTCCTTGGTCCTCAGTCCGCAGGAAATAAGTTCTCAGCTCTCAGTTCTCGGTTCTCAGTTATTAGCTCGCGATTCTTGGGCAATTGCTTACAAATTCCCTAAAAAGAGGTCGGAATGTCTGCAAAGTACATCTTTGTAACCGGCGGGGTTGTGTCTTCCTTAGGCAAGGGGTTGGCGGCGGCATCCATCGGATGCCTGATGGAGAGCCGTGGTCTCAAGGTCAACTTGCAGAAATTTGATCCTTACCTGAACGTCGACCCGGGTACGATGTCGCCTTTCCAGCACGGCGAGGTCTTTGTCACCGACGACGGCGCCGAAACCGACCTCGACCTCGGTCACTACGAACGCTTCACCCACGCCAAGCTGACCCGTGACAATAACTGGACCACCGGACGCATTTATGAACAAATCATCGCCAAAGAGCGCCGCGGCGATTACCTGGGCAAGACCGTGCAGGTGATTCCCCACGTTACTAACGAGATCAAGGCCGCCATGAAAAAGATCTCGCAAGATGTGGACGTGGCCATTGTCGAGATCGGCGGCACCGTGGGCGACATTGAATCGCTGCCCTTTATCGAGGCCATCCGCCAGATGCGCCAGGAGTTGGGCCGCGACAACACGCTTTTCGTGCACGTGACCCTGGTGCCCTGGATCGGCGCAGCCGGCGAGCTGAAGACCAAGCCGACGCAGCACTCAGTCAAAGAACTTTTGAGTGTCGGCATTCAGCCTGACATCTTGCTTTGCCGCACGGATCGTTTTCTCTCCAAGGACATCAAGTCCAAGATCGCGCTCTTCTGCAACGTCGAGGAAGATGCCGTCATCACTGCCAAGGACGTTGCGTCAATCTATGAGGTGCCTCTGGTCTTCGCCAAAGAGCAGGTGGATACCCTGGCACTGAAATATCTGCGCCTGAATGCTCCCGAACGCAACCTGAGCAGGTGGGAAGAGCTGGTTCATCGTGTCTACAACCCCAAGGACGAAGTCTCGATCGGCATCGTGGGCAAGTACGTGGAGTACGAAGCCTCTTACAAATCTCTCAAAGAAGCCCTGGTACACGGCGCGCTGGCGCACAACCTCAAATTGAATGTGACCTGGGTGGAAGCCGAAGGCCTGGAAGCTGCAGAGACCGGGGACCACTCGTACGTAGCTCAAATCGAGGATTATGACGGCCTTCTCGTTCCCGGCGGATTCGGCAAACGCGGCATCGCGGGAATGCTTAACGCCATCCGTTACGCCCGCGAGAACAAGGTCCCTTACTTCGGAATCTGCCTGGGAATGCAGACTGCCTGCATCGAGTACGCCCGCAACGTTTGCGGCCTGGAGTCGGCTGATTCCAGCGAGTTCGATCCGGCCACGCCGCACCGCGTGATCTACAAGCTGCGCGAGCTGCGGGGAATTGACGAACTGGGCGGCACCATGCGGCTCGGGGCGTGGGCTTGCAAACTCGAACCCGGCTCGCTCGCCCATAAAGCCTACGGACAACTGGAGATCAGCGAGCGCCACCGCCACCGCTACGAATTCAATCGCGAGTATGAGGCCATTCTGACGGGCGCCGGACTTCGTATCTCGGGCTCGACCCCCGATGGCACGTACGTTGAGATTGTCGAAATTCCCGGCCATCCGCATTTTCTCGGATGCCAGTTCCATCCCGAGTTCAAATCCAAGCCGCTGGAGCCGCATCCGTTGTTTACGGCTTTTGTTAAAGCCTCGTATGAGCACGGCAGCGAACGGCGCAGCAAGAAGCTTTCGGCTGAGCTGGAGCAGTTCCACCGGCCGGAAAAACTGGCCAAGAAATAGATTTTTAACCGCGGAGGCGCAGAGACGCGGAGGAAGCAAAATCAAATCTAACCACAGAGGACACGAAGGTGAACGAAGGAACACAAAAGAAAACAAAGCCAGGTAGAGATAAAATTAACTCGCGCAGCTCTTGGCTTTTAGCTAAAGGCTAAGGGCTAAAAGCTAATGGCTTCTTCCTTTAAAATTGGTAAAGTCGAAATCGGCGGCGACGCCCTGTTCCTCATCGCCGGGCCGTGCGTCATTGAGAGCGAGGCCCACGCCATCAAGATGGCCGAGTGCTGCAACGGGGTCAGCCGCGCGCTGCGCATTCCCTATATCTTCAAGGCCTCTTACGACAAGGCCAATCGCACCTCGCTGAAAAGCTATCGTGGCCTGGGAATCACGGCTGGCCTGCGCATCCTCAAAAAAATCAAGGAGACGGTCAGGATTCCCGTGCTCACCGACGTGCACGAAGCGGTGGACGTGCAGCGCGTGGCTGAAGTCACGGACGTCCTTCAGATTCCCGCCTTTCTCTGCCGCCAGACCGACCTCATCGTGGCCGCCGCGAAATCAGGATGCGCGGTCAACATCAAGAAGGGGCAGTTCGTCTCTCCCTGGGACATGCGCCACGCCGTGGAAAAGTGCCGCGACGCCGGATGCGAACGCGTCTTCGTAACCGAGCGCGGAGCCTCTTTCGGCTACAACAATCTTGTTGTGGATATGCGCTCGCTGCCCATCATGCGCGCGTTCGCCCCTGTGGTCTTCGACGCCACGCACTCCGTGCAGCTTCCTTCCGCGGGGGAAAATGGAAAGGCGGTCTCCGGCGGCCAGCCGCAGTTTATTCCGGTGCTATCGCGCGCCGCTGTGGCGGCGGTTGCGGTAAGGAAGGCAGTCACTCAGGCGCATCGCACCTAAATTTAAGATGAGCCAGCCCTACTTCGTTTGGCTCACCCGCGACCACAATCCTTCGTATTCCACGACCAAGCCTTCGTCATCAACGGAGAGTTGAGCGACGAATGCTCCTCCTCGACTGGAATAGCGATAAAGCGGCTCGGAGATACGCAGGTATTGCTGGGGAAGCGGCTCGAGTTTCAGGTCGGGAAAGCGGACCCAAGCGGCCATAATCGTTCCGCTTGCTTTTCCCACATCGAGGCGTAGCCGCCGAATGGGCAGGGTATTGGTCGAAGGACTCCAGCCGAGATCAATATCAATGCAACCGTTGACGTTCTCATTGGGATGACCATTCTCATGCCAGCGGCCATTTTCCGCGGTGATGCGAAGCTCACGCCTGTCGTGTCCCTCGCGAATTGAGACTGTCGCGCTTCTGGTATGCCACGCCCCATCGCAGACCACCTCATATCTGGCCTCTGCCGGTCCATGGTCTCCGAGAATGAGAATTGTGCCCCGTAAAACCCACTCGTCTGTGCCCTGCAGGAGTTTAAAGCGCTCCAAACCGGTTCGCTGGACCCATTGCCACAAGCCGGTGCGGACGAGATGCAAATCAGATTTCATGCCATGTACTGTGCCATCGCGGCAAGCGACATTGTATACAAGAATTTCCAGTGTGTTTCTGCATGAAATTGCATCCCAGGTGCTAACATCTTTATTCGTTATCCGTGGAGATTCCGATGCGCTTTGCCCGTTGGGTTTTTTCTATTTTCTTACTTCTGATTCTCGGGATCAGTTCACTCTCAGCCCAAGCTGCAGCCAACAATGCAGCCATCTTTGAACCTCTGGAGCATTGGCGGCAGGCAGTCCTGGCAAGTGATACGGCGGCACTGCAATCTCTATACTCTACCCAACCCCCCGTCCACATCAAAGGCCGTCTCACCGAGAGCCAAGGCCCTGATGTGGAACTCCGCTTCTGGAGAGAGCGCAAAGAAGCTGGACTCGACAGCTTGACGCTTGATGATCTCGACACGAAAGCGGGCCCTGATGGGAGCCGGCAGGTCATCTTTCAGGCAGAGATGACTTCCAAATTGACCATGGGAAAGAGTCGTACATGGTATGTCTTTGAGGGGCAGCTCTGGCAGAAACAGGATGATACCTGGCGCATTGTGCAGGTCATGCGCGACGAGGTTCGCCGCCTGCGGCAACCCACGCATCTGGATCCCACCCTCTATCCTGCGAACGCCGATGCCAAAGCCGAGTTGAAACAGGCGCTGGCCAACGCTGCCAAGAGCAGCCGGCGCGTGCTGCTTGTCTATGGAGCCAACTGGTGCTATGACTGCGACGTGCTCGACCTGGCTTTCCATCATCCTGACCTGCAACCTTTCCTGGAAAAGAATTACATTGTTCTGCACATCGATATCGGCAAAGCCGATAAGAATCTCGACTTGGCCGAGCGATTCCATGTGCCGCTGGATAAAGGCATTCCGGCCCTGGCTGTACTCAACAGCGATGGCACATTGCTGTTCAGCCAGCGCAACGGAGAATTTGAGTCCGCACGCAGCCTGGCTCCCGAAGATTTGCAGGCATTCCTGGAAAAATGGAAAGCAACACCTTAGCTTGATTGAACGCAGTTCGGCCATTTGCGGGGAAAAGCTGCGTGCTCGATAAAATCTTCTGTTAACATCCTCTTTTCCGCATGAAGTCCGCTGAGAAAAAATCGCAGATCGGCGAAAGCGTGGTTCGCATTGAGGCTGAAGCGCTGCGCGAGCTGGCGGCACGCATTCGCGGACCTATGGCGGATGCATTCGATCACGCCCTTGCCCTGCTGCATGCCTGCAAAGGGCGCGTCGTGGTCACCGGCATGGGCAAAAGCGGCATTATCGCGCGCAAGGTGGCCGCCACCCTCAGCTCCACGGGCACGCCCGCGCTTTTTTTGCATCCCGCCGAGGCAATTCATGGTGATCTGGGCGTGCTGGTTCGCGGAGACATAGTGCTCGCCCTCTCTTCCAGCGGCGAGACCGAAGAGATTCTTCGCCTGCTGGCCACCATCAAGCGTCTGGGAATTCAGCTTATCTCCGTTACCGGCGACAAGCTCTACAACGGCGCCAAAACTTCAAAAAACAATCATAAGAAAATTTCTACCCTGGCCGCCGCCGCCGATATCGCCCTCGACTGCTCCGTGGATAAAGAAGCCTGCTCCCTGGGCCTCGCTCCCACGGCTTCAACCACCGCCATGCTGGCGCTGGGAGATGCGCTCGCGGTAGCGCTGGCTGACCGTCGTGGATTCAAAGATAGCGACTTTGCCGACCTGCATCCCGGAGGCAAGCTGGGAAAGAAGCTGGCGCTGGTGGAATCGCTCATGCATTCCGGAGAGGCAATTCCGCGCGTAGGCCCGCACACGAAAATGCATGATGTGATCTATGAGATGTCGCGCAAAGGTCTGGGAATTACCACGGTAGTCGAGCGCGAGAGACTGGTGGGCATCATTAGCGATGGCGATCTGCGCCGCCTGCTGGAAAAACGCGGCAAAGATGTTATGGATTTGACCGCCAAGGACTGCATGACGCGTTCGCCGCAGACCATTTCTCCCACGCAATTCGCCTCGGCCGCCCTGAATATCATGGAGCAGCGCAAGATCACCTCGCTGGTTGTTGTGGACTCCAATGGCAAAGTGGCGGGTATTGTTCACCTGCATGATTTGTGGGGAACCGAAATGCTGTAGGATTGACGATTTACGATTTTCGATTGACGATTACACAAGACATCGTGATCTTGAATTTTGCTGTCGTATCGTAAATAAATCGTAAATCAGAAATCGCAAATCTTATGTATCACTACAACATACAAACCGCCCTCGAAGAGCTGAATGAAGAAGCCGTGCTGCCCAACCCCGTGCACGTGCGCGATATGATCCTGCGCGCTCACCTGCCTCCCGAGCGCTCCATCGAAGCCAACCGTACGTTTTTGGAATATCAGAAACATTTCGGCGAAGCCCAGAAGCTGGCGCGCGAGCTGCTGAAGAGCCTCGCGCAGAAATAACCGGCTCATGAAGACCCTGGGTATTGTCGGCGGTATTGGTCCCGAATCAACTCTCGAATATTACCGCTTCATCATCGCCTCCTATCGTGAGAGGAAAAATGATGGGAGCTATCCTTGCGTCATTATCAACAGCATCAACCTGAAAGAAGTGCTGAAGCTGCTTAATGCCGGGCAATTCCCCGAACTGGCTGAACATTTCGTCAGGGAAATAAAAAAGCTTGCCGCAGCGGGGGCCGATTTCGCCTTGCTGGCAGCCAATACGGCGCACATTGTCTTTGATGAGGTCTGCCGCCAGTCTCCTATTCCTCTGATCAGCATTGTGCAGGCAACGTGCGATGCCGCCAAGATCAGGGGCCTGAAAAAACTGGGTCTGTTTGGCACGCGCTTCACCATGCAGGGCCGGTTTTATCCGGAAGTT
>WNEY01014327.1_pt1 | contig 10175 bp, 10 predicted proteins | sample 5400531 | NCBI WGS metagenome assembly WNEY01 (sample SAMN13153338, study PRJNA577476) | soil metagenome | isolation source: 200 cm saprolite under Douglas fir tree site 1 | place: USA:California | collected 2015-04-18
CTGCTGGCCGACGTGGGCGTGATCGGCTTTCCCAACGCGGGCAAGTCTACCTTGGTCTCCCGACTCTCGGCGGCCAAGCCCAAGATCGCCGACTACCCGTTCACCACGCTCGAGCCGACTCTCGGAATCGTCAGGGTGGACGTGCACCGGTCGCTGGTGATCGCCGACCTGCCGGGTCTCATCCCGGGCGCGGCCGAGGGCAAGGGCCTGGGGCACCGATTCCTGCGTCACACTGAGCGGACGCGCCTGCTCGTGCATTTGATCGATCTCGATCCCAGCGACGGCCGCGATCCCGTGGACGACTACCGGGCCATCCAGGACGAGCTGCGCGCCTACTCGGTGGAGCTGGCCGCCCGGCCCCAGATCGTGGCCGCGAACAAGGCCGAGCTGCCGGGCACCGAGGCGCGCCGCGCGACCATCGAGCGGTTCTGCGCCACCGAGGGCCTGCCGTTCCACGCGGTGTCGGCGGTGACCGGTCTCGGGCTGCCCGAGCTGGTGCACGACATCGCAGCGCGATTGCGGAGTGAGCGATGGGCGGCCGCCGAGCGCTGAGCCGCGCCCGACGTGTGGTGGTGAAGGTCGGCAGCGGCCTCATCACGACGCCGGGTCAGGGTCCCTCGGCCGCGGTGATCGGCCGGCTGGCCGCCGATCTGGCGGCCCTCGCGCGCGATCGCCGCGAGGTGGCCCTGGTGTCCTCCGGCGCCATCGCCACCGGCACGGCCCGGCTCGGACTCGGCGCCGCGCCGCGCTCCATCCCCGAGAAGCAGGCGGCGGCGGCCGTAGGCCAATCGGCCCTCATGTGGCATTACGAGCAGGCGTTCAAGAAGCACGGCATCAAGGTCGGTCAGGTGCTTCTCACCGGCCAGGACATCAGCGACCGATCGCGCTACCTCAACGCGCGCAATACCCTCCTGGCGCTGCTCGACTTCGGCGTCCTGCCGATCGTCAACGAGAACGATACGGTGGCGGTGGACGAGATCAAGGTCGGCGACAACGACAACCTCGCGGCCCTCGTGGCGCACCTCATCGATGCCGACCTGCTCGTCCTGCTCACTGACATGGACGGGCTGTACACGGGAGACCCGCGTCGGGATCCACGCGCCACCCGGCTCTCCACCGTCGAAGCCGTCACCGAGGAGATCCAGGGGCTGGTCTTCGACGCCACCGCCGCGGTGTCCGTGGGGGGCATGAGCACCAAGCTCGAGGCCGCGCAGAAGGCCAACGCCTCCGGGATCCCCATGGTCATCGCCAGCGGGCGCGAGCCGGGAACGCTTCAGCGCGTGATGCGGGCCGAGGATGTGGGAACCTTCTTTCAGCCCCGGGACGACCGTTTGGCGGCGCGCAAGCGCTGGATCGCCTTCGCCGTCCCGCCGCAGGGCCGACTCGTGGTTGACGCCGGGGCGAAGAAGGCCTTAACTGAGAGGGGCAAGAGCCTGCTCCCCTCGGGCCTCGTCGAGGTGGAGGGCCAGTTCCAGGCCGGCGAGGTCGTGGCGCTGGCCGAGTTCGACGGGCAGGAGTTCGCGCGCGGGCTGGTCAACTACGACGCGGGCGAATTGCGGAAAATCCGCGGGGCGAAGACGCGGGACATCGAGAAGACCCTGGGGTACAAGGGCTTCGATGAAGTCATCCACCGGGACAACCTGGTGGTGCTCTGAGCGCGAGGAGGCGGGCGCATGGACGTGGCGGCGCAGGTCGAAACGAAGGCGCGGGCGGCCAAGGCGGCGGCCCGGGCTCTGGCCCTAGCCTCCCCGCGGGTCAAGAACGAGGCGCTCCATCAAATGGCGCGCGGCCTGGATGAAAAGGCTGCCGCCCTCCTCGACGCGAACCGCTCCGATCTGGAGCGCGCGCGCACGGCCGGCCTAAGCCGCGCGTTCGTCGACCGCCTGACCCTCACCGAAGGGCGGATCGAGGAGATGGCGGCGGGCTTGCGCCAGATCGGCGCGCTGCCCGATCCCGTGGGCGAGACGGTCGAGGCCTGGCGGCGGCCGAACGGCGTGGAGATCGCGAGGGTGCGCGTTCCGCTCGGAGTCGTGGGCTTCATCTATGAATCGCGCCCCAACGTCACCGCGGATGCCGCCGGGCTCTGCCTGAAGTCGGGCAATGCGGTGCTGCTGCGCGGGGGCAGCGAGGCTCTCGACTCCAATACCGCGATCGCCCAGATCCTGTCCAGGGCGGCCGAGAAGGCGGGGCTGCCGCCCGACATCATCCAGCACGTGGACACGCCGGACCGCGCCGCGGTCATAGCCATGCTGACCTTGGATCGGTACATCGATCTCATCATCCCGCGCGGCGGCGAGGAGTTCGTGCGGCTCGTCGCCGAGCGGTCGACGGTACCCGTCCTCAAGCACGACAAGGGATTGGTCCACGTCTACGTGGACGAGGGCGCCGATCTGGACATGGCGCTGGCCGTCGCGCTCAATGCTAAAACGCAGCGGGTCAGCGTGTGCAATTCGCTGGAGACGCTGCTCGTGCATGCGGCCGCGGCGCCGGTGTTCCTGCCGGCAGCGGCCGCCCGCTTCAAAGAGGCCGGAGTGGAGATGCGCTGCGACGAGCGGGCCCGCGCGCTGATGCCGGGAGCGCGCCCCGCGGAGCCGGCCGACTGGGACACCGAGTACCTCGACTACATCCTGTCGATCAAGGTGGTGGACGGCTTCGACGAGGCCGTCGCCCACATCCGGCGTCACGGCTCCGGGCTGGCGGAGGCGATCATCACCTCGGACGTGCGCAGGGCACGCCGGTTCACCCAGGAGGTGGACGCCGCCGCCGTGCTCGTCAATGCCTCGACCCGGCTCGTGGACGGCGGGCAGTTCGGCATGGCGGCAGAGATGGGGATTTCGACCTCGCGGCTGCACGCGCGCGGGCCGGTGGGCGTCCGTGAGCTGACCACGACCAAGTTCGTCGTCTGGGGAGACGGGCATATCCGCGAGTAGCCGCCCCGTGGCCCGCATTGGAGTGTTTGGGGGATCCTTCAACCCGATCCACTTCGGCCATCTGCTCGTCGCCGACGAGCTCTGCGAGGCGCTCGCGCTCGACCGGCTCATCTTCGTGCCAGCGGCCCAGCCGCCCCACAAGTCTCCGGCGGAGCTGGTTCCCGCCCATCACCGCTATCAGATGACGGCCCTCGCCGTGGACGAGCATCCGCGCTTCGAAGTGTCCGATATCGAGCTCAAGCGCGGCGGCCCGTCCTATACGGTGGACACTTTGACCCAGCTCGCGCCGCAGGGGGCACTCGCCCTGCTGATCGGTTCCGAGACGTTCCTCGACCTGCTGGCCTGGCGGGAGCCGCGGCGGATCGCGCGCCTGGCGAGGCTCGTCATTGTCCCGCGAAACGGCACCGGGTTCGATCCCCAGGCGCCGGCCGCCCAGAAGGTGCTGAAGGAGCTCGGGCTGCCGCCCTTCGTGACATTGGGGCAGGCGCTCGGGGAGGGGGCGATCGAGGCGCCGCTGCTCGTGCATGCCGCCTCGCTGCCAATCTCGGGCTCGGACCTCCGGCGCCGCGCCCGCGAGGGACGCAGCCTCGCCTACCGGATGCCGGAGGTCGTGGCCGCCTACATCCGGGATCACGGGCTCTACCGGCCAGCGGGATGATGGCGGCCCTCTCCGCGGAGCGCGTCGTGCGCTTGGCCGCCGGGGCCGCGCTCGAAAAGCAGGCCCTGAACGTGACGGTGCTCGATCTCCAGGGGCTGTCCGGGATCGCCGATTTTTTCCTCATCTGCAGCGCCCGCTCCACCCCGCAGGCCGATGCCATCGCCGATGCCGTCCGCGGGACGCTCCGCGGGCAGGGCGTGCGGCCGAGGCATGGCGAAGGCAGCGCCGAGAGTGGCTGGCTCCTGCTCGACTACGGCGACGTGGTGGTCCACGTCTTCCTGGAGGAGACTCGCGGCTTCTATCAGCTCGAGCGGCTCTGGGGAGACGCTCCGGTCCTCTCCGTCGAGGGCTGATGGAACCCCGCCGGGATTGATTTCCAGAAAAGGTCATGGTAGCCTGCGCCTCTAACGCGGCCGGGTTATGGCGCGCGTTGTAAGGAGGCGGCGATGAAGAAGGAGCGCTTGGCCCAATATCGGAAGAAGCTGGAGGAGAAGCACCGCCAGCTCGTCGAGGAGGTGGGCAAGAACGTCCTGTACGGGAAAGGTCCCGAGGACGACTCCATCAAGGACCTCGGCGACCAGGCCTCCTCCGCCTACAACCGCGAGTTCCTCTTCGAGCTGGGCAACGGCGACCGTCGGCTCCTCAAGGAAGTTGTGACCGCACTCCAGAAAATCAGCGAGGGCGGCTTTGGAGACTGCGAGCGCTGCGGCGAGCCCATCTCGGAGAAGCGGCTCGAGGCTCTGCCGTTCGCGCGCTACTGCATCGAATGCCAGCGCGCGGTCGAGGAAGAAGAGCGGACGGCCGCCCGGTAGCGAGTCACCCAGGCGCCCCCGTCCGTGTCGATCCGTCTCGCCTTCCTCGTCGCCCTCGTGTTCGGCGTCCTCGTCGCGTATCTCAGCTCGATCAACTCCGTTCACGTCCGCATCGCGCTTGGGCCGGGCTGGGCCTACGAGCTTCCCCTCATGGCCCTGGTCGTCGGCGCCTTCCTGCTGGGCGCGGTCCTCGCCTTCGGATTGGGGACGCTCCGTGAGCTCACACGCTCCTACCAGGACTACCAGCTGGCCCGCCGGGCCCGGCGCGCCGAGTCGCTAAGCGAGATTTACCACCGCGGGGTGGACGCCCAGCTCGCGGGCAAGCCGGCCGAGGCCGCCGAGGCGTTCGAGGAAGTGCTCAAGCGCGAGCCCGGGCATGTCGAGGCGCCGGCCCGCCTGGGCGAGCTGGCGCTGGAGCGCGGTGACAGCCAGGCGGCCTTGGGTCATCATCTGCAGGCGCTACGGTCCGAGGAGCGGACGGACACATTGCTCGCGGTGGCGGAGGACTATCTCCGGCTCGGCCGGCCCGACGACGCCATCACGATCTACCGGCGCATCCTCGCGCGCGACCGCGACCACGTGACGGCGCTGCGCGGGCTTCGGGACGTCGCCGTCGGGCGCGAGCGCTGGGCGGAGACTCTCGAGGCGCAGGAGCGCCTGGTCCAGCTGGCCTCGCGGGAGGCGAAGCTCGTCGAGGAAGGCTGGCTGGCCGGCCTCGAGTACGAGCTGGGCCGCAGCCTGCTCGCGGTCGGCAATACGGCGGACGCCATCGCTCGGTTCAAGGAGGCGCTGCACGTCCAGCCGGACTTCGTGCCGGCGGCGCTGGCGCTGGGCGACAGTCAGCTCAAGGCGGGCGATGCGCGTGAGGCGCTCCGTACCTGGGAGCGCGCGCTCGAGACTCAACCCGCTTTGCCGCTCCTTGCGCGCATCGAGCAGCTCCACCGCGCCGAGGGGCGGCCCACGCGCATGATCTCCCTCTACGAGGGCGCGGCTGCGCGCCAGCCCGACAATCTCGCGGTGGCCTTCGGGCTCGGGCGGGTCTACTTCGAGCTGGCCATGCTGGACGAGGCGGCGGAGCAGTTCGAGAAGATGGAGGTGCGCGCCCAGGAGCTGCCGGTGATCCATGCCTACTTGGGCGCGATCTTCGAGCGGCGCGGGCAGGTGCGCGAGGCGCTCGAAGAATACCGACGCGCGCTGCGCTTCACCGAGAGCTTCGACTGGCCCCACCGCTGCACCGCCTGCGGCGCCTTGCATCCCCACTGGCTGGACCGCTGTCCGTCGTGCCGTCGCTGGAACACGTCGCGGCCGTAGGCCTGCCGGAGCCCGCCTGGCGCGCCTGGACGGGCGCGCTGCTGGATCTTGTCTTTCCGCCCTTCTGCCCCGTTTGCCAGGGCCGGCTCGGAGAAGGGCGCCGCGATCCACTGTGCGGACGGTGCTGGCGCTCACTGGAGCGCATCGCGGGGCCCGTCTGCCGCGTATGCGGGCTGTCGATGACCGTACCGGGGATCTGCGGCGCGTGCCGCCGCCGCCGGCCGCCTTTTGCCTACGCGCGCGCCGCGACGCGCTACGGCGAGACCGTGCGCGAGGCGCTCCATGCCTTCAAGTTCGCCGGGAAACGCACGCTGGCGGCGCCGCTCGCCGAGCTGCTCGCCGAGCTGGGCCCGGCCGCGCTTCCCGCGGGCCCGCCGGATCTGATCGTGCCGGTGCCGCTACACCCGCGGCGCGAGCGCGAACGGGGCTTCAATCAGGCCCTGCTGCTGGCCCGCCGTGTCGGGCGCGCCTGGAACCTGCCGGTGCGCTCAGATGTGCTGCGCCGGACCGCGGCCACGCCGCCGCAGACGGAGCTGGGAGTCGAGGCGCGGCGGGCCAATGTTCGCGGCGCCTTCGCGCTGCGTCGGCCCGAGCTGGTGGCCGGCCGGCACGTCATGGTCGTGGACGACGTTTTTACCACCGGCGCCACCGTCGGCGAGTGCGCGCGCTGCCTGCGCCAGGCGGGCGCGGCGACGGTGGGGATCCTCACGGTCGCTCGGGTAGCCTGATTTAGCTCAGCCCTCGCCTCACCGTTCCCCCACGCCTCCGGCGTGTGGGGAGCGTTTCGGCTCGAACTTCCACCCAGCCCTCGCCTCACCGTTCCCCCACGCCTCCAACCTTCGCGGCGGCCGGAAATATCGATCACACCGAGACAATTGGGAAAGGAAGCGGCCATGAGTGTTCGGGTCGGGGTCAATGGGTTCGGGCGTATCGGGCGAGTCTTCTTTCGCGCGGCGCTTCAGTCGCCGGAGCTGGAAGTGGTCGCGGTCAACGATCTGGCGGATGCCAAGACCCTGGCCCACCTGCTCAAGCACGACTCGGTCCACGGCAACCTCGAGGCCGAAGTAATGGCCAAGGGCGAGGCGATCTTCGTCAACGGGCGCGAAATCCGCGTCTGCTCGGTGAAGGACCCCGCGACCCTGCCGTGGGGCGAGATGGGCGTGGAGGTGGTGGTCGAGTCCACGGGGATTTTCCGCGACCGCGCCACCTCGTCCAAGCACCTGCAGGCGGGCGCCAAGAAGGTCGTGATCACGGCTCCGGCCAAGGACCCGGACATCACGGTGGTGCTCGGGGTCAACGAGCAGAAGTACGACCCGGTCAAGCACGCGCTCGTCTCCAACGCGTCGTGCACGACCAACTGCCTGGCCACGGTGGCCAAGGTTCTGCTCGACAACTTCGGGATCAAGCGGGGCTTCGCGTCGACGGTGCACTCCTACACCAACGACCAGCCCATCCACGACTTTCCTCACAAGGATCTCCGCCGCGCGCGCGCGGGCGCGGTGAGCATGATTCCCACGACCACGGGCGCCGCCACGGCAGTCGGGCTGGTGCTGCCGGAGCTCAAGGGCAAGCTGGACGGGATCGCGATCCGCGTGCCGACGGCAAACGTCTCGGTCGTGGACCTCACGGCGGAGCTGGGCAAACCAGCCACGCCGGCCGCCGTCAACGACGCCTTCAGGGCGGCCGCGGCAGGCTCCCTCAAGGGTATTCTCGACGCGACGGACGAGGAGCTGGTCTCGGTGGACTTCAACGGCAACCCGCACTCCTCCATCGTGGACTTGCCTTCGACGGCGCTGGTGGACGGCAACCTGGTCAAGGTGCTGGCGTGGTACGACAATGAATGGGGCTATTCCTGCCGCGTGCGGGATCTGATCCGCTACATGGCCAGGTCGCTCTAGCCCGCAGCGACTCGGGCGGGGACTCCGGTGGCGAAGCTCAGCGTCGATCAGCTCGACCTGTCCGGGAAGCGCGTCTTCCTCCGGGTGGACTTCAACGTGCCGCTCGACGACGGCCGCGTCGCCGACGACACGCGGATCACTGCGGCGCTGTCCACCATTCACTGTTGCCTCAAGGCCGGCGCGAGCGTCGTGCTGGCCTCGCACCTGGGTCGGCCAAAGGGCAAGCCCGACCCGAAGTACTCGCTGGCGCCCGTGGCGACGCGCCTCGAAGAGCTGCTCGGCCAGCCGGTCCCCTTGCTGCCCGACTGCATCGGGCCCGAGGTTGAGTCGGCCGTGGGGGCGCTCGGCCCGGGAAAAGTGGCGCTGCTCGAGAACCTTCGTTTCCACGCCGAAGAGGAAGCCAATGACGAGGGCTTCGCGCGCGCGCTGGCGGGACTCGCGGACGTGTATGTCGACGACGCCTTTGCCGCCGCTCACCGCGCCCATGCCTCCATTGAGGCGATCACACGCTTCCGGCGGCCGGCCGCCGCCGGACTGCTGATGAGCCGCGAGCTCTCCGCGCTGGGGCGGATCTTCGAGAGCCCGGAGCGCCCGGTCTGGGCCATCCTCGGCGGGGCGAAGGTTTCGGACAAGCTGGCGCTGGTGGAGAGCCTGCTCGACCGTGTGGACGGGCTGCTCGTGGGCGGCGGCATGGCCTTCACGTTTCTGGCCACGCTGGGTCACAGCATCGGGCGCTCGCTGCTCGAGCCGGATCGGATCGAAGGCGCACGCGCCGTGCTCGATCGGGCGCGGGCCCGGGGCGTGCCGCTCAAACTGCCCGTCGACGTCGTGGTCGCCGCGGGCGCGGACGACGCGGCGGGCGCGCGCACGGTGGGAATCAGGGAGATCCCGCCGGATCTGATGGGGCTCGACATCGCCGCGGCGACAATTTCCCTCTTCGGCGCCGCCCTCAAGGGCGCGCGGACCGTGATCTGGAACGGGCCCATGGGTGTTTTCGAGAAGGAAGCCTTCGCCGCCGGCACGCTCGCCGTGGCGAAGGCCGTGGCCGAGTGCGGCGGCTTCTCGGTGATCGGAGGCGGCGACACGATCGCGGCGGTTCACGCGGCGGGCGTCACCGCGCGAATCGGCTACATCTCGACGGGCGGCGGAGCGTTCCTCGAGTTCCTGGAAGGCCGCACGCTGCCCGGCGTGGCCGCCCTCGACGACGCGGCCTGATGCGCATCCCGCTCGTGATCGGCAATTGGAAGATGCACGGCGGGCAGGCTGAGGCCCGCGCGCTGGCCCAGTCGCTGCGTGACGGCCTCAAGCGCCCCCGGGGCGTGGAAGTGGTGGTGTGCCCGCCGTTCACCGCGCTCGCCGTGGTGGGCGACGCGCTGTCAGGCTCGGCCGTCGCCCTCGGAGCGCAGAACTGTCACTGGGAGCCCAGCGGGGCGTTTACCGGCGAGATCTCGCCCGCGATGCTCGCCGAGCTGGGATGTCGCTGGGTGCTGCTCGGTCATTCGGAGCGGCGCCACATCTTCCGGGAGACGGACGAGGAGATCAACCGCAAGGTGGCCGCGGCACTCCGCCACGGCCTCCGCCCGGTGCTGTGCGTCGGCGAGACCGCCGACGAGCGCCGGCAGGGACTGACCTTCACCGTGGTGGAGGGCCAGCTGCGCGCCGGTTGCGCCGGCCTCACGGCCGAGGACATCGGACGGTGTGTGCTCGCGTATGAGCCCGTCTGGGCCATCGGCACGGGCGTCAACGCGACGCCGAGTCAGGCGGCCGAGGTGCACGGGTACCTGCGCGGACTCGTGTCAGAGCTGGGCTCCAAGGAGCTCGCCCAGTCGGTGCGCATCCTCTACGGCGGCAGCGTCAAGGCAGAGAATGCCGCGGTCCTCACTCAGGAAGCGGACATCGACGGAGTGCTCGTTGGCGGCGCCAGCCTCCAGGCTCCGGGATTCATCGCCATCGCGAAAAAGTCCGCCGCCAGGACCGGCGGCGCAAAGGAGTAGACATGTTCACCCTCGTCGTCATCCTCCACGTGATCGTGAGCCTGATCATCATCGGGCTGGTGTTGCTGCAGGCCGGAAAGGGCGCCGATATCGGCTCGGCCTTCGGGGGCGCCGGCAGCCAGGCCGTCTTCGGCTCCATGAGCACGCCGACGGTGCTGGGCAAGCTCACCACGGTGGTCGCCGTGCTCTTCATGGTCACGTCGTTCTCGCTGTCCATCCTCTCCCAGGTGGCCCGAGGCCTCGCGGCGCTCCTTCTCTGCGGAGTCTGCGCGGTGCTTGCGGGCTGCGGCGGCGACGTCGAAGGCAAAGTCGACGAGCCGCCCGTAGGCTCGGAGGCGCCGGCGTATGGCGATACCTTCGTCCAGGCCTCCATCGGCGACATTGGGGGCCTCATCCCCAGCCTGACCTCCGACGCATCGTCATACGAGGTCGGGGGGATGATCTACGACGGCCTCGTGAAACAGGACAAGGATCTCAATGTCGTGCCGGCGATGGCCGAATCCTGGACCTTCAGCAAGGACTGCCTGACGCTGACCTTCAAGCTGCGCAAGGACGTCAAGTGGCACGACGGG
>WNEY01005042.1_pt1 | contig 10173 bp, 11 predicted proteins | sample 5400531 | NCBI WGS metagenome assembly WNEY01 (sample SAMN13153338, study PRJNA577476) | soil metagenome | isolation source: 200 cm saprolite under Douglas fir tree site 1 | place: USA:California | collected 2015-04-18
CAGGCCCCGATGGCTCGGCCCGTCAATGCCGTCAGGGTCCACGGCCAGATGGTTTTGACGTCTAACGGTACAAGGAGAAGGGCGACTCCAACGGCGAGCATCCCGATTCCTTGGACCAGGACGATGATCCGCATCCACCATGGAGCGGACGGCCCCGGGGGAGGGTCGCCTCCCGGGGCGCGGAGCTGCAGCCACCCGCCGGCGAGCATGGCCACCGGCACGCTGGCGTAGATCGCGAGCCAGAACCAAGCGGCACCCTGCGCGCTGGCGACCGAGCTCGAGAAATGGAATCGATCGAAGTGGACGAGGGTGACGACGAGCGTGAGGGTCGTGAAGAGCCAGATTGCGGGCACCGCGACTCGCGCTTGCGCCCAGGTGGATTGGCGGGCGGCGAGGACTTCCACCGGGACCGCGGCCCAATACGCCGCTCCGAGGAACGCCGCCGTCATGGGCGGCGCGATCGTCCAAGCGAAGTAGGTGTCGGTCTGTTCAGAAAAGATCGTGAGCTGGAGGCCCGCAAGGAAGACGAGGGCGCTCGCGGCGTACAGGAGCCACCGCATGGGTCGGATGAGGGACCGAACGCCCGGAGTCGCTTCCATCGCCGCCATGTCAGATCCGAGGCGGGAAACGGTCTAGGCCATAAGAACCATGCTGGAACCGAGCCCGAATTCTTCCCGGGAGTCGCACGATGGTTGAGGAATCCTGACGGAGACATTAAATATATCGCGATATATCGCGATGGCCATGCAGTCGTCCCGCGCCGAGTCGGTCGCCCGCGAGTCGCCGGTTCACCTGGAAAGTCTCGGCAAGGACTACGGTCAGTTCACCGCGGTGAAGGCCCTCGATCTCTCGGTTCCCGTTGGCACGGCCCTTGGCTTCCTCGGGCCGAACGGCGCGGGAAAATCCACTACGATCAAGATGATGACGAACCTGATTCGGCCGTCTCGGGGCCACGCGGTTCTCTTCGGCATCGACGTCCGTCAGGAGCCGACCCGCGCGCTCGCCCGCATCGGTGCGGTGATCGAGACGCCCGAGTTCTACGGCTACCTCTCGCCGCTCGAGACGCTCGCCTACGCGGGACGCCTTCGGGGCATGTCGTCCACCGAGATCGAACAACGGAGCGAAGCCGTCCTGAAGGAGGTCAAGTTGACCGAATGGGCGGACCACCGTATCCAGGAGTTCTCGAAGGGGATGAAGCAGCGGATCGCGATCGCGCAGGCGCTCCTCCACGAGCCCGACCTCCTCATCCTCGACGAGCCGACGTCGGGCCTGGACCCGCGGGGCATGGCGGAGGTCCGCGATGTGATCAAGTCGCTGAAGAGCCAGGGCCGGACGATCTTCATGAGCTCCCACTTGCTCGGCGAGGTCCAGGAAGTGTGCGACGACGTCGCCTTATTGAATCACGGAGAGCTGTTGATCCACGGGTCCGTGCGCGAGCTCTCCCGCGGCGCCGACACCTCGATCTTCCAAGTCACGTTCCTTCATCCGGCTGCGCCCCAGGACGTCGCGACGCTTTCCGCAGTCCCGGGGGTCGTCGAGGTCAAGGCCAGCGGCGATTCGACCATCGACCTCCGGATCTCCGGCGGCGAGGAGGCCCAGGCCCGCGTCCTCGAGGCGATCCTCGGACACGGAATGAAGGTCATCACCTACCGTCCCCTCGGTTCCTCGCTCGAGCAGCTCTACCTTGATCGCATCCAGGAGTCCGATCGCCTATGACTGCCGCCCCCGTCACCCAGGTCCTCACGGTCGCGAGCTACGAGATTCGCAAGTACATCCGAGGCCGCCGCCTCCTGGGCATCCTCATCCTCGTGGGCTTGATCGTCGGCCTGTTCCTCGGTCTGCCGCCCGCGCTCGGCATCAAATACGCCTCGACGCCGAATGCGTTCGTCTCGACGTTTGCGACGTTCGCGGGCCTCCTGGCGGTCCTCGGGGGCGTCCTCTTCGCGGCCGACGCGCTCGTATCGGAACACGAGAAGCGGACGGGGTACTTCCTCTTCCCGAACCCGGTGCGTCGCGAAGTCCTGGTCCTCGGGAAGATGATTGCGAGTCTGATCGTCTGCGCCTCGGTCCTCTCCGTGTACTACGGCGCCGCGGCGATCGCGGCCCTCGCGGTCACGGGGTCCCTCACGTGGGACGTCGGGCTCTCGTACGTCTACGCGCTCGCGTACATGATGGCGGTCGTCGGAGTCGCCTATCTCCTCTCCGCATTGTTGAAGAGCACGGTCGCCGCCACGGTCCTGACCTTCTTCCTCTTCACCTTGATCTTCACGATCATCGGTGGGATCCTCTCGCTTGCGAAAGTCCATCCCTGGTTCATCCCAACATCCGCGTCGGCGATCATCACCAACGCCCTCGGGGGCGCTGCCATTGGACCGGGTTCCGGAGGTGCGACGGACTCCGCCTTCGTCCCGGATCCTGTGACGTCCGTCCTCGTCTTTGTGGCGTATGCGATCGTCGGCGGTGTCCTCGCGGTCCTCTGGTTCCGGCGGCGGGAATTGGCCTCATGAGCGAGCCGGAGAAGTTTGGCGGATTCTTCCACTTCTTCGGGAAAGGGGACTTCAAAGGGCTCGTCCTGCACCTGCTCGAGGAACGCCCGATGCACGGGTACGAGATCATCAAGGCGATCGAAGAACGGTACCACGGGTTCTACAAGCCGAGCGCCGGAGCGATCTATCCGGCCCTGCGGGCCCTGCTGCGCAAGGGACACCTCTCCGTGAGCGGGGAGGAACGTCGCAAGACGTACCGGATCACCGGTGACGGCAAGGCATACCTCCGGAGCCGTCGCAAGGAGATCGAGCAGCGCTTCCGCGCGTTCGAGTCAGCTGTCGGTCCGGAGCGAGCCGCCCTCTTCCGGGAGTTTCGGGCGACGGCGAAACTCCTCCGGACCAACATGGGCGACGTAACGCCGAAGCAGGCGGAGGAACTCCGCAAGGTCGTTGCAGGGATACGCGAGAAGGTCCTGCGAATCCTGTCGAAGTGAATCGATCGGCTCAAACGCTCCGCGATTTCCGCTCGATGCTGTGCCTACCGCATGGCCGGTTCACGCATTCTCGCGGTAGGCACGCTGCAGCCAGCGTATCACTTCGGCATCGACTTCCTTCGGAGAGGCGAGACCGATCTGGATGGACATCGTGTCATGAATCTTCGACGGTTGCAGTCGTCCGCCGGCCTTCACGCGATCGATTCGCAGGCCGATATTGACGCGATCTTTCGTCGTCGCCTGTACCCGGGCGAACGTTCGCCGTTGCGAAACGAGCGAGACGTAGGTCTTCCGCGCTTGGATCGTGACGTCTCCGAGGCGTGCGGCGGCCTCGATCACCGCATCGAAGATCGGACGGAGTTGCGGTCGATCCGCGTACTGCCCGTCGATGAGCTCGTCCGCGGTAGCCGTGAGGAAGTCCGGATAGCCGAATCGCTCCATCACGAGGAGACTCTGGGCGTAGCCTGTCACGCCGTGCTTCGACAGCCAAGCGCGAAGGCTCTGCTCGTCGTCGAGACGCTCCTTCTTGATCCGTCGGTTCCACGCGGCCACGTCCTCTCCGGTCCGTTCCTCGAGGAGCCGGGCGGACATCGTCTGCATCGACTCCCAGTCGCGTTTCTTCGCCATCGGTGTCCCGCTCCCTCTTGATGTCTGCGTTGGTCGAACGCCATCGATGCCAAGAAAGTTACTCCTACACCATGACCGCACCGCCGGCGACGTCCAAGATGATCCCGGTGATCCACCCCGCTTCGTCGGAAGAAAGGAACAGGGCCGCATGGGCAACGTCTTCGGGTGTACCGAGGCGACGAATCGGGTGCGCGTCGACAAGTTGCTGTTGTTGTGCCGGGGGGATTCGCTCGTTGTTGCGGTCCGTCAGGATCGTCTCGGGCGCGATACAATTCACCCGGATCCCGTACGGCCCGACCTGCGCCGCGAGGTGTTGGGTGAGCATCTGGATGCCCGCTTTCGCCGCGGCATACGGAATCGGAGACTGGGGATGGGGTCGGCGGGCGGCGGCCGAGGAGATTGTGAGGATGATCCCGGTCTTCCGTTGCTTCATCCCCGGCAGAACACTCTTGATGGTCAGGAAGGTCGCCGTAAGATTCCCATCGACCGACGCGTGCCATCCTTCTTCGCTGATCGTTTCGAGCGGACCGGGTGGCGTGAAACTTCCACCCGCATTCGTGACGAGGATATCGATCGGCCCGAGTTCGTGCTCGGTCTGGCGACGCATGTTCTCGATCTCGGCGAACCTTGTTACGTCGGCCACGACCCGAATCGCTCTCCCGCCCGCGTTCTCGATTGCGGCCACTACGGCGGATAGAGCGGCGGCGTCCCGACCGTGAACCGCGACCGCTGCACCTCGTGCTGCGAAGAGGCGGGCGATCGCCGCTCCGATGCCCCGCGAACTCCCCGTGACCAATGCCACCTTGCCGTCAAGACCGCTCATGCGCTCCGCCTCACGCGATCCGCGAGCGCCCGTTTCGTCACAACGAGCCCCCAAGCCAGCACGACCACGATGCCCGCATGGTAGGCGATGTCCGGGACCGTGCGCGGACCGACGCCCACGACGATCGTGAACACGCCGACGAGGGTACCGAGCAGTGCGAACGATTGGGCGCCGAGACCGATCACCCGGGTCCACACGGGTCGGATCCAGGTCGCGAGGAACGCGGCCAGCAAAACGACCGCGATCACGGTTTCGGCGATCCCTGCGGCTCCGTGCTCATACCCGGCGGCAAGCACTCCGAAATGGACGAGCGCAGCGACGACGAAGGTCGAGGCCTCGAAGAGTAGGAACAGGCGGATCCATCGCCTCTTGGGAATCTCCATTACGGTGCCCCCAGGATCGGACTATACTGGACACCCGCGAGCTGCCAATCCCGGCCCTTCCGCACGAAGACGTGCGTCGCGCGAAGTGCGCCGACGGGGACCGGTTGCCCCTGGTACTCCGTCTGCGACGTCTCCCGGCTCGTCAGGATCGCGGCGTCTCCGTACATCCGCAGGCCTACCTCGTCCCGGTCGATCGCCTTGTACTTCAGGTCCCCCGACCGGTGCCGGGCCAGCCACGCGTCCTTGGTGAGGACGAACCCACGGGGACCGATCCCGAGGAAGTCCTCGGCGAGGGCGTGATCGAGGAACGGGACGTCGCCTCGTAGTTCCGCCGTTCGCAATCCTTCCGCGATCTCAAGCAACTCTGCCTCCGGACCGGAACGGGGCTGCGTCCACGACAGCCCGTTCCGACCCGACGCCTGTGTGTCAGTCATGGAGGGGTCGAAGGGAGCGGCGGTTCATCTCGAGTCCGGACGGACGATTTCAAATACGGTCGTCTTTATAAATCGGCCCGATCCCGTGGTCGACGAGAAGGATTTCCAGATCCTCGCACATCTCGCGCGAGACCCGTTCGTCTCGAACGAGAAGATCGGACGGTCCCTCGGTCTCTCCGGGGCCTCGATCAAGCGACGCGTCGGCAACCTCGTGGCAGGTGGAGTCGTGCCGGCCACATGGCTCCTCCCGGTGCCGCAGGTCTTCCGCCGACACTCTCGGATCTTCGTGTACAAGGACGTGCCCCTGCCCGCCGAGGCGATCGAGGCGGCCCTCGGGACGGACCCCGTCGTGTGGGCGGGAGTCGACCTCGACCGGTTCTTCCACGTCCACGCGTACGCGGAATCGCCGAACGCGGCGGTGCCAGAGAAACTTGCCAGGCTCCTCGGGGAACCCGCTTTCGCGGTCTCTCCGCCGTTCTCGACGGTGAGGGTGGAGGAGGCGACGCTTTCCTCGATTGACTGGCGGGTCCTGCTCGTCCTCGTCCGACGACCCCGGGCAACCCTCAAGGAGACCGCGACGGCCACGGGCCTGTCCCCGAAGACCGTGCGCCAACATCGGGACGCGATGTTCGCCAATGGCCTGTTCCTCCTGTTCCCGGTGATCCACGTCGCACAGTCCAGCGGGCTGGTGCTCTACAACGCGTACGTCCACGGAGCCTCGGTCCCCGCGAACGCCCACTCGATCCTGTCCGGCGCCTCCCCCGGTGTCGTCTCGTCACGGCGAGGACGGACCCGCCCGGCCTCTGGCTCATCTGCTGGGCCGACTCGATGGCGGAGGTGACCGCGGTGGAGGACCGACTCCGAGCTCTCCCCGGGGTCGAACGGGCGGGAATTGTCATGCGATTGCGAGTCGACTTCGCGGTCGAGCGCCTCGAAGGCTGGATCCGGGAGGAGCTCGCGAAGTGGGGAAAATCTGACCGAGCTCCGCACTCCGCGTCGACGCCGTGATTTGGCTACTGGAAGAAAACGCGGTTCGCTCTTACGGGAGCTTCGGACCCAAGGCGAACGCGACCGCGTTGTCGAGGCTCATCTTCTCTCCTTCCGCCCACGCGGCTGCGAAGGCAACGTCGTCCAACCCGCCCCGGATCGCGGCCAATCCCTTCTCGTATTCGGGTGCCTCATCGGGATCCATCGCGAGGCCGGTGGCGTCGAACTGGGCCCGAGCCGCGGCGAACAACTTCGCGGCGCGCAAAGGATTTCCCTGCGCAAACGCGACCCGTCCCAACCAGACGAGTCCGTACGGCGCGAGGTATCGGTCCCCTCGCTTGTGGGCCATTTCCAGACTCTCCCGGAGAAACGGGACGGCTTCGGAAAGATTTCCCTCGAGGACCTCGAGGGCGCCCAGGTTCTGTAGCTCGACCGATACCACATCCACTCGTCCCAACTCCCGGTTCAATGCGAGGTTCTGCTGATAGAACCGTCTCGCTTGGCCGATATCGCCGTCGACGCGGGCCGCTGCCGCGAGCATGTGGAGTGGCGTGACGACGTCCGCCTTCTCGCCCCGTTCGCGTGCGATCGCCAAGGCTTCCTCGCTCCTCATACGGACCTCCTGCGTGTCGCCTCGACGGAGCGCGACGCGAGCAAGTCCCGCGTTAGCCTTCACGATCGAGGAGACATCGTCGCGATCCCTTCCGATGGAAAGGCTCTCTTCGAACGAACGTACCGCGGCGGCCTCGTCGAGTTTCCGGAACGCAAGAATTCCCGCACCGTACAGGGCTCGCGCGCGGGTGACGGTCCGAGCCTCCGCACCGGGGGCGGACAGGGCCTTCGCCAACCACTCACGAGCCTCATCCGCGTGACCCCGTTCCTCCTGAAACATCCACAGGTCGGCCGCGAGCTGGAGCGCCTCGGCCCCCTTCACGTTGTCCAGAAACCACGCGAACGCGGACCGGAGACCTTCGTGTTCGCTCTCGAGTCGATCCATCCATGTTGCGCCCTCGGGCCCCGTGAGGTGGGGCGCTGCCTTCCCCGCGAGCGTGAGGATTCGTTCCGCTCCTTCGACCTCTTCCGTTTCCTTGGACACGTCCTTCCCCGCCGGGAATCGATGGGACGTTACTTCAACGTTCGTGGAGAGCGGTCACAATCGACCGACTCGGCGCCTGAACTGCAGGATCTTCCGCAGCGGATAGGCCAAGAATCTCTGCCCCTGCGAATACGCCCTCCGAGAGATCGCTTCGGCAGACAAAAACGCGGCTTTCAGGTCTTGCAGTTCGCTTTTCGGCGAGAAGAAGACGTAGACAGGGACGCCGATCGCGAGGAGAACCAGGGAGATCGCAATGAGCAACGGATTCACGAGGGCCATCAAAACGAACGAGAGGAACGCGCCGACCAGGGGGATTGCGCGTTTCCCTCTGAGCCCGCGGGAAAGCCCGGGATGCTTCTTCTCCAAGATGAGCGTAGAGATGCACGTCGCAAAGTACACGAACGCAAGGAGGAACACCGCCGAGTTAATGAGATCCGTGAGCCCGCCAAGGAGGCTCGCGACGTATGCCGTGACGCAGAGGACGATGAGTCCGAGATACGGGGTCTTGAACCTCGTGTGGGAACGGCTGAATGCCTTTGGAAGGAGGCCGTCGATGGACATCGCATACGCCAACCGCGAGGTCCCGACGGTCCCCGATTCATCGGCGCCGGTGATGGACAGCAGGGCGCCGACACCCACGACAATCACGACCGCATTCGTCAGGGGGACCGGAGAACTGAACATCGCGTGCGCGGCGTCGATCAACGGACTCGTGGACGCGCCGAGAGCGCCTCCACCTACGGAGCCCATGACGACAAAATTCGTGAAGAGATAGAACGCGATCACGATTAGCATGCCGGTCACGATGGCCCTCGGAATCGTCTTCCCGGGCCGTTCGATTTCATCCGTTGGAAGGGTGGAGAGCTCGAACCCCGCGTACGCCCAGAAGATGAGGACGAGAGCGCGTCCGAATGCGACCAAGTCGCCCGTCACGAACGGACTCAGGTTCGAACCAAAGGTGCCCGGCTGCAAACCCAAGAACGCGAGGCCTCCCACAACGATCAGGAGCAACGGCGTCAACTTCGCGATCGTCAAGGCGTCGTTCACGCGTCCCGCGGTCTTGATCCCGACGAGGTTCGTGACGAGGATGATCGCGATGAACACGGCCTTCAACAGGGCCTTTCCGAGTTCGTCGATTCCTGGGACGAGGGCGAGGAAGTACTGCGTAAAGGCCACGGGAAAGACCGCGAGCGAGAACCATTCCGCGAGGAGGAGACCCCAACCCACGATGAAGCCCCCGAACGGATTGAACGCGGCCCGTACGTAGGCGTAAGGTCCGCCGACCTTGGGAAGCATCATGACGCAATACGCGAAGGAGAGGGCGATCGTCATCGCCATCGCACCCGCGAGGACCCAGACGAGGAGGGAGGCGGGTCCGACGAGCTTCGCGCCGATCGCGGTCGCCACGTACACATCGGCGCCGATGATCGACCCGACGACGAGGCTGGTGACGTCGAACGTGTTCAATTTCCCGGTCGAACCCGTCCTCGACATGGGACCGCGGTTCCTCACGTCTCGGCAATTCGCTCCGGGTCTTAAGCAGGTGGCCGAACGGATGCGGAGATCCCGCTCGTCATGCTTATTCCGGCCGCGGCTATGCCGCCCCCATGGCGGGAGGCGTGAAGTCAAAGCTCAACAAGCACGGACTGTCGTTCTTGGCCACCTTGGCGTTCGCGGGAGGCTTCTTCGGCGCACGAGTCTTCCACCTCTTGCTGCCCGACGTCATGGTCATCACCCAGGGTGGAATTCACTTTCACCACTTCTGGTACGGATTGATGATGGTCGGTCTCGCGGGATGGTTGGGGATCATCTACGACGACGAGAGGCTCGATCGAATCAACGCGGTCGTCTTCGGAGTTGGAGTCGGATTCATCGGCGATGAGGTCGGCTTGCTGCTCACCTTCGGCGATTACTATTCGCAGCTCACCCTCGATTTCTTCGTCGCGGCGATTTCCTCGATCATCCTCGTCGCGCTGCTGACACGGTATTGGACTCAAATTCAGACCAGTGTCCTTCGTATCAGCAGCCGCGAACGGCTCTCGCATTTTGGGATCTTCTTGATCGGCTTCTCAACGATTTTCTTCGCGTTTTTCATTTTGTATCTGGGGATTCCTCTTCTCTTTGCGGGTGCGTTCCTCTTGCTCATGGCCCTTTCGCAAGGAAAGCGAACGCAGCGAAGAGCCGCGGTCTGAGTCGACCCCGCTGCGCCGAGCGTCCGTAGGTTCACCGACGCGGAGGTCCACGACGTGGACGTCGATTCTCGCGCTGGGGGCGCCACGATCGTTGCGTGCGGCTGCCTTCGTGTCCCCGAATCTTCGGAGGCGGCGGTGCATTGTAGTCGAAATCCGGCAACGTCACGCGGGGGATCGCCTTACCGAGGGTCCGTTCAATCGCCCGGATGTCGCCTTCGTCGTCGTGGGTCACAAAGGTCATTGCGTCCCCTTCCGCCTCCATGCGTGCCGTCCTCCCGACCCGATGGACGTAGTCCGTCGGAACCGTCGGCACGTCGTAGTTGATGACATGCGTAATGCCTTCGACATCAATCCCGCGGGCCGCGACGTCCGTTGCGATCAGGACCTGGTGCCGACCGCTGCGGAATCCCGCGAGGGCCGTCTCGCGCTGGCTCTGGCTCCGGTCTCCATGGATCCGCGCGACGTCGAACCCCGCTTGGCCGACTTGCCGGGCGACGCGGTCCGCGCGCCGCTTCGTCCGGACGAAGACGAGGACGGACATCATGTCCTCCCGGCCCAGGAGGCGGACGAGGAGGGACGTCTTCAGGTGCTGCGGGACCGGATAGACCTCGTGGCGGATCGTGGATGGCGGCCGGTGCGGCGGAGAGACCG